>Ga0070741_10012055_pt1 | contig 15745 bp, 13 predicted proteins | sample Coa_R1_4_FD_66440 | JGI IMG/M metagenome (GOLD analysis project Ga0070741, IMG submission 66440) | Surface soil microbial communities from Centralia Pennsylvania, which are recovering from an underground coalmine fire - Coalmine... | ecosystem: Environmental > Terrestrial > Soil > Unclassified ...
TAAAAGATTGGTATACTCTGCTTGCAAGGTGAGCCTCGGTCGAAGATTCTTGGCGGAATCCTTTTTGACCAGCTTACCTTGCTTTCGTTTAGTTCGTCAATGGACAAAGTCCAGCTAAGCACAAGCCCGCATATGCAGGCTTGTTGTTTTTGTGAGCAGAAATTTCTTTATGGGCCGCCAAGTCCGAATAAGAAGAGAGATTTCTCGACTCCGCCGTTCGACTCCACTCCGTTCCGCTCACGGCTCCGCTCGAAATGACATAGCGAAGGGCGCACGTGCATGTGCGCCCCTAGAGGCGACGATAGAGGGTCAAGCGTGTAGCTTTCTTTGGAGGTATTTTGTGCCCCAGTGGAGGGAGTTGCGGAGGAGCAGGATGGCGAGGTCGAGGGCGAGGTCGTAGCGGCGTTGGGCGAGGGCACCGCGCAGGGTGCTCATGTACATCGGAGCAGCGGCATAGGAGGCATGGGCGTTGCGGATGCGTCGAGGGGTCAGGGGTTTGGGGAAGGTGGTGAAATTTTTGAGGGTGCCAGCGAGTTCGAGGGCAGTCATAGTGTTGATGCATTTGCCGCATTCGCAGCAATTGACTAGACCATCGGGTCGGACATAACAGACACGGAGATGATGGAACGCGGCAGGAACATGGGCAATAGCAGCCGTTCGCTCGAATTTGGTTAAACGCGCGCCATCGTTGAGGACGGTGAGGTTTTCGCTAGACAGGAGTGAAAACTGGAGCGCGCTGGCAATGCCCCTCACCGAATCAAGATACGAATATTCGGCGGGCATGTAGAACTGGCGCAAGCCGCGTTCTAATACGTGCGCTAATCCAATCAAAGCGGTATTGTGGCTCCACGCCCAGCTGCAGTTGAGGTCAAAGGCGCGCACATTGGTTGAAGCGGTGAGGGGTTCGACGTGGAGTTCGCGGAGCATGGCGCTGTACGCGGCGCGGCATGTTTCAAAGGTTCGTACGTCTTGCAGTCCAATATCAAAGCCCTGAACAAAAATGGCGTGGGTAATGGCGTTGCCTTTATATTTTTCGTTTTGTGGCAGATGCGTCCAAAGTGTATAGAACGAGTCCACACCTCCAGAAAAGGGACAGGCAAGGTTGTCGCCGTGTGATGGGGGGAGCGTGTAGTGGTCGGCGCAAATTTCAATGGGATGGTGCCGTTGTGGGATGCGAATGGTTTCGATGCGCTGGAATTCGTGCAGCCCATAGGCGAGGCGCGGGGAGAGCGTACCGCGAATGTGTAGGTCTTCACCGCGCTGCATGGCATAATACAGGAGTGCGATGGCAAAGCCATCGGCGTTTTCGTTGAGGAATGAGGCCTGGGATTCGGGAAATTTGAACCAGAGGAGGGACGGGAGATTGTACGGTGGCTTTTCGGGTTCGATGCGGGCGGCGATACGGATTTCGCCGTTTTCGTACTTTGGTGTGAGCGGGTGGATGAGCATAGGGGGAAGCGGAGCGCAAGTCTAGCATTGAATGGGGAAATGGCAAAGCCCGCCGACGGCAGACGGCGGGCGGAAGGAGCACGCTGCCCTATACAATGGTGTCATTCTTGGGGAGTGGAATTTTTGAGGATTGTTGAAATAGGGTTGTGAAAGCGGTGTGTTATAATCGCTCGCCGAAGAAGGGAATTGGTGTGATGGAAGAACCGTTCGGTTGGGAATTGCTGCTTGACCTGTACGAGTGTGATGTGAATGTGCTGAAATCGCGCGAGGCGCTGGCGCAGTATGTGATCGCCGTGTGTGAACGGTTGGAGATGAAACGCTTTGGCGAGCCGTTGATTGAGCATTTCGGTTATGAAAAAGCGACGACGGTGGGGTACTCGCTGGTGCAGCTGATTGAAACGAGCGCGATTGTAGGACATTTTAGCGAATTGAAACGCGCGGCGTATCTCGACCTCTTTTCGTGTAAACCGTTTGACCCGAATGCGGTGACGGAATTTACCAAAGAATTTTTTGGCGCGCAACGTGTGGTGCAGCGGTTGATTGAGCGGAACTAGAGGAATTCAAATTTCCCTATAGACCTAGCACTAAGCGGAAGGCAGTAGGCAGGAAGAGCGGACAGCGGATACGGAAAGCGGATAAGCGGATGGGGCGCGCGTGGGGCAAGTTGCGACAGAGTGCGTTGCGACAAAGTACGTCGCACGCACTGCGTCGGATGAAACTTGTCCCACAAGGAGCGAGATTTGAACGCGTTTATGCAGGCGTTTCCGTATTAGAGGGGGGAATTTTCAAGAAAATCTATGGCGTGACGAGGGATACGTAATTATAAGGAAAGGAGCACGTTATGAGAAATCGGATAGCGGTTTTGGGAATGATGGGGGTGATGATATTGATGATGGCGTGTGGGGGGAGTAGCGCGCCACCGCCGAATACGACGCAACCAACGTCTGTGGTTGCTACGGCTGTGCCTGCGACGGAACAAGCTGCGCCAACGCAAGCGGCGGCCGAAGTTGCGACACAAGCCGTCGCGACAGAACCCGTCGCTACGCAACCCGCCGCTACGGCGACGACGGCTGCGCCAACCTCTGCGCCCGCCGCGTCCAATACGTTGCCGGGTGGAGATTTGACGGGCGAACAGTTGTTTGCGATTGCGAAGGCATCGTTTATGCATTATCCCTGGCGGATGCAGCAGAGTGTTACGACAAAATCGAATCAGACGATTAGTACTCTCATCGAAGCCGAATCCGATACGCGTGTGCATACGGTGAGCGAGCAACCAATTGCGGGCAAGAATATTCAAATCGAGATTATTGCACTTGACCAAGACTCGTATGGGAAAGCGACGAACGCGCCCGAGAATATTCTGACGCCGCTGGGCATGAAGGAAGGGCAGTGGGCCAAGATTCCGGCGAATAGTCCCCTTGCGGCTTATGTGGACTTGGCGCGCGTAGCGGCGAATCCGCTCAAGATTCTTGAGCAGCTGGGCGTGACAAACCAAGTCACACAGAACAAGACTGCCTTTAAGCTAGTGGGGAGCGAGAATTTGAATGGGGCACCGACGAATATTTATTCGTGGCAGCAGCCGAGCACTGTTGACCCGAACGCGCAGGCGACGTATCGGGTTTGGATTGGAACGAGCGATGGACTGATTCACCAGATGATGTCGGACAGTCCGGTCGGGACGACGAAAACGACGCTGGAGTATGATTCGAGCTTGAAGATTCAGCCGCCGTTGTGAGAAAAACCCGAAGGGTTTCGGAAACCCTTCGGGTTTTCTTTTCGTTTATCAACGGACGAAGGTTACGCTGCCGCGTTGGATACTGGGAATGTCGGCGCGGGATTCGGTCCATTCACCGCTGATTTCGCTGCCTCCTTCACCGACTTGGCCCTCAAAGGTCCACCTGACATCGCCGGGTTGACCGCCGTCAACGTTGAGGGTGAGCCGATTGCCGCTCAATTGTCCACTCAAGTCGCCGTGAATGTTCTCTCCATTGCGATGGTCTTCCCACGTGCCGCCCCACGCGCAGGATGTTTCGGAACACCCGATGAGGGGTACGAGGTTGAGCGCGAAAAAGCCATTGTCCACGTCACCGCGCCAGTTGCCTTCGATGTTGGGACGCTCGGGGCGTTCCGTTGGCGGCGGGGGAATCGTGGGCGGGCGTTCATTTTCGACGACGCCGGGGATTTCGGGGGATTGACCGCGCTGTCCGAGATTGTCGGTGGCTTGGATGAAGATGGTGAGTACGCCGGGCGCGGGAGCCGTCCAATCTACGGAGCCGTTCTGCTGCTGCCCGCCATCACCGGGGACGGTTGTGATGATAGTCGCCATGGTCCCGCTATATTGGTAATACACTTGCATGTCACGGATTCCACCTTGCGCGGTGCAGTTCCATTGAATGGAAATGGGATTGGGCAAGCGGACGCGGAAATTGGTGTTGGGCGACTGTACCTGACAGTTTGGCGGCGGCGTCACGGGCCGCGGGGTGCGCGTTGGGCGCGGCGTCGGTGGTGGGACGAACGGCGTCCACGTGGGCGTCGGTTGACTGGGTTGGCGGACAAAGATGTTGGTCGCGGGCGTCGTGGTGTTTTGGTTATTGACATCGTACACGCGGACGAACAGGACGTGATTGCCTGGTGTGCTTGAGACCCACACTTGCTGAATGGCGATGGATTTTTGCGCGGGCGGGTTCGGGCTGTTGTACACGTTATAGATGGCATTATCCGCCCAGAGTTCGACGCGCTGGATGCCTGCGGCATCGGTTGCGTTGGTGTAGACGATGACTTGTTGATTTTGGAGGATGTTGTATGCCGAGTAGTTGGTGTTGACGCTCGGCGGTGTATTGTCGCCGACGTTGACGGTGAGCGGATTGGAATTGCCGACATTGCCCGATGAATCGGTGGCACGGATGACGATGGTGTGCGTGCCGACCGCGTTGGCGGCATAGATAAAGTTGGCGGAGAAGGGCGTTTGTCCGCCGGGGTTTTGGGAATTGGTTTGCGAATAAGGTTGATTGTCCACAATCATTTGCAGCTGGGTCACGCCGACCTGACCGCTGGCGACGGTTTGTACGGTGAGCTGTGCGCCGAGATTGACGTTTTGGGGCGAGGGCGGCGCGAGGATAGAGACTTGGGGCGGCGTGTTGCTGGCGATGACATTGACGGCGACGGTGGCGGGCGCGCTGACGTTGTTGGAGGGGTCGTAGGCGATGGCAAAGAGGGTGTGTTGTCCGACCTGTGTGCTGCTCCATGAAAAGATGGCTTGATAGGTTGTGGGATTGTTCTGCGGTGCTTGGGCGTCAATGAGTACGTTGTCGGCGAAAAATTCGACGCGGGCGATTCCCACATCATCGGCTGCCAACGCCACGAGCTGAATGGTCTGGTTCACACTAATTTGCGCGCCTTGCGCGGGCGAGAGGAGTTGAATGGTAGGTGGATTGGTTTCGCCGCCGGGCGTCGGGGTTGGTTGATTGGGTGCGGCGGTGGCAGTTGCGGGCGCGACCTGCGTCTGCGTCGGCGGCGCAATGGGTGTACCTGCGCTGCTGGTCGGTGCGACAGCGGTGAGGGTTTGCGCGACGGCGGTTTGAATTTGGGAAGGCGCGGCGGGAATGGGCGTTGGTGCGGCGGGCGTCGGAGATTGGCACGCCGCGATGAGCATGAGGAACGCGAGTAGGGCGAGTGTGATGTATTTCATTGGGTTACTCCTGTGGGGATGAGGGTATTAGGTAGCAAGTAGCAGGTAGCAAGATGGCGGATAGCAGATGGCAGATAGGGACGGATGACGGATGACGAATAGCTAATGGCTAACGACTAACGGCTAACAACTAAACGAGAGGGATTGTAGCAAGTGGGAGGCGGTGTGTCAATGAGGGAGGGAAGGTTGGTGTGACAAAGAGCGTCGCGGTTGGAAGTGGGAGGTTAGAAGTTGGAGGTGAAGTTGGCGAGTGGAGTGTGGGGGAGATTGGAACGCGAAAGTAGGGAAAAGTGCGCCAAAAGAGGGCGCGACGAAAACCGCGAAAGAAGAGCTGTAGGCAAAACGTGAAAAGAATTGAAATGCGAAAATTGTGAACGGTACGGCAAGGCTGGTGCATTGTCGGTTGACAAGCAAATGAATTTGCAGCAACCCAGAGCAAAACGTGCCTTCGCACGTTGAACTGTGATTCGATGCAGGTCGAATTTGCCTGCGATGTATTCCATCGCACGTTGCTGGCGAACATAGTTCGCCACGATTTACAATCGCCCGACGCGACTTGGCAACAGCCCTGAACGGTACGGCGAGACCCATTGACACGCGTATGGCGTGCGGTTATGATAGCGGAGGTTGCCAGCGGATAATGCGGCACACAACGCCGCGAGCGGATAAGCGGATGATGCGGCACAGGACACTGCGGCACACGACGCCGCTGCGGATGAGCAGAGAAGGAAGGCAGTAGGAGTAAGCAGGGGGCAAGAGGGTAGAAAGAAGAGGATAAGGAAAACGGGATGCGGATACGGTCATTGTGGATGTGCATGGCAGTTGTGGGGTTGACGTTGCTTGCGCCCGTTGCGCTGCCCACGTCGGTGAGGGCGCAGACGCGGGGGATTGAGAAAATCAATCATGTGATTGTTATTTTTAATGAGAATTGGACGTTCGACGCGCATTATGGGTTGTTTCCGGGGGCGAACGGGTTGAACTCGCCGGGCGCAAAGATTCCGCAGGTGGACAAGGAGGGGAAGGTGTATGTGACGCTGCCGCCGGTGGTGAATAATTATCATTCGACGGCAGTGGATACGCGCTTTCCGCCGAATTTGCCGAATGCGCCGTTTATGATTGACCCGTATGTGCCTGCCAGTCAAGACATTCCGAGTCCCGTCCATCGCTTTTATGAGTATCAGTTGCAAATCAACGGCGGCAAGCTGGACAAGTACGTGGCGTGGTCGGATACGGGCGGGCTGGCGATGGGTTATTATGATACGCAAAAGCTGCCGTTGTATTCGTATGCGAAACAGTACACGCTGGCGGACAATTATTTTTCGAGCGCGTTCGGCGGCTCGATGCTGAATCATTTTTGGTTGATTTGCGCGTGTACGCCGCGCTGGGAGAACGCGCCGGAAAAATTTATCGCGCATCCGAAATATGATGATGTGGGGAAATTGATTGACCCCGGTGAAACGGTGGTGAATGGCGGGGGCGATGGGATTGTGACACCGGATGGATTTATTGTGAATGATGTTGACCCGCGCTATGAGCCGCACGGCGCGACGGAAAAGCCGGAAGACCTCGCGCCGCCGCAAGAGGGTTTGACCATTGGAGATCGGTTGAGCGCGAAGAATCTTTCGTGGGGCTGGTACGCGCAGGGGTATGCGAATGCGATTGCGGGGCATCCCGACCCGTTGTATATTTTTGAGCATCAGCCCTTTGTGTATTACAAGCAGTTCGGCGATGGTACGGCGGCGAAAGCGGAACATCTGAAGGATTCGGAAGTCTTTTTTGATGATTTGAAAAATGGGACTTTGCCGAATGTGGCGTATTTGAAACCTATTGGCGAGGACGACGAACATTCCGGGTATGCGGCAGTGGATTCGAGTGAACAGCAAACGGTGAAATGGATTCAAGCGGTGCAGAATTCGCCGTACTGGAATGATTCGGTGGTTATTGTGACGTATGATGATTTCGGTGGGTTCTATGACCATGTGCCGCCGCCGAACGTGGATCGCTGGGGCTATGGCGGACGTGTACCGGCGATTATTATTTCGCCGTACGTGAAGAAGGGATTTATTGACCACACGCAGTACGACCATACCTCGACGCTGAAATTCATTGAGACACGTTGGGGCTTGGAGCCGCTGACCTCGCGTGATGCGAACGCGAATGATCTGACGAACGCGTTCGATTTTGACCAGACGCCGACACCGCCGCAGTTGCCCGCGACGGGTGGGAGTGGGGGCGATGGCAATGTGTTGTGGTGGGCGTTTGGCGGTATGATATTGTTATTGGGCGGAGTCTTGCTTCGCCGCGTAAGAGGGGCAGGTACGTAGGTCTGGGCAGTGATTGGGCGGGATGACCCCGCCCCTACAAGGCGGTATTGATATTCGCCGCTGCGGATTCATTCAAGGAGAATAACCTCATGCTCCGCTTCTTCTTATTCTCAAAGCAGCGAGTTGAGACGTTACGCCGTAACGTCTCTACGCTTGCGGTGTTAATGGTAGTTCTCTCGTTCGCAACTGCGTACGCGCAGGCGAATGCGCCGATTGCGTTTACAATTTTGGGTCCCGATGGAGTCGTGGCGCGGGCGATTGTGGAATCGGGCGGGTGTCCGCAAGTTACGGTGAATGGCAATGCGAGCGCGATGCAACAGCGTGCCGCGCCGAGCACGGATTTTCCGGTGACGGTGTGCGATGCGCTATTGCCCGCGAACGCGACATCCGCTTCGGTGAATGGGCAAGCGTTGAAATTGCCGAAAGCGCAGCCACAGCGCGTCATCGTAATTGGCGATACGGGTTGCCGGTTGAAAGGTGAGAATGTGCAGTCGTGCAATGACCCGGCGCAGTGGCCCTTTGCCCAAGTATCTGACAGCGCGGCGAAAACAAATCCCGATTTGGTGATTCATGTGGGCGATTATCATTACCGTGAATCGCCGTGCATCGTGGACAAGGCGAACTGCGCGGGCAGTCCATTTGGCGACAATTGGGCGGCGTGGAATGCGGATTTCTTTACGCCGGGCGCATCGCTGTTAAAAGCCGCGCCGTGGGTGATCGTGGAGGGAAATCACGAGGATTGTGCGCGTGCGGGCATCGGATATTTCCTGTTGCTTGACCCGCGTGCGATGCCGCCGAGCTGTCCAACCTATACCGACCCGTACGCGATTAATTATATGGACCCACAGCTCATGGTGCTTGATGATTCGGCGGTGGACGATTTCAATATCAAGCCGGACCAGGTAGCAGAGTTTACCAAGCAGTTTGGACAAATCAACCAGCTGGCAAAGGGTACGACATGGCTGTTACTGCATGACCCGATGTATGTGTTTGGACATGCGGGAGTCAAAGACGGGAAAGAGCAGCTATTTCAGGATCAACCCACGTTGCAACAAGCGTCGAATAATACGTTCCCGCCATCGGTGCAGATGTTTATTGGGGGGCATATTCATCTGTTCGAGGTGTTGAACTTTGATGGAACGCGTCCGCCGCAGTTGGTGGTGGGGAACAGTGGTACGCTGCTTGATCCCGCGATTACAACGCCGTTGACAGGATTGGAAATCGCGGGGATGAAGGTCAGCTATGGGACGATGATTGACCGCTTTGGGTTCGTGACGATGGAGCGCGGGGAGGGGCAGTGGGCGCTCGGCATCAAGAATGTAAGCGGCGGGGATATGGACAAGTGTGTGTTGAAAGACCGTTCGCTGTTGTGCGGACAGGCGGCGCTGCCAAAAGTGGGCGGGGATTTTGATGTAATGCAGCAGTTGTGGCTCGTCTTGGTCGCGTTGGGCGCGGCGGTGGTGTTGATGGGGATGGCGCTGGGCGTGCGGGGGATGTGGATGAGCGCGCGGATTTAGCCATCGGTTCGGACGCTATCAGTTAGCGTAGCCATCGGTTAGAAACCGACGGCTAGTGGCGCAAAAGACGCGCCCAGACAACCCGCGCGGCGAGTTGAAAACATGAAATTTCAGATGGAATCCAAGGTTGCGCCAATTTGATCTATAAGGAGAGATGCAATGAAGATGTTGGTGCTTGGGTCGGCGTTCGCGGTGTTGGCGCTCGCCGCGTGCAGTAGTAGCACGCCGCCGGTGATGATTGGGGAGGGGGATAATAATTCGACGCAGGCGGTGAGTGTGGGGCAAGAGCTGCAAGTCACGCTGCCGTCGAATCCGACGACGGGGTATTCGTGGAATTTGACGCAGAATCCCGACCCACAAATTTTGTTGGCGATTGGCTCGCACTATAATGCGCCCGCGCAGCAAATTCCGGGCAAAGGGGGAACGGAGACGTGGAGCTTTCGAGGAACGCGAGCCGGGACGACAAGTTTTACGCTGGTGTACTTGAGACCGTTTGCGCCGGCGGATAATCCGTCACCGCCGTATACAATCAATGTGAATGTAAAGTGAGTTGTTGGACCAAAAATCGAGTGTGCGCCGCACACTCGATTTTTGGTTAGAGACGCTAACAAAATGAAAAACGAGTCTCGGCGAAGAGCAAAATATAACTGATTTCTTAGCTGCGTTTAAACCACACCGCCATTTTGCTAGCGCCTCTTAGTACATAGTTTGAAGAAAGTGTTGCATTGTTTCGAGAGTGGGGATGGGCTTGGGGTTGTTTTGGACGTTGCGGTTTTTGAAGGCGAGTTGGGCGAGAGTGGGTAAGTCTTGTTCGCGGATGCCGGCATCGCGGAGGCGCGTGGGTAAATTCATTTGCGCGACGAGGGTGGCGATGTGGTCGGCGGCGGCGTGTGCCAGAGTTTCGTCGTCGGCGGGCGGGAGGTTCATGGCGCGGGCGATTTGTGCTAATTCTGGCGCGCAGACATCAGCATTAAAGCGTATAGCGTGAGGGAGGACAATCGCGTTAGTGATGCCGTGCGGGATGCCCGCCGTTCCGCCGAGCACGTGACAGACGCCGTGATGCAAGCCCATCGCTACGTTGGCGAGAGATATGCCTGCGAGATAGGAGCCGCTTAACATTTCGGTGCGCGTATCGAGGTCGCTGCCGTTTTGATAACAACGCGGGAGGGCGGCGTAAATTTTTTGTGCGCCTTGCAGCGCGGCGGCAGTAGAGAGTGGATTGCGCGAAATGGAATAGACCGCTTCGACACAATGCGCGAAGGCGTTGATGCCCGTCGAGGCGATCATTTCGCGTGGCAGGTCGAGCGTGAGCAAGGGATCGTAGATGACGACGCGCGGGACAATGGCGGGATCGTTCACGGTGACTTTGATTGGGACGTTGTTGACGAGGCGGGTGACGCCGAACACGGGGGTTACTTCGGAACCGGCGTAGGTGGTAGGGATGGCGATGATGGGAAGCGCGTTGATGGATTGGGACGCGATTGCCTGACTGGTCGCTTTGGCGACGCCGATCGGACTGCCGCCGCCGAGCGCGATCAGGACATCGGCGGAATGTTCTTGCGCGAGTGATACACTCGCGTCCACATTTGCTTGCGGAACATGCGGCTGTACGGCGTCGAACACGGCGACGAGGGTTTCACGTAATGCTGCCGTGAGACGCAGGACGGTGCCGTTGGCGCGCTGGCTGTGCGTGGTGACGAGCATGGCGCGCGACGTATGGTACTGTTCCAGCACCTCGCGCACTTGGCGGAAGGTGTTTGCACCAAAGAGAATTTCTTGGGGATAGGTGAGGTAGCGGAAATCAGTCATTAGACATTAGACGTTAGACATTAGACGTTAGACATTAGACGTTAGACATTAGACGTTAGACATTAGACGTTAGGCATTAGGCAGTGGGGTTTAGAGATTAGAGATTCAAAAGAAACCGCGAATCGGCGCGAATCTTCGCTAACAATCCATTTTAATTCGCGAAGATTCGCGCCGATTCGCGGTCAAGTCAAGTGATAAAAGAGTTGGTCGTTGGTTATTCGCTGGGTGCGGCTTGGGGGAGGGCGCTCCAGGCGCGGAGGGGGGAGCGGAGGAGGAGGATGAGCGCGCTGCCCGCAACCATCAAGATGCCGTTGAGCAAGATGGCAAAGGGGACGCCGAGATATTGCGCGGTGTAACCGACGTATAAGCCCGCGATAGGCTGCATTCCGAAGCTGACCATGATGAATAAGCTGACGACGCGGGCGCGCATGTCGGGCGGAGCCATGTGCTGGGCGAGTCCGAGCGAGGTGGCGATGACGGCGGGCGCGCCGAGTGATAGTAAAAAGATTGTGGCGATGGCTAATGGGAGGGCGCGCATTTCTGCCAGCGCCATAATCCAAAAGCCCATCCAGATGGCGCAAACGGCGATGACGACGCCGGTGCGCCGCGCGGCTTGGACGAACGGGATAACAAAGATGACGCTGATGAGCGCGCCTGCGCCGGACGCGGCGAGCAACCAGCCTAACGTTTGCGCGTCGCCGCCCAAGACCGTACTGGCAAAGGCGGGCATGAGGCTAAGATTGGACAAGCCAAAGAACGTGACGAGCGCGACGAGGAACAGGATGTCTTGGAGGCGCGGCTGGTGTTGGACAAAGCGGAGCGCGCCGGCGAACGCGCGCAAGGGATTTTCTCCGCTGGAACGACGCGCTTGATGGGCGCGCACGATGAGCAGCGTACCGATAACGGGAATGAAACTGACGCCATTGAGCCAGAACGAGGTCGCCGTGCCGTAAGTCGCAATAATGAATCCCGCAAAGGCGGGCCCGAGAATACGGCTGACTTGCAGAACCATTGAGTTGAGATTGACCGCTTTGCGTACGAGATGCATTCCCGATAAATCGCCGAGAAAGGCTTGCTGGGTTGGAAAGTCTAACGCGCCGACAACGCCGAGCGCGAGGGCGAGAATATAGACATGCCATAACTGGACGAGCTTGGTTTGGACGAGGACAGCGAGAATAAAGGCGAGCAGCATGGCAGAAATTTGTGTGCCGATGAGCAAGCGGCGGCGATCAAAGCGGTCGGCAATGGTGCCGGTAAAGGGAGCGAGAATTAATAAGGGCAGCGTGGCGAACGATGCGACGACACCGAGCGCGGCGGCAGAGCCGGACAATTCCCAGACGACCCAGCCCTGCGCGGTGGCTTGGAGCCAGGTGCCGATGAGGGAAACGGCTTGCCCACTCAAATAGATGGCAAAGTTTCGTTCGCGTAACGGTTCAAAGGAAGCGAAAAAGGTTTGGATGGATTGACGGATCATTTTGAATTGTGCTCGTTGTAAATGGCGGAGATGCTTCGGTGTGTGGTGAATGTTTAGGATTCCCACGCGCCGGCGTTTTGCATGGGAAGGACAGGCAAGTTTTCCCAACCGGTGTCGCGCAAGTACTGTTCTAACTTGCGGAGTCCCGGATAGATTTTGCGGACGGCGGGAATGTCGGCGTCATATCCTTCGCCATGAAAAAAGCGGAACATGGCGAGTTGTTCTTCGCTGGGCTGCTGTCCTTCGGGCATTTGCCTCGCCATGAGCTGGATAGGGCGTCCGATAACGCGGCTCAACGTTTCAACCATCTGGCTCTCGGTGACCTCGTCGCCCGCGAGCTCGATGGTCTTGCCGATGTATTGTTCGGGATGTTCAAAGATGACTGCTGTAATCGCGCCGATGTCGTCCGCGCCAATCAATTGGGTTGTCTTGGTGGCAGGCAAGCCCATGCCAAAGTACATGCCGTTAGAGATGGCGGCGCGCTGAAAGTTGAAGTTGTCCATGAACGCGACGGGGCGCAGAATAGTATAGGGCAGTTTGAGCTGTTGGATGTATTGTTCGATGACCCACTTGGAGTCGAAATGTTTTTGTCCCATGCCGCGATGTGCCGCGCCGACGGAGGTATAGACGAAATGTTGGATGTTTGCGGCTTTTGCGGCGTCCGCGACGCGTTTGCCCTGATCCACTTCGCCTTGATAACCGACATCGGGGAGCCAAAAGTTTTGGACGCTGAACACTCCGTATGCGCCTTGCATGGCAGCATCAAGCGAGGCGCGGTCGTTCATATCACCTTTGACTAATTCTGCGCCGAGTGATTTCAGTGCTTGCGCTTGTGCTTTGTTGGGATCGCGGACGAGGGCACGAACGCGCCAGCCGTTTTTTAATAGATGGCGTGAAACGGCACCGCCTTGTTGGCCGGTCGCGCCGGTGACGAGGATGGTTTTGTTTTGTTTGTCCATAGGTGTTAGTCCTTAGTGGTTAGACGTTAGCGATTAGTCCTGAGTGCTCAGTCCTGAGTCCTGAGATGTACTGCGTCGTTCTTTCCAATCTTTGAGTAAGAAACGGAGAGCGCCGGGGAGGCGGCGTGCCCACGCGCTTTCGCTGTGAGTGCCGCCGAATTCGGCGACGTATTTTAGATCGCGGCGGACGCGGTAGCCTTTTTCATTGAGAACCGCGAACATGGGACGGGCACTCGGTTCGCGGGAACCATTATCGAGATAAATTTTGCCGGGATTGAATGGCGCATCGCGGACATAGCGCAAGATCGCGCCGCGCCCGACGAAAAGTGATGGACTCAACGCGCCGCAGAGACCAAAGACATCGGGACGGCGAAAAAAGGCATAGAGGGAAATGAGACCGCCCATCGAAGAGCCAAGAATGCCGGTCGCGGGGGGTTCGGTGAGGGTGCGAAAGTACGCGTCAATCAACGGTTTGAGAGTCTCGGAGAGAAACGCGACGTATTGTTCGCCTTGCGCGTTGATGCGACCCGGAAAGGGGTTGTATTCGTTGAGGCGTCGTTCGCCGCCGTGATAGATGCCGACGACAATGGCTTCATAGCCTTCGCCGCTTAACCGCTCTATCGTTTCGTCCACCTGCCAATCTTGTCCCGCGAACGATGTGGCAGCGTCAAATAGATTTTGTCCGTCCTGCATATACAGCACAGGATAGCGGCGTTCGGCGGTGAGATAGGACGGCGGGAGGTACACGAGCACGTCGCGCTTGGTATTGAGCTGCGGGCTATAGACTTCGGGAATGATGAATACATTTCCGACGACGGTGTGCTCGCGTCCGTCACGGCGCGCGTATTCGAGATAGGGCAAGATTTGAGCAGGTTTCAAAGTCATCGTGGCGAGTCCTGAATGCTGTGGGCGGAACTTGGTGATAATTTCGGGCGCAATTCATAGGCGGGCCATTCGACATGTAATGGATGCGTTAGTGATGGCATAGGCAGTAGGCAGAAAGCAGTAGGCAGAAAGCCGTCAATCGTCAGCGGTCGGCGGTCAATTTTGCGTCGTTAAGACGACGGCGTTCTTGGATGGGTCGCGGACGAGCAAACCGGCGTCGGTTTCTTCGAGGTCAAAGCCAGCCGAGCGAACTTGATTGGCGACGCGGGTGAGTTCGTCGCTGTTCGGGAGGCGGACGGTAAAGTATTGCAAGCCGATGGAGTCGGGTGGAGGCGGCGCTGCGCCCGCGCTTTCCCAGGTGTTCATGCCGAGATGATGGTGATAGCCGCCTGCTGAAACGAACGCGGCGGATGGGAGAATCGCCATTTCGTCAAAGCCCAAGACATCGCGGTAGAACGCTTCGTCGCGTTTGACGTTGGCGATTTTCAAGTGCATGTGTCCCAGTTTGGTGTCGGGCGCGAGGCGCGGGCTGGGCGAGTTGTCGGCTTCGAGCTCGCGCAGGATGCCGCGAATGTCTAATGGGTCAGATGCCATGCGGAGCGCGCCATTCTGGAAGGTCCATTGGTCGCGCGGGCGGTCGCGGTAAATTTCGATGCCGTTGCCATCGGGGTCGGAGAGATAAATCGCTTCGCTGACGAGATGATCGGAAAACCCTTGTAGCGGGACTTGGGTTTCGGCGAGACGACGGAGCGCGCGCGCGAGTTCAAGACGCGAGGGAACGAGGATGGCAAAGTGATAAAGACCGGTTGCGATGCCGGGGTCCTTGGCATCCGGATTTTCGGTGAGCAATACAAGGTCGTCGCCGCCTGCGCCGAGATGCGCGGTGCCGTTTTCATTGCGATGAACGTGAAAGCCCAGTACGTCGGTGTAATAGGGCAGTGAGCTTTTTAGATCGTTGACGGTGAGGTGAACGTAACCGAGATTGGTGTCGGGATGGATAGACATGGTTTTTCTTTCTTGGAACGAATGAGGCGATGAAATACATCGCACGTCACTACGGTAGGCGCGCTAGAGCGCGCCCTACGCGGATGAATTATGATAAAAATTTTGGTAGATAGAAATTTAAAAAATGCAGTTCGTGTTCGGGCGCGGCGCGGAGTATCGTGTTTTTTGCGTTGTTGCGTGCGAGGAGCACAGCGTATTGACCGAGCGTGTTTTGGGTTTCGGGCGAATGGAGCGTGTGGCGGGAAAGGGGTCGGCGGGAAAGTATTGGAGCGGCGCGTTAGTGATGAATTTAGGATTGAGAATGGTATCGGACATGGTTTGTATTCTTGATTGTTTATAGTTAAACGATTGAGTGAAAAAAATTGAATGATGTTGTTATGCGTGCGCGTTAGTGATAACGTATGGTTCCAGCGCACGATCGAGCTCGCTAAGTAAGTTGAGTAATTGTTTTTGTTTTTCGGGCGTGAGCTGACCGATTTGTTGGGCAATCATGGCGCGGTGCATCGGCAAAATGTCGGTGATGAGCTGTTTGCCTTTGGGCGTGAGATAGAGCATGTAGGCGCGGCGGTCAGCGGGGTCTTCGCGGCGTTCGACCAAGCCTTGCTCCATGAGGCGTTCCATCAAACCGCAGACGT
>Ga0070741_10012056_pt1 | contig 15744 bp, 10 predicted proteins | sample Coa_R1_4_FD_66440 | JGI IMG/M metagenome (GOLD analysis project Ga0070741, IMG submission 66440) | Surface soil microbial communities from Centralia Pennsylvania, which are recovering from an underground coalmine fire - Coalmine... | ecosystem: Environmental > Terrestrial > Soil > Unclassified ...
GCGGTGCCTGCCACCGATCCGCTGACACGTGCGCGAACCGCGTTCTATCTCGTGACGACGTCGTCCTTCTACCAAGTGGAGTGCTGACCATGGACAACCAGACTCCTGCGAGCCGGCGTCGCTTCCTCCAGCGCATGGGCGCACTCTCGGCGTTCGGCCTGGCGGCGCGCTTCGATGCCCTCAACATGATCGCGAGCGCGAATGCGCAGGTGGCGGGCGATTACAAGGCGCTCGTGTGCGTGTTCATGTTCGGCGGCAACGATGGCAACAACACGATCATTCCGATCGATACCGCGGGCTATGCGCAATACGCCGCGGCCCGGCCGGCGTCCTCGGGCATCCAGCTCGCGCAATCGTCGCTGTTGCCGATCTCTCCCGTGGGCGCCGGAGGATCGTACGGACTGCATCCGTCGCTTGCCGAGCTGCAGACACTGTTCAACCAGCGCAAGCTCGCGGTGCTCGCCAATGTCGGCACACTGACGCAGCCGACGACCCGCTCGAGCTACAACGCCGGCGCTCGACCACTGTCGCTCTATTCGCACTCCGATCAGCAGGCGCAGTGGCAAAGCGCCATCTCGACCACCGCGGCGGGCACCGGGTGGGGCGGACGCCTCGCCGACAGGATGCAGGCGCAGAACGCGGCAAGCGGCTTCCCGGTGATCACGTCCCTCGACGGCACGGTGCTGTTCGCGACGGGCTCCACCGCGATTCCGCTCACCGTGCCGGTGACCGGCTCGTTCGCGCTGACGGGATTCACCAACAGCGCCGCGTCCAATGCGCGCCTCGCGGCGGTGAATGCCTTGCTGACCGACGATACCGCCAATCTGTTCGCGGCCGATGCGAGCGCGATCAATGCGCAGGCCTTCAGGCTGTCGGCCACGGTCAATCCGATCCTCACCGGGTCGTCGTCGATCGTCGCGCCGATTTTTGCGAATCTGAAAACGAATACGGCGAACCAGCTGCTGCAGGTCGCACGGCTGATCGAGGCGCGCACCGCCACCGGCGCCAGGCGCCAGATCTTTTTCGTGCAGCTCGGCAGCTTCGACACCCACAACGACCAGATCAATCGGCAGGATGCGCTTTTTGCCGAGCTGTCGCCCGCGCTGAAGGCGTTCTACGACGCGACGGTCGCGTTGGGGGTATCGAGCCAGGTCACGACCTTCACGTTGTCGGACTTCGGTCGCACGCTGCAGCCTGCGTCGGGCGGCGGCACCGACCATGCCTGGGGCAGCCATCACTTCATCCTGGGCGACGCGGTGAAAGGCGGCGATCTCTACGGCAAGTACCCGCAGCTCGTTCTCGGCGGCCCCGACGATGCCGAGCTCGAAGGCCGATGGATGCCAACCACCGCGGTCGATCAGTACGGTGCGACGCTCGCGCGCTGGTTCGGCGCCTCCGATGCCGATCTCGCGACCATCTTTCCGAATCTCGCGAAGTTCGCATCGAGCAATCTCGGCTTCATGGGTTGAACTCGCCGCGTGGCCATCGTGTTCCTGGTCTGAGCACCTCCCGCGTGCGCATCGAGCGTTAACGTTTCGGCACGCTGCCGTTCCCCGTCTGGCATGATCCGCCGAGGTCTGCCAGACGGGCGCGAGCATCAAACGTGCAGCAAGAGAAGATCGGGCCGGAGCATTCGACGCGGCGCCGCGACCCCGGTCTCAAGGCGCGTCGCTGGCTCCCTGCGCTTCTGCTTTTGGTCCTGCCGCTCGGCGTGTTCGCGCAGGACACGCCGGAGGCTGCCGAGAAGACCATTCGTTATCGCGTCCAGGTCGATGCGCCGCGCGCGCTCGCGGAAACGCTGCGCAACACCCTCGACATCGTGCGCTGGCAGGATTACGAAGACACGACGGCGCTCGTGCTCGACCGACTGATGCGCGAGGCCAAGGACCAGGCCACCGAGGCTGCGGAAGCGGAAGGCTATTTCAAGGCGGCGGTCGAGGTCACGCTCGGACCCGCGGAAGCGAACGGTCGCCGCGTGGTGCACGTGAAGGTCACACCGGGCGAGCCGGTGCGCATCACCGACGTTTCGATCGACGTGAACGGTCCGGCCGCCACGGACAAGCAATACGGTGCGCCGGCAATCGCGTCCCTGCACGACACCTGGTCGCTGCGCAAGGGCGAGCGCTTCCGGCAAACGGAATGGGATGATGCGAAGCGCCGCGCCGTCACCACCCTCGCCTCCAGTCCGTACGCCGCCGCGCGCATTACGAAGAGTGAAGCGCTGATCGATCCGGATGCCCTGTCCGCGGCATTGACGGTGGACATCGACAGCGGCCCCTTCTTCCGCTTCGGCGAATTGCAGGTCGAAGGCCTGCAGGATTACGACGTCTCGCTCGTGCGCAACTTCAGCACCATCGCGCGCGGCGAGCCGTACACGACGGAGCGCCTGGACCAATACGTGCGCCGGCTGCAGGCCTCCGGCTATTTCGCGAGCGTGCAGGCGCGCATCGAGCCCGATCCGGCGCATGCCGAGGCCGCGCCGGTCCGCGTGTCGGTGATCGAGGCGCCACGCCATCGCATCGAAGGCGGCGTCGGTTATGCCACCGACAGCTCGTACAGCAGCAACTTCAAGTACAACGATTTCAACGTCGATGGCCGCGCCACGCAGCTCGAGGTCACGGGACGGCTGGACGTCAAGATCCAGAACCTCGGCTTCGTGTTCACGCGTCCGCCGACGGCAAGCGGATACATCGATTCCCTGCGCGGACAGGTGGAGCACACCGACATTTCCGGTCTCGACACGCGCACGGGCCTGCTCGGTGTGCATCGGCAGACGCTCGAGGAACGCGATCGCACCGGGTACGCGCTCACCTACTACGAAGACGATCAACGGGCGGGCGATCAACCGCGCATCCGGTCGCGCGCGCTCTATGCCGATTACGAGCGCACGTGGCGCAACGTCGATGCCCTGATCGCGCCGACCAAGGGCTGGGTGCTCAACACGGAGGTGGGCGCGGCGCCGCTTGCCACGCGCGTGTTCGGCCGCGTCATCGCGCAAAGCGCGTGGTGGGTGCCGGTCGGGCTCGACAATGCTCTGTTGTTTCGCCTGGAAGCCGGCGCGGTGCTCGCGAGTTCGCGCCAGGGCATTCCCTCCGCCCTGCTCTTTCGCACCGGCGGCGACACCACCGTGCGGGCCTATGCATTCCAGAGTCTGGGTGTGCAGCAGGATGGCGTGACTTACGGCGGACGGTATTACGCCGTCGGGAGCGCGGAGGCAACGCATTACTTCAACGAGCGCCTGGGCATGGCGGTATTCGTCGATGCGGGCAACGCGGGGGACAACCTTGCATCACTGCATCCGGCGTTCGGCTACGGCACGGGCTTGCGGGTCAAGAGTCCCGTCGGTCCGTTCCGGTTCGATGTGGCGTATGGCCAGGAAAGTCACCAGGTGCGGCTGCACATGTCGGTCGGCATCGCGTTCTAGTTGCATGCCATGAGCGACGAGCAGCCCACGACACCTTCGCGACGCGCGCGCCGCACACGCCATCCATGGCTGATTGCGTTGGGCGTGCTGCTGGTCGTGCTCGTGCTCGCGATCACCGCATTGTGGGCATGGCTCGGCTCGCCGGCCGCGCTCGCGTACGTCATCGCCGAGATCGGCCTGCGCACCAACGGCGCGGTGGTGATCCGTGATGCGAAAGGCTCGTTGCTGTCGTCGGTGGCCGCCGCGGAAATCACCTACGTCGATCCCGAGAAGAAGATCAGCGCGCATGACGTGCGCCTGCGCTGGTCGCCCTTCGCGCTGCTTCGTCGCGAGCTGCATGTCGACGAGCTCGCGACGCGCACGCTCGAGGTCGAGCTTGGCAAGGGCGGAGAGTCGAAGCTGCCCGAATCGCTACAGCTTCCGTTGGTCGTGGTAGTCGATCGCGCTGCGGTGGGCGAGTTGCTCCTCAAATCGGGTGAAGCGCAGTGGCCGATCAAGGACATTCACTTCGCGTACCGAGGCGGGCCCGACCTGCATCGCCTGTCGGACATCGGACTCGCCGCGGAGCAAGGCACGTTGAGCGGCACCTTCGAAATCGCCGCGAGCAAGCCGTTCGGACTCAAGGGGCAATTCACGCTCGTGGGTACGCCCGAGCTCAAGTCGCCGCGCGCGGACGTTGCGGTGACGGGCCGACTCGATCACATCTTGCTCGATGGCAACGGTCGGATCGTGGATGCGACCGTGACAGCCAAGGTCGTGCTCGAGCCCATCGACAAGGTGCCGCTCAAGAACCTCGCGTTGACGGTGCGCGATCTCGACCTTCGCGCGTTCGGTGCGGATCTTCCGGCCACTTCCCTTGCGATCGCCCTCAACGGGGCACCGGCGCCCGACGCGATCCTGGTCGGAAGTTTCGATGCGCAGAATCGCGCCGCGGGCCCGATCGACCGCGATCGCATTCCGGTGCGCGCGCTCAAGGGCGATTTCACGCTCACGAGCGATACGCTGCAGACGCGCAACCTGACCGGCATCGTGGGCGAGTCGGCGCGGGTCACCGGCAACGCCGTATTCCCGCTCGAGAACGGCAAGCCCGATGTCGTCGCCGACAGCGCGTGGGCGTTGCACGTCAAGGACCTCGACCTCGCAGCGATACATACGCGCCTCATCGCCACGCAATTGTCCGGTGACGTGAAGGCGAATCTCGAAGGCAAGGTGCAGCAGGTCGAAGCTCATGTCACGCAGCAGGACATGGGGTTGGACGCACGCGCGCGCATCGCGGGCACGACCATCGATCTCGAGCGCTTCAACGTGCGCGCAGGCGCAAGCGAAGTCGCCGGCCGGGGCCGCTTCGACTGGTCAGGCGCGCGCACCTTCGAGGCGAATGCAACGGCGCGCGCCTTCGATCCATCCCGCTTCGGCGATTTCCCGCACGCGCAGCTCGATGGAACCGTGGCGGCGAACGGTCATTTGCAGCCCGCGTGGGGTGTGCAGGCCAAGGTGGCGCTCGCACCGAGCTCGCGTTTTCGCGGTACCGCATTGAACGGCCAAGTGGCGGGCGCATTCATGAGCGACCGGGTGCAGGACGTCGTCGCCGACCTGCGCGTGGGCAGCGCAACGATTCATGCCGACGGCTCGCTCGGCCGCGCCGGTGATCGCATGCGGTTCGTGGTCGATGCACGGCGGGTGCAGGACCTCGCGACCGTCGCCGATGGTGCCGTTCCGGCCGAGCTCAAGGGCGCGGTGCAGGCGAGCGGAACATTGACCGGCGCGTTCGCAGGCCTCGGCATCGACGTCGATGCGCATGCGACGGATGTCACCTATGGCGCGAACAGTGCCGCGCGCGTCGATCTGCGCGCCTCCATCGCTCCCGGCAGCGGCTACACCGCAGCGGCGCTGCGCACCCGCGCCGTGAGCATCGACGCGCATGCGACCAACGTGGTGTCGCAGGACCGCACGTTCGCCCGGATCGACGCGAACGTGACCGGCAGCCTTGCGCAGCATGACGTGCGTCTCGCGATCAAGGACAGCGACGTCGACGCGACGCTTGCGGCGAGCGGCGGGCTCGCGCCGATGACGACCTGGTCGGCACAGGCGCTCGCGTGGTCGGGAACGATCTCCCAGCTCGAAAACCGCGGCCAGTACGCGCTGCGGCTCACCGCCCCTGCGCAGCTCGATGCGAGCCATGCGCGCATTGTCCTGCGCGATGCGCACGTCGCATTGCAGGAGGGTGCGCTCAACGTGGCCGCGTTCGAGTGGAGCGCGGGACGGGTCACGACCCGCGGCGATTTCACCGGGTTGCCCGTCTCGGCGCTGGTGCGCATTTCCGGCGCCGAGCTGCCGGTGCGCACCACCCTCGTCCTCGGCGGAGAGTGGAACATCGCCGCCACCCCGCGCCTCAACGGCACCATCAACGTGCGCCGCGAGCGCGGGGATATTTTCGCCGACACGATCGGCACGCTCGACGCGGGCGAGCTTTCGTTCGGGATCACGGACCTCTCCCTCGTGACGACCATCGTCGATGATGCCGTGAATGCACAGGCGTCGCTCAAGGCGCTGCGGTTGGGTGAAGTGTCGGCGAACGTCGCGCTCGGTCGCGTCGCCGGCGCGCCGCCGGGACGCATCGCATCCAACGCGCCGCTGTCGGGCAGCGTACGGGCCGAGCTCGCCTCGCTGCGACCGCTGCAACCGCTGCTCGGCACGACGGCGGTCGTCGATGGCAACGTGCGCGCCGACCTGGCGCTGGCAGGCACCTTCGCCGATCCACGCGCGACCGGGACCATCGATGCCACCAAGCTGCGCGTCGACGCTCCGCAATATGGGCTCTTCTGGCGCGATGGCGTGCTGCGCGCGCATGCCGACAGCGATGTCATCCGCATCGACGAGTTCTCGGTCGCCGGCGGCGATGGTCGCTTCAACATCAACGGCACAGTTCCGTTCGCGGCGCTCGCCCGCGGTGGCCGGGGGAATGTCGTCGCGCACCTCACCTGGCGGGCGCAGAATTTTCGGGCGACGAATCGGCCCGATTTGCGCCTGGTCGTGACCGGTGATGGCACCGTCGGCGTCGCGCATGGTCGGATCGCACTTCGCGGCGCTCTGCGCATCAACGAAGGCCATGTCGAATGGCGTGACACCAAGGGCGCGCGGCTGGGCGATGACGTGGTGGTGGTCGGGCGCCCGCGGCCTACGCCCCCGCGCCGGTTCGAGGACTTGCCGCTCGATCTCGACCTCAATGTGGACCTCGGCACGCGGTTCACGATCGCGGGGAGTGGGCTACAGACGACTCTCGAAGGCCAGGCGCGCTTCACGACCACCGCAGCGGGCACGTTGACGGCCCGTGGAACGCTGCGGACCTCGCACGGGACCTATGCGGCCTTCGGCCAGCAGCTCAGCATCGACCGTGGAACGCTCATCTTCGACGGTCCCATCGACAACCCCACGCTCGACATTGTCGCGCTCCGGAAAAACTTACCGGTGGAAGCGGGCGTGGAGATCACCGGGACCGCGCGCCTGCCCAGTGTGCGCCTGACCTCGAATCCACCCGTGCCCGAAGGCGAGAAGCTCTCATGGCTGGTGTTGGGCCAGGGACTGGAGCGGACCTCAGGCACGGACGTCGCGGCGCTCCAGGCCGCCGCGGCAGCCTTGTTCGGGAGCACCGGGCCCTCCTTCGGCACCCGGATCGCCCAACGGATCGGGTTGGATGATCTCTCGATCCGAAGCGCCTCCGGGACGAGCGGCGGCACGTCGGGGTCGGGCCTGGACACCCGGGTGCTGGCCTTCAGCAAGCGTCTGACGGATCGGCTGTACCTGGTCTATGAGGCCGGGTTGACCGCCGCCAACAACGCCCTGCGGATCGAGTACGCGCTGTCGCGCTCCTTCACGCTGCGGGCGCAGGCCGGCCAGGTGAGCAGCCTGGGGATCTACTTCCTGAGGGCGTACAAGTAGAGGTCAGGCCGGATAGGCGGGACCAGGCCGCGGCGAACGGCGCTCGGGCTGAAAGCCGAGTGAAAGCTTCCGTGGCAAACCACACAAAAATTCGCCTGAAGCGGCCGTGATTTGACATAAAACCTCCCCTAATGGGCTGGGGTGTCCGAGGGTTCCCGATGTTGCTCATGCGCGACACTTGAAGACAATGGCATATCGCTGGAGCCGCGCTTTTCACTCTGAGGAGCGGGTTGACCTAGGACAAATCAAGAAAACTGGAAATTGACAGAATGGGCTGCAAAAAGTAGTTTACAAACGGCTCTCGTTTGCTAAACTGCGCCCACCCGACCCAGGACCCACGAATGTTCCAAGACGAGAAAATGTCCGGCTCTGATCATGACAACGTCGTAGGCGTGATTCGGAGCACCGCCCCCCGCCGTTACGCGCGGCGAAACCATTCGGACAGCGGTGCCCACGCGAACTTCTCCATCGAACCTTCCAAATTTCTGGTCTCGCTCGTTGCAACGAGCGCCACCGCTGTCACCTACGACATGAATTGCCGCGTCGTGTCCCTGATTGGCCAGCGACGACATCACGCGGCCGGATTGCCCAGCATCCTGGAAGTGGCTCGCAACGCGCAAGTAACGCTCACGCGCGCATTGACGCTGCGTGCTGGCCTCGCGGAATCGCATCACGACATTGCTTCCGCGCATCGCCTGGTGCGCACGCGCTACGCGTGGCGCGGGTACGACATACCCGAGGCCAACCGTAACGGCACTGGCGCACCGGATTTCGAGCGGAACGTGGTCTTCATCGCCAAGAATAACGGCGCGATCGTCGGCACGATCACGCTGGGTCTCGACCGAGAGGAGGGTCTGCTCGCGGAGCACACCTATCCGGAAGCGATCCAAGCCAAGCGCGAGGAAGGAGGCGTCGTTTGCGAGGTGACGCGATTGGCTGTGGCCGAAGACGCGGACTCAAAGCCCGTGCTGGCAGCGCTCTTCAGCCTCGCCTATGCCACTGCCAGCGCTCGCGGCGTCACGGATGTGTTCATCGAAGTTACTCCGCGCCATGCGGCTTTCTACAGTCGCGCGCTGGGTTTTCGAATCGCCTCCAAGGGCCGTGTCTGCCAGCGTGTCGGCGTGCAGTCCGCGTTGCTGTGGCTCGAAATGGACGAGCTCGAACAGCGCTTGATGACGCTAAATGCGCGAGTGTTCCCGCAGCCGGAGTGCCGCGCTGCGTAGGCAGCTCGTTCGGCACTAGAAATCCAGCCGCACTTCGGTGTACGCCCGATCGCGGTTGTTGTAGCGACCGAAGAAGCTGTTTGTGGGCCCGGCAAACACGTCGACACCGACCGCGATCATCAGATTCTGCGTGGCAGTCCAGTTGATCCGTGGACGAATCAAGCTTCCGCCATCCTTGAAGTTGCGAATCCAGAGCAACTGCGGCTCGACGGTGCCGGTCAGCTTGGTCGAAATGAATACACTCCCTCCGACGCCATCGTTGGGAATCGCCAGCGCAGATGCGCTGCCAAAGTAATGGCGCTGAAATGCCTGGACATTGAGGCGGGTGTCCCGCGGCAGGCTCCACTCGAGGCTCGCAATGGAATCGAGCGTGTTGCGACCGACGATGCTCTGCGGATCGGTAAAGTCTGCGACGCTGAAGTTCTGGCCTCCTGTGTAGACGGTCTCGGCACGAAGCACGAAATCGGCGAAGTCCTTGCTCAGCGTCGCACCTGTTTGCCAGATGCGGTCATAGCGCGGCTCGACCACGAACGGCTGTGCCGGCATGTCGCTCGCAACGCGGTAGAACGTGGGCGTGGTGCTGAAACTGCGGTAATAGAAGCCGGCGATGTCCCATCCCGCCAGGAGCGTATTGGCTCGAACGCCGAAGTTGGAGTTGCGCAAGGACCTGCTGGGTCGCACCGGGTCACGGAACAATTGCTCCACGCCGGCATCGATCGGCGATGGCAATGGAACCGGGTAGAAGTCGGAGCCCGGCTTGCCAATGCGATCGAACACCGGCACCGGAATCCAGATGAGTTCCAGGTGGCCATTGCCGGCCGTGTATTCCGCGCGTGCGGCCCATTGTGGGATGCGCATGATGTCGAACGTCGGCAGCAGGAATTCGCGCATGTCGCGGGCCGACACGACATCGGCGAAGAACAGGCCGATCACTTCGCCCCACACGATTTGCTGCGCGCCGACGCGAAAGTCCCAGTCGCCTTTGGAGAAGTCGAGATAGTTCTCGCGATAGAAAATGTCGAAGCGCTGATCGCGCTTGACCGCACCGGGATAGAAGTTGGAAGTGAAGTAGACGAGATCGCCATCCACGCGGGCGCCGATCTTCCATTTCACGCCTGGTGAGAGCTCGCCATTGCCGGAGATCTGCAATCGACCAACAGCCCGCGACCAATGCTCGGGGTCGGCATACGTATACGACGCGAGGCTGTCCAGGAATCCGGACCAGCGGACCGGCTTTTCCTCCTTCGGCTCCTCGCCAAACAAGGCTTCGCGCGATTCGCCGGCAAGCGCCGGGCCAGCCATGAAAGCGCACATGAAGAGTGCTGCAATGCTCCGCCGAATGTTCTGGATCACGTCTCAGGCTCCCCGGTCACGCCTTTTTTGGAATGCGCTCTGCAGCTCGTACAAGCACCCAGCTCGTCGCCGTCCGCACACCAAGGCGGCGAACGCGGCCATCCTCGATCCGAATCAGACGGTCGGCCTTGGCGATGACCTTTTTGTCGTGAGTTGAGAAGACAAACGTCGTCTTGTAGGAGCGGTTGATGTTCTTCATAAGTTGCAGGATTCCCGCGCCCGTGCGGCTGTCGAGATTCGCGGTCGGCTCGTCTGCCAGAATGATACGTGGCCGGGTCACGAGGGCTCGCGCAATCGCGACACGCTGGCGCTGCCCACCGCTGAGCTCATTGGGCCGATGCCTGGCATGGTCTTGCAGACCCACCATCTTCAGCAGCGACCGCACGCGCCGGGTGCGCTCCTCTCGCGCGAGCTCCGGAAACTGCAGCAGCGGATATTCGACGTTTTCCTCGGCAGTCAGCACCGGAAACAGGTTGAAGGTCTGGAAGATGAATCCGATTTTTCGAGCACGAAGTGGCGCGAGGTCATCGGGAGAGCGGCCGGTCGTATCCGTACCGTCGATGACGATGCGGCCCTGCGTCGGCGTGTCGATGCAGCCGATAAGGTTCAGCAGGGTCGACTTGCCGCTGCCCGACGGACCTGCAATGGCTAGAAATACGCCGTCTTCGATGTTCAGAGTGACATCGGTCAGGGCAGGTACCCATTGATCACCGAGGCGATACTGCTTGGACACATTCTCGACTCGGACGAGCGCGTCAGCCATTGATGTGGAAGGTTTTATAATGTTTCGTTGCCCGACACCAGCTTATATGCTTTCGAATCGACCCGCAAAATGGCCCCATGCAGCGCGCGCAGTGCTTGTTGCATGCGCTCTCGCGACCGCGCCGATAAGTGCGGTCGCGCAGCCCGCAGAACCCGACGAGGCCTTGGCGCGGTCGATCGTGGAAAAGGCCGACCAGGTACGCTTTCCGACCGGAGGATTCGAGGTGGCCGTGGCGATCACCACGACGTCGCCCGGCGGCACTCCCGAGGCGCGAAAGTACAAGGTGCTGTCGAAGGGCAACGAAAACACGGTCGTCATGGTAACGGAGCCTGCGGCCGATCGCGGCCAGATCATGCTGATGAAAGGGCGTGATCTGTGGGTATTCCTGCCCAATGTGTCGCAACCCGTTCGCATGCCACTTGCACAGCGACTGACCGGGCAGGTCGCGAACGGCGACCTCGCGCGCGCGAATTTCTCGGGCGATTACGTTCCGAAGCTGCTCAGGACGGAGAAGATCGACGGCGAATCGATGTACGTGCTGGAGCTTACGGCCGTCGATCGCGGCGTGACGTACCATCGCGTCCTGTATTGGGTGCGGCAAGCCAACTTCTCGCCCTATAAGGCCGAGTTCTACTCGGTTTCCGACCGCCTGTTGAAGAGCTGCCAGTATGAAGGCTACCGGCAGATCGCCGGCCGCTCGCGACCTTCGAAGCTGGTGATGCAGGACGCTTTGCGCAAAGGCGAAGAGTCGGTGCTCGAGTACGCCGATATGAAGGCCCGCGACATTCCGGACAAGATCTTCACGAAAGACTATCTCAAGCGCCTCGAGTGACGCGCAGGCTCGAAGCGTCCATTCGACTGCGCGGACTCAACGGGAGCAAGCGATTTTCCGCTACGACGAAGCGTTCTCGCGCAACCTCGGCTGGATCACGGCCGAGGAGCAACAGGCTCTTCGCCGAATCCGCGTAGCCATTGCCGGGTTGGGTGGAACGGGGGGTTATCACCTGTTGACGCTCACACGCCTGGGGATCGGCGCGTTCAGCATTGCCGATTTCGACGTGTTCGGCCTCGCCAATTTCAACCGCCAGGCGGGCGCCATGATGTCCACGGTCGGCCATCCCAAGCTCGACGTTCTCGCGTCGATGGCGAGGGATATCAATCCGGAGCTCGATCTGCGGCTATTTCCGACGGGCGTGTCGCGTGACAATGTCGATTCGTTCTTCGATGGCGTCGATGTGTACGTCGATGCGCTGGACTATTTCGCGTTCGACGCGCGCGACGTCGTCTATCGAAAGTGTGCCGAAGCCAGGATCCCCGCCATCATTGCCGCGCCGCTCGGCATGGGAGCAGCCTTGATATCGTTCTTGCCGGGCGGAATGACGTTCGAAGAATATTTCGACCTGCGTCATGCGCCCGAAGGTGAAAAGGCGTTGCGGTTCCTGGTGGGGCTTTCGCCTGCCCTGCTGCAGCGGACCTATCTCGCCGATCCAAGCCGTGTGAGCTTCGGAACGCGCGCGGGGCCGTCGACGCCGATGGCATGCATGCTGTGCGCTGGTGTCGCGGGCACCGAGCTGCTCAAGCTCGTGCTCCGTCGCGGCAAGGTCTATGGCGCACCGCACGCGATCCAATTCGATGCTTTCCGGAATCGCCTCGCGAAAACATGGCGTCCCGGAGGCAATCGCAATCCGTTGCAGCGACTCGCGATCAATCTCGTCCAGCGCCAGCTGCGCTCACGCGCCCGTGCAGGTCGCGCTGAATGAGCGGCGTCAGGTCGGAGCTATCCGACAGGCCATGGCTCGATGACGAGCAGTTTCGCTCGATCGTCAATGCCGCCATCTGGGCGCCTTCGGCCGACAATCATCACGCTCTCGAGTTTGGACTGGACGCGAACGCGATCGACATCTGGGCCGACCCGGCATTCCCGCGACTCGCGATGCACAGGCGTGTGCTAGGGCTGATTTCCCTGGGTGCGGTGATCGAAAACATTCAGCTCCGCTCCGCCGAGCTCGGATTTCGTTGCACCACGCGGTTGTTTCCATCCAGCACCCCGGAGCATGTCGCGAGCGTCCGGCTCCACGTCTCCGACGCAGCGCGGGCAAGCGACCTGGCGAGTGCCATCTTTACTCGTCAGACCAACAGACGGTTCTTTCACGGCCCGTCGTTGACAGCCGCGGAACGCACCCGGATTGCCGCGGAGGCAAGCTCATCGGGTAGAACGCACCTGTGGTGGCTCGACGAGAAGGAGCAACGACGCAAGTTCCTCGCCCTCGCGCGCATGGCTGAAGCGGCACGATTCGGTTGCGCCCCCCTCCACCACGAGCTCTTCGAGGCGATTCGATTCGACGTCGGCTGGCAAGCTGCCGCTAACGAGGGCCTTGCGCCGGCCTCGCTCGAAATCGAGCGCCTGTTGCGCGCGTCCTTCAAGCTCATTGCAAATCCGCGCGTCATGACGCCGCTCGCGCGAATTGGCGTGCAGCACCTGCTGGCATGGAGGTCGGGTGACCTCCCGTGCCGCCTGGCGCCACATATCGGCGTGATCGCCAGTGAAAAGACGGTAGATCTTGATGAAGCTGCATTCGAGGCAGGGCGCACGCTACAGCGGACCTGGTTGCGCCTGACCACGTTGGGCGTCGAGGTGCAACCGTTGGCTGCAACAACCGTGTTCGCGCTGGACGAATACGAGGACGTTCCGCCGAGGATCCGGCAAAGTCTTGCCCACGGCTGGGCGGCGCTGCTGCCCGATACGAGACCGCTCATCGCCTTTCGTGCGGGTCACGCATCGCCACCGACGATGCGCAATGGGCGCATGCCAGTGGATCGGTATCTGCGAAAGACTACGAACTCAGTGCCGCAATGAGCACGACACGCAATGCAGGTGGCCAGGTGCTTGCGCGCGCAGCGGCCGGCATGCGCCTGGACCTGCGGCTCGCGATTCGTAACGTGTTGCGGCACAAGCGCAGAAGCGCGGTGGCCATCGGAGCCGTGGCGGCCGGAGTGGTAGCGCTGCTGCTGGCTGGAGGTTTTTTCGAATTCGTCTACCAGGCAATACGGGAAAGCACGATTCGTGCTCGCATCGGCCACATCCAGATCACGCGCGCCGGGTACCGCGAATCGGGAACGTCGCAACCGTATGCATTCATGCTGCCAGAAACCTCGGAGGTCCGGAAACAGATCGAGAGTTATCCGGAAGTCGAAGTCGTCGCGCCGCGCCTGACATTCAATGGCTTGATCAGCATTGGCGATTCCACAAAATCGTTCTTCGGCGAGGGCGTCGATCCTGTACGAGAGCGAAAACTCAGTGGCGCAATGGCGATTCTCGAAGGCGAGGACCTTGCCGAATCGCAACGCAACGGGATCATTCTCGGCCAGGGTCTTGCGCAAACGCTCGAGGTGAAGATCGGCACGCCTGTGGTACTGCTGGCCACGCCTGCATCCGGCGCGATCAGCGGCGTCGATGCGACGGTGCGCGGCATCTTTGGGACATCAGTGAAGGCGTATGACGACTACGCCCTACGGATGCCGCTCAAGGCCGCACAAGCCTTGTTGCGCACGAAGGACGTGCACGCCTGGCTGGTGCTATTGCACGACACCCGTCAGACCGACGAGGTGCTGCAGCGAATTACACCTCTGCTCAAGGCCAACGGTCTCGAAGGCGTGCCGTGGTACGCGAATCAACTCGCCGATTTCTACAACAAGACCGTGAAGCTGTTCTCGGAACAAGTGCTGGTGCTGAAGATCATGATCGGCGTGATCATCGTGCTCAGCATCTCGAACACGATGATGACCAGCGTACGGGAGCGAATCAGCGAGATCGGCACCAGCATGGCGCTGGGGGACCGCGGCAGCGTCGTGCTGCGGCGGTTCCTGGCGGAAGGCGCAGTGACGGGAGTCATCGGTGGCGTGATCGGTGTGATTGTCGGCGTACTGCTGGCAATGGTGATCACGTGGATCGGAATTCCGATGCCCGCGCCTCCTGGCATGGCGCGCGGCTACATCGCCGGCATCGTCGTTACTCCACAATTGGTCGCAGACGGCTTGATCCTGTCTGCCTCGACAGCGTTGCTCGCCGGCATTTATCCAGCATGGCGAGCGGCGCGGATGAATACCGTTGACGCACTCCGGCACGCACACTGACGAGGCGCTCGCAAGCCACTTGCCGCTTCGGGCGAATCTGGCCTTCGCCGCGCGCAACGTTCTGCGCCACAAGGCGCGGTCCGCCACGACCGTGCTCGCGGTGCTATTCGGGGTCGTTGCGCTGATCCTCAGCCGCGGCTTCGTCGAGGACACGTTCATCCAGCTGGGCGAAGCAATAATCCATTCGCAGACCGGGCATCTGCAGGTCGCGATGAAAGGCTACTTTGCGCAAGGCGCGCACCAGCCGGAAAAATACCTTCTGCCGAATCCGGAAACGGAGCAACGCGAAATTGCGGCAATGCCCGGCGTCAACGATGTCATGGCGCGCCTGAGTTTCTCCGGTCTGCTCAACAACGAGCGGGCGGATTACTCGATACTGGGAGAAGGCATCGAGCCCGAGAAGGAGGCAAAGCTAGGCTCGTTTCTTCTTATCTCCGCGGGGCGGAAGCTCACGGGCGCGGATCACTACCACGTGCTGATCGGCAGCGGCGTGGCAAAAGCACTCAAGTTGGCGCCTGGCAACCGTGCAATCGTGCTGGTCAGCACGGCCGGAGGGGCCATGAACACGCTCGATTTCGAGGTGGTCGGTGTGTTCCAGACCTTCTCGAAGGACTATGACGAGCGCGTCATCAAGATTCCGCTGAGCACGGCGCAGGAACTGCTCGCCACCGCGGGAGCGAACACGTTGGTGATATCGCTCGACAAAACATCGGATACCGACCGTGTGGCCCGGGCGCTGAGCGAGCGCCTAGCGACGCAGGGTCAGGAAGTAAAGACCTGGCACGAGCTCAACGACTTCTACGCCAAGACCGTCGACCTCTACAACCGGCTGTTCGGCGGCCTCGAGCTCATCATCCTGCTCATGGTTCTGCTCACGGTAGTGAATGCGGTGAATATGACCGTGTTCG
>Ga0070741_10012057_pt1 | contig 15742 bp, 9 predicted proteins | sample Coa_R1_4_FD_66440 | JGI IMG/M metagenome (GOLD analysis project Ga0070741, IMG submission 66440) | Surface soil microbial communities from Centralia Pennsylvania, which are recovering from an underground coalmine fire - Coalmine... | ecosystem: Environmental > Terrestrial > Soil > Unclassified ...
CTGTTCCGCCCGCTGTACGGGCGGGGACATCGCAGCGCGATGTCCCTACCAAATGTGGTAGTGTTCAGATGCGCCCGGGAAAGCAGAGATCCGAATAGACAGGCACCCAACACGAACCCCACCAGTCAATGCGCCTGCTGTCGCGCAATCCGCCTGGCCGGACCCCCCGTTGACGTTCTATTTGTTCCGATGCCGGTCGAGGAACAAATAGCGGTCCGCGTGTTGTTCCGTTTGGGCTTTTGGTTCCACGTCCAGGCGCATGAAAGAAACCGGAGCGGTTTTGCCCATGGGCGGCCATTTGCCCAGGCCCTTTCCATTGGGATTTCCAGTCTTGATGAAGTTGGCAAAGTAACCCTGCATTATTTCAGAGACTTTGTAGTCGTCGGGGGTCCACGCATAAACCGTGTTCCTGGGCAAGTTGCCCAGAGCGTACTCGATCTCCGCCGAATGCACCGCGCCTTGCGCGGGCGGTGGTGGAGGATTGTTGCCTGAATTGCGAACGACGCCCCCCGCCAGCCCCGGAGTGGCATTGCCCATTTCCGGCCGCATGGCCGGGCGAGGATGAGCATAGTAGTACCGGAACACCGGTTTGCCTCCGGTTTTGTTTTGCGCATCGGCCCATTTCCAGGTGCTGTAAGCAATAAACCGGTCGCTGGCCAGGTCGGTTGCCAGTTGGATAACCTCGGAGGCATCGGATGCGGAATAGGCTTTAAGCGCATTTTGCCAATCATCCGGATAGAGGCGCTTGATCGCGTTTTGCAGATTTTCCGTCGTGGGTTCAGCCGCCCCAAGCACACTGCGGTAGTTCATCTCTTCGGAATTCCAGCCCACCAGCAACGGCACTTTGGCTTGTTTACCCGAAGCGAACTGGCTCCAGGGATCCTCCGTAATAAACAACCCATCGATGGCCAAGCTGAACCAGGGGGCGCCGCGTTTGCCGGTGGCTTCGAGGACTTTCTCGGCCGGCATGGCTCGCAATTCGGCCAAGGAGTTGGCCCCGCTGTTGGTGGCGAATTTCAAACCGGTTTGTTCCACCTCTGGCAACGGCGCCGGCGGCAGCGCGCCCAGAAGCGAACCGCTCTCGCCAATCGCTCGGGCAAACAGGCCTTGGGACAAGGGCGAGACCATGTGGGCCGAAACGGAAATCGAACCTGCCGATTCACCGGCAATGGTGACGCGGCCGGGATCGCCACCGAACGCGCCGATGTTTTGCGCGACCCAGCGCAGCGCCGCGCTTTGGTCTAATAACCCATAGTTACCCGAAGCATGTTGAGGCGATTCCTTGGTTAACTCGGGATGGGCCAAAAATCCAAAAACATTGAGCCGGTAGTTGACCGTGACCGATACGATTCCCCGTCGTGCCATGCTTTCGCCATCGTATCTACTTTCCGAGCCGTCCCCGGCCTGGAAACCGCCGCCGTAGAAATACACCAGCACCGGCAGACGTTGCCGCGTCGACTTGGCCGGGGTCCAGACATTCAGGTAGAGGCAATCCTCGCTCATCCCGTCGGAGCGGAACATCATGTCGCCAAAGATGGACCGCTGCATCGCGCGCGGCCCGAACTTGTCGGCCCTGCGAATGCCTTCCCAGTTGGCCGGCGGAACGGGCGGTTTCCAACGCAGGTCACCGACTGGAGGCTGAGCGAAAGGAATCCCTTTGAATGAGCGGACACCCGTCGCCGGATCGAAGGTGCCCTGCAGGATTCCATTGGCCGTTTTCGCTTCATTGTCGGTCAAGGAAGCGGCGGTGAGTTGGGTGGTGTGTGCTAGTGCCACGGTAAAAAGCAACGATTGAAAAATCTTCTGCATAGGGTTGAAGGGTGGACAATCCACAAAAGCCATGCACAGATAATGCTCATGCATGGAAGCGACAGCAACCATAAGATAACGCGTGGCCTGGACCGGCGGTCTACGTTGCGCTACGACTCCGGCTGCTATCTGGCAATCCTGGCGGGCTGCAGAACCATCAAACGCGCCGTCCCTACACTGTCAGAGTGGAGGCGGTCTCCATCGCCTTGACCAAAAGCGAATGATTGCGGGCCAGGACCGCGAGCCAATGGTTGGTGCGTTCCGCGTTGGTTTTAATTGTCCAATGCTCAAACAATGGCGCGGCATTGCCCAAAGCCAGGCCTTGCCCGGTGGGATGGATTTCAAGCGTGAAGGATAGCCTGGCAGAAGCCAGCGACTTCATCGCCCGCTGAACCACGGCTTCCAGGCCGACCGGACCGAACATGGTGGGGACGGAACGACGGCCACGATATTCAAAATTAAGAGGGATCTCGGCCAGGAAGCTTAGATGATCCGACACGCCAAAAGGACTGAAGGTCGAGAGCGGATGTCCGTCGTGCAAATGAAAATGCATCGGCTTGTTCAACGCCCCAAGCCCTTTGATCAAATCCAGAACAACAGTTACCGCAGCTTTCAGGGAGTCGCCGATATCCGGCATAAGCTGCGGCAGCTCCGGCCCTTGTGATTTAAGCGTGCAAACATCCTGGCCATGATGGTTCTTACCAAAAGCAACCTGAGCCGCTCGGATGCCCACGTGTCCGATATCGACACAAACGCTGACGTGCTCCAGGTCGCGAATTCCGGAGAAGAAATCGAGAAACTCCGCCGGTTCGAGTCCGACCGCGTATTCGATGAAGACTCTGACGCCCTTAACCCGATCCAGTTCACGATTCAGGCTGCGAACCGCGTCGAGATACTCCTCGCCGCGAGTCACCAGGGCTTGCTGATCATGCAGCACTAACCCAACCACAGAGGAGGCGCACCGGGCGGCCAGGTCCCGGATTCGCGCACGGGTGGAATCCTCGAGCAGGTCAAAATCGCGCGGCAAGTGAACGACCATGGGCGCGTCCGGCCAGGGGCGGATGCCCGCAAACCAGCTCAACTGGTCGGGCGTCGACGCATGGACCTCCGGGCCCATGCGGGCTTCCAGGAAACGGCGTCGCGCCAGCTCGATGAGGCTGTTGTCTCCGGGAAAACGTTGCTCAAACAATCCCAAAGTCTTGGGTTGTTCCTGATGAGTTGTACTCACGGAAATTCAGTGTTGCCGCAGCCGCAGGCCTTGCTGCGCCCGCGCCTGGACGACGTACAAGTTATCCTTCACCAGCGCACCCTCAATGTCTTGCGGACCGTCAAGCGCGCGTTCGAGGAATACCCCAGTCGAGCACAAGCGGCGCCCAACTTTTTCGAGCAATCTCGGGGCACGGCTTAGATCAATTTTTGAGTAGTCTACAATTTTGCGGACTATTCCCTGTCCGCGCGCCGAGCGAGCGGCCCGGCTGAAGTTGGCAAAGGCCGTCACGTCGACGCGCTCTACGTTTTTAGCGCATCGCAGGCGATACGGCGTACCGGCGCTGGCGCCCGAGACCAGTGTTTCGCCCAAGCCAACCACAAGCTCAGCGGCGAGTTCATTCTCGTTTTGGCTGACCGGATCAACCGTATGCAGCACGAAGGAATATTCGGAGTCGACCAACTCCTGGATCAAGACCGCCATATGAGCCTGTTCATGAGGGACAGCAGCCGCCCGGCGACTCTCGGCGGCGCGTGGGGTCCAAAGCGAAGCCCAGACCCCTCGAATGGCCTCGATCACACCTTCCGGAGCCACATTGATTACCGAATCGTAAAGCCCGGCGCCGGCGAAGCCTTCCAGGTCCTCGCCATTGGCGCTGGAGCGCACGACCAATGGCCTTTGGAAGCGGCGCACGACTTCGACGCCAATAGCCGCCGGCAAGTCCAGCTTCTGAATCAGCCGGCGCAATTGTTCTGTGCCTTTAACAAATTCGGCGCTCGGCATGCCGTCCACCTTGCCGACAAGCTCGACATATTCTTTCCGAATCGCCGGTGCCTGTTCCAAGGCCTTTTCCATCACGCCAAACGGAATGACCAGGCCGAAAGGAGTGCGGAAGCCTGCGCCAGGTTTCTGCGAGAGTTCGTAAAGACGGCGTGCGCCGTATGCTTTGCCGCCCGAGGTCTGCTCGGTCGCCTCCTCCAAAGGAATCCAGGCACGATCTGAGGTGAGCACAATTTGCGGGAGCTGCAAGCCCGGCTTCGACAATCGAGAGGGACGGGTGTTGGTTGCCTCCGCCGGTTCGAACCGGACGCTCTCGGATGACGCTGTCAGGGCGAGCGTCTGTCCGGACAGCCGTTTGCACCGAGAGAATTCCCCAGGATCTTCGCACGTGACGAACACGACCTCCGCCTGACGCGCTCGAACGCCAAGATGTGATAGGTGAGGCATCTCGTGGGCCAGGGCGATGGCGACCACGTCGCTTGGGATTTCTTCATCGCCAGAAGCATGCTCAAGGAGGGCAATGACGGACGATTCCTGCGATAGCGCCACGTTGCCGCGCCGCGCATCCGAGATCGATTCAACAATGGCCGCGCGGCCGACTGCGCGGCCGGGTACCAGCACGTCCCACGGCGGGAGACCAAGTTGCTCCCTGCTTTGGCGCAATAAAGCGTCGGCGAGTTTTGACACCTGAAAAACCAAATGGCTGCGAATGGCGGCCTCGCAAAAAACGTCGACGGCATGCTCCGCCACACCGAGAGCGTGGCCAAGCCTTTGTACTCTGGCGGAGAACAAATCGATTATTCGAGTGCCAAAATCTTCGGCGAGGCGGCGGCAGCGCAGCAGGCTGGCACGGTAGCGAAGGATGTCTTGCCGCTGCCGGGAAGAGGCGGTTCCAGCCCAGGTCTGAAGTTCAGAAACCAGTGCCCGGCTTTCTTCAACCTCGACAGCACCTAGCGCGAGATTCTTAAGCGCCAGCACCAGGGTCTCGGGCTCTTCTCCCGCGCCGGCGGCCGATTGCTCGCGATCGTTGATAATTTGGCTTACCAGAACGAACGCAAAATCTTCCAGGCCGATATCAGCAAGCAGGAAGGCTTGTGACTTCGAGTCGGACCGGACGGATCCGGGTTGAACCAGCGCCTGGCGCAGTTGAGTGAGGGTGCGAAAAGCGGCGATTCTGTCCTTCGGCGTCGAACCGGCTTTTTGCCGCAAAAAGGCATCCACGAGCCCGGCCTGCTCTCGGTCCAATGATGGTTTGAGCAAATCCAGGCGCTGCTCCAACGAATGTGCGCTGAAAAACTCCTTGAGCTCTTCATGGAAAATCTTGAACTGCTCGACAAAATCCGGCGGATAGTGAGCGCCTGGAGCCGTGATTCGCTCCAGCAGCGCGCCGGCGGTGGCTAGGTCCTCCGGTCCGGCGCAACGATGCAATTTGTTCTGCAGGGTGGTCTTGATCTCCCGTTTCAATTCCGAATCGATGTCATTGCGATGGGCGATATCCCGGATCCGCGTCAGGGGCTCGGCCCGTTGAAACTCGGCCGCGAAGGAAGGCAGCCACGGGTAAATCTTGCGCAAGAGGAATTGGTTCTCTTCGGCCTTAATGCGCGACAGCCGGTCGTAAATCTCCGAAGCCATCCGTGCATGGTGCGCCGGCCGGAAGTGTCGCCCGTCCTCGACGCAACGGATCTGTCCTGTGCCAAGAAACTGCAAGTAGATGGCCAGGTCCACCAGTTCCTCGGCGGCAAATATCACATCACTGTTCGATAGGAGCTCACGGACGGCTTCCAACTTTTCACGCCAGCTGCGGGCGTGTTGATTGGCGGCGATTAGTTTCTCCAAAAATCCGGCATGGTCCTTTGAAATATTTGATGAGCCCATCGAGGATGAGGCTTGAACAGACTCGGTCGCACCGGCCGTTGCCCGAGGGACGGGAGGTGCATCCGGTACCGATTCCGTCTTCTTGCCGGACCCGTCAGCGGGCTCGTCTGATGCCGGCGGAATGGGTCCGGTGCGCGGCCCCCAGATTCCCAGCAATCGGTCGCGTGCGTTTTTGAGCAGCGAAGGCGGCTGCGGCCATTGCTCGAGAATGATCGAACCTGAGTACCGGCGCTGTTTCAGTCGATCGACCAAAGCGCGAATTCCCGCATCGTTACGCCCGGCGGGCCCGGTGAACAATGGCAAGTGCGAGTCGGCATCGCCCCAGTTTTCGTGAAGGTGCAGATGGATGATCGGAACGGACGCATCGAGCCGGTCATAAAAGCCGATGAAATTATTCAGCGTGGCGCTGGCGAGATTGGCATGGCCGATATCGAGGCACATCCCGACGTGCGCCGTCGAGATCGACTTCAGAGCGCGCAAGCGCGCAAAAAGCTCGTTGAACTGTTCTGGAGAATGATGCGGCGTATTCTCGATGCTGAGCAACAGACCGGCCCGGTCGGTTTGGATGATCCACGGCGTTATTGCGCGGACGAATTCGGGCAGACCGCGCTCCTCAGAGAAGTGGATGTTCAGCAGAGCCGCGCCAAGGTCGCCCGCGAGTCGAATATCCTTCTCGAATACACTCTGACTGCCCGGCCGCAAAGGATCGGCCTGCCAACGCGCATGAACGGATAGACGCATTCCGGCCGAACGAGCGCTCGTTCGTGCCTTTTCTCGTGCCAATGCGTCCAGGTCGGCATCGTCCCAGCCCGCCTCCGGTTTCTTGTCCGGGAACCATTCGAAGGCATCGAAGTGTTCCCTCAGCGCATAATCGAACGGAGCCATCATGGGCGAGGCCCAACAAGAAGTCTGATTGCCAATAAAGACCATGGCCGCGTCAGGTTGAGCGACTGAGTGGAAGCCGCCACCTCAGGCAGCAATTCGGTATCACGACGGACAGAGTCTCGCCGATTTGAGTCTTCAAGTTGCCAGCCATCCTAACTCTCAGGGCCGCCTCGCGCCGGTAGGTTTGTGCCGCGGTTCAAGGCGCTTTGATATAGTTGTAAATATTGAGATAGTTTTGGCCCGGCTTGTTCCAGGAGTAATCACAGCGCATGCCATTACTCATTAGTTCCCGAAAATATTCAGGGTACTGGTGCCACATCCCAATCGCGCGATCCAGGGCCGACTCCAGACCTTGCCAATTGTAGTCGTTAAAGACATAGCCATTGCGCTCGTGATAGGGCTTGGGCGCGTAGTTAGCATCGAAAACGGTGTCCGCCAGGCCGCCAGTATTGCGCACGACCGGCACCGTGCCGTACTTCAAACCGATGATTTGCGTCAAGCCGCACGGCTCATACCCGCTGGGCACCAGGATCAGGTCCGACCCGGCGTAAATCAAATGGGCCAGTTCCTCGTTGTAACCGATTTCCAGATGGCAATCGGGGTGCTCGTTGAAGCGCCATTTCAGGTTCCAAAACGCGGTGTTGATATCGCCTTGGAGGCTGGAGCCCAGCAAGACGAACTGGCACCCTCGCTCGAGGCAGTACGGCACTGCGTGCAGAATGAGGTCTACGCCTTTCTGAGGATCGAGCCGGCCCACAAACGAGACGATTGGCTTCATGCCCCCGCGCAGCCACAAGCGCTGCCGCAGCGCCTCCTTGTTGGCGTACTTTTCATTCAGGGACTCAAGGCCATAGCGCCGCGCAATGTGCGGGTCCAATTCAGGGTTCCACACGCCATAATCCAAACCGTTGAGAACGCCCCCGAACTTCTGATGGTGGACGCCCAGGATCCGCTGCAACCCCATGCCGAGTTGGGTGTGGCGGATTTCCTCGGCATAGCGAGGCGAAACAGTGGTCACGAAATTGGAATAAACGATGCCGCCCTTCATCAAATTAATCGCCGGCCGGCGATCGTCGGCCAACCGGTCCTGGGTCATCACCGCGCCCGGATTCAGTCCTACTTCACGCAACAACTGTTCGCCGCCAACGCCCTGGTGTCCCACATTGTGAAGCGTGTAACACACGCGCGGGTGCCCCATCCCCAGGCGCTGGTAGATTTCATAGAGCAACACCGGCACCAATCCAGTCTGCCAGTCATGGCAGTGAATGATCTCCGGGTGCTTGTTGCTCTTGAGCATGAACTCCAGAGCCGCGCGGCAAAAAAAGGCGAACCTCTCTCCATCATCGTGATGACCATAAAAAACGCCGCGGTTGAAGAAATTTCGATCCAGGTGCGGCTCGATGAAGAAACATTTCAAACCGTCCATCCAGCCAAAATACACGTCACAATGCACCCAATGCTCATAATAGGGCACCCAAAGGTCACTATACGATTTGGTCAGGCCGTCGATGCGGTCGTACCGCATGCAATCGTACTTGGGCAGGATAATCTCGACGGCATTTCCCCGGATCTCCAGTTCCTTGGACAAGCCGTGCACAACGTCCGCCAGGCCGCCCACTTTGGCCGCCGGCGCGCATTCCGGTGTGATCATTACGATAAACATCGCGACACAATCCCGTCTGGCTTGTCTCTACTCGCTCCGCATTGTACCGACTCGGCTCTCGCCTGACAGCTAGAAATGCAGGGCCGCGCAGGCGTTCTCGCTTGGCGGCCTGAGGACGGAACTGCGCCTGTCTCGGCCCCGTCAGGGGCGGCACAACTCGCGAACCGAACCCGATGATGCCCTGCCGCCCCTGAACCGGGCTTGAGAGAGTTTAGGGTGTGATTAAATCTGTCGGTCATTCTGTGTTGAGCGGCAGAAAAGCGGCAGAGGGCTGCCGCACTCCAACACCTTCGGTCCTCGAGGCCCGCGCCCGTGTCGCGCTTGCGTTTTGGACTGCGGCAGCCCTCTGCCGCTTTTTTCGGCTCCCAGCCAAGACCGACACTCTTAATCGCACGCGAGGGTTTAGGTGTCGCTTGACAAACTCACTCTCCACTGCTTGCATTGCTACTGCAGTAATCAGGAGCGCAGTTATGAAAATATGTTATGGTCTTCTTGTAATCGTCGCCTCTCTTTTCCCTTCCATCAGCATCGCCGCAAAAACGGCCAATGCAACGCTCTCGTGTTCTTCATTGCAATTTCAGCGCGGGAGCGAATCCGGGGGTAATTATTTTCTCAATTTTAGCTCCGTGAACGGCGGAGTGAATGGAGAACTGGCGCTGGATTTTTTCAACAGCGGATATACGCATTCGGCATATCTAAGCCTGGAGGACGACCTATTCGGAGAAACATTGTCGGGCCAAATGGGACTCAATGTGCCCACCGACGTGGATGCGAATAAAGACGGCTTTTCGGACTTTTTCCAAGTCAGCCAGGGAATAACCAATGTGGCCAGCTCCGGCGCGTTTAGTTTGCAAGTCTATGGTAATGGCACAGCGACGGCCGTGTGGAACCGCTCGGCCGGTTCGAGTTTCGGCACGCTTAACCTGACTATGCCGCTGATGGCCTTCGACACCGTGACCTTCAGTTTAGGGTTCCAAATCCTCGAATATCGCGGCCCGCTCAATTATACACCCACGACGACAAATGTAACCGGCACCGTAAACCTGGCCCAGACTGATAACCCGACCGCAACTATCAACGGATCGGTTCTGTTCATCAAATCGGCCACTGACCGATTCAACGAACTGACGCTGCAGCCCGGCGCCTGGACGAATGAGACGCAGCAGGCGGTGTTCTATCTCGATGATATTTACTCGCGGGACGTTCGCTGGCCGACCAATTACTACGGTTATCTGGAATACACTGACCCAAACAATCCCGGCGGCTTTTATACTTACGGCGTCTGGCTGCTCTCGATTGACGACCTGAACGATTCAAATCACAACGGCATTCCGGACTTTAGCGATGACCCTTCCGGCGCAGTATCGCCGCGAGCACCACAACTCCAGTTGGTCCAGAATGGCACCAGCCTGAGGTTGACGCTCCACGGGGACGTCGGCTTTATCAACGACATCCAAACTGTCAGCGACCTTGGTTCGACCAATTGGCAAACAGCGGTGTCAGTCACGATAACGAATGACCTGCAGATTGTGTCCTTTCCCATCCCTGCGGGTCCGGCAAGCTTCTGGCGGGTGCAGGCGAGGTGAGGCGCGTGATTCACCAGGTTAACCAGGAAAGCCCTTGGCGCTTTTTTTGCTACACCTGCCTTAGCTTCATTGGTTATGAGACGGATTTTGGGATCGCTGGCCTGGGCAATTTTTGCGGCAACTCTTTCAGGTACTTCCGCCGAAAGGATAAACCAGGAGGGACGCATCCTGGGCACCGTGCCGGTGGTCACCAACGCGACCCTGTTCAACAGCCCTCAGGCTGACGCGATTGTCTCGGCTATGCAGATTTTTCCAGTCACTAGTGCCTGGAATGAGGACATTTCGCGACTGCCGCTCCTCGCCAATTCCGACGCGATGATCGCCCAGATCAGCGCCGATCTGGCCAGCAGCCGCCGCACTCTGCGGGCTTTTGAGGAAATGAATTTCGTTCTCGTCCCCGACTCTCAACCACTCGTCCCCATCAATTTCGTTGATTATCCGGATGAGTCAGACCCGAGCCCTTACCCGATTCCAGCCAACATGCCGATTGAGTCGTGGCCCACCGGGACTGGGAACCTCACCCTGCAACAATGGCAGCAGGACGTAAACGGCACCGGAGGCGATCGCCATTCCATTGTGGTGCAACCCGGAGCGGGGTTGATTTGGGAAACCTGGCAGGCGCAACTGGTCGGAACCAGTTGGCAGGCCTCCAACGGCGCGAAGTTCGATCTGAAAAACAACGCCTTGCGGCCGGCCGGTTGGACCTCAGGCGATGCCGCGGGCTTGCCCATGTTCCCTGCCCTGCCACGCTTTGACGAATGCGAACGCGGCATGGTCGAACATGCCTGCCGGATCGTGGTCTATCGCTCGCGCAAAGAATACTTGTACCCCGCCAACCATTACGCTTCGAGCACGCCCGCCACTCAAACCAATGTTCCTGCCATGGGCCAGCGACTCCGTCTCAAATCCAGTTTCGTGATTTCCAACTCCTGGAGTATTGAAGAAAAAGCCATTCTGCGCGGCCTGCAAAAATACGGCGCCCTGGTCGCCGACAACGGGAATTTCTTCTCCATCTCCGTCACGCCCGACGATCGCTGGCCGGCCAACGCGTTCAACCACATTTCCAGTGTCGGAATCACCAACTTCGAGGTAGTCCAGAGTACAGGCCCCAATGGGGGACCGCGTTCCCCGGGAGCACCCACCGCGACGGCCGGCTCGGATCAAACCGTCCCCTTTGGCGCGGCTGTGCCATTACATGGATTCGTCAATTTCACCGGCGCGCCCCCCGTTATCCAATGGAAACTCTATTCCGGTCCAGGCAGCGCCACCTTCGGCAATCCTGCCCAGACAAACACCACCGTCAGCTTCAGCGCCCCCGGTACCTACACTCTAATGCTCAGCGCCGCGGACGGCGTGCATGCCGTTGCTTACGACGCTGTCAAAGTCACTCTCGCTCAAGCCCTCACCGTTACCATCTCGAACCTGGGCACCAATCTTAGCCTGAGCTGGACCGGAGGTTCGCCGCCTTACGTCATCGAGCGTTGCACCGCGTTAACAACGAGCCCGTGGACTCCCGTAAGCACCAACAACGCCTCCCCCGCCCTGCTGCCCTTTGCCAGCACCGACAGCATGTATCGACTCCGAAGCAACTGACGCCTCAGCGCAGCTCTGATGGCAAAGAAAGCACAGACCTTCAGAAGCTACTTCCAGTCTTTGCATACCCGTTCTCTTGCGCCTGATTTTCTTGCTCAGCCCGGGGCCCTACATCCCCATTTTGCTCAACTCTGACTCCAGGGCCATTTGGAACTGCTGCACGTCACCCGCAGGTGGACGATATCCGGGCGTCTGCGGCACCAGACCCAGCCGGCCGGTTTGGTCGAGGTACCATTCGGCGCGGTTGCCGTCGCTGAAGGTCACTTTCCCGCTCACGAGAGCGCCAGGTTTGGCGAGTTGATCCACCGATACGGAAACCCCAGCGCCGGTGGGGGCAGACTCCGGCGTAGTTCCTGGCGGCTGCGGCTTTCCAGCTACCGCTTGTGCATTGGCCATGCCCGGCGTGGCCGGACCCGCACCCGCCAAATTATCAGTGGGCGTTTTGGGCCGCTCCACGTCTTTGGGCGTGAGCTTCAGATCGTCCACCAGCAGCCGCACGTCCATGTAGGTCATGGTCAAACCCAACTCGGAAGCGAGGCGGCTCTGAATTTCGGAAAGTTTCAGCCCCTGCCCCACCCATTCCGCTACTTTTTTCCGTTGTGACTCATCCAGGTTCATAAAGTCCACCGCGAGCGTTTTGTGTTTTGGCTGCTCGATTTCAGCCCGGTTTCGAATACGCAATCTAGCGTAGCGCGCAGTCGTGCACACCCAAAAAAATCGGGAGTTTTGCGGCTCAATCGCGGTGATGATTTCATTTTCGGGTTTGACCCCATTGAGAACAGGCCCTATCTGAAGTCCTTTAACAGGAGAGTGTTAGTCCTCTTGAGTTAAAGGTGGGAGACAATGCTCAACAGGCAAAAAAAGACGCTATACATCGCAACTCTACCCTATGTCGTACGCGCCGATTCAATCTGAAACAACCCTAATTCACCAAGTTCCAGTTGAGACAAAAAATTCCGTTGTTCGAAATAAATCTTCCCGCAGTTCGTCGAGCACAGCCCGAAAAGCAAATCATCGTCGAGGTCATGCTGCCAACGACTCGGCCGCACTGCACCCGATTATTGCGCATTGCCATTTGTGCTGGGATTGGGTGTGGCAACGGCCGCAGCAGTTTCTTTCGAGATTAAGCCAGAAGCGCAAGGTTCTCTTCGTCGAAACCGTCGCGCCCGACCCGGAATTGGCCGCGCCGCTCTCGCGCTTTCGCAAATTGCCCGAGTTCCCCAATATCACGATCCTGCGTCTGCAATTTCCCAATTGGAAATGGGAGGATAGTGATTACGTCGATCGGGAGCGCCGGCGGTTGGTCCAGGCGTTTGTCGAATCGCCCGCGGGAAAAGATTTCGTCGAACCCATCCAATGGTTTTACGATCCGATGGCCGTGCCTTCCTTCTCCGGGCATATGTCCGAGGTCCTCACCGTTTACGACTGCATGGATGAGCTGTCGAAATTCCGTGGCGCTCCGCCGCAAATCATCGAGCGAGAACTGCGCTTGCTCGAGCGCGCGGACATCGTCTTCACCGGTGGCCGCCGGCTGTTCGAAAGCAAGAGTCAGTTTCACGACAACTGCCATTTCTATGGATGCGGCGTTGATGTGGAACACTTTGGCAAAGCCCGGGCCGCTCAAACGAATGTGCCGCCGGAACTGGCGGCCCTGCCCCAGCCGGTCCTGGGCTACTTCGGCGTCATCGACGAACGCATGGATTACGGACTGGTGGCGCACCTGGCGGAGTCCAGGCCGCACTGGTCGGTCGTCATGGTCGGGCCAGTTACCAAGGTCGACCCACGATCCCTGCCACAAGCCGCCAACCTGCATTGGCTGGGACAACGCGCCTACGCTGACTTGCCCGCCTTGTGCAAAGGTTTTGATCTTTGCCTGATGCCCTTCGCGCTCAACGAAGCGACCGAGTACATCAATCCGACGAAAGCTTTGGAGTACATGGCCACGGGCAGGGAAATCATCAGCACCGCCGTGCCCGATGTGGTCCACAATTTTGGTTCAGTCGTCAAAATCGCGCGAACCAGGGAAGAATTCGTCCTGCTCTGCGAAAGCGCACTCGACCAGCCGGACGCCGAGACCATCGGTCGCGGCCTTAAAATGGCGCGGCAAAATTCCTGGGACTCCATCGTCGCTCAGTTGGAAGGGCACATGGCTGAGGCGCTGCAACGTAAACGAATAGCGGGATGATGCATGAATGGATTTCCTCAAAAGCAAACTCCGGCGCGTGTAGGCGTGTTTGATTACCTGATTGTCGGAGCGGGCTACGCCGGCAGCGTTCTCGCCGAGCGCCTGGCCAGCGGCTCTGGCAAGCAGGTCCTTCTGGTCGACCGCCGTCCGCACATCGGCGGCAACGCCTACGACCATTATGACGAATCGGGCATCCTGGTTCACAAGTACGGGCCGCACATTTTTCACACCAATTCCAAAGAGGTGTTCGATTATTTGTCGCGCTTTACCGCCTGGCGTCCCTACCAACACAAGGTGCTGGCCAGCGTCGACGGCCGGCTCGTTCCCATTCCCATCAATCTCGACACCATCAACCAGCTCTACGGCCTTAGCCTCAATTCCTTCCAAATGGAGGAATTCCTGTCCAGCCGGGCGGAGGTCAAAGAATGCATCCTGACCTCCGAAGATGTGGTCGTCAGCAAAGTCGGGCGCGAGCTCTACGAGAAATTCTTTCGCGGTTATTCCCGTAAACAATGGGGATTGGATCCCTCAGAACTGGATGCCCAGGTCACCGCGCGCGTGCCAACCCGCACCAATCGCGATGACCGCTATTTCACCGATGTTTACCAGGCCATGCCCAAGCATGGCTTTACCCGCATGTTCGCCAACATGCTCGACCATCCAAACATTCGGATCCTGCTCAATACCGACTATCGCGAGGTCAAAGACATCCTGCCCTACCGCGAAATGATTTACACGGGGCCGGTGGATGAATTTTTTGGTTTTCAATACGGGAAACTGCCGTATCGGTGCCTCGAGTTTAAACATGAGACTCTCAACCAGTCTCAATTCCAGCCCGTTGCGGTGGTCAATTACCCCAACGATTACGAGTATACGCGGGTCACGGAGTTTAAGCACTTGACCGGGCAGGAACATCCTAAGACCAGCATTGTCTACGAATATCCGTGCGCCGAAGGAGATCCGTATTACCCGATTCCCCGCAAAGAAAACGCGGCCGTTTATCAGCAATACCAGGCGCTGGCCGAGCAATCCGGCGTGCAATTTGTCGGGCGCCTGGCCACCTACAAGTACTATAACATGGACCAGGTCGTGGCGCAGGCGCTCACGCTTTACGCCCGCATTTGCAACTTGAGCCGGGCGGAAGCGACCAAGCTCTATTACGCGCCGCCGATTCCAACGGTTAGTTTCCCGAGTGTCGTTAAGCCAAAACGCCCGCGCACCTTATCCAATCGCCGCCGCACCGTGCTGGCGGGTTCCTAAGCCGCTAAGTGCTCATGCAACGGGGCGCGAGTCATTCACGCAATTCGGGGGCATGGTTGCAAGCTGCCGACCGCCTGCGTGGCCGGTCATCGTTAACGCGCAATCGCGGGCCCAAGGGTTCGACCCACGGAACCAGGTCGCAGGGTCATGAGGTCAAAGCGGGAGCTGCGCCAGGTCCATTGTTCAAAAGCTTTTTTGCCGCCGGCTTTGAATGTTCTACCCACCTGCGGCGCTCCGGCTGGCGGCTGGACCTCATCGCCGCCACGGCCCATGACAAATTTGCCGGACCAGACTATGCCCGCCTGACGCAGGAGGGTATCAGGGTAACGCGCGAAGGCGTGCGTTGGCACCTGGTCGAAGACAAGCCTGGACACTATGATTTTTCGTCCGTCTTGCCAATCGTCCGCGCGGCCCGTGCCACCCAAACCCAGGTCATCTGGGACTTGTGCCATTTTGGCTGGCCCGATCACCTGGATCTGTTCGCTCCGGAATTCGTGTCGAGTTTGGCCAGTTACGGGGCCGCTTTCGTTCGATGGTTGGGGAAAGAATTGGAACAAGTGCCGTTTATTGTGCCGGTAAATGAGATCTCGTATTTCTCGTGGGCGGCCGGCGATGAAGGCTCGATGTATCCGTTCATGACCGGGCGCGGTGTCGAGCTCAAACGACAACTGGTCCGGGCCACCCTCGCGACCATTCGCGCGATTCGCGCGGCCGCTCCCGGAGCCAGGTTCGTCCAGGTCGATCCGATCATCCATGTCGTGGCCAGCCCCAAGCACCCCGAGGAAGCGGCCGAAGCGGAAGCCTATCGGGAGTCGCAATATCAGGCCTTCGACATGCTCTGCGGGCGGCAAAGTCCTGAGTTAGGCGGTGCGGATGAGTTTCTCGACGTCCTCGGCGTC
>Ga0070741_10012058_pt1 | contig 15741 bp, 13 predicted proteins | sample Coa_R1_4_FD_66440 | JGI IMG/M metagenome (GOLD analysis project Ga0070741, IMG submission 66440) | Surface soil microbial communities from Centralia Pennsylvania, which are recovering from an underground coalmine fire - Coalmine... | ecosystem: Environmental > Terrestrial > Soil > Unclassified ...
ACAAGCGCACCGCCATCCACGACCACGCCCAGCTCTGGACCGCCTACGGCGTGCTCGACGGCCACGAGACGATCGAGCGCTACGAGCGGCTGGACGACGGCTCCCGGCCGGACTACGCCGAGGTCCGCCAGACGGCGCGCTTCGAGGTCGGGCCGGGCACGGTCGACCTCGTCCCGCCCTGGCAGATCCACGCCGAGGAGAGCGGCGCCGAGCGGACGGTGGCCGTCATCGTGCGCAGCGGCAAGCCGGGCGAGTTCCTCCAGAACCGCTTCGACCCGGCCACCAACGGCGTCTGGCAGGGCTACGGCCCCGTCCAGATCCCCTACCAGCTAAGCTGAGCGCCCCACCCTTCGGCGGAGGTAAGGCCGTGGCCGCGTTCGACTTCGCCATCCGCGGCGGTCGCGTCGTGGACGGTACCGGCAACCCCTGGTACCTGGCCGACGTTGCGGTCAAAGACGGCAGGATCGCGACGATCGGTCGCGTCGAGCCGAGCGCCGCCATGCGGACGATCGAGGCCGACGGCCGGGTCGTCTGCCCTGGCTTCATCGACATGCACACTCACAGCGACGTGCCGCTGCTCAAGGATGGCGACGCGCAGAGCAAGGTCCGCCAGGGCGTGACGCTCGACGTGATCGGCGAGAGCGTGACCGTGGCGCCCCTGGTCGGCGCGGCGGCCGAGGAGTTCCGCCGCGAGCTGCGCCACCGCGACGCCTTCGAGGACGTGGACTGGACCGACTTCGACGGCTACTTCGCGCGCCTGCTGCGCCAGGGCATCGCCATCAACGTGCTTTCGGGCGTCTCGCCACAGCAGATCAAGCGCGCTGTCGTCGGCTACGACAGCCGCCCCGCCACCGCCGACGAGCTGGCGGCGATGGAGCGCCTGACGGCCGAGGCGATGGAGCAGGGCGCGTTCGGCCTGACCTGCGCCTGGCACGGCGGCGGGCCCGAATACCCGGACGAGGTCGTGGCGCTGGCGCGGGTCGTCGTCCGCTACGGCGGCTACTACGGCGTCCACCTGGGCACCGAGGGCGACGAGATGGTCCAGGAGCTGGAGAAGGCGCTGTACGTCGGCCGCCAGGCCCGCATCCCCGTCCACATCTACCACCTCAAGGCGCGGGGGCGGCGGAACTGGGGGCGCGTGCGCCAGGCCATCGAGCTGATCGAGGCGGCGCGAGACGAGGGCCTGGAGGTCACGGCCAACCAGTATCCCTACACGGCGATGCAGCACCCCTGGCACCGCTTGATGCCGCGCTGGGTGCAGGACGCGCCCCGCAAGGAGACCATCCCGCGCTTCGCCGAGCGCGCCTTCCGCGACCGCGTCAAGCAGGACCCCGAGTTCCAGCAGTACGTCCACGAGCACGGCGGCTGGGAAGGGATCGTCGCCTCGGTCGTGCGCAACCCGGCCCTCAAGCCGTACGAGGGCAAGCGGGTCAGCGAGGTGGCGCGCCTGCGCGGCCAGGCAGACGACCCGGCCGAGGCGGTATTCGACGTGGTGTACGAGGAGGGCAACTTCCCCTCCGGCGTCTACCACAACATGTCCGACGAGGACGTGAAGACGCTGCTGCAGCGCCCCTGGGTAGCGGTCGCCTCGGACGGCAGCGCTCTCAACCTCGACGCCGCGGGCTTCCCGCACCCGCGGAGCTTCGGCACCAACCCGCGCGTGCTGGGCAAGTACGTCCGCGACGAGGGCGTGCTGGGCCTGGAAGAGGCCGTCCGCAAGATGACCTCGCTGCCGGCCCAGGTGTTGCGGCTAGCCGACCGCGGGCTGCTGCGCGTAGGGTACTGGGCGGACCTGGTGGTCTTCGATCCGGCGCGGGTCGCCGACCGCGCGACGTTCGAGAACCCCAAGCAGTACCCGCTGGGGATCGACTACGTGCTGGTCAACGGCGGCCTGGTAGTGGACGAGGGCGACCACAGCGGCGCCCGCCCGGGCCGCGTGCTCTACGGCGCCGGCAAGCGGTAGCGCATCCGCAGTAAGCGTGAACCGCTACACTCACCCCGCACTGCTTAACGCCTCCACCGGCGACGCACGAGGGAGAAAGCTGCCATGACGTCAGCGCTGCACCGGATGAGCGAGCCGCACCGCCTCGGCGCGCTGGGGCTGTCCGCGCGCACCCTGGCCGGGGTCGAGCAGAGCGTGACCTGGGCGACGTTGGAGGACGTCTGGTTCCAGCCGGGCGCGCAGGTCCCCCTGCACCTGCACACCTACGACGAGGTGGGCGTGGCCCAGGAGGGGACGCTCGAGTTTCAGGTGGGCGACCAGACGCTGACCGTCAAGCCGGGGGACGTCGTCGTCATTCCGGCGGGCACGCCGCACAAGGTGCGCAACGCGAGCGGCAGTGTAGCGCACCACGTCGCGCTCGCCTCGGCCCGCAGCGACGAGCTGCCCGCCCACACGCGGCTGCTGGACGATCCGTCCGCGCCGCGCCCTCCCGCGGGCGCCACCAACATCTGACGGCCCGGACGCGCGGCGCGACAGCGGTATGGCGCCGGGCAGTGCCGCTGGCGTCCGCGACGCGTCGGCCGCGAGCCGCACAGGCGAGGGTTTCTCCGATGAAAGGCACGCAGTACCTGCTCAGCGCGCTGCACGCAGAAGGTGTGGAGTACCTGTTCCTCGTGCCCGGCGGGCTGGTCGACGCGTTCTATCCCGATCTCACCGACGATTCCGGCGTCCGGCCGATCGTCGCGGCGCAAGAGGGCGGCGCGGCCTACATGGCCGACGGCTACGCTCGGGCAAGCGGTCGCTTCGGGGCCTGCATGGCCATTGGCGGGCCCGGGGTGACGAACACGGTTACGGCGCTGGCCGCTGCGCTGACCGACAAGTCGCCGGTCATGCTGCTGAGCGGCGAGGTCCCCCGCGACTGGGAGGGGCGAGGCGGGTTCCAGGATGCGAGCGCCGCGGGCCTGGACGACGCGGAGATCGTTCGGCGAGTCACCGCCTACTCGCTGGAAGTCGAGGACGAGCACCTGCTGGACCACCACTTCCGCACGGCGCTGACCACGATGCTCGGCCCGTCGCCGGCGCCCGTACACCTGAGTATCCCCGTCGACGTTCAGAAGGCGGAGATCGGCGCCCGGTACCGGCCGGCTTTTCCGTCGCTGTACGCCCCGCGTTACCTCGACGCCGCGGCGCTCGACGCCTTCTGGGACCAGGTCGCGCCCAGTGGGGGCTCGGCCCCGCCGGCGACCCGAATCGCTGTCCTGGCGGGACGCGGCTGCGCGCGCTCCCAGGCGGACCAGGAGCTGCTGGCCTTCGCCGAGCGCTTCGAGATCCCGGTGGCGACCACGCTGCAGGCGAAGGGCCTCATCCCCGAGGACCACCGCCTCGCGCTGGGCGTGTTCGGCTACGCCGGGACGCGCCACGCCACCGAAGCGCTCCTCAACGGCGGCGTCGAAGTCCTGCTCGTGCTCGGCTCGGGCCTGGACCAGCGCGACACGATGTTCTGGGACGCCAAGCTGCGGCCGAGTAAAGCGCTCGTCCAGGTCGACGTCGAGCCGGGCGCCATCGGCCGCAACTTCCCGGCCGACGCCGCGGTCACCGGCGATTGCCGCGCGGCGCTGCAGGCTCTGCTCGGCGCGCTGGCCGAGCGGACCCGCGCGCTCGGCGAGGGGAACGCGGCACGCGCAGCCTGGCTGCAGGGGATCCGCGCCAGCGGCCCGCGCCTGTACGACGCGGAGAACTGTGCCTCCGACGCCGTGCCGCTCCACCCGGCGCGCGTCATCGCCGAGCTGCGGCGCGCGATGCCCCGCGACACGGTGGTCCTGGTCGACTCGGGCGCGCACCGCGCCTTCGCCGCCCAGTACTGGGAGGCCTACGGCCTGGGTCACTACCTGTCGGCGACGGCGCTCGGGCCGATGGGCTGGGCGATCCCGGCCGGGATCGGGGCCAAGCTGGCGCGGCCCGAGCTGCCCTGCGTGGTGATCACCGGCGACGGCTGCATGGGGATGCACGGCATGGAGGTCCAGACCGCGGCGCGCTATGACGTGGCCGTGATCTGGGTGGTGATCAACAACAGCGCGCTCGGCAACGTCTACCTGCGGGCCCGCCAGCAAGGGCCGGGCCCCGCGGCCCTCACCAGCCTGCCCACGCACGACTGGGCGGCCTTCGCCCGCGCGCTAGGGGCGCAGGGCCTCACCGTCGAGGCGCCGGGGGAGCTGGCGCCCGCGTTCGAGCGGGCGCTGGCGGCGCGAGCGCCGGTCGTCGTCGACGTGCGGTGCGGCAAAGACTACCCGACGCCGGTCACGCCCTGGGTGCGGGCGAAACAGGAGTGGATGGACACGGACTGAGCCGCCAGCCCGTACTCAGGCGCGCCCGGCCGGCTGCCGCAGCCGCGTGGTCCGGCCGCCGCGCTCGATCCAGTCCTCCGGCTTGATGCGCTCCATCACGTCCGGCGGCATGCGGAACCGCTCGGGGAAGGCGACGTCCAGCGGGCGCGTCGCGTCGATCAGGATCTTCTGCGTGCCCATCGCCGACGTGAAGACGTTGCCCGTGAAGTTGTGGATGATGTCCAGGTCCCGTGACGGGTCCATGTAGGTGTAGACGGCCCAGAGCACTTCGGGCTCGTTGAACACGTCGATGTCGGCGTCGACCACGACGATCACTTCGAAGGTCCACGACTCGGGCAGCGCCGCGATCGCCACCTCTTTGCCCTGGCCCTCGCGCGTCTTCTCGATCGAGATGTAGCAGGCCAGGCGGTTGGCGCCCGAGTAGGGCAGGTGGACCGCCTTGATGTTGCCGAAGCGCCGCTGCAGCGCGTTGTAGATACTGCCTTCCTTGGGAATCGCTCCCGGGGTGGAGTGGTCGTGGTGGCCGGCGAAGATGGACTGGTACCAGGCGTTGCGGCGGTAGGTCAGCGCCGTAACGTCGAGCACGGGGCGCAGGCACTGAGCCTGGTACAGGCGGGTGACCTCGCCGAACGGGTCGACGACCGTCCGCTCGCCGGGAATGATCTCGCCCTCGACCAGGATCTCGGCGTCGGCGGGCACCAGGAAGTCCGCCCCCCAGGTAGCCGACGGCACCAGCCGCAGTGGCTCGCCGAGGAACGAGCCGATGGTGTGGTAGTCGTCGCTGTCGTAGGGCGTCAGCGCCAGCGCGCCGAGGTAGAAGGCCGGATGGTGGCCGAGGATGTGGACGTAGGGCGCCCGCTCGCCGCGCTTCTCGTACTTGGCCAGGATGCGCTCCAGGTGCGGGGAGTGGATCGAGACGCCGGCCGTGCGCGGGCCCTTCGGGAAGCCCTTGATGAACGAGACGTCGTAGATGCCGGTGTCCGGGTCCTTCATCACCGCTGCCATCGTGATGACGGCGCTCAGGTCGGCCTCGGCGTGCCGCACGATCGGCAGGCGGTGCAGGTCGACCTCGTCGCCGCGGAGGACGACCTCCTGGACTGGCGCCTCGGCCTGGCCGACGACCTGGGGGGCGACCTGCTGGCGCTCGCGCCGCGCGTACTCCAGGCTGAGGGGCAGGTTGGCCTGCTCGGGCGGGAAGTCGAGCGCCAGGGCGCAGCGCTCGCGGGTGGCCATGACGTTCATCACGACCGGAAACTCGGACGGCTCGCCCAGCAGGTTGAGCGGGTTCTCGAACAGCGCCATCGGCCGCTCGCCGCGCTCGTGCAGGTGCTGCAGGATGGCGGTACACTCGTGCGCGTCCGGGTTGATCTGGCGTCGCACGGTGATGACGTCGTCCGGGAACTCGGCGCTCACGCGGCTGATGAAGCTCGCCAGGTCCTTCGGCATCCCGTTCCCCCTGCGTATGATCGAGCGCTGCGGGCTGCGGCCCGCCGGCAGGTTCTAGCAGGTCGCGCGGTTCGAGGCTAACCGGCCCGCGTGGCTGGTCCCTACGAGTCCATCCGCAGCTCCTCGAGGTCCAGGTCGCGCTCGACGCGCCGCCAGGACTCGTCGTCGATCTCCCCGCGCTCCCGCAGCCCGAGCACGGCCGCGCGCTCGGCGTCGATGACCGCGCGGCGGATGCGGCGGTGCTCGATGGCCTCTTGCTCGGCCGCTCCGTCGTCGACCCGCTGCGCTCCGTCCGCTCCCGCTGGCAACGTCTCGCCGAGGTGGCTGGCCTGATGAGTGTACTGCGCACGCAGCGTGTCGATCAGCGGGCGGTGCGTGGGCCACTCGTCCGCGAGCTGGTCGATGCGGGTCAGCGCGGCCTCGACGGCGGCCGCCCGCGCGCGTCGCTCCTGCTGGCTGCCCGTGCCGGCCTCCTCCCCGACGCCGAGAGTGCAGATCAGCCACGGCAGCGAGAGGCCCTGGCCCACCAGCGTCGCCAGGATCACGCCGAAGGTGAGGAAGATCAGGACGTCGCGGTGCGGCGTCTCCAGCGGCAAGGCGAGGACGGTGGCCAGCGAAACCACCCCGCGCATGCCTGCCCACCCGACGACGAACGCCTCCCTCCACCCCGGCGCAGAGTCGTTCTCATGCCGTGAGGGACTGAGCCACCGCGGGAGGTAGACGTCCAGGAAGACCCAGGCGAAGCGCACCAGGATGACGGCGAGACTGAGCAGCAAGCCGAGGCCGACCAGCGAGGGCAGCGAGCGCTCGGCCAGCGCAGGCAGGATCGCCGAGAGCTGCAGCCCGATGAGGATGAACACCAGGCCGTTGAGGACGAAGACCACCATGTCCCACACGGCCCGGCTGCGCAGCCGCGTCTCCGACTGCATGATGTAGGGCAGCCGCGACCCCACGCACAGGCCGGCTGTGACCGTCGCCAGCACGCCGGAGACGCCGAGTAGCTCGGCCGGCAGGTAAGCCGCGAACGGCGTCAGCAGCGAAAGGGTGATCTCCACCGGCGGGTCCTGGACATGAGAGCGCAGCCGCGCAGCGATCCAGCCGACGACGAGCCCGATTAGCACGCCACCAGCGGCTACTAGCGGGAAGCGGAGCACGGCCTCGGTCGGCGAGAACATCGCCGTTGCCATCGCAGCGACGGCGGCCCGATAGGCAACCAGGGCCGTGGCGTCGTTGAACAGGCTCTCGCTCTCGAGGAGGGTGACCAGCCGCCGGGGAACGCCCAGGCCCCGAAAGATGGCCGCCGCGGCCACCGCGTCCGGCGGGGACACGATCGCCCCGAGCGCGAAGGCCGCGGGCCATCCCAGGTCGGGCAGGAGAGCGTGGGCCAGGACGGCCACCGCGGCGGTGGTCGCCAGCACCAGCCCGACGGCGAGCGACAGGATCGGGCGGCGGAGGGCGCGAACGTCGCGGATCGACGTCTCGGCGGCGGCGATGTACAGCAGTGGCGGCACGAAGAGGAGGAAGGCCAGGTCCGGGTCGAGCCGAACATCTGGCACGACCGGGATCAACGTCAGGAGCAGCCCGACCAGCACCAGGAGGATCGGGTGGGGCACGCGCAGCGCGCGAGCCAGAGGCGCGAGGGCCACGACCACGACGAGCAGCGCCAGAACCAGCTCGATCTCGTGCACCCCGGTGCTCCAGCTCGTGCGTACTGCCGTGCCTGCGGACGCAGGCCGTCCACCAATAGCATAGGTGCTGGGTGCCGGAACGTGGCGCAAGTAGTCACCGATAGTAGGGGACTGACCGCGGACGTCTCATTGGCGACCGGCGCCGCGGATTCAGCGGTACAGGCCGCGAATGAAGCCGCTGTCCTCGAGCTCCTGGACGAAGCGGGGGTCGTAGAAGCGGTCGGGGTCGGCGCCCTGGGCGGCGGGATTGGTGTGCGCGACGAGCTCTACCGCTTCCTCGATGACGGCGCGCGTCGGCAGGGGCGAGCGCGGGATCGCCGGCAGGGCGAACTGGTAGCTGTCCTCGAGCACCTCGTCGGCCGTCGTGTCGGTGTAGCGGCCGATCGCCCGCTTGGTGAGCGCCTTGTCCTGGTGGATGACGCTGTTGGCCTCGACCAGGGCGCGCACGACGCGGCGCACGCGGTCGGGCTGCTCGTCGATCACCTTGCGGCTCGCCACCAGGCTGGACTGATAGAACTGCACGGGCAGGTGGACCAGGTCCGCTACCTCGCGCAGCCCCAGGCGGCGCGCTTCCATGTTGGCGGGCGGCGACAGCAGACCGGCGTCGATAGCGCCGGCCTGCAGGCCGGCCAGGATCTCCGGCTGGCCGCCGAGCTGCACCAGCACGACGTCCTCGTCCGGGCGCAAGCCGAGATTGCGCACCCACTGGCGGGCGGCGAAGTCGGTACTGCTGCCGGCGCGCGTGATGCCCACGCGCCGACCGCGCAGCGCCGCCGCGTCGGGAAGATCAGTTGGGCTGTGTACCGTGTAGGCCAGCCGGTCGACGGACGGAGCGAGGATAACCAGCGGCGCGCCGGCGACCGCCGCGGCAATCGCCGCTTCCGCCCCCGAGAAGCCGAAGTCGGTCCCGCCAGCTACCATGTTCTGGATCAGCGTTGCTCCCGAGGGAATGTAGTCGAGCGTCACGTCGAGCCCGTACTTGCCGAAGGTGCCCGCCTCCTGCGCCACCCAGGCCGGCAGCGAGGTGATGCTGAGCGACGAGTAGCCGATGCGCACGCTTTCGATGGCCAGCGGCCCGGTCTCGGCCGCGGGCGGCGCCGGCTCGGCGGCCGGCGCCGCGGGCGCGGATGCTCCCGTGGCCGGCGTCGAGCCCGCCGGGCCGCAAGCCGCGAGCCAGGCCAGCGCGCAGCAGATCACCAGGGACGTCGACACCCGGCTGTTCGCTCTCATCGGCTTCCCCAGGCGCTCGGGCTTGCTCGCGGCGCGGCCACATCATAGCATTCGGGCCACCGGCGGCCGGCCGCGCGCTCCACCGTGTACTACGAGCGCGTGGTACGCGCAGGATGCTCGCCACCGGTCCCTGGAGCGCACGAGGATGAGCAGGATGGAAAGCAGTGGCAGCGACCCGCGCCCCGACGGGCCGACCCTGAAACTGGCCGGGCGCGTCGCCCTCGTCACCGGCTCCGGCCGCAACATCGGCCGGGCCATCGCGCTGGCCTTCGCCCAGGCCGGCGCCGACGTCGTGATCCACGCCCGCACCAGCCGCGAGCAGGTCGAGAGCGTGACGGAAGAGGCGCGGGCTGTCGGCGCACGCGCCCTGGCCTGCCTGGCCGACGTCCGCGATCCGGAAGCGATGGGCCAGGTCGTCGCGGCGGCGCGGGAGCAGCTTGGGCCGATCGACATCCTGGTGAACTGCGCCGCCGTACGCGGCGAGCGCCGCTTCGAGGAGCTGACGCCCGAGGAGTGGCGGGAGCCGCTGTCGGTGGTGCTCGACGGCGCCTACGTCTGCACGCGCGCTGTGGTCGGCGGTATGATCGAGCAGCAGCGCGGCACGATCGTGAACATCATCGGCCTGACCGGCCAGGCCGGTGCGCCGCGGCGGGCCCACGTCGTCGCCGCTAAGTCAGGCCTCATCGGCCTGACCAAGGCGCTCGCCCTCGAGTACGCCGACCGCGGCATCACGGTCAACGGCGTCTCGCCCGGCATGATCGCCACCGACCGCGCCGTGGGCTCGGCCGTCGTGGACCCGCTGCACCGCCGCTCGCGCGTCGTCCCCCTGGGCCGCGAAGGGCGCCCGGAGGAGGTCGCGGGGCTCTGCTGCTACCTGGCCACCGAGGAAGCGCGCTTCGTCACCGGCCAGATTCTCGCCGTCAACGGAGGGACCTACCTGTGACGGACGCTCGCTCTGCGCCGGCACACGCCGAGCCGCGGGAGTCCGACGCAGAGGTCGGGCCGACCCGGGCGCTGGCGCGCTTCGTCGTCCAGGGCAGCGCGGCCGCCTTGCCGCCGGCCGTGGTCCACCAGGCGAAGCGCTGCCTCGTCGACTGGCTGGGCGTCGCCCTCGGCGGCCAGCCACATCCTTCGGTGGACATCCTGCTGGAGTACGCGCGGCTGGTGGGCGGCGCGCGGCAGGCGACCGCGCTCGGTCGCGGCTTCCGCACCAGCGCGCCGCTGGCCGCGCTGATCAACGGGCAGGCGTCGCACGTGCTCGACTTCGACGACACCTACGCCTCGTTCGAGACGACGCTGCACGGCACGCCGCCGGTCTACTCGGCGGCCCTCGCCGTCGGCGAGTGGCAGCGGGCGAGCGGGCTGGATGTCCTGAACGCCTTCGTGCTCGGCTTCGAGGTGGCTGCCCGCGTGGCCCTGGCCCTCGGCCCGGCCCACTACGACGCCGGCTGGCACGTCACCGGCACCGCCGGCCGCTTCGGCGCCGCCGCGGCCGCCGGCAAGCTGCTCGGCCTGTCCGAGACCGCGCTGGCGCGGGCCTTCGGCCTCGTTGCTACCCAGGCCGGCGGGATGAAGGCGGTCTACGGGACGATGGCCAAGGCGCACCACGCCGCCCGCGCCGCGCACGACGGCGTTGCCGCGGCCCTGCTCGCTCGGGCAGGGTTCACCGCGGCCGAGGACGTGCTGGAGGCGCGCTACGGCTTCCTCGAGCTGTACACGGCCCGCGCCGTGCCGGAGCGCCTGGCCGGCGCGCCCGGCGCCCGCTACTCCGTGCTCGACGACGGCTTCAAGCCCTACCCCTGCGGCTCGCTGATTCACGCCGCCATCGACGCCGCGCTCGACGCCACCGCCGCTGTCCCCGTTGCGCCCGAGCAGGTCGAGCGCGTCGAGGCGACGGTGAACCCGTACACCGCGACGGTCACGGCCAAGCCGGACCCGACCACCGGGCTGGAAGCGAAGTTCAGCGCCCAGCACTGCCTGGCCGTGGCGCTGGTCCGCCGCCGCGGCGCGACGCTGGAGGACTTCACCGACGAGGCGGCGCGCGATCCGGCCCTGCGCGCGCTGCGGCAGCGCGTGCGGCTCGTCGGCGTGCCGGAGTACGCCAAGGACCGCGCCAGCGTGGCCATCCACCTGCGCGACGGGCGGACGCTCCGCGCCGACGTCGCACACGCCCGCGGCACGGCCGAGCGCCCCCTGGACGACGCTGGCCTGGACGCGAAGTTCCTCGGCCTCGCCACACCGCTACTCGGTCCCGCGGCGCGGCGCGTCCTGGCGCGCGCCTGGACGTTCGACCAGAGCCCCGACGCGGGCGCCCTGCCCCGCGCCACCCGCCCGCCGAGATCCAGGGGCAGCACGCCATAGCAGACACCATCCAACAACGGTACACCACCGCGGAGGGTAGCCGTGGCCCAGCTCACCCGCGTGCCTGGGGTGCTCGCGGTAGCGTCGGCGTTCCCCGACCCGCCATTCGAAGTCGAGGCCGCCGGCGGAGATACGGGCTTCGACGCCGAGCTTATGCAGCAGATCTGCGCGGAGCTCGGCCTGGCCTGGCGGCTCGTGAAATACACCGGCGACGACTTCAACGGGATCTTCGACGGCCTGGCCAACGGGAGCTACGACGCCGTCATCTCCGGCACGACGATCACCCGCGAGCGGGAGCAGGTCGCGCTGTTCTCGACCCCGTACCTGGAGTTCAACCAGGGCCTGGCGGTGAACGCCGCGCGCACCCCGCAGATCAAGTCCCTGGACGATCTGCGGGGGCAGGTCGTGGGCATCCAGGTCGGCAACACGTCGGACATCGTCGCCAGGAAGCTCCTGGCTCAGGGCGCGATCGCAGACATCAAGTATTACCCTTACCACGGCATCGCGGCTGCGCTGGACGACCTGACCGCCGGGCGGATCGGAGCGTTGATCAAGCTCTTCCCCGTGCTCACCTGGCTCGTCAAGACGCGGCCCGGTCTCGCCGTGGTCCAGCAGATCCCCACCCACGAGCAGCTCGGAATCGCCTTCGCCAGGACCAACACCGCGCTGTGCGCGGCCGTAAACAAGGCGCTGGCCGACCTGAAGGCGCGCGGCAGCTTCGACGCCCTCTGCCGCAAATGGCTCGGCGCACCATAGGAAGGTTAGAGAGATGGCCATTCGCTTGATCCGCCTCTTCACCGGTGACGACGGCCAGTCCCACTTCACCGTGGGTGAGGTCGCCTGGGCCGAGCGCGACGCGGTCAACGCCGTGTCTCGCAGTGAAACGGCGGCAGCCATCAGCTTCGAGGAAACGGCCGCGGGTGCCAGTCTCGACTGGCACAACGCGCCGCACCGCCAGTACGTCATCACGCTCAGTGGTCGGCTCGAGTTCGAGACTCGAAGCGGCGCGAAGCAGCTCATCGCGCCGGGCGACGTGCTGCTGGCGGAGGATACGACGGGCGGCGGCCACCGCTGGCGGCTGGTCGACGACGAGCCGTGGCGGCGGGTCTACGTCGCCTTGCCATGACCCCCGCCGATCGGGCGATCATTGACGAGAGATCAGGGCGGGAGCATGGACGATGAGCGCGGCGGAGCAGGGAGCGCCGACCGACCTCGATCCGGCGGCGCGCAAGGCCGTACTGCGACAGCTCACCTACGGGCTGTACGCAGTCACGCTCGCGGCGGACGGCGCCGTCCACGCCTTCACGGCCAACTGGCTCACCCAGGTCTCCTTCGATCCGCCGATGGTGGCCGTGTCCGTCGAGAACGACAGCCGCTCAATCGGGATGCTGCGCGCCAGCGGCGTGTTCGCGGTCAACGTCTACGACGCCGCCGACCGCGAGCTAGCCGGCCGCCTCGGCAAGCGCTCGCGGACCCTGCCGGACAAGCTGGCCGGCGTGCCGTACCGCCTCGCCGCGAACGGCTGTCCCATCCTGCTCGCGGCGCTCGGCGTGCTGGAGTGCCGCGTGACCGGCAGCCTGCCGGCCGGCGACTCCACCCTCTTCGTCGGCGAGGTGGTGCGCGCCGAGGTGCTCCGCGAGGGCACCCCCCTCACGATGAATGCCGCCGGTTTTCGCCACAGCGGCTGAGCGCGCTTACCCACTCCCCGCCTCTCCCTCGCCGAGGCTGAGCTGAGCGGCGCTCGATGCTCCCAGTGTAACGCTCCGGTCGGTACCGAGACTGTGTTGGTGAAAGCGACCGCGACGGCCGCACGCGCCGACCAGGAGGTGGCCGACCAGGAGAATTGGCACACCGCGCTTCCCGTCCCGCTGAGCGGACCGTGCGACCCCGGGAAATGGCTGGCTCGAGGAGCCCTGAGGAGAGAGACCGCAATGGACAACGTGTTCGCGCTTACGCAGAAGGTGTCTTACCCGCTGATGCGGATCGCGATGGGCATCGTCCTGCTCTGGATCGGCGCCCTCAAGTTCGTCGATCCCAGCCCTGTAGTGGGGCTGCTGGGGGCGTCGCTGCCGTTCCTGGCGTCGAGCGGCATCGTGTACGTCCTGGGCGGCGTCGAAATCGCCCTCGCCGTGTTGCTGTTCGCGGGGATCGGCGTGCGCTACGTCGGGCTCGCCCTGCTCGGCCTGTTCGCCGGCACCCTGCTCATCCTCGCCATCACGCCCAAGGTCGTCTACGGCGACCCCGGCTTCCCGGTCCTGTCGCTGGCGGGCGAGTTCTTGCTGAAGGACCTGGTCTTGTTCGCGGCCTCGGTGAGCCTGACCGCGATGGCCACGGCGCGCCAGGTCGCGACCCGGGAGGCGACGGCGCTCCGCTCCCGCCTCGCCTAACCCATCGACCAGAGACGCCGCCCGGATCGTGCCAGCGACGATCCGGGCGGCGCCCCTTCGTTTCAGCGAGCGGCGAGCCCGGCCCGGCCGAGCCGGTCGACGAAAGTCGACTTCCGGGCGTGTCGGGCGCGGAGGTCGCTCAGGCGTGACTCGAACGCGGCTGCCGTCCCGGCGCGAGCGGCCAGGTCGTGCAGGTCGCGGAGCAGTTGCACCGCCTGATCGTAGCTGTCAGGCTGCCTGATCTCGACGAGACGCTCGACCTGCGACCACAGTCGCTCGTCCTGGCCGACGAGCCCATCCAGGTACGCGGCGCGGGCTACTGCCTCCTCGCGCGCCCGCCGTGCGCGCTCCGCGGCCTCCCGGGCGGCTTCCTCGCGCCGGCGGGCTTCGGCGCGCTCCTCGGCCGCCTCGAGCAGCGCCGCCGCCGTGCGTCCGCCCGCCTCCGCTACCGGAGTTGGAGCAGCCGTCCGGGCCTGCGCCTCGCGGTACCGACGCAGCAGCTCGGCTTGCACGTGGGTGGGGCTCCCTTCGAGCAGGCGGACGAGCAGGGTGTTCTTCTCCGCCTCGGGCAGCGCGCCGATCCACGCGGCGACCTCGTCCGTTGGCGGCCGGGCGGGCGGGAGAGGGCCGCTGACGGCGGCGGCCACCGCCAGGAGATCTTCGTCGACGTAGAGGAACTCGGCCAGGGCCGCGAGTCCGGCCGACAGGCTGCCGAGCCCCGGCGGCACCGGCGGCTCGAGCGCCTCCTCGTCGACCAGGCCGCAGCGTACGGCCGAGAGCCAGCTCAGGTACAGCGCGCGCAGGTCGCCAGCGGCGATATCAGCTCGCAGTGGCACGAGCGCGGCCAGCCATCCTTCGCCGGCCGTCTCCCAGTCCGGCTCCTCGGCGTCAGCGTTGAAGTCCAGGATCACCTGGTCACCGAACCAGTGCAGCGTGAGCCCCCCCTCGGCCTCGTAGAGCGAGATGCGGCTGAGGTCGAGCAGCGTTTGTGGCAGCCGCAGCATCAATCGGCGCGAACCCCAGTTCGCGACGTAGACGAAGGCGTCGAAGTAACGCTCCATCAGCGCTAGCGGATCGCCCTTGAAGTCGCCGAACGTGTAGAAGTTGGTGAAGCTGGTCGGGGTGATCGTCGCGCGCGTCGAGAGGCGGCGCAGCTCGGCCATCTCGTCCCGGCTGAGCGGCCGGTCGATGGCCTGGAACTCGTAGTACTGGTACTCGCTCACGGTATCAGGATACGTCTACGGGTAGATACCGCGCACGCGGACGGCCTCGGCGACGCGGCTGATGCCGAGCATCTGGGCGGCCAGGCGCAGGTCCACGCCGTGCTCCTGGCTCGTGCGCAGCACAGCCTGAAAGGCGCTCACCATCACCCGCCGCAGGCGGGCGTTGACCTCGTCGGCGGTCCAGAAGAAGGCGTCGCGGTCCTGGACCCACTCGAAGTAGGACACCGTGACCCCGCCGGCGTTGCACAGCACGTCGGGGATGACGAACACGCCGCGCGCCGCCAGGATCGGATCGGCCTCGGGCGTCGTCGGGCCGTTCGCTCCCTCGGCCACGATCCGCGCCTTGATCTGGCCGGCGTTGCGCTCGGTGATCACGTTCTCTAGCGCCGCCGGCACCAGCACGTCGCAGTCCACGGCGAACAGCTCGGCGTTGGTGATGGGTTCTGCCCCGGGAGTGCCGGCCACCGAGCGGTGTAGCCGGCGGTGCGCCTGGAGGACGGCCGGGTCCAGGCCGTCGGGGTCGTACACGCCGCCGTCCTCCTCGCAGACGGCGACGATCCGCGCCCCGAGGGCGTGGAGCAAGCGAGCGGTGCCGCCGCCGACGTTGCCGAAGCCCTGGATGGCCACCCGCGCCCCGACCAGCGGCAGGCCGACATGCGCCGCGGCCTGCTCGATGCAGTACACGACGCCCTGCGCCGTGGCCTCGAGGCGTCCCTCGGAGCCGCCGATGCTCAGCGGTTTGCCCGTCACCACGCCCGGAATCGAGTAGCCGTGGTGCATGCTGTAGGTGTCCATGATCCAGGCCATCGTCTGCGGCCCGGTGTTCACGTCGGGTGCCGGAATGTCGCTGTCCGGCCCGATCAGCACGGCGACCTCGGTCGTGTAGCGGCGAGTCAGGCGCTCCAGCTCGCGCTGGGAGAGGCGGCGCGGGTCGCAGACGACGCCGCCCTTGGCACCGCCGTAGGGCAGGCCCACGATCGCGCACTTCCAGGTCATCCACATCGCCAGCGCGCGGACCTCGCCCAGGTCGACCCGCGGGTGGTAGCGAATGCCGCCTTTGGCCGGCCCGCGGGCCAGGTTGTGCTGCACGCGGTAGCCGGTGAACACCTCGACCCGGCC
>Ga0070741_10012059_pt1 | contig 15740 bp, 17 predicted proteins | sample Coa_R1_4_FD_66440 | JGI IMG/M metagenome (GOLD analysis project Ga0070741, IMG submission 66440) | Surface soil microbial communities from Centralia Pennsylvania, which are recovering from an underground coalmine fire - Coalmine... | ecosystem: Environmental > Terrestrial > Soil > Unclassified ...
AGCCCGAGCGCGCCGAGCTTGCGCCACAGGTCGGCCGGGAACTCGTTGCTGCGATCGATTTCCGCCGCCCTGGGAGAAATTTCCTTTTTCGCGAAATCGGCGACCGACTCGCGCAGCATCGCGAGGCTCTCGCCGTGCTCGAAGCGCAGGAAGCTCAAGCCGGCTCCCGGCGGTCGGAAGTGCTGGCAAGCGTCATCAGGGTCTGCTGCATCGTGGCCACGAGGCGCCCATCCTCGTCGAAAACGTCGCCGCGCGTCACGCTCAGCGTGCGCCCCGCCTTCACGACTTCGCCGCGGGCGCGCAGGGCGCCGCGCGCGGGGTGCAGGATGTTGATCTTGTACTCCACGGTGATGGGAGAGGCGTCCGCGGGCATGAGCGAGTAGGCGGCGTAGCCGCAGGCGCTGTCGGCAATCATGCCCACGATGCCGCCGTGGATGTAGCCCTTCTGCTGGGTCAGGTCGTCGCGGTAGGCGAGCGCGATCTCGACCCGGCCCGCCTCGACGAGCGCGAGGCGCGCGCCGATGAGCGCCATGGCGTTCTGGCGGCCGAAGCTGTCGCGCACGCGGGCGGCGAAGTCCATGGAACCCGGCAGGCTACTTTACGTTTACGTAAACGTCAACTTCCCAGCCGCTTGCGGATGCGCTTCTCGAAGCTGCGGATCTCCGAGAGCTGCGCGTCGAGGTCCGCCTGCTGCTGCTCGAGGCTCGCCTTGTGCGCCTCCAGCACCGCGAGGAAGCGCTTGAGCTGCGGGCGCTCGTCGCGCCCGGGCTCGTACATGTCGATGAGCTCCCGGATCTCCGAGAGCGAGAGCCCGAGGCGCTTGCCGCGCAGCGTGAGCTTCAGGCGCGTGCGGTCGCGTGCGGTGTAGATGCGCCGCTGGCCGTCGCGGCGCGGCGCGAGCAGCCCCTGGTCCTCGTAGAAGCGGATGGCGCGCGGCGTGACGTCGAATTCGCGCGCGAGCTCGCCGATGGAGAACTCGCCGCGCTGCATATCGTCCATCCCCATGATAACTTCGTCGATTTTAGCGGAACCCATTGCTCGAATACCCCTACGGCGACCCGCCCGCGCCCGGCACGCGCAAGGAAGTCGCGCCCGGCGTGCACTGGCTCAGCATGCCGCTGCCCTTCCAGCTCGACCACATCAACCTGTGGCTGCTCGAGGACGGCGAGCCCTGGACCATCGTCGACACCGGAATCGGCAACGCCGAGACGCGCGCGCTCTGGGGCAGACTGCTTGCCGGCGTGAAGGACGTGCGCCGCGTGGTCCTCACGCACTACCATCCCGATCACGCCGGGAACGCGGCCTGGCTCTGCGAGCGCTTCGGCGCCGAGCTCTGGACCACGCAGGGCGAGTATCTGACGGCGCACGCGGTGCGCGCCTCGAGCGCCGGCTACACCAAGGAAGCGGTGCTCTCGGTGTTCCGGCGCAACGGCCTCGACGAGGCGCACTATGCCGGCATGGCGGGCGGGGGCAACCGCTATGCCGCGCTCGTGCCGGAGTTCCCGCATTCGTACCGGCGCATCATCGACGGCGACCGCCTGCGCATCGGCAGCCATGAATGGCTCGCCATGATCGGCCACGGGCATGCTCCCGAGCATCTTTCCCTCTACTGCAGGGAGCTCAACACGCTGATCGCGGGCGACATGCTGCTGTCCACGATCTCCACGAACGTGAGCGTCTGGTCCATCGACCCGGAAGGCGACCCGCTGCGGCTGTTCCTCGAGTCCATCCGCCGCTACCGCGACCTGCCGGCCGACGTCCTCGTGCTGCCCTCGCACGGCAAGCCCTTCCGCGGCGCGCACGAGCGCGTGGCGCAGCTCGAAGCGCACCACGAAGCGCACTTCAAGGAGCTCGACGAGGCCCTCAAGGGCCGCGCGAGGAGCGCGGCGGAGCTCCTCGGGCTGCTTTTCCGGCGCAAGCTCGACGCGCACCAGACGTTCTTCGCCATGGGCGAGGCCATAGCCCATCTGCACTACCTGTACTATGCGGGTCGCGCGAGCCGGGAGCTGGGAGCCGACGGCATCATGCGCTACGCCGCCAAGAGACCATGAACACCGTCCAGACGCCGGAAGCCGAGCAGCTCACCAAGGTGCTCCACGAAGTGGCCGAGCGCTCCTCCAAGATCCTCGGCGACTTCGCCGCGAAGCAGAGCGAGAGCCTTTCGGCCGCGGTGCGCGACGAGATGGGCATCGCCAAGGCCTTCATGGACCTCTACGCGCGCCTCGCCGCCGACCCGGCGCTGCTCGCGAGCGTCTCGATGAACTGGTGGATCGATTCCATGCGCGTATGGCAATCGAGCTGGATGCGCATGCTCGGCATGCAGGCCGGTCCGGCGGAAGAGCCCTCGAAGGGCGACTGGCGCTTCAAGGACGACGAGTGGACGAAGAACTTCCTCTTCGACTACATCAAGCAGAGCTACCTCGTCGCCGCGCGCCACATCCAGCACGCGGTGTCGAGCGTGGAAGGGCTGCCCGAGGAGTCGGAGAAGAAGGTCGCGTTCTTCACGCGCCAGTACGTGGACGCGCTGGCGCCGTCGAACTTCCTGCTCACCAATCCCCAGGTGCTGCGCGAGACCCTGTCGAGCGGCGGCCAGAACCTGGTGAAGGGCCTGAACAACCTGCTTGGCGACATCGAGAAGGGCGGCGGGCAGCTGCGCATCTCGATGACCGACGAGAACGCCTTCACGCTCGGCAAGAACGTGGCGACGACGCCCGGCAAGGTGGTGCACCAGACCGACCTCATGCAGCTCATCCAGTACGAGCCGCGCACGAAGGACGTCTTCAGGCAGCCGCTCGTCATCATCCCGCCCTGGATCAACAAGTACTACATCCTCGACCTGCGCGAGAAGAATTCCTTCATCCGCTGGGCCCTGGAGCAGGGCCACAGCGTCTTCGTCGTGTCATGGGTCAACCCGGACGCGCGCCTCGCGCAGAAGGGCTTCGACGACTACATGCTCGAAGGGGCGCTCGCCGCGCTCGACGCGGTGGAGAAGGCGACCGGCGAGCGCAAGGTGAACTTCATCGGCTACTGCCTCGGCGGCACGCTTCTCGGCGCGACGCTCGCTTACCTTGCCGCGAAGGGCGACGACCGGGTGGCGAGCGCGACCTTCTTCGTGAGCCTGCTCGACTTCTCGCAGCCGGGGGAGCTCGGCGTCTTCATCGACGAGGCGCAGGTCGAGAAGCTCGAGCGCAAGATGAACGAGCGCGGCTACCTCGAAGGCTCGGAGATGGCGGGCACCTTCAACCTGCTGCGCTCCAACGACCTCGTGTGGTCGTTCGTGGTGAACAACTATCTCCTCGGCAAGGACCCGTTCCCCTTCGACCTGCTCTACTGGAACTCGGACTCCACGCGCATGCCGGCGCGCATGCACAGCTTCTACCTGCGCAACATGTACATCAAGAACCTGATGGGCGTGCCGGGCGGCATCACGCTGCACGGCGTGCCGATCGACCTCGCGAAGGTGAAGCTGCCGAGCTACTTCATCTCGACCGTCGAGGACCACATCGCGCCGTGGAAGACCACCTACAAGGGCGCGCGCTACCTCGGCGGGGCGGAGCGCGGGGCGGTTCGGTTCGTGCTCGGCGGCTCGGGGCACATCGCCGGGATCGTCAACCCGCCGGCGTCCAACAAGTACCACTACTGGACGAACGACGCGCTGCCCGCCACCGCGGATGAATGGTTCGCCTCGGCGAAGCAGCATCCGGGCTCGTGGTGGAACGACTGGCAGGGCTGGATTGCCCGCCTGAACGGCGCCGACAAGGTTCCTGCACGCGCGCCGAAGAACGCGCTCGAGGACGCGCCCGGCAGCTACGCGATGCTGCGCCTCGCCGCGAAGGCCTAGAGCGCCACGTCGCGCGGCTTGCGCGGCGCGCCGGCCGCCAGGCGATCGAAGAGAAAGCCCGGCATCCATCTCAGGACCGTCGCGACCGCGGCCATCTGCCAGGGAATCACGGCGAGGCGGCGCTTCGCCGCGATGGCGCGCGCGATGCGCCGCGCGCCGTCCTCCGCCGAGATCAGGAAGGGCATGTGGAAGCGGTTCACGCGCGTGAGCGGCGTGTCGATATAGCCCGGGCAGACGCAGACCACGCTGACGCCGCTGCCGTGGAGCTCCACGCGCAGGCTCTCGAGCCAGGCGATGGCCGCGGCCTTCGAGCCGGAATAGCCGCCGTTGCCGCCCAGGCCGCGGAATCCCGCGACGCTCGCGATGCCGGCGAGCGTGCCGCGGCGCGCTTCCTTCATCGCGGGCGCGAACGCCGCCAAAGTCGCGGCCATGCCGACCACGTTGACTTCGAGCAGGCGCCGCAGCTTCGCCGTGTCGTCCAGGTCCTCGCCGAGCGTGCCGACCGCGACGCCCGCATTGGCGATCACCACGTCGGGGACGCCGGCACGCGCGATGAAGTCCTGCGCGACCTTTTTCAGCGCCCCTGCATCGCTCACGTCGGCCTGGTAGGAGAAGCGGCCGGGGCTGGGGCGGCGGGCAAGCGTGCCGACCACGGCGCCGGCCGCCGCGTAGTGGCGCGCAAGCGCCTCCCCGATGCCGGAGGAAGCGCCGCTGATGAAAACCCGCACGCTCCGGGACGAGCTACTTCTTGCGCTCAGCCCGGGCGCGGCCGACGAGGTATTCCACGACGCCCATCATCTCCTTCGTGCCGCCCGCGAGGCGCGCGGAGGTGAGGTACTTGCCGTCGACCACGAAGGTCGGCACGCCCTTCACCTCGTAGGTCTCGAGCGCGTTCTTCGCCGCCGCGACCTGCGCCGTCACCTCCGGCGAGTGCCAGATCTCGGTGAAGCGCTTCTCGTCCACGCCGTTCGACGCCACCCAGGCGACGACGTTCTTCTCCTCGTTCAGCTGCTTGCCGTCGAAGTGGTGGTTGTCGTAGAGCGGCCAGTGCAGGCGCGCGATCTGGTTCATCGCGCCCAGGGTGAAGAAGGTGCGGGCGAAGGATTCCGAGCTCTCGGTGAAGACCGCCGGCACGCGGATGTGCGCGATGCCCGGGCCGGACTTGAGGAGCCACTTCGCGATGTGCGGCTGCGCCTCGTAGCACACCGGGCAGCCGTAGTAGAAGAACTCGATCACCTCGATCCGCTCGCCCGTGGACACGGGGCGCGGCGGCGTGAGCTCGTGGTACTCGCGCCCGGCGACGGGCTGCGCCTGGGCCGCGAGGTTCGCTGCTCCCAGCAGTGCAGCGGCGAAGATTTTCAGGAAGGCGCGCTTCATTGGTCCCCCTCAGCGCCGCAGTCTACCGTGATAGCGTTGCTTTGTGCTCCGCGCGCTCCTGCTTTGCGCCTCCCTTTGGACGGCCTTGCTCGGCTCCGGCGGCGCGCAAGCCCAGATCGACGAACGGCAGGACTTCGGCATCGCGCCGACGCGCGAGCTCAAGCTCGAGGGACATGCCTCGCCGACCCCGCTTGCCGTGCCGGGGGCGCGCACGATCGATACCGCCGAGCTTCGACGTCTGCTGCAGGCGCCGCTCGAGGCGCGGCCGCTCGTCTTCGACGTGCTGAGCGATCCCCACCCGAGCCTGCCCGGAGCCATCTGGCTGCCCGGCGCCGGGCTCGGCAGCGGCTTCGACGATGCCGTGCAGGCGCGCCTCGCGCAGGTGCTCGGCTTCATGACGGGCGCATCGCCCGGGCGGGAGATCGTCTTCCTGTGCAGCGGGCCGCGCTGCTGGCTCTCCTACAACGCGGCGCTGCGCGCGGTGCGCCTCGGCTATGCGAATGTCCGCTGGTATCGCGGCGGCATCGAGGCCTGGGGCGAAAGCGGCGGGCTGCTGCGCGAGCCGCGCGTCGCCTGGCAGAAGCCGGCCGACTAGCTCTTGTTCCTGCGCACGAGGTCGACGAGGTAGTCGACCGTCTGCAGCAGTCCCTGCTGCGTGCGGCCCTGCTCGGCGCTTACCGTGAAGCGGCCCTGCACGGCCATCGCCGGCGTGCCGTCGATCTTGTAGGCGACGGTCTGCTGCGTGGCGCGCCGCGTCTTGCTCTGCACGCCGAAGGACTTGAACGTCTCCTGGAATTTCTTCGGGTCGATGCCGTTCTTCCCCAGCCACTCCGAAAGCGCCGCCGGGTTGTCGGTGCGCAGCCGGTCGCGATGGATCGCGTCGAAGAACGGCCGATGCACCCGCTCGAGCACGCCGAGCGCATCGAACGTATAGAAAATCGCGGCGTCGTAGGCCCAGCGCTCGTTGAAGACCGCCGGGATCAGGCGCAGCGCGACGTCGGCGGGCAGCTTCTTTGCCCAGGCCTCGAGCGTAGGCTCGAGGTTGTAGCAGTGCGGGCAGCCGTACCAGAAGAACTCGATCACCTCGATCTTGCCGCCGCTCTCGGTGGGCTGCGGCGGCTTGAGCTCCGTGTACTGCGGGCGCTCCTGCGCGAGGGCGCCGAAGGGCGCGAGCGCGAAGGGCGCTGCGGCGAGAGCGGCGACGAGGATGCGGCGGTGCGGGTTCATTGCTGCGCGGTCTCCTTCAGCTTCATCAGGTTCGCGTTGATGCCGTTCTGGGCGAGCGTCTGGCGCACCTTGGTGATCTCGTCCACCTTGGTGTAGGGCCCGAGGCGCACGCGATACCACGTGCCCTTGTCCGGAAGGTGCGTCGGCTCGACGCTTGCCTCGAAGCCGAGGATCGCGAGCCGCGCCTTCTGGTTGTCGGCCTCCGCCGGGTTCTGGAACGAGCCCGCCTGGAGGAAGTAGATGTCCTTGGACGCTTCCTGCTGGCCCTTGGCCGCGGCCTTGGCGCGGTCCTTGAGCTCCTTCTCGCTCACCGGCTCCTCGTTGCCGGGAAGGATCTTGTAGAAGTCGAACTTCGGCTTGTCCGGCACGCTCGGCTGCGGCAGTCCCGCGATCACCGGCGGCTTGCCGTCCGCGGCTTCCTTCTCCTGCACCTTGGGCTTGGCGGCGCTGATGAACGGGATCGGCGTCTTGTTCAGGTAGAACGCAACGCCCAGAGCAACCGCGAGGCCGACCACGACGCCGAAGAACATGCCGAGCAGGAAGCCGCCGGAGGAGCTCCTGCGCGTCGCCTGCGATCGAGTCTTCGCGTTCACATCTTCTCCGGGGCGCTGACGCCGAGAAGCGACAGGCCGTTTGCCAGCGTCCGGCGCACCGCCGCGCACAGCGCGAGCCTCGCCAGCCGCAGGCCCTCGTCCTCGACGAGGACGCGCTCGGCATTATAGTAGCTGTGGAATTCGCCTGCGAGGCTGCGCAGGTAGAACGCCACCGAGTGCGGCGCGAGCTCCTTCGCCGCGGTCGCGAGCATCTCCGGAAACTCGCCGAGCCTTTGCGCCAGAGCGAGCTCGCGGTCGCTCTTCAGAAGCGAAAGATCGGCCGCGACGACGCGGGCGGGATCGCCGCCCCATTGCGCGAACACGCTGCAGACGCGCGCGTGCGCATACTGCACGTAGTACACCGGGTTCTCGTCGTTCTTCTGCAGCGCCAGGTCGACGTCGAACACGAACTCCGTGTCCGCCTTGCGCGAGACGAGGAAGAAGCGCACCGCGTCGCGCCCCACCCAGTCGATGAGGTCGCGCACCGTGACGTAGGCGCCGGCGCGCTTGGAGATCTTCACCTCCTCGCCGCCGCGCATCACCTTGACCAGGCTGTGCAGCACGTAGTCCGGATAGCCCTGCGGGATGCCGGCGCCGAGCGCCTGCAGCCCGGCGCGCACGCGCACCACCGTGCTGTGGTGGTCGGTCCCCTGCACGTTGATCACCTTGCGGAAGCCGCGCTGCCACTTGGTGAGGTGATAGGCAACGTCGGGCACGAAATAGGTGTACGTGCCGTCGGACTTGCGCATCACGCGGTCCTTGTCGTCGCCGTACTCGGTGGTGCGCAGCCAGAGCGCGCCGTCCTTCTCGTAGGTCTTGCCGCTCGCCGCGAGCTTCCTCACCACCTCGTCCACCTTGCCCTCGGCGTAGAGGCTCGACTCGAGGTAGTAGACGTCGAACTTCACGCCGAACGCCTGCAGGTCCGCGTCCTGCTCGCGGCGCAGGTACGCGACGGCGAATGCGCGCGCCGCCTCCAGATCATCCGGCGGTTTTCCCGACGACAGATAATCCCGCGCGATGTCGGCGACATACTCGCCGTTGTAGGCCTCGAGCGGCCAGCCGGCATCGCCCGGGGCGAGGCCCTTCGCGCGCGCCTGGACCGAGAGCGCGAGCTTCTCGATCTGCGCGCCGGCGTCGTTGTAGTAGAACTCGCGCGTCACCGCATGGCCCTGCGCCTCGAGGAGCGAGGCGATCGCGTCGCCGAGCGCGCCCTGGCGGCCGTGGCCGACGTGCAGCGGCCCGGTCGGGTTCGCCGAGACGAATTCGACCTGGATCTTCTCCGCCGGCGCGGCGCGCGCGCGGCCGAACGCCGCGCCTTGCTCGAGCGCCGTGCGCACGACGTCGAGCTTGGAGGCCTGCTTCAGGCGGATGTTGATGAAGCCCGGGCCGGCGATCTCGAGCGGCTCGCAGGCGCCGCTTTTCGCGACTTCATCCTGCGTCGCGCGCACGATTTCTTCGGCGATGTCGCGCGGCTTGCGGCCGGCGGCCTTGGCGATCTGCAGCGCGACGCTCGAGGCGTAGTCGCCGTGCCCGGGGTTGCGCGGGCGCTCGAGGCGGCTCGCGGCGGCACCCGGCGCGAGCCTCTGCGCCGCGGCGTTCAGGATCGCTTCGACGGTCTCTTTCGGGTCGGCCATGGAAGGCCGCGCATTATAGAGCCCTAGTCGAACTCGATCGGATCGACGTCGAGGTGCCAGCGCACGCTGCGCGGCGCCGTTTCCGCGATCCGCTCGGACCACTGCGCGAGGAAGGCCTGCAGCGCGGGGCGCGAGGCCGATTGCAGCAGGAGCTGCGCGCGCTCGAGGCCGGCGCGGCGCGTGATGACGTGCGCGACCGGGTCGTAGACGCGCACTTCCTCCGGCGCGGCGACGAGCGCCGCGGCGTCGCGCAGGAACTGCATCGCGCCCTGGAGCGTCTTCGCCTCGGCGCGCAGCGCCGCTTCGAAGACGAACGGCGGGAAGCCCGCCGTGCGCCGCTCCTCGAGCTGCGAGTCGGCGAACTCCGTGAAGGCGTGGCGGGCGAGCGCGCGGTAGAGCGGGTGCTCGGGATAGCGCGTCTGGATCAGCACCTCGCCGGCGCGCGCGTGGCGCCCGGCGCGGCCCGCGACCTGCGAGAGCACCGAGAACAGGCGCTCGGCGGAGCGGTAGTCGGTGGAAAGGAGCGCCGTGTCGGCATTCAGGACGCCGACCAGGGTGAGGGCGGGAAAGTCGTGCCCCTTCGCGAGGAGCTGCGTGCCGACGAGGATGTCGCCTTCGCCGCGGCGCACTTCGTCGAGCGAGCGCGTGAGCTCGGCGCGCTTGCGCGCCACGTCGCGGTCGACGCGCACGATGCGCGCCGCGGGAAAGCGCAGCGCGAGGGTCTCCTCGATGCGCTGGGTGCCGCGGCCGAGCGGCTTCAAATCGACGTTGCCGCAGGTGGGGCACTTGGCCGGGATCGCTTCCTCCGCGCCGCAGTGGTGGCAGCGCATGCGCCGGTCCGCGGCATGCACGACGAGCGCCGCGCTGCAGCGCTTGCAGCCGGAGTGCCAGCCGCAGGCCTCGCAGGCGAGGACCGGCGCATAGCCGCGCCGGTTGATGAAGACGAGGCTTTGCTCGCCGCGAGCGAGGCGCTCCTCGATCGCGCGCACGAGCGACGGCGCGAGACCCTGCTCGGCCGGCTCCCGGCGCAGGTCGATGATGCGCACCGCGGGCAGCGTCGCGCCCGGCACGGCGCGCTCCGGGAGCGCGAGGTACTCGTAGCGGCCGTGCCTCGCGTTCTGCCAGCTCTCGAGCGAGGGCGTCGCGCTGCCGAGGATCACCGGGCAGCCGGCGAGCTTCGCGCGGTAGATGGCGGCGTCGCGCCCGGAGTAGCGCAGCCCTTCCTGCTGCTTGAAGGAGGCGTCGTGCTCCTCGTCGACGATGACGATCCCCAGGCGCGGCAGCGGCGTGAGCACCGCGAGCCGCGTGCCGAGCACGATCCCGGCGTCGCCGGCGGCGGCCTGGAGCCATGCGCCGGTGCGCCGCACGTCCTGCATCGCGCTGTGCAGCACCGCGATCGGCGTCTGCGGGAAGGCGCGGCGGAACGTCGCCTCGAGCTGCGGCGTGAGGCTGATCTCCGGCACGAGGACGAGCGCCTGCCGGCCGCCCTCGAGCGCCCGGGCGATGAGATGCAGGTAGATCTCGGTCTTGCCCGAGCCGGTGACGCCGTGCAGCAGGAAGGCGCGGAAGCCGCCGAGGGAGGCTTGCATGCGCTCGAGCGCCGCGCGCTGCAGGGCAGTGAGCGCATGGTTCGGCTCGAAGCGAAGCGGCTCCGCCGCCTCGGGCCGCTGCAGGGCTTTCTTGGGCAGCGGCTTCACCGAGCGCAGGCGCGGCGGCAGCGATGCGATCAGCGTCTCGCCGAACGGCCGCTGGTAGTAGCCGGCGAGGAATTCGATGAACTTCAGCCAGTCTGCTGGGAGGGGCGGCGCCTCGCTTCTCACCTCGGCGATCGCTCGGAGCCGTTCCGGCGCGACGCTCGGCTCCGCGTGCGCGTCCACGACGACGCCAATGCGCTGGCGCGCGCCGAAAGGCACGATGACGCGCTCGCCGATGCGCACCGATGCGGCATCCGGGACGCGGTACTCGAACAGGGTGCGCATCGGCACGTCGAGCGCGATCCGGGCGCAGGAAATTTCCCTCTCCGGCAATGACTTACCGCTTGTGGATAGTTCTGTGGGTAAGGTCGTCACGCCGGCGTAACGTCCCGTGCGCAAAGGAGTTGTGCCGCCGAGGGCCTGTTTTTCGAGGCCGGATTAATTTTCAGGAACAATGACTTGCGAGCGCTTTCCCTAGCGTCGCCCTCTGGCGTCGCAAGTCCCTGCCTGGGTCATCGGTTTGTGCATAAGTCGGTATGTCTCCCCTGACGACAAGTAGCCAGCCGAAGGGGTAGTTAGCGCCTGCTAGCAGCCCGTGGGTCAGGCTGCTTTCTGGGGCTTTTTAGGGACGCCGAAGATGGCGTCGTCTAGCAGTTGGTCGAAGCCGCGCCGATGCTCGCGCGCTGGCGTGGTTGGCGACGCTTTGCGCTTCGCCAACTTTTTTTTATTGGCCTGTCTGCTCTTTTTCCGTTTCATGCGTTGAGCGACCCCTTGGGGTGCGCGCAGGAAAGCCGTCCAGTCCTCCTAAGACCTATGGGCGCGGGGTTCGACTCCCTGGCACTCCACCAAGTTTACTACCTGTGCGCTTGGCAGATCGCGCAAGCGCAGGTCTGCTTAGAAAAATGCCTAACGCCTACCACTTTGTTGGTATGAGGTGCGCGATCAGCAATCGGGAAAATTCGATTGAATAAATCCGTCTCGCCGTTCTCGCAAAATCTGCGTATCGAATAGCTGCATAAGTCTGCAATCTGCACCATTGATGTGAGGGCACTGTTCACAAACATCGGCGTTTCGATGATGTTCTTCAAATCAATCCAGAAAGTCCCGTCCTGATGGAACTTCTGCATGAGTTTCGTATGCTTTAGTTCGACGGTTTGATTATTGTCATGGATGATCAAACCGAAGTTCTGTTGCTGAGGCGGTTTCGTTAGCTCCAGGTATTTTTCCAAGCGAGAAATCACCTGCTCAAAAGCTTGCTCAGCCACTGGCAGCGGTTGCCACTTCGATACGTGATACAGCTTATCGATAGCCTCTGCGAATAACTTCGCATATTTCAAACCGCCTATTTGATCCCCAACCTGCCGCAGGAAATCCATTCTCTGAGTCTTGGTGAGATGGATGTACGGCTCAGTTTGCTTGAAGAACTTTTTTGTCCTCTGATAAAGAGGACGATTCTTTGCCCGTTGCAGCCTGAGCAATTCTTGGTTCCGCCATTGCGTTACCTGACGGCGCCTCTCGTCGTCCGTCAGACGCTCAAAGCCAGCAATCTGTGATTGCTCCTTATAGACCCGAGCAATCCACGCGGCGTGAAGTTCTGTATCGGCTTTTAGGCGGTGGGAGGTCTTTATTCTCGCTACAAGCTGGTCTACCTCTTTCCACCTCCAGATCGGTATGGCAACCCCCGCAAGCACAAAATGCGAGGTATTACCCGGCGTTTCTGGAGTCCCAGATTCATCGACGTAGCAGAGATACACCGCCGCCCCCCCCCGACGTCGATGCAAGAATAGGGCGACTGGGATTCGGGCTAAAAGCCCAAAGTTGAGACGCGAGGCGACTCAGCCCAGACGCGAAGCGATATTAGCTTTGCTGTTAGACAACCGAAAGTTGTAATTGTTACTTTTTGTAAATCAATGACTTAGCTTTATCCATTTGCCCGGCTAACCTGCCTAACTAGCCTCTGGAACATCTCGGCTGGCGCTTCGCGGTTGTTGTAGCGGAAGGCAAACTCGTCCACGTACTTTTGCAGGTGTTTCTTAGACACGGAAACGTGGGTCGAGCTGATACCCCGCTTTAGATGGCTCCAGAAGCCCTCCAGCGTGTTGGTGTGGTGGATGCCACGCACCCATTCCTCCGCGCTGTGGTTCACCCTAGCGTGAACGTAGCCAAGGCTAGGCAGGTGTTTGTAGGGCTTCCATTCGTCCGTGCTGACCGTGGTTCCCGGCGCGACGTTCTCCATGACTTCCGGGATTAGGCTCATGGCGTCATTGCTGCGCACAACCTTGCCGCGAATCGGGCCACCGCGCTGGACGATGCCCATGACCACGGCTTTGTCATGCTGTTTGGCCGCCGTGCTGTGGCGGCGCTTCTTGGTGCGATAGCGCCGACCGCCGACAAAGGTTTCGTCCACTTCAACGTGGCCCGTAAGAGGGCCAGGATTCTGCGCCTTGGCCCTAGCGTCCATCAGGATGCGCAGCTGGTGCCCGATGCGCCATGCGCATTTGTAGGTCACGCCAAGCTGCCGTTGCAATTCCTTGGCCGAAACGCCGTTGCGCGTCGCGGTCATCAGGTACATGGCGTGAAACCACAGTTTCAGGTGCGTGGACGAGTGCTCAAAGATCGTCCCGGCGCAAGGGTAGGTATGGCAACCCTCTTTGCAGGCGTAGGCGCGGCGACCATCGATCTTGGTCAGCTTTCCGACCACGCCGCATTGCGGGCAGGCATCGGCCTTGCCGTAGCGCCTCTCAAGGATGGCGGCTAGGCAGGCGTCGTCATCCGGGTATTGGGCTTGGAACTGCGCGAAGGTGAATTTATCGGCCATATGCACTCCCTATGGCCTAAATCATCCCCTTATTCTTACTTGCTGTCAAGGGATACATGCGCATAAGTCAAGGCGCGACGACCCGCTTTTGGCGCATCGCGCTGCTGTAAGCGCGCACTTCGTCTACGAGCGCGCTCACCGACTCGATCGGCGTACCGGGGGCAATCCCATGTCCGAGGTTGAAGACGTGTCCGGGCTGCGCGCCGAACGCGTCCAGCACTTCGCGTGTTGCGCGTCGCACCTCCTGCGGATCGCAGAAAAGCGCGGCCGGATCGAGGTTTCCCTGCAGCGCGACGCGCTTGCCGGCGAGCTCGCGCGCGCGGCGCGGATCGGTCTGCCAGTCGAGCCCGATCGCGTCGTAGCCGCTCGCCATGATGGCCTCGAGCCACGGCGAGCCGCCTTTCGTGAAGAGCACGGCCGGGACGCGCCGGCCCTCGCGCTCGCGCACGAGCCCGCGCAGCACCTTGCGCGAATAGGCGAGCGCGAAAGGCTCGTAATCCGCGAAGGCGAGCGTCCCGCCCCAGGTGTCGAAAAGCATCACGGCCTGCGCCCCGGCTTCGATCTGGGCGTTGAGGTAGGCGGTTACCGCGCTTGCGTTCACTTCGAGAATCCGGTGCAGCAAATCGGGCCGCTGGTGGCGCATCGCCTTGACCGTGCGCCAGTCGTCGCTGCCCGAGCCTTCGATCATGTAGCAGGCGAGCGTGAAGGGGCTGCCGGAAAAGCCGATGAGCGGGACGCGCCCGGCCAGCGCGCGCCTGATTTCACGCACCGCATCCATCACGTAGCGCAGCTCGCCGCCCGGGTCGGGTGCGCGAAGAGCGCCGATCGAGGCCGCGTCGCGCAGCGGACGCTCGAAGCGAGGGCCCTCACCTTCGGCGAAGTAGAGCCCGAGCCCCATCGCGTCCGGGACCGTCAGGATGTCGGAGAAAAGGATCGCCGCGTCCAGCGGAAAGCGCTCGAGCGGCTGCAGCGTCACCTCCGCGGCAAGCGCCGGCGTCTTGGCGAGGGCGAGGAAGCTGCCGGCCTTGCTGCGCGTGGCGTTGTACTCCGGAAGGTAGCGGCCCGCCTGGCGCATGAGCCAGACCGGGGTGTAGTCCGTCGGCTCGCAGAGCAGCGCCCGCAGCAGCGTGTCGTTCAAGCGGGCCGCTCGGCGAGTTTTTCCACGATGAACTTCCATTCCGCGGCCGTCACCGGCGTGATGGAAAGCCGGTTTCCCGGGCGCAGCGTCACCATGCCGGCGAGCGCCTTGTGCCTGCGCAGCTCCTCGAGCGGAACGAGCGCGATCTTGCGCACGGCGCGCACGTCCACGTTGACCCAGATCGGCGCGTCCTTCTTCGCCTTCGGCTCGTAGTAGTCGCTCTTGCGGTCGAACTGGCTCGCGTCAGGGTAGGGCGCGGAGGCAACCTCGGCGATGCCCGCGATGCCGGGCTCGGCGCAGCTCGAGTGGTAGAAGAGCACGCCGTCGCCCACGCACATCTCGTCGCGCATGAAATTGCGCGCCTGGTAGTTGCGCACGCCGCTCCACGGCGTCTTCCTGCCGGGGGCGCGCAGCACGTCGTCGAACGAGCACTCGTCCGGCTCGCTTTTCATCAGCCAGTACTTCACGGCGGGATTGTAGTTCTTGGAAGGGAAGCGTCCCCCGCATCATGGCGGTGGGCTCGGCTCTCGACCCTGGCATGCAGGGTGGAGGCCTATGACCAGCCGCATCAGGTTCGTCCGGCACGCACGAGGCGAGGGACGATCACAACAGCGACTGCTTCAGCCTCCCAAGAGCGCTATCGGTCGAGAAACATTGAGCCCGGTCGCGCACCGCAGGGGACAGGAGAGTTTTAGAACAGTTTTTCCTGCTTTGCAATCGCCGCGTCGATCTGCGACTCGATCGCCGAGATGCGCCGCTTGGCCTGTCCCATGTCGAAGCCCGAGCCGAGCTTCACGGTAAGCAATTCATGCGCCACGTTGAGCGCCGCCATCACCGCGATGCGCTCGGCGCCCATCACCTTGCCCGCCTTGCGGATCTCGTTCATCTTCGCGTCGAGGTACGCGACCGCCTGCATCAGCGCCTCGCGCTCGCCGTCGCCGCATGCGACGCGGTAGGTGCGGCCGAGCAGGTTGACTTCGACGGTTTTTGGCGCGTCCGCCATCAGCCGGGCAGACGCTGGAGCAGGCCTTCGAGGCGCTCTTTCGCGCCGTTGATCTTCTCGTTCAGGCGCTTTGCGTCGCTCTTCGCAGCGGCGAGCTCCTGGCGCAGCACCTGGTTCTCCGCGCGCAGGCGCTCGCACAATGAAACGAACTGCGCCACCTTGGCTTCGAGGGAATTGAACTCAGCTTCCACGCTGGGCGCCCGGGTTCACGCGCGCACTATGTTTCAAATTTCAAGCAGCGTCAAGCAATAAGGACCGTTTCTGCATGTGTTTCATGATCTTGCGGCGCGAACCCGGTCGAGGATGCGGCAAAGCCGCTCGGCGCCCTCGAGCACGCGCGGCGTGGGCTCGTCGATCAGGCTCGAGCGGATGGCATAGAGCTGGCCACGGGCGGCGGCCGGCAGGCCGAGGCGTT
>Ga0070741_10012060_pt1 | contig 15740 bp, 11 predicted proteins | sample Coa_R1_4_FD_66440 | JGI IMG/M metagenome (GOLD analysis project Ga0070741, IMG submission 66440) | Surface soil microbial communities from Centralia Pennsylvania, which are recovering from an underground coalmine fire - Coalmine... | ecosystem: Environmental > Terrestrial > Soil > Unclassified ...
TCGCCCGGTTGGCCCGCGAGCGGGTTGTCGGGAAGCGCCTGTCCCGTCGACGGATCGATCCGGATCACGCTCCCGCTGAGACCGACGGGATCGCCCGGCGTCCGGAGGTCCTGCGCGCGCAGCGCGCCGCCTTCGTTCGGCGGATCGTTGCAGGCGGGGCTCCGCTGCCCGAAGTCGACGCCCGTCGCGGTGGCCCCTTCCCCGCCGCTCACGTAGAGCGCGCCGTCCGCGCCGAAGACGAGCCCGCCGCCGGAATGGCTCGGGTACCACTGGCACCAGTCCTCGACGAGGACGTGCTCGTCGCCGGTCATCGCATCGCCAGCGGCGTCGAGCCGCGAGACGCGGTCCGCGACGACGCAGCCGCCCGGCACGTCGCAGCCGTCGGAGTCCGCGCCCGCGGTCCCGTACACGGGCGGCGTGCCGCCGATCGGCGCGTCGAGGACGTAGAGCACGTACACCCAGGGCCGTGTCGGGAAGTCGGGGTGGAGCGCGAGGTTCAGCAGGCCGCGGTCGAAGTAGTTGTGGACGCTCGTCCGGAGGTCCGCGAAGACCGCGGGATGCGCATCGCCGAAGCCGTGGAGCACCTTCACGATGCCGCGCTTCTCGGCGACGAAGATGCGGCCGTCGGGCGCGAAACGAAACGCCGTCGGCTCGCTGAGCCCCTCCTGGACGACCGTCTCCTGAAATCCCGCGGGCAGCGACACCGCGCCCGCGGGCGACGCGCGCGAGAGGAGCCCGAAGGCGACGATCAGGATCGCGAGTCTCTGCACCGCGGTGCGCGTTCGCCCGCAAGGCGCGTGCCGCGGGGCGGGCACGTTCGGGCGGTGCATCCGCACACGACGATGCGCGATTTCTCTACACCGACCGGTCGAAGCCGATGGACGCGGCGGCACGGGGTGCGAAAACTGTTGACAGCAGCACCGCGCGCCGGTCAGAGTCCGGCCCCTCATGCGCACCGGACGATACGCGACCCTCCTCGCCGTGCTCGCGACGGTCGCGCCGGCGTCGGCCGGCGTCGTCTGCGACACGCTCGGCGGCCTCGCGCGGTGGAACGTCGCGACGGCGCGCCGCTTCGTGACCCGCGCCCGCCACGACGCGACCGGCCCCGTCGGTGCGCGGATCGACGGCGCGGTCTGTACCGCGCGCGCGACGCTTCAGGCGACGCAGCTGTCCGCGCCGGGCGCCGGGCTCGTCGCCACCCGGCGGAGCGGCGTCGGGGTCCGCTTTCTCGACGCGCGGAGCGCCGACTCGCCGGCGCTCGTGAACGGCGACGTCCTCACCGGCGGCGCCGACGTCGAGGGCGCGCTCGACGACGTGAACGGGACCGTCGACACGTCGGGCGATCACCCCGAGGTCGCCGCATGCGCAAAGGCGATCGCGGGAATGACGCCCGCGTCGGCGGCGCTCGCGGCGCTGCCGACGACGCGCGACCTGGGCGACGTGATCGTCCATGCGCAGGGACCGCCGGTGACGATCGACGCGCGCGGCGGCGGCGTCTTCCCGATCCGCCACCTGACGCTGCAGGACGAGTCGCTCGTTCACGACGCGACCGGCACGCTCACCTGCCCCGGGGGCGCGGGCGGTCGCTTGACGATCCTCGCGAACCCGGGCGACCAGGTCGTGCTCAACGTGTACCGGCTCTGGATCGGCCAGTGCTCGACCCTCATCGCCCCCGCGGGCGACGTCGTCCTGAACGTCTACGGCGTCGGGCGTGCCGTCCGGATCGCGGCGGAAGCGTCGCTGCCCGACGTCGCGATTCTCGCGCCCGACCGCGACGTGGAGCTCGGCGGCGGGTGGACGGCGGGCGGGACGGTCCTCGGCCCGTTCTGGTCGCGGCGCGCGATCCTGAGCGGCGCGTCGATCGTGCACGCGACCCGCCTCGCCTGCCCGTAGCGGCCGCTCCGGCGTTCTCCCGGTCGGGCGCGCCAATTTCTTGTCGAGCGCGTGCAGCTCTGTGCGCGCCGCATCGGGCGACGCCGCCGCATCGTGCCGGCCGGCGGGCATGCACCTTGCTCCTCGTCGGCCGCGTGAACACGGAAGCGCAGGACATCGTACGCGCGATCCGCCGCGGCCTCGGGATGACACAGGCCGAGTTCGCACAGGCGCTCGGCTGGTCGACGTCCACGATCTCGAAGTGGGAATCCGGCAAGGCGGAGCCGAACCGCCTCGCGCTGAAGATCATCCTCGCGTACGGCGAGGAGCGTCGCGTGCGCTATCGGCCGCGGCGCCCGACCGTCCCCACGTTGCCGGTGCCGATCGAGCACCGGACGGCGGCCCCGCCGATCGTCGTGGAGTCGACCGCGACGCCGCGCGCGCTGCCGCCGCCGTGGTCCGCGGAAGCGCGGCTCGACCATCCGAGGTGGGAAGCGGCGTTCACCGTCCGGGTCGCCCGCGGCCCGCACGACCCCGGCGAACGCACGGGGTGGTTCCGCAACACGGCCGTCGTCACCGGCGCCGTCTGCGTCGCGCTCGCGATCGGCATCCCGCTCCTCGGCCGGCCGGCGTCGCACGCCGCGGTGCACCGCCACGTCGTCGCGGCGGCGCCGCGTCCGCCGCGCTTCCATCGCCACGCCGCCTGGACCGACGACGCGCCGTCCGAGCCCGTCGCGGTTCCGGCCCCGGCGCCGCTCCCGGTGAGCGCGCTCCTCGAGGGCATCACCGTGCTCGGCACGCAGCGGCACGCGACGTTCCGGACGCCGGACGAGACGATCACGCTGACGGAAGGCGCGACGCTCGGAAGCCGGCGGGCCGCGCACATCGGCGCCGACGGCGTCCAGCTCGTCGATGCGAGCGGCGAAACGCGGCTCGTCCGCGTCGGCGGTCAGATCCCCGTCGACTGATCGCGGGCACGCGCGTACGCCGCGAGGGCTCGCGCGCGCGCCTCGTCGTGGTCGACGATCCGCGGCGGATACGTGCGTCCGGGATCGCGGTCGAGCTCCCACGGCTCGTGCACCGCGGCGTCGCGGACGCCGGCGAGCTCGGGGACCCAGCGCCGGACGTAGTCGCCGTCCGGGTCGAAACGGCGGCCCTGGAGCACGGGGTTGAAGATGCGGAAGTACGGCGCCGCATCCGCACCCGTCCCGGCCACCCACTGCCAGTTGCCGTCGTTCGCGGCGGGATCGCCGTCGACGAGCGTCCGCTGGAACCACCGCTCGCCCGCCCGCCAGTCGATCAGCAGGTCCTTCACGAGGAACGACGCGACGATCATCCGCGCGCGGTTGTGGATCCACCCGGTCGCCGCGAGCTGGCGCATCGCGGCGTCGACGATCGGATAGCCCGTGCGCCCGTCGCACCAGGCGCGAAACGCCTCGGGCGCGTGCCGCCAGCGGATTCGGCCGACGCGCTCGTCGAACGGCCTGCGCAGCACGTCGGGGACGTGCCAGAGAACGGCGAGGTAGAACTCGCGCCAGACGAGCTCGCCGAGCCATCGGCCGGCGCCGCGGCTCCCGCGCCGGCCGGCCGCGGCCGCGGTCGCGACCGCCGTGCGCGCCGACAGCATGCCGAAGCGGAGGTAGGGCGACAGCGTCGACGTCCCGTCGAGGTCGAGCCGGTCGCGGGCGTCGGCGTAGCGCGCGAGCGGGCCGCGCGTGAACCGCGCGAGCCGGCGCTGCGCCTCGGCCTCGCCCGCGGGGAAGAGCGGCGGATCCGTCGCCGCGGGGATCGCGTCCGACGCGAGCGCCGGCGGCGCCGGCAGCCGGTCGGGCGGCGGCAGGACGTCGCGGGTCGACGGTACGCCGGCCGCACGCCACGCCCGCGCGAACGCGCCGTAGACGGCGTACGGCCCGCCGTCCTGCTTCACGACGTCGCGCGGGTGGTGCACGGCGACCCCGGGCACGAGCGCGAGCGGCACCCGGCGCGCGACCGCGGCGTCGCGGCGACGCGCGTAGGGGCTGTAGTCCTCCTCGGCGACGACGCGCGCCGCACGCGTCTCGTCGACGATCGCGCGGAGCACGTCCGCCGGGCGGCCCGTGCGGACGACGAGCCGCCCGCCGCGCGCACGCAGATCGCCGTCGAGCGCCGCCAGGCCGGCGAACAGGAACGCCCGCCGGCGCTCCGCGTCGGCGTGGAACCGCGACGCGAGGAGCGCCGGATCGAGCACGAACACCGGGACGACCGCGCCGCCGCCCGCGAGCGCGGTCGCGAGCGCGACGTTGTCCGCCAGGCGGAGGTCGCGACGCAGCCACCAGATCGCGGGCGACGGCATCGCGCGACGCTAGCCGGCGGGCGTCGACGGCGGAAGCCCGCGCGCGGTGCTCAGCCGCTCGCGTAGTCCCCGGCCGCCTCCGCGAGCCGCGCGACCCGCACCGCGTGCGCCGGCGTCCCCGGGCGGAGGCCGTCGTAGCGCGCGACGAACGGCGCGAAGTCGTTCCGCGCGTCCGCCTCCTGCGCGGCTTCCCGCCAACCGGGCTCCGCGGCGAGCGCGCGCGCGAGCGTCGTCAGCTGCACCTCGGGCTTGAGGCTCTGGAGCCCGGCGAGCGTCACGCCCGCGACCGCGAACGGCTTCCGCACCGTCCGCCACCCGGCGACGTGCCCCCACCCCCACGCCGACGCGAGCTCGCGGAGGCGCCGGAGCGTCCAGCCGCGCGCCGTCGCGAGCGCCTGCCGGAGGCTCGCGGGCTCCTCCCCGCCGGCCATCGCCGGCAGGATCGTCCGCGCGACGGCGGCGGCGCCGTCGGCGTCGGCCGGAAACCGCATCCGGCCGACGTGCTCGACGAGCATCACGACGGCCGCGTCGTCGAGCGCGCCGGGATGGCGCGCCTCGAGCGTCGCGCGGAGCTCGGTCAGGGCCGCGAACGTCGCCGCGTCGTATCGCGGGCGGTTGTCGACGCCGCGGTCGCTCGCGACCGTGGCGATCGCGGCGAAGACGCCGTCCCGGATCCCGACGACGGCCGCTGCGGCGGCGACGACAGCGCCATGGCGCCGGCAGAGCTCGCGCGCGGAGAGGTCGAGCGCCCCGTCGAGGACGTCGCGCTGGCGCGCGCGGTCGTCGGCGTCGAGGGTCGCGAGCCGGGCGCGGACGGCGACCGCCAGCATCGCCCAGGTAGGCGCGTCGAGGACGCCGCTCGGCGGCAGGCCGGCCTCGATCTGGAACTGGCGAACGCCGCGCTCGGTGCCCGCGTCGTACGCCCCGTCGACGACGGCGCGGCCGTCGGCCGCGGTCGAGTAGCCGAGCACGATGAGCGCGCGCTGGAGCGCCTTGACGCCGTCGACGGCGACGTCGCCCGGTGCGAGCGACACCCCGGCCGCGACCCGCGCCAGCCGGGCCCGCGCGCCGGCAGCGTCGGCGACCGCCGGGTTGGTGCGACGCAGCATCTGGTTTCCGAGGCAAACGTCCCCCTCGAGCATCGGACGGTCCCGGAGCAAGCGAGACGCCAGCGCGATCCGCGCGCCGGCGGCGCCCCGGACGGCTCCGGGGTCCGCTCCGACGGACGGCGCGTCCGCGATCCTTGACAGTCGGGCGTCCGACCGGGTTTCCGATGCCCGATGCGCGCCGCCTGGATCGTCCTCGTGCTCGCCGTAGCGACGACGGCCCCAGCCGACGTCGCCGACCAGGTCGACGTCTTCGCCGGCACCGCCGCGCGCGCCGCGGACTTCGGGACCGGCGGCGGCGCGGGGAACACGTTCCCCGGTGCCGTGCTCCCGTTCGGGATGCTCGCGTGGAGTCCCGATACCTTCCCCGGACGCATCAACTTCGCCGGCGGCTACAGCTGGGACGAATCGCGGATCCGGGGCTTCAGCCTGACGCATCTCTCCGGCACCGGGTGTGCCGTGTTCCAGGACGTGCCGATCCTGCCGACCGTCGTGCCGGTCACCGTGTCGCCGTCGGTCGCGGGCTCGTACGACGTCGAGCCGCGCTTCGTGCCGGAGTTCTCGCACGACGACGAGACGGGCGCGCCGGGGTACTACCGCGTCCGGCTCGACCCCGGCACGCCGCAGGCGATCGACGTCGAGCTCACCGCGCGCACGCGATCGGGGATCGCGCGTCTCACGTTCCCCGCATCGTCGGCCGCGAGCGTCCTCGTGAACGCCGGTGGAAGCGCGATGGCGAACGGCGACGTCGCGCTCGCCGTGTCGCCGGCCGGGCGGGAGATCGCCGGCTCCGTCTCCGCGGGTCAGTTCTGCTACCACCGGAACCGCTACACGCTCTACTTCGCGATGCGCTTCAGCCGCCCGTTCGCCGCGTGGGGGACGTGGCAGGGGCAGGCGCTCGCGCCGGGCGGCGTCGCCGGCGTAGCGCACACCGACGCACCGTTCCACCTGAAGGGCGTCCCGGGGTCGCCCGATCTCCCGCACACCAGCAACACCGCGCAGGCAGGCGCCTGGGCGACTTTCGACACGACCGCGGACGCCGTCGTGCTCGTCCGCGTCGGGGTATCGTACGTGAGCGTCGCCGCCGCGCGCCGGAACCTCGACGCCGAGCTCCCGGCGTTCGACTTCGACCGCGTCCACACGGACGCGACCACGACCTGGAACGCGGCCCTCCGTCGGATCGTCGTCGACGACCAGGCGCCCGAGGCACGGACCTTCTACACGATGCTCTACCACGCCCTCCTCGCGCCGACGGTGTTCGGCGACGTCGACGGCGCGTACGCCGGCATGGACGGCACGACGCATCAGGCCGACGGGTGGGTCCCGTACGCGAACTTCTCCGGATGGGACGTCTACCGGACGCAGCTCCCGCTCCTCGCGCTCCTCGACCCCGCGCGGACGAGCGACATGGTCCGCTCGCTGCTCGCGAACGCGCGCGAGAGCGGCTGGCTGCCGCGCTGGCCGGTCGCGAACGGGCAGACCGACGTGCAGGTCGGCGATCCCGCGGCACAGATCATCGCGAGCGCCTGGGCGCTCGGGGCGCGCGGGTTCGACGTCCGCGAAGCGCTCGCGGCGCTCGTCCACGGCGCGACCGAGACCGGAACGAGCCCGAACGCCGAGTACGTCGAGCGTCAGGGGCTCGCCGACTATCTCCGCCTCGGCTGGGTGCCGCACGACGGTACCGAGACGAGCAGCGGGGCGACCACGTCCGCCTTCGGCTCGACGTCCGGCGTGTGGGGGTCCGCGGCGACCACGCTCGAATACGCGGGCGCGGACTTCGCGATCGCACGTCTCGCCGCCGCGGCGGGCGACACGGACATCTACGCGACGTTCCTCCGTCGCGCGGGCGGCTGGCGGAACCTCTTCGATCGCGACGCCGGCTACATCGTCCCGCGCTACGCGTCGGGCGCGTTCAAGTCGCCGTTCGACCCGACGTCGCTCGAAGGCTTCGTCGAGGGCGACGCCGCGCAGTACACGTGGCTCGTGCCGTTCGACGTCGCGGGGCTCGCACGGCGGCTCGGCGGCCGGCGCCGCGCGCTCGCGCGGCTCGACGGGCATCTCCGGAAGCTGAACGAGGGGCCGCGCTCGCCGTTCGCCTTCCTCGGGAACGAGCCCGAGCTCGTCGTCCCGTGGCTCTACGACTGGCTCGGGGCGCCCGAGAAGACCGCGCGCGCGGTCCGCGCCGCGCTCGCGCTCTTCGACGCGTCGCCGGGCGGCTACCCCGGCAACGACGACCTCGGGGCGCTGTCCGCCTGGTACGTGTTCGCGGCGCTCGGGTTCTATCCGGCGGTGCCGGGCACCGGGATCCTCGCGCTCGCGAGCCCGGTGTTCCCCTTCGCGCACGTCCTCGCCGGCGGCCGGGACGTCGTCATCACTACCGGGCGGCATGCCGCGCGCGACGCCGTCGCCGTAGCGAAGCTCGAGGTGAACCGACGGCGTCACGACCGGCCGTGGCTCCAGGTCGACTCGATCCTGTGCGGCGGGAGCCTCCGCTTCCACCTGACGACGAGCCGGCGCCCCGGCTGGGGATCGGCGCCGGGCGATGCGCCGCCGTCGTTCCCGCCGCGGACGCCGTTCCCGAAGCACCGCCCGCCGCTCCGGTGCCGGGAGGGGTGAGTCAGCCCGGCGCCAGGTGGCGACGCAGGTCGACGACGAGCTCCGGCACGATCAGGCGATCCGCGAACCGCCACGTGTCGCCGTCGCGGACGAAGGCGTCCTCGTAGCGACCGCAGATGATCGGCTGGAGCGGGAAGTCCGGGAGCGCCTGGAAGACGGTGAACGTCGAGCGCGCGGTGGCGCGGCTCGCGTCGACCGTCACGACGACGTTCGTCACCACGTGCCGGGTGGACGGCTTCCCGTCGTAGAGGAGCACGCGATCGTACGCACGACGCACGGCGGCGGCGCCGTTGAGCGGCTCGCGCCGGTCGGGCGATCGCCAGGTCGCCTGCGCGAACAGCGCCGCGACGCCGTCGAGGTCGCCCGCGTCGAGGCGCTCGGCGTACGTGAAGAGGAGCGTCGCGATCGCATCGGTGTCGGAGGGCATCGGCGCAGGCTGCCTCAGGCGCGCGCGGCCGCGCAACGGCCCTTCCGTCGCCGGATCGCATCGGCGATCATCGCGGGATGGAGCACACGGTCGGCGTCGTCCTCTATCCGGGCTTCGAGTCGCTCGACGTCTTCGGTCCCGTCGAGGCGTTCGGCTGCATCCCCGGCCTCTTCCGTGTCGTGACCGTCGCGGAGGAGCCCGGCCCCGTCGCGAGCGGCCAGGGCCCGCGAACGCTCGCCGATCACGGGTTCGCCGACTGCCCGCCGCTCGACGTCCTCGTCGTCCCCGGCGGCATCGGCACGCCGCAGCAGATCGAAAATCCGACGCTGCTCGCCTGGCTCACGCGCCGCGCCGCCGAGACGCCGCTCGTCGCGTCGGTCTGCACCGGCTCCTGGCTCCTCGCCCGCGCCGGCCTCCTCGACGGCCGTCGCGCAACCAGCAACAAGATGTTCTTCGCGAACGCGCGCGAGTACGGAAGAAACGTCACCTGGATCCCCCGCGCGCGCTGGGTCGAGGACGGCAGGTTCCTCACGTCGTCGGGCGTATCGGCCGGCACGGACATGGCCCTCCACGTCGTCGCGAAGCTCGCCGGCGCCGACGTCGCGGAGCGGGTTGCGAACGCGATGGAATGGACGTGGGTACGGGACGCGCGGGAGGATCCGTTCGCGGACGTGTGGGGAGCGGCGTAGCGGGCGCAGCACGACGGGCCCGGAGCACGCCGGCTCCGCCCCTCACCCCTCCGCCGTCCGACTCGTCGGGAGCGCCTCGATCGTCAGCCGCGCCGGCTCGCTGTCGATGAGGTAGCCGAACCGGCGCCGGAACTCCTGCAGCGTGAGCCCCGCCGTCGCGGCGAGCTTCGCGAGCTCGTGCGGGTCCTCGAAGTCGTCCCGCCGGAGGCGGATCATGTAGCGGCGCGCGATCGCGTAGCGCGTCGAGTTGACGTCGACCAGGCGGACCCTCGCGCGGCCGGTGTTCGGGTCGACCAGGTCGGTGAACGGGATCGGGACGAAGCGGCCGCCCTGCATCGAGACCATGACGCCGTCGCCGCCGACGAGGAGATACTTCGCGGCGCAGTAGCCGAGGTCGCGGGTGTACTCCATGTCGAACGGGATCGGGTCGGCGCAGCGGAGCTCGTAGCCGATGTTCTTCGCGACGACCGTCGCCCGGATGCCGAACTCGCGGAGGCGCTTCTGGACCGCGCGCTTCAGGATCTCGCCGATGTCGACCTCCGCGATCCGGAGGTTCCCGTGCGAGTCGTGCTCGACATGCTCGAGCTGCGCCAGGTCCTCGGGCTGGAGGCCGAGGACGACGCCCTCGGCGATGACGGCGACGCCGTCCCGCCGGCCGTAGCTGAGCCGCTTGATGATCGCGCCGACGAGCGTGTCGACGATCGCCGGGAAGTGGATCGTGTCCGCGCCGAACTCCTCCGGGACCAGGGTCAGGGTCGCGCCCGCGGCCTTCCCGATCGCGAGCGCCAGGTGGCCCGCCTTCCGGCCCATCGCGATGCAGAAGTACCAGCGCGACGTCGTCTCGGCGTCGACCATCAGGTTCTTCACGATCTCGACGCCCACGTGCCGCGCGGTCTGGAAGCCGAACGTGTCGATCGCGGGCGGAAGGTCGAGATCGTTGTCGATCGTCTTCGGGACGTGGACGACGCGGATGCGACCCGCGGACCGCTCCTGCAGCTTCATCGCGGAGAACGCGGTGTCGTCGCCGCCGATCGTGATCAGCTGCGAGACGTTCAGCCGGAGGAGCGAGATCACCGTGTTCTCGAGGTGCTGCGCTTCGAGCGTCGGGTTCGCGCGCGAGATGCCGATGTACGAGCCGCCCCGGAAGTGGATCCGGCTCACGTCCTCGATCCCGAGCGGGACCACGTGGTCGACGTTGCCGCGCATGATCCACTCGAACCCGTCGCGGATCCCGACCACGTCGACGCCGCCGAGGGCGCTCCGGATGACGGCCGCGCCGATGACGGAGTTGATGCCGGGGGCCGGCCCGCCGCCGACCAGGATGGCGAGCTTCTTTCGCTGGCTCACCGCGCGTCCTCCTCGTTCCCGACTATAGCAGCGGGCCGCGCGCGGGAACGCTCCCCCGCTTCAGCGAGGTCCGAGCCCGCGTCCGGTGACCATCGGAAGATCGAGCGCCGACAGGAGCCCCGCGGGCGCCTCGCATACCGCCGGGATCGCGTTCACGAGCCGGGTCGCCGTCAGGAGGACGCCGCCGACGGCGTGGTCGCCGCGCTCATCTTCGAACTCGAGCTCGCACCGGATCGTCGGCACGCCCGTGATGACGACGCGGTAGCTGCCGTTGCCGGTCGGCCACCCGGGCGCGAGCGCGTCGTCCAGGCGGGTCACGTGCTCGACGACGATCGCCGGCTTCCCGCCGACGATGCCCTGTACCTCGAAGCGGAGCGCGGCCGCGGTGCCCGGCTGCACCGTGTGCGCGCCGATCCGGATCGCGTGCTCCGCCGGCCGCCGCTCCCACGTCTCGCGGAGGTCCTCGAGGACGACGCCGAGCCCCTCGGCGAGCAGCCGGACCGTGCCGCCCCACGCGAACGACAGCGTGCCGGGCGTCAGGAGGAGCGGCACGTGCTCCATCGGCTTTCCGAAGCCCATCGTCTCGAACAGCACCTGCGGCTGGTCGTAGGTCGCGTAGTTGATGATCTCGAGCACGCGGACCTCCGACCAGCGGCCGCAGAGCCCGGACACGACCAGCGGCAGCACGTCGTTCGCGAACCCCGGGTCGATGCCCGACGTGAAGAACGACGTCCGTCCTTCACGACACGCGGCGGCGAGCTTGTCGCGGACCTCGGGGAAGAACGACGTCGGATGGACGAGCGGTACGACCGAGCTCGACACGACGTTCTTCCCGGCGGCGAGGATGCGGCAGATGTCCTCGATCGCCTCGAACGGCCGGAGATCCGCCGTCGCCGTGTAGCAGACGCAGTCGGCGTCGCGCGCGAGGAGCGCGCCGGCGTCGGTGGTCGCCGCGACGCCGGTCCGCGGGCGCCCGCAGAGGTCGCCCGCATCCTTGCCCGCCTTCGCCTCGCTCGACACCCAGACGCCCGCGAGCTCGAGGTCGGGATGGTCGAGGATTGCGCCGAGCGCGAAGTGGCCGACGTTGCCGGTGCTCCACTGGATCACGCGGTAGGGCATCGTCGTCTCAGTCGAACGGCCAGTTGGTCGTCTCGGTGCCGCCGTCCACCTCGACGACCTTCCCGGTCACCCACCCCCCCGCCGGGGAGCAGAGCCAGAGCGCGGCGAGCGCGACGTCGTCGACCGTGCCGAGCCGCCGCATCGGCGTCATCCCCTCCATCTGCGCGCGGAGCTCGTCCGTCAGGAACGGCAGCAGCGCCGACGTCTCGACGGCGCCGACCGCGAGCGCGTTGACGCGCACGCGGGGCGCGAATTCCGCCGCGAGCTGACGCGTGAGGAACGAGAGCCCCGCCTTCGCCGTCCCGTAGGCCGCGAACCCGCCGCGGACGATCCGTCCCGCGGCGGACGAGATGTTGAGGACCGCCCCGCCCTGCCCGTCGAGCATGTGCGGCAGGCAGTGGCGCGTCAGGACGAACGCGGAGTCGAGATTGAACTTGAAGCACCAATCCCAGGACGCGAGGTCCGTGTCGAGGAACTTCATCGGCGGGAACCCGCCGGCGTTGTTCACGAGGAGATCGATCCGACCGAACTCGGACATCGTCCGCGCAACGACGGCCTCGAGCTGCGCGGGATCCGTCACGTCGCAGCGAAGCGCGAGCGCGCGGACGCCGAAGCGGCGCGCGGCGGTGGCGGTCGCGTCGATCTCGCCTTCCGTCCGCGCGGCGCACACCACGTGCGCGCCCATCTCGGCGAACGCGAGCGCGATGCCCCGCCCGATCCCGCGTCCGGCCCCGGTCACGATAGCCACCCGGTCCGTCAGCCGGAACCGATCCAGAAGCGCCATCGGGCGGGGATCGTCCGAACGCGGGTGGAAGTCAAGGAAGTACGCATGGCGGTACGAATGTGACGCTCGCCGCGCCACATGCGGGGCACCGGCGGCGCCTGGCGCGAGGCATGGCGCTTGCTGTTGCCCCGCATGCCGCATCCTGCCCCCGACGGCGGGGACCGCGCCGGCAGGGTCGGCGCCGTCCGCGCGACGCTGGAGGCGGAGGCGCGCCCGCTGGTCGTCGGGCGCGTGCGTGCGGTCCTCTGCCTCGGGATCGTCACGATCGGCGCGAGCCTCGCCGCCGACGCGCAGCTCGGCCGCGCCGCGCGGCCGTTGATCGCGCTGAAGATCTTCGGGATGGCCGTCTACGGGGGCGCGGCGATCGGCCTCGGGATCCTCCACCGCTCGCCGTGGCCGCGCGTCGTCGCGGCGGCGACGCTCAGCGTCGGCCTCATCTGCGGGCTGAACGCGGCGATCGGCACGGTCACCGGCGACGTCCTGATGGCCGCGTACGTGATGACGGTCGTCAGCTTCGCGGGGGCGATCGTCTTCCCGTGGGGCGTCCGGCCGCAGGTCGTCCTGGTCGGCTTCGCGAGCGCCGCGCTCCTCGCGAACGTCCGCTACGACCCGACGCTGTGGGCGACGTCGCCGAACCTCGTGATCGCGATCTTCTCGGCGTTCGCCGCGTCGGTGTACGCGGCGTGGACGCTCGAGCGCCAACGCCTGGCGCGCGCGCGCGTCGAGCTCCTCCAGGCGGGACAGAAGCGCGTCCTCGAGCTCGTCGCCCGGGATGCGCCGCTCGCGGAGGTACTGGACGAGGTGCTGCGGACGGCCGAGGAGCAGTCGCCCGGAATGATCGGCTCGGTGCTCCTCCTCGACGAGGATCGCCGCCGGCTCCGCCACGGCGCCGCGCGCCGGCTACCCGACGCCTACAACGCGGCGATCGACGGGATCACGATCGGCCGCGACGTCGGCTCGTGCGGCAGCGCCGCCTTCCAGGGCGAGCGGGTGATCGTCGAGGACGTCGAGCGCGATCCGCGCTGGGGCCCCTTCCGACCGCTCGCGCGCGAGCACGGCCTTCGCGCGTGCTGGTCCGAGCCGATCCGCGGCGCCGACGAGACCATCCTCGGCACGTTCGCGATGTACTACCGGACGCCCCGCGGCCCGACCCCCGCCGAGATCGCGCTCGTCGAGGTCGCGGCGCACCTCGCCGGCATCGCGATCGACCGCGGACAGGCGCGCACGCAGCTCGAGCGGTACGTCGGCGCGCTCGACGCCGCGCGCTCCGAGGCGGAAGCGAGCGCGGTCCGGCTCCGCGAGCAGGCCGACGAGCTGGCCGAGGCGCGCGACATCGCGCTCGCGTCGACCCGCGCGAAGTCGGAGTTCCTGGCGAACGTGAGCCACGAGATCCGGACGCCGATGAACGGCATCATCGGGATGACGGACATCCTCCTCGACACGGGCCTTTCGACGGAGCAGCGCGACTACGCGCTGACGATCCGCAGGTGCTCGGACGGGTTGCTCAGCGTGCTGAACGACATCCTCGACTTCTCGAAGATCGAGGCCGGCAAGCTCGCCATCGAGCAGATGGACGTGGACGTCCGGACGCTCCTCGAGGAGGTGACGACGCTCCTCGCCCCGCGCGCGCACGAGAAGGGGCTCGAGATCGGCTGCGTCGTGCCGCCCGACTTTCCCGACCATCTCCGCGGCGACCCGGGCCGGCTCCGCCAGGTGCTGACGAACCTCCTCGGGAACGCGGTCAAGTTCACCGAGGCCGGCGAGGTCGTGCTCGAGGCGGACCGCCTCTACGAGACCGCGACGCACGCGAGCATCGTGCTCCGCGTCCGCGACACCGGCATCGGCATCCCGAAGGACCGGCAAGCGGCGGTGTTCGAGAGCTTCACCCAGGCCGACGGCGGCACGACGCGCCGGTACGGCGGCACGGGGCTCGGGCTCACGATCTGCCGGCAGCTCGTCGAGCTGATGGGCGGCACGATCGCGCTCGACAGCGAGCCCGGCCGGGGCAGCGTCTTCTCGGTCGAGCTCGTGCTCGAGAAGCAACGGCATCCGGCGCCGCGCGTCGTCGCGCCGGTCGCGCTCGACCGCGTGCGCGTGCTGGCGGTCGACGACAACGCGACGAACCGCCTGATCCTCTGCCAGCAGCTCCGGTCGTGGCGCTGCCGCGTCGAGGAGGCGGAAGGCGGCCCGGACGCGCTCGCGCGGCTCTCGGCCGCCGCCGCGGCCGGCGATCCGTTCGGGCTCGTGCTCCTCGACATGCAGATGCCCGACATGGACGGCGCCGAGGTGGCCGCCGCGATCCGCGCCGACCCGAAGCTCGCCGACGTGCCGCTCGTGCTGCTCTCCTCGATCGGCGGCCTCCGCGGCGGCACGGAGGCCGCGCGGGCGATGGGGTTCGACGCCGCGCTCACGAAGCCCGTCGGCCAGAGCGCGCTCGTCGACACGGTCGGCCGCGTGCTCGGCGCGCGCGCGGCCCGTCGCGCGGCGCCGGCCGCGGGCGAGGCGGCGCACGTTGCGGCGGAAACGCTCCGGGTGCTCGTCGCCGAGGACAACGAGGTGAACCGGAACGTCCTGAACGTCATGCTCGGCAAGCTCGGCTGCCAGGTCCAGACGGTCGTGAACGGCCGCGAAGCCGTCGCCGCCGTCCTCGCGTCGCGCTGGGACCTCGTCCTGATGGACGTCCAGATGCCCGAGATGGACGGGTTCGAGGCGACGGCGGAGATCCGCCTCCGCGAGCCCGCCCCGCCGACGTTCATCGTCGCGGTCACCGCGCACGCCATGGCCGGCCACCGCGAGCGCTGCCTCGCGGCGGGCATGGACGACTACGTCTCGAAGCCCGTGAAGCTTGAGGAGCTCGCCCGGAAGCTCGCGTCGTGGCGCGAGCACCTGGCGCGCGGCCGGGCGGCGTGAAGCGGGCGTGAAGCGGTCGTAGTCCCGCGGCGTCGGTCCGCGAGCGCGGGGGCCGTCTCCGCTTCGCATGCGGCCCGACGACCGCCGCTACCCCGACCGCCGCGAACGTTCGCGGGCCGCATAGGCGCTCCGACGGCCCCCGCGCTCGCGACTCGGCTTCGACGGCACCGCGCAGCACGCGCCGCATCCCGCCCGCGCGCCCTTTGCGTCGGTGACGAGTCGCGGGTGGCGGGCATCGCGGAGCGCCTATGGGGCCCGGTACGTCTGCACCACTCGAGCGCGCGGCGGCCGCCGGGCCCCATTCGAAGCGTAGCGACGCCCGCCCCCCGCGGACCGACGCCGCGACCCCGACCGCGGCGAACGTTCGTGGGCCGAACAGGCGCTCCGACGGCCCCCGCGCTCGCGACTCGGCTTCGACGGCACGGCGCAGCACGCGCCGCATCCCGCCCGCGCGCCCTTCGCGTCGGTGACGAGCCGCGGGGGGCGGGCGTCGCGGAGCGCCTATGGGGCCCGGTACGTCTGCACCACTCGAGCGCGC
>Ga0070741_10012061_pt1 | contig 15739 bp, 11 predicted proteins | sample Coa_R1_4_FD_66440 | JGI IMG/M metagenome (GOLD analysis project Ga0070741, IMG submission 66440) | Surface soil microbial communities from Centralia Pennsylvania, which are recovering from an underground coalmine fire - Coalmine... | ecosystem: Environmental > Terrestrial > Soil > Unclassified ...
CCCCTTGTACCCGCCCTCTGACCCAAAAAAGCCGCGCTTGTTCGGCTGATTGCTTCACCGGCGACGATCTCGAAACTACTCGAAAGGCGGGCAAAAAATACCGCTGCATCCGATCGGCCGAAGCGCAACGAGTTGAAAGCGAACAGGCGCACTCGTGGCCCTTCGATTGCTCGCCGCAGGGCCGGAGGCAGGGAGAAATGGGGTTGCTCGCCGTTGGTGGTGCATTGATGATCGCGTTTGTTTTGGCTTTGAGTTTACAGTGGCTGCTGCTGGCGGCCATCCTCCGGCAGGTGACCCGCAGCCGTTAGCCCATCCCAGATAGCTTATTTTCGCGCGCCCCTCTGTGGTTTTTTGAGCCGCGACCGGCGGAGCTTGGCGGCTCCCCGCTTCGGCTTTGAAATCGCAAAGGCTCCGCTTCCCAAGTAGACGACTTTTTTTGTTTTGTCTTCATCAGCCATTTCGATCTCCGTTCTCAAACTCCTGGGCGGGCAGACCCAAAATTTCGATCAACGCGGCCCCCGGGCCCGGCTCCTTGCCCGGCGTGCTCTTCCCTCTGTTCCGGGTTCATAAGAATTTGCGCCGGCCGTTCGGTGCGAGGGGCGAGGGGCGAGGCGAACATGCCGCGGAGCCGCCAGCCTCTCGCACGATCTTAGTTTACTGTACCGGCGCGCTCAGCGTCCTGCTGCCGGGAAAACCCCAATTGATCGGCCAGCTCTTCGGCGGAGGTCATCGGCTGACGGCAGGAATAGTTCCGGCAAACATAGGCCGTGGGCCGCCCGCCGATCATTGCCCGGTTTGCCAGCAGAGGCAGCCTCGGATCCGGCTGCTCGCTCCGGACCACAACCTTGTTGGGCAAATAGCCGCGATAAACCGCGCGCCACAGCTCCCTGGTCGCGGGCGAGTGCTCGGGGCCGATAATGGCGATCTCCACAAATCCGTCGTGCCAGGCTTCGATGCCAGCCAGCATCCGATCGTAGGCAAACGGATGTTTCTCGATCGCCGCCGCGAAAAGGCGGATAATCTCGGCCGCCTTCTCGCGCAAGTCCTCGCGGCCCAGGAGCACAGCCAGCCGCTGAAGGTTCATGAGCATGACGGAATTGCCCGAAGGGATCGCGCTGTCGGTTGAAATCTTACTGCGATGAATGAGCTGTTCGTGGTCCGAGGCTGTGAAGAAAAACCCGCCATCCTGCGTGTCCCAATAATATTGGATCGCCGTATCGGCGAGGCGGGAGGCCTGCTCCAGCCACTTCCTATCACCGGACCATTCGTGCAAGCCGAGCAGCCCTTCCACCAGGAAAGCGTAATCGGTTATGTAGGCTTTTAGCCGCGCTTTGCCCTTGCCGTAAGCGGCGAGCAGGCGCCCGTTCTCAACCAGCCGCGACAGGATGAAGCCTGCCGCCCGCTCGGCCGCTTCGCCGTAACGGCGGTCGTCGAGCACGGCCGCGCCTTTGGCCAGGGCCGCAATCATGAGGCCATTCCACCCGGTCAGAATTTTGTCATCGAGAGACGGCCGCGGCCGCTTCGAGCGGGCTTCGAGCATCTTGCGGCGCATGGCGTCGAAGCGCTTTTTGAGATCTGGCAGATCCAGATTGTTCAGCCTGGCGATGGCTTCCAAAGGCCGCACTACATGCAGGATATTCTTGGGCCCCTGCGGGACGTGTGCGTCCCCCGGATGCTCCCAGTTGCCCGATTCCGTGATGTCGTAGTGCGACGCGAACAGCGCTGCGTCCTCCTCGCCCAGGATTTGGCGAACTTCATCGAACGTCCAGATATAAAACTTGCCTTCCAGGCCCTCACTGTCTGCATCCTCGCTCGAATAGAAGCCCCCTTCCGGACTTTGCAGGTCCCGCAGAACGTAATCAAAGATGCCGCGCGCCCGCTCGGCGAACATCGGCCGGCCGGTCGCCTGATAAGCGTCGAGGTAAATGGAGCCGACCAGGGCCTGGTCGTAAAGCATCTTCTCGAAGTGCGGGACGAGCCAGCGGACATCCGTCGAGTACCGGTGGATGCCGCCGCCCAGGTGGTCGTAGATGCCGCCGTCGCCTATCTTTTCCAGGGTCTTTTCCACGGTCCCGAGCAGGAGGCGATCACCCGATTTGCGGTATTCCCGAAGCAGCAGGTCCATCGACATGCTGGGAGGGAATTTGTTGCTTCCCCCACTCGGCAACCCGCCATAAACAGGATCGTAAGCCTCGGCCAAACGGCGCACGATTTGCGAGATACGCTCGCGGGTGAGCACGTCTCCTTTTTCGATCTGCTGCATCGACGCGATCGCGCCGACGACTCGATCCGCCTGCTCCCGCAGCTCGTCGGGCCGCTCGCGCCATGCCCGCGCAATGGCTCGCAGCAACTCCTTAAACCCGGGGCGCCCATAATGGCTTTCCAGCGGAAAATAGGTTCCGGCGAAAACCGGTTTCAGGTCGGGCGTGAGCCATACGCTCATCGGCCAGCCGCCTTGGCCCCCGGTGTAGAGCATGGTCGCCGTCATGTAGATTTCGTCGAGGTCTGGCCTTTCCTCGCGGTCTACTTTGATCGAGACAAAGTCGCGATTCAGGATCTCCGCCACTTCGTCGTTCTCGAAGCTTTCGTGTTCCATCACGTGGCACCAGTGGCAGGCGGCATAGCCGATGCTGAGGAAAATCAGCTTGTTTTCGCGGCGCGCCAGTTCGAGCGCTTCCGGTCCCCAGGGGTACCAGTTCACCGGGTTGTGGGCATGCTGCAAGAGATAAGGGCTGCTTTCATGGATCAATTGATTGGTATGCATGTCTGAGCCAGTTGAGGCGTGCGATAATGCTATTGTCGCTGGAGCATCCAGAGAATACAACCTGCGTTTTTCTGAAAGGGAAGAACAATGAGCTGCGCACCGCCCCCGGGACCGATGAGGCCGGAGAAACCGGTCAAACGGAAGGTGTTCTGTGTAAAATTTCAAAAAGAGTTGCCCGGTCTGGACGAAGTGCCTTTTGATAACGAGCTCGGGCAGCGTATCTATGAGAACGTTTCCCGGGATGCCTGGGACCTTTGGAAAGAGCATCTCAAGATGATCATGAACGAGTACCGGCTCAATCTCGCTACGCGGGAAGCACAGGAAATCGTGATCAAACAAATGGAAGATTACTTCTTCGGCGAAGGTGCGGCGCTGCCGCCGGACTACGTTCCTCCGAAAACCAAAGGGTGACCTCTATCCAGGCATCGCTGCCGATTCCCCTCCCAGATCGGCTCGTGTGGCTCGAGTCGCCAGAAGCGGGTCGCTGGCCAGCATCGTCGATCCCCTTTTTTGTATTTCTTGTTCCAAAACACGTATAAGTCTAGCGGCGGTGGGATACTATAATTTAAGTGGTTTGTATGCTGCCGGTTGCAGAGCGGGTAAGCCTCCCCAAAGTGGCACTTGGCGTGCACGTCCCAGGCCGCTCAAAAGGGCGCTGTGTGTGTGCGCGCGCCCCGACGGGGACAATGATCCACGATTTGCAATTCCGGTTTTCGAGAACGCTGCTTACTTTGTTGACTGTGGCGGCCGGGTTGGCCGCCATTCTGAATTTTCAACAGCAGCGCCGGTTCGAGCTTCCCGAGGATGGCGTAACGTGGGTGGATGGGCAGTCTGGTGTGCAAGCTCTCCGCGTCACCCCCGACGGGCCCGCGGATAGGGCCGGTCTGAAGAGCGGAGATCTGCTTCTGGCCATCAACGGCGTCCCTGTGCGGCAAGCGCTCCGGGTACCGCAATTCCTGCTGGGGATTGGAACTTGGAAAAAAGCCGAGTACCGGTTCATGCGGCGAGGCGTGGAACTCAACAGCACGCTGATCATCGAGCCGGCGAAGCGCAGCCCGATTCTCTATTACCTCTACGGCCTGGGGCTGATCTATCTGCTGATCGGCCTATACGTGTTCTATCGCCGGGAGGGCGCGCCAAAGGCCCAGCACTTTTACATATACTGTCTGGCTTCATTCCTGCTTTACTGTTTCCACTACACCGGCAAGCTGAACGCCTTTGACCGCGTGATGTACTGGTCAAACGTGTGGGCCTTCCTTTTCGCGCCTGCCCTTTTCCTGCACTTCTGCCTGACCTTTTCGGACAACGGGATAAGGTCGAAGCGCCGGAAGGCGGCGGTGGCGGCTTGCTATGCGCCGGCCGTCATCGTTTTTGCGGCTTACGTCGGGGCGGCCACAGGCGCAGTGCGGACTTCGCTGCCTCTGGTCGAGCTACGGGAGCTGCTCGACCGTATTTCTTTCGCTCTGCTCTCTGGGTGCTTCCTGGCAGGCGTGCTGGCGCTCGAGGCGGCTTACCGCCGGGCATCCGCAGGCGAGGCATCCACGGTCCGGCAGCAGCTCAAGTGGCTCAAGCGCGGAACATTTTGGGGCGTTGCGCCCTTTCTGGCCGTCTATGCGGTCCCTTACATGCTTGGAGCCGCGCCGCAGGCTTGGATGGGCCTGGGCGTGCTGCCGCTGGGCCTGATCCCGCTTACCTTCGCCTACGCCATCGTGCGCTATCGGCTGATGGATGTGGACGTAATTTTCCGGCGTGGCTTCGCGTACTCGCTGGCGACCATGGCGCTGCTCGGGGCCTTCTATGCTTTGCTTTTTAGCCTCGGCGATGTAATTCAGCGGAATTTCCGCGACCTGGGGCAAACGGGCTGGATCGTCGCCATGCTCGCGGCTGCCTTTTTGTTTCAGCCTCTGCGAAGCCGGATTCAGGAACGTCTGGACCGTTTCTTTTACCGTGAGCGCTATGATTATCGGCGGACCCTGGTCGAGTTCGCCCGGGAACTAAATGCCGAGACAAACCTCGCCGCGATGCTCGGCTCGGTCACCGAGAGAATTTCACAGACGCTGGGCATCGAGCGCGTGGCCGTCTTTTTGCCCCGCGAGACGACTGCTGCCGCCGGGGCCGGCGGAAGCGCGTCCGTCCCCGGTTGGGAACTGGCAAAAGGGCTGAATCTTCGGGACCGCAAGGGGCGCTACATCCAGCCGGGAGATTTTCTCGACCTGAGCTTTCTGGAAGCCGCCCGGCCCGAGAAAAGCGCCCAGGCGAAGCCCTATCTGTTTTTCGAGAGCACGCGCTGGGCTTTGGACAACACCGCGCCGGTACGGAGCACGATTGCAGATCTCGATCTTACCTATTACCTCCCCTGCACCGCACGCGGAAAAACAGTCGCCTTCCTCGGCTTGGGAAGAACGTGCAACCGGGAGTTTCTGACGGGCGAGGATCTGGAGTTGCTCCAGACGATGGTCGGCTATCTGGGAATTGCGATCGAGAACGCGCGGCTGTACCAGTCTCTCCAGCAGAAGGTAGATCAGTACGAGCGGTTGAAGGATTTCAGTGAAAACATCGTCGAGTCGATTCACGTGGGAATCCTGGCCGTGGACCTGGAAGACAAGGTCGAGAGCTGGAACACGCAGCTCGAGCTGATGTACGGCATTTCGCGCGACGAGGCCGTGGGGCGGCCGCTGAGCGCTCTGTTCCCCGAGGATCTCGTGAAAGAGTTTGTGCGGGTCCGCGAGGAGACCGGCATTCACAACATTTACAAATACCGGCTGCGGCCCGAGACGCTGCCCAAGCCTCCAGCCGAGCCGGCCAAAGACCGCACGTTGAACATCGCCATCGCGCCGCTGGTAGCGAAGAACTTCGATCGTATCGGCCGGCTGGTGATTTTCGATGATGTGACTGACCGCATCGAGCTCGAGCAGCAATTGCAGCAGGCGGAGAAGCTCAGTTCTATCGGCTTGCTGGCGGCGGGCGTGGCCCATGAAGTGAATACGCCTCTGGCAGTGATCTCGACCTATGCCCAAATGCTTGCCAAGCAGGTGTCGCACGATGAGATGAAGGCGCGCCTGCTGGATAAAATCGCCTCCCAGACGTTTCGGGCGAGCGAGATTGTCAACTCCCTGCTCAACTTTTCCCGCACTTCAGCGACCGATTTCTCGCGAGTCAGCCTGAACCGTGTGATTCTTGACACTTGCGCCCTGCTGGAGCACCAGTTCCGCAAAGCCGGCATTCGCGTTGATGCTCAGCTCGAAGAAGGGTTGCCGGAGATCGAGGGCAACACCGGCAAGCTCCAACAGGTGTTTTTGAACCTGTTCTTAAACGCGCGCGACGCAATGCCCGCCGGCGGCGTTCTTACCGTCCGCACGGCGGCCGGAAGCGCCGGAGGAAACTCGGGCCGAGAGGTTGTGCGCGCGGAGGTCATCGATACGGGAGAAGGGATCGCCCCCGAGCACCTGAACCGAATCTACGATCCGTTCTTCACCACCAAGGGCGGGCAGAAGAAGGGAACAGGGCTGGGTCTGGCGGTGACCTACGGCATCATTCAGGAGCACTCGGGGGCTATCTCGGTAGAGAGCAAGCCGGGGCGGGGAACTTACTTCCGCCTGGAGTTCCCGCTCGCGAGGAAAGAAGTTCATGCCTGAAACCAAGGGAAAAATTCTGATCGTGGACGACGACACAGCGATCCGGGAAAGCCTCGAGACGTTCCTCGCCTTCGAGGGCTACCAGGTCGATTTGGCCGTCGACGGAACATCGGGTTTGCTGGCTCTGGAGTCCAAAGCCTACGATCTGGTGCTGCTGGACCTGATGATGCCCGACCGCTCGGGCCTGGATGTGCTCAAAGAGCTGCGGCAGCGCGACGTCGAGACCCCCGTGATGGTCATTACGGCGTATGGTTCGGTGGAGAACGCCGTGGCGGCCATCAAGCTGGGCGCCAACGACTTCATCACCAAACCCTGGAACAACGAGAAGCTGCTCATCGAGATCGACCAGACCATCTCCAAGCGCCGCCTTGAGCGGGAAAACACGCAGCTCAAGCGCGCTCTGAAACAGCGCTACAACTTCTCGAATATCATTGGCAAGAGCGAGGCCATGCGCAAAGTGCTCGATCTGGTCGGGCAGGTGGCGCAGAGCCGCTCGACCGTTCTGCTGCATGGCGAAAGCGGAACGGGCAAGGAACTGATGGCCAAGGCCATCCACACAAACTCGCCGCGCGCCGAGAAGGCTTTTGTCGCCGTCAACAGCGGCTCGCTGCCTTCCGAGCTGCTGGAATCCACGCTGTTCGGCCACTTGAAAGGATCTTTTACCAGCGCCATTCAGACCAAGAAAGGCTACTTCGAGATCGCCGACGAGGGCACGATTTTTCTTGACGAAATCAGCACGATCAGCCTGGAGATGCAGGCCAAGCTGCTGCGCGTGATCCAGGAAAAGGAGTTTGTTCCCGTGGGAGGCGTCGATCCGCGCAAGGTCGATGTCCGTATTGTGGCGGCCACGAATGTCGATCTGCGCAAACAGGTTGAAGAAGGCCGTTTCCGCGAGGATTTGTATTACCGGCTGAACGTAATCCAGATCGATCTGCCGCCGTTGCGGGAGCGGCGGGAGGACATTCCGGCCTTGGTCGAGCATTTCTTCACGAAGTACTGCCGGGAAAACGACAAATTTCTCGATCCGGATGGCTCCTCGCGGCTGCGCTTCGCCCCCGAAGCCATGCGGATGCTGATGGATTACCATTGGCCGGGCAACGTCCGGGAGCTCGAGAATGTCGTAGAGCGGGCCGTTGTGCTGGCCACGGATACCACGGTCCCGGTCGATTTGCTTCCCGATACTCTGCTTACTATCAACGGCGTTCCGATCCGCCGCCGGATTCCAACCTTTACGCGGCCTCCGGAAGCATCGCTTTTCGACCTGGTGGATGAATTCGAGCGCCGCATCATTATCGAGCAGCTCGAGAAGTACAACTGGAGCCAGACGGATACGGCGGAGAGCTTCCGCATTCCCCTTTCCACACTCAACCAGAAAATCAAACGCCTCAATATCGAGATCAAGCGCAAGCGGGATTTGGCCTCGGCGGGGAAAGGGTAGGCCGCTCGCTTGGCTCACTCGCCGGGGGGAGACCTATCTTTCAGGTCTCGCTTCACGGTTTGTGGATGCCGCCAAGCGCAGCCCGAACACGCCCGGGCGGGCATTACTAGCGAATCTTGCCCATCTTTGTATAACCCAGACACTGAACGAGCGAATTGCGGTAGAATCCCTGGGACCTTAATCCGCTCAGGTTTGAGGGGCTTCGCATATGGCCGGGCGCCAGGTTTACGCTGATACCGTTCTTGAACTGACCGGTCTGATTTATGCGTCGGTGGCCGATTCATCGTGCTGGAAGGTGTTTTTGGAGGCTTTCCTCACCTCCATTCGCGGCCAGGCATGCTCTCTGGCTTTGCGCGACGCCGCGGATGGCCGGCTTTCAATGAACTGTTGGTATGGATGGTCCGACGAAGATATGACTTTGTATTTTGAGTCGTACTCCGCCGCAGATCCGTGGCGGATCGCCAACGCGCGCGGGCCAGAAGGCGCCGTAAGAGCCGGCGCCGATCTCTCCCGGCGGGAAGAGATGGAACCGAGCGCCGCCTTCCGCGAGTTTTATGCGCCTCGAGGCGCCATTCACGGAATGGGTGGAACTATTCTGGCGACTGAGGGGCGGGAATCCATCATATCGGCTGTGCGCGGCGCCTGCGAGGGCCCCTTTGGAGAACCGGAAAAAGCGGTCTTACGCGCGCTCATGCCGCACCTCAAGCGGGCCGTTCTGCTGCATGGGGAGCTGGCTTCGCTGCGGCTCCAGCTCTCGCTGTTGGCCGGTCACCTGGATCGGTGCTCCCACGCATTCTTTCTGACAGACCGCGAAGGCCGCGTGCTTTACGCGAACGCGGCGGCGCGCGAGATCGCCGATTTGCGGGATGGTCTTTCTCTCGAAGATGGAGTGATCGTAGCAGCTTCCGTCCGGCAAAACGCGGAATTCCGGGAAGCTGTGATGGAGGCCGCCGGCGGCCGCAACGGAGCATGGCGGCGAGTCACAATCAGCCGGCCGTCGGGCGCAGAGCCATACCGCTTGATTCTGATGCCGGCAAAAGATTCGGGCGCTTGTCCGGGCGTTTCCCGGCCGGCCGCGAGCATCCTCGTGATTGACTCCGTGTTCTCTCCCGAGCTCGACGTGCCGGTGCTGTGTGAGCTGTTCCCCTTCACGCCTGCTGAAGCGCGAGTGGCCGCCAAACTGGCCCTGGGCCGGAGCGTGGAGGAGATCGCCGCCGAATTGAGGATCTCGGTGGAAACCGCCCGAACCCATGTCAAGCGAACCCTCTCCAAGACGGCAACCGAGCGCCAGGGGGAGCTGATCTCCCTCATTCTGCGATCAGTACCAGTACGGCGCCTATAAGAAAAGTCCATTGCATACCGAATTTGGGTGACGACAAGTTTCGGTCCCCTCGTCATACTTTCGTGAAAGCAGTTGACTCTTCACTCGCCATGTGAAGTGGCCTTCGCTGCTGGGAGAAATTCAATTTGTGTCGGGAGGAAGGGCGATGCTCTCGAAATGCCCCACGATAACTGTCGGCTCGGTAGTGTTGACGGCCTTTTATGAGCCTGTTCGGCGCGTTTTCCCGTGGCCGGTGTTCCTGCTCCTGGTCTCCGCGGTTATTCCGCTGCTTGCCGCAGCCCCCAACGTCGCCGCCGTGGGGAACGCCGCCAGCAATCTCACCTTCAATTCGCCCATCGCGCAAGGCGCGATCTTTGTCATCTATGGGACCGGTTTGGGTCCAGACGCTATCTCCATCAGTTCGACGCCTTTCAAAAGCACTACCTTGAGCGGGACGTCCGTGGCGGTCACCGTCGGTACAACTACGGTGAATGCGCTCATGTATTACACATCGGCGACTCAGGTGGCCGCGCTATTGCCTTCGAACACGCCCACAGGCTCGGGAACGTTTACGGTCACCTACAACGGCCAGACCAGCAACTCGATAAGCCACGGTATAGCGCCCAGCAATGTGGGCATCTTTACCATCGATTCGAGCGGCCAGGGGCCGGCGATTGTCACCTACCCCGACTTCAGCCTGGTTTCGGCGGCCAAGGGCGCCAACTGCGGCGGCCCCAACACCTTTTGCGGCGCCGCTAACCCGGGAGATGTCCTGATATTGTGGACCACAGGATTGGGCCCGGTCAGCGGAGATGACGCCTTGGGCGCAGGCCTGGGCCAGAACATGCCCAACGTCCCCCTCACCGTGTGGCTGGGCGGAGTGCAGGCCCCGGTGACCTACCAGGGCCGATCCGGCTGCTGTATCGGGGAAGATCAGATTGTCTTTACAGTGCCAAACAATGTTCCCACCGGCTGCGCTGTGCCGCTAGTTGTGCAGATCGGCGCCACGACCAACACGGTCAGCAACACCACCCTGATGCCGGTGGCCAAAGGGGGCCGCGATTGCACCCCGACGAATCCCGTGCTGGCATCGGTCAACGTTGAGCAGGCCGTCATGGCCGGACCGGTCGCCTACGGCGCCATTGAACTGAACCATGAGCTAAACGGCGCCGCCCCTCCTGTGTTCCAGGATACGGCGCGATTCGAGTTCTTTAAAATTCTCTCTTTAAAGCCGGGGAGGCAGCCTTTTTTTGCCACTTGGATCGACGACCAGCCGCCGGGCACCTGCCGCGCGTACAACAATAACCTGTTCGGGGGCGGCGGTACGGATCCCACAGGTACCGTCACTCTTCTCGACGCCGGTTCGAGTTTCACCGTGAAGGGACCCAACGGGAGCGTTCCCATCACCGGGAACCCCGGGGAATTCTCTGCCACGCTGAGCGGGACAGGGTCGTTTCTGGTCCCAGGCTCGTATACCGTGACGGGGTCAGGTGGAGCGGACGTCGGCCCGTTCAGCGCCACGATCACGGTCCCTCGGTTGCCGACGCTGGCTAGCCCCGCCAACAACACCACCGTGACGCGCTCCGATGGATTGACCGTCACATGGACGGGAGGCGACCCGGCCGGAAATGTTCAGATCCTGGTAAACAGCGCGCTCAATAACAGCTTCAACGCCGGCGGGACGGCGACATGCATAGCGCCCGCAGGCGCGGGAAAATTCACGATTCCGCCCTATGTCCTGCTGGCGCTTCCTGCCGGCAACCTGGCCGGGATCGTTCTGGCGCCGGCGGACACCGGAGTGCCATTCACCGCGCCGGGTCTCAGTCTCGGCCTCCTCTCGACCCATAATGACGGCGCGGGCTACGGCCTTGGTGCGGGCACGGGCGGCTTTACGTTAAGGTAGGCGCAGGGGCGCGCGCATCGGGCGGTGGCGCGTGCCTGCGGACTGCCGCTCAGACTGCGCCGTTCCACGCCCTCGCGTGAGCCAGGCCGGCTTCGCCCGGCTGCTTCGTGCGTCATGCCCAGCCGCAGCCTAGGGCTCGCCGGTCGCGGAACAGCGTGCTGTCTTTGTTGAGTTCCGATTTTGCCGGCCCAAAACGGATCGCCAGCATCTCTGAACACACCGATAAAGTGAAATCCCTGGGTTCTATGCCGGGCCAATTTCGAAAGATGTGAGGGCTCAGCCTCAGAATGAAAGAGCGGCTCCCGCGCGGAGGCTCGGGTAAGGGATTTTTAGTAATCTACCAGCCCCCCTGAAAACGAGTAGGTCCATGTTCGCGGCCTCGTCGGCTTGCTCAGGGAACTGAGAGTGCATATACTGCGGCCAAGGCGGAGAGATGCAAGATAAAGCAACAGACCTCGCAGCCAAGCCGGCCCCGGGGAGCCGGCATGCGGGATCCCACGCAGCCGCGGCAAGTCTTGCGGCCATCGCCGGCATTATGGCCGCCTCGAGCTGCTGCCTGCCGGTGTTTCCCTTCATGCTGGCGGCGGGTCTTGCGGGCGGTTCCACTTTTCTCGATGCCGCGCGTCCGTACCTTCTCGCCGGTTCCCTTTTGTTCCTCGCCTACGGTTTCTACCAGGCGCCACGGGCCCGGCAATGCCGCCAGCGGGGAAGCGTGATCAGCACGATTGTCCTGTGGGTGTCGGCTGGTTTCGTGTTTCTCTCAATCTTTTTTCCTCAACTGATGGCAAACGCGGCGGCGGGCCTGCTTGCCAGGTGATGGATGAAGCGGAAACTCGGTATCGCCGTGATTTTCGCCGCGCTCCTGGCCGCTGTGCTCGCGTTTTTCTATGGCGGGAGTCAGGTTCCTGCCGGGCAATCCCCGCTGCGAAGCCTCACGGCGGCATCCCCGGACGATGTCAAGAACGAATTCAATCTGGCAAAAAACAGCGTCCGTGTGCTACTGCTCGTATCGCCGACTTGAGCGATCTGCTTGCAGGGGGCCTCTGCAACCGAACATATTCTGGATGAGTTCGCCGGGAAGCCGGTGCGCGCCTTTGTCATCTGGGAGCCGGTGTTGCTGACCGATTGGTCATCCCCTTCCACGGCGACCTTGAGCCGGCTTTCCGATTCGCGGGTTGCGCAATTCTGGGACAAGGGCCGCCTGATTTCGCGTTCGATGGGGGAGCACGATCGCCGGAGCATCGTATGGGATTTCATTTCCATATACCCAGCCGGAGCGCTCTGGGAAGACAAGCCGCCGGAGGCTCTCTATGCCGGAGGGCCGGTGGTGAAAGTAGCCGGGCCGGCGCGCGCGGCGCTCGCCCAGGCGTTGGAAAGACAGCCGTTCCGGGGAAATGGGGCGGCGCGATAGGTACGGCCCGAACATTCCTTTGCAGCCAGGATAGATAGCCGTGAGGCGGACCTGGGCCGTGCGCTCTCCGCCGGTCAAAGCGTCAGTTCCCGCGCTTTGCTGCGGATCAGTTCCCAGGCCTTTTCAATGTGCTGCTGTGTGGTCCGCAGATTCCCGATGGCGAGTCGGAGAACAAATTTATCGTGAAGAACGGTGTTGGATAAAAACAACTGGCCGGTGCGGTTCACCGCCTCGAGCAGACTTCGGTTCAGCCGCTGGAGCTGCGTTTCGCTAATGCGCTGGGGGCGGAAGCGGAAGCAAACCGTCGAGAAGACAACCGGCGCCATGAGCTCGAAGTCGGGATGCTCCTGGATGCGCGCCCCAAACTCGCGCGCCAAGCGCAAGTGCTCGCGCAAATTGGCCACCAGCCCTTCGCGGCCGAAGTAGCGAATTACGAACCACAGCTTCAGGGCCCGGAACCGCCGTCCCAAAGGCACGCCATACTCCATGAAGTTGAGCGCTCTCGCATCGCGGCCGCTGTGCAAATATTCCGGCACAAGGCTGAAGGCCCGCCGGAGGATTTCCGGCCGGCGGCAGTAGAAGGCGCTCAGGTCTTGCGGGGTGAAAAGCCATTTGTGGGGATTGATCACCAAAGAGTCGGCAAGATCGCAGCCGGCAAGCACATGGCTCATCTCGGGTACAATAGCCGCCGCCCCGCCGTAAGCGGCGTCCACGTGGAGCCATAGCCTGCGGCGGCGGCAGATCTCGGCGATTTTCGGCACCGGGTCAATCGAAGTGGTGGAGGTTGTTCCCACCGTCGCTACGACACAGAAAGGACGACAGTGGGCCAGTAGGTCCACCGAAATTGCAGCGTCCAGAGCTTCCGGCTTCATGCGGAATTCGTCATCCACCTCGATTTTTCTGACGTTATCCTGGCCGATTCCGAGAGCGATCGCCGCTTTTTCCACCGACGAATGGGCATGCGTGGAGGTGTAGAGCATCAGAGGCGGCGCGCCGCTCTGGCCGCGAGTGCGAATAGCCAGATCCTCCAAGGCTTCCCGGGCCGCCGCCACAGCGTGCAGCGTGGAGGTGGAGGCGGTATCGTGAATCATGCCGAAACAATGATCGGGCAGGCCGACGAGCTGCCAGAGCCAATCGAGCACGACCTGCTCCAGCTCGGTAGCGCCCGGCGAGGTGCTCCACATCATGGCGTTGGTATTGATGGAAGCGGCAAGCATCTCGCCGAGAATGCCGGGGCCGGAGGCGGTGGTCGCAAAATAGCCTAGAAACGCGGGATGGTTCCACTGGGTGAGCGCCGGGAAGATCAGCCTTTGAAAATCGGCGAGAATGGCCGGCATTTCCTCGCCGTGATCGGGCGGCTGCGCGGGCAGGGCTGCCGCTACTGCTCCGGGAACCACCGAAGGGAGGACCGGGCGCTCGCCGGCGCGGGCCAAGAAATCCGCCATCCATTCGGCGGTTTCACAAACGAGGCGTCGAAACTCCTCAGCCGGCATATCGCCCAGGCGCCGCTCTTTCATGCAGCGGCCTCCTCGAGCACTGCCGGCAGCCATTTGCGGAACCATGCCCGGAACTGTTCTCCCAGGCGCCGGCGCTCCGGCCCCAGCACGACGGTTTCATGACCTGAAGGCATGCCGCGCTCGGCCAGAGCGAGTTTGATCCCGGCCGGCACGGGAAAGCGGTCCAGCCAGGCGATGAACTCCCGCAAGCGGCGGTCGAGCGATTGAGCCCGGCTCGCGGCGCCCGCCTGGACGGCGCGCTCGATCGCGATCACCAATTCGGGAACCACTCCGGAGACGCCCGAAATTACGCCGTCGGCGCCCTGCATGCGCGCCTCGGTGAAGATTCGATCGTCCCCCACTAGCAACGTAAATGCGCGCTGCGAGCGCAGCGCCTTCAGGCGCTGGAAGAAATCGAGCGAGCCGCTGCTGTCCTTGATCCCGGCGAATAGCCCGGTGGAAAGCAATTCCCGCGCGGTTTCGGCCGAAATCTCGTTGGTAAATGCGGGAATGTTATAAAGCAGCAGCGGGAGGTTGGCTGGCCGGACCTCCGCGAAACGCAGGAAGAACTCGCGGACTTCGTCCTGCGCATAGCGGAAAAAATAGGGCGGCATCAGCAGCAGTGCCCGCGCGCCGGCGTCGGCGGCGGCGCGCGCCAGCTCGAGCGCGCCGTCGAAGGTGGAATGCGCGATTCCAGCGACGACGGGAGCGCGAGTATGCGCGATGGCGCAAGCCAGCATCTGCTTGCGCAAGCCGAGAGAATAGTGGATGAACTCTCCCGTCGTCGTGCCAACGCAGATCGATCGGACTCCGTTGGCGAGAGCGAAATCGATCAGCGCCCGCATGGCGCCGAGGTCAGGGCGAAAATCAGCGCCGTAGGGGGTTATGATCGGAGTGTTCACGCCCTGGAGCATAGTGAGCTACCAGAATATCAATATCAGCGCATACAGGTTGCGCAAGTATCCCACAGACACGCGGGAAGCCAGGCGTGGAGTTGCTTCCGCCAGCGGTCCGGCATATGCCCGCGAAATATGCAGCCAGGAAAGCGCCGAAACACAGATTGTCATGTTTGATTGGCGGCCGGCGGCCCCTTGGGCTGGAGAAACAGCGCCTTTCCGGAGAAACGATGTCTTTTCAAGCTTCCGCGGTGAGCTTCCGCGTGCCGCGCAGCACCAGGACGAGCGAGCCCGACAAAATGGCCGAGCCAACCAAATAATAAATTCCAGCCGCATAGGTCCCGGTCCGGTTGCTCAGGAACCCGACTGCATAGGGGCCGACAAAGCCTCCGAGATTGCCGAACGAGTTGATCAGGCCAATGCAGGCCGCGGCCGCAGCTTCGGTGAGGAAGGTCGTGGGAAGAGCCCAGAAGCCGGGCAAGTAGGCGTACAGACCCATAACCGCCACTGAGAACATAGCCATTGCGAGCGGAACGCTGCCTCCGACAAACTGACTCAGCAGCAGGCCGGCGGCGACAGCATAGATCGAAAGAGCGGTGTGCCAGCGCCGCTCGCCGGTGTGATCCGAGTGCCAGCCGACTGCGAGCATCGCCGGCAAAGCGCAAAGGTATGGAATCGCCGTAATGAGGGTGGTCTGGAAGGGACTCAAGCCCGAGAGCCGCTGCAAAATTTTGGGCAGCCAGAAATTTACGCCATAGCTCGCGGTGACAACAAAAAAGTAAACGAATGTCAGTAAGACTACATCCCGGTTGCGAAGAGCCTGCCAGACGCTCATCGGCCGGACTTTCTTTTTGGTTTCCTTCTCGCGCTCGAGT
>Ga0070741_10012062_pt1 | contig 15738 bp, 15 predicted proteins | sample Coa_R1_4_FD_66440 | JGI IMG/M metagenome (GOLD analysis project Ga0070741, IMG submission 66440) | Surface soil microbial communities from Centralia Pennsylvania, which are recovering from an underground coalmine fire - Coalmine... | ecosystem: Environmental > Terrestrial > Soil > Unclassified ...
AGAGCTTGTTGCCGAGGAAGCTGAGAGGGGTCGCCGCTGCGACGGCGATCGCCTGCGCCGTGATCTTCGAGAGGCCGCCCGCCTCGACCAGCAGGGTCAGCAGCCCGAGGCTGATCGCCTCGGTGACGAGGCTCACCAGCAGGAAACGCATCGCCTGGTGGTGCGCGACGCCCTCGCGCGCATCGAAGGTCCAATGGCGGTTCCAGAAGAAGTTGTTCGCGACCGCCACGATCCACGCAAGGACCGAGGCGACGCGGTAGTCCACCCCGACGCCGTGGACGAACAGCGTGTAGACGGCGAGGTTGACGATGAAACCGAGCCCGCCGACCAGACCGAATCGCACGAGCTGCAGCCAGTTCGCCGGCCGGCGCATGCCGTGAATCAGTCGGACGTGTGGCCTCAGCTCCACCGCGCTGGCTTCCTCAGGCATCGCAACAGGGTAGCGGCAGTTCGGCCCGGTTGCGAACGCTAGCCTGTCCGCGATGAGGGCTCTGGGCCGAGCGTGCGCGCCGCTGGCGGCGACGATCGCCTGCCTGGCGCTGGCTGCCTGTGGGGGCGGCAAGGATGGCGAAAGCGCCGGCGGCGCGGTCACGGGGGGCGGGATCCAGGTGGGTGCGAGCGTGGGCGACGGCGCCAAGGCCCGCCCGGCGGCGGCCCACATGGTCGCGGACCCGCAGGAAGGCAAGAGCTTCCCGGCGCCGGCGACGGTCCGCCACGCGGCCGCGGCAGCGCCGGTGAAGGCCGGCGAAGCGATCGTCGCCGCAGGCGCGCCCTCGGATGCGGAAGTGAAGGCCGAGCTCCAGCAGATGCAGGCCGTGGAACAGTCGGCTAAGAACGCCCAGCACGCGCGCCTGACGCCTGTCCCCGGCGGCGAGTCGATCGGCGGCGACGGCACGATCCCGATCCCGACGAACGTCCCGGAATCCGTCCAGAAGGTGGTCGCGGGCGCGAACGAGATCGCGGACTTCCCCTACGTGTTCGGGGCGGTCACGCCTCCTTCATCGACAACGCGTACGACTGCTCGGGCTCGGTGAGCTACGCGCTCGCGGCAGGGGGGTTGATCGACCGCCCTGAGACCTCCGGCGAACTCGAGAGCTGGGGCAAGCCCGGGCCGGGCCGCTACATCACGGTGTTCGCAAACGCCGGCCACACCTACATGTACGTGGACGGGATCCTCTTCGACACGGCCGGGCGCAGCGGCGTCTATGCCTCTCGCTGGCAGGTCACGGGCGTGGACAACAGTGGTTTCGTGGCGCGCCACTGGCCGGGGCTCTGAGGCGCCGTGGCGCATCTCGCGGCCCTGATGCTCGCCGTGCCGCCCGCTCTCGACGGCGAATCGGCGGCGGGGAACAGCGCGGCCATCGGCCTGATCTCGGTCGTCTCGATCGTGTTCGGGTGGCTGCTGCTGGCCGCGCTCTGGCATTTCGTCTTCAGCGCGAAGGCACGCAGACGGCGTGGCGAAAAGGATCCGCCGGCGTGAGCGGACGTTCGCTCAGCCGACCAGCGTCGCAGCGCTGATGACCGTCGTGCTCTGCGGCGCCGTGCCGGCGTTGCGGACGATCAGTCTCAGCATCAGTGACGCCTTGTGCGCGTGGCGCAGGCGGCCGGCGGCGTTCTTGCTCAGCATCACGTGCTCGACGCTGTGCCCGCCTTTCGTCGTGACGAGGATCGCTTTGCCGATCACGAGCTGCGGGGGCGTGCCCGCCGGAAGCCCGGTTGCGGCCGTACCGGAGATGTGCAGCTTCTTCGCCAGGGACTTCGAGATCAGGACCTCGAAGCGCCCTGTGACCTGCTCGTTGACTGAGTAGGCGACCACGACGCCCTTCTTCACGGCCGCCTTCAAGGAGTGCGAGACGACCGACGCGGTGGCGACGGGTTTGCCCGGCTGGGCGCCGGCGCCTTTGCCGGTGCCGCTGCCGGTGGACGAACCCGCACCGGGGGCGGCGCTGCCCGGAGTGGCGGCCGCGCCGGAGCCGGCCGAACCCGGAGTGCCGGGTGTGCCCGGTGCCGGCGGTCCGGCGACGGTGATGTCGTGCGTGACACTGTCGACGTTCCCCCCGACATCGGTGATGGTGAGGGTCGCTTTGTAGGTGCCGCCGTAGGTGTATGCGTGGAAGACGCTGCCGGCGCAAGGGCTGAGCCAAGGCGCTTCGCACGGCGGCGAGCCGGGGGCGAAGCCTTTCGCTTCGGTGCCGTCGCCGAAGTTCCAGCTGAAGGTCGCGTAGGTCTTCGTCGGCGGGCCGGTCGGGCCGAACGCGAGCCCTTCGATCAAGCCGACCGTCGATTCCATGCCGTCGAAGCCGACGTTCTCACCCGCGTTGACGGGGTTCGGGGCGGTGAAGCGAGGCACGAACGCGACGCCGCCGACACAGCGGTGGGAGGAGAGGCTGAAGACGTTGTTGACGTAGTAGTGGCCTTCGCCCATCACGGTGTTGTAGAGCGTGCCCCCTTCTGTGTGTTCGTTTGCGGCAATGCTGCCGCCGAAGTTGTCGTTGATCACGGAGCCGAAGTGGTTGCGGCACTCGTCGGTCACCTCACGGTGCTGGGAGTCCTGCCAGGCGTTGAGCATCGGGTCGGTGACGATGTTCGCCTGCTGGATCGCGATCTGGCCCACGATCAGGTCCGCGAGGCCCGGGCTGAAGTCTCCGAATTCACCCACTTCTTCCTGGTTGGGCTGCTGCTCGTGGGGGCCTTCGAGGTACCGCTTGCGTTCGAGTTTCACCCGTTCGCCCGGGGTGTGGTTGTTTTCTTCGTTGAGAATTTCCGCTTCTTCTTTCGAGGGCGGGGGCGGCTGCTCGAACTTCACGAATTTTTCTTCGAAGCCCCAGCCGCCGTCCTGGCAGTCGAAGCCCTGCGCGTAGTAACGGTTCTCGAGCCCCGGATAGAGGAGGCTGGGCGGGGACGGGACCGGCGCGAAGGCCAAGGAGCCCAGCGTCCCTGCGGTCCACGGAATCGCCCCGTAGAGGATCGTGTTGCCGTCGCCCTCGGTCGCTTTGTCGGGGTTGATGTCGCCGTGGTAGCTGCAGAAGCTGTGTTTGTAGCTCGTGCTCGCGCGCCGTTCTTCTTCCTGTTCGGCTTCGCTGGCCGTGTAGTCCGAGCAATGGGTGGCCGCCGCGTCGAGGCACAGGGTCACGCCCGGGGGCAGGATCACGTAGTAGACGGCGTTCATCCCGGTCGGCAGGCCGTGGGAGGTGACGAACGACTGGAGCTCGGCCCGCAGCTGGGCGTCGGTCAGACAGGTGACAGATCCGACTTCGAGCGGGTTCGGGTCTGTGCAGCCCGCCGCGGGATACGCTTTGAAGTCCGTGTAGGGGCCTTTCAGGACGGTGTGGTATTCGGCGCCGTGATTGGAGCGGTCGCGGTACTGGTCGAGCGCCCCGAAGATGTTTTCGGGACTGCCGCTCGCAGCGCCCACACGCTGGACGAACGTGCTCACGATCGTCTGCCATTCGTGATGTTCGAAGAAGGTGTCCCCCGGGTCCCAGTAGACGGGGTACACGTTCGTGCCGTGCAGGACGGCGTTGCCGTTTTCGTTGTCGAAGGTGGCGCCGCTGTTGTTGGCGATCGTGGTGCCGGTCCGCGGCGCTACCCCGACGGAGGTGCCGCCCACTTCTTCGACGATCGCCTGCGCCGGCGCAGCGGCGAGCAGGCAAGCACCGCTCGCGAGCGAGAGGGCAAGCACGGACAGGGCACGGCGGGAGTGGAGGCCGGCGAGCTGGGCCAGCGAGCGGGCGAAGTTGGTCACGAGCCACTCATCGGCAGTGCGGGACGCATCCCTTAGCGGCGGTGGACACCCCTGCTGCCGTGATCGCGCGCCGCCGTCCGGTGCGTCAAAGGTCCTCCTCGCGGACCTATACTTGCGCGGCCGCGGCCACCCGGCGCGGCTCAATCCTTGGAGGAGGTCCAGTTTCGATGATCAGCCACCTCGTCCGCATCGGCGCGCCGGTGCTGGCGGTCCTCGCGATCGCGGGGTGCGGGAGCAGCAGCTCCACCACGACGTCTTCGAGCACGCCCACGACGACGGCGAGCACCACCGGCACGGACGCTGCGATCGCCGCCAAGGTGCCGGCATCGGTCAAATCCAAAGGCACCCTCGTGGTCGGCACCGAAGCCCAGTACGCGCCGAACGAGTTCCTCGCCTCCGACGGGCACACGATCATCGGCATGGACCCGGACCTCGTGACCGCGCTGGCCGAAACGATGGGCTTGAAAGCGAAGTTCAACGACGCCCAGTTCGAAGCGATCATCCCCGGCATCCAGGCAGGCCGCTACGACGTCGGCGCGTCGTCCTTCACCGACACGAAGGAACGTGAGAAGAAGGTCGACTTCGTCACCTACTACAACGCCGGCGTGTCCTTCTACGCCAAGTCGAGTGCGAACCCGGGCGTCGAAACGCTGGCGGACATCTGCGGCAAGACCGTCGGCGTCGAGAAGGGCACGGTCGAGCAGGAACAGTCCGAAGAACAGAGCAAGAAGTGCACCAAAGAAGGCAAGAAGTCCGTGACGGTGCTGAGCTTCCCGGGCCAGAACCAGGTGAACCTGGCGATCGCCAGCGGCCGCGCGGAAGTCGGCCTTGCCGACTCACCGGTGGTCGCCTACCAGATCAAGCAGAACAAAGGCGAGTTCAAGCTGGTCGGGAAAACCTACGAATACGCCCCCTACGGGCTGGCCGTGCCGAAGAACAGCGGGCTCGCGCAGCCGATGCTGGAAGCGCTCAAGAAGCTGATGGCGAGCGGCAAGTACAAGGAAATCCTCGAAAAATGGGGCATCCAGGAAGGCGCCATCAGCAACCCGCAGATGAACGGCGCCAAGGAATAGGAGCTGAGCGGTGTCCGCAGTCAGGGGCACCGGTGTAGAGGGGCGGCCCGAGGACATCCGGGCCGTCCCGGTGCGACGGCCGGGCCGCTGGATCGCCGCGGCGATCGTTCTGGTCCTGGCCGTCGCGATCGTCCATTCGATCGCGACCAACCCGCGCTTCGAATGGGATGTCGTCGGCGAATACCTCTTCGCCGAACGCGTCCTGGAAGGGCTCCGGATAACGCTCGAGCTGACCGTGATCTCGATGGCGATCGGGATCGTCCTCGGAGTTCTGCTGGCGGTGATGCGGCTCTCTCTCAACCCGCTCGTCGCGGGCGCGAGCTGGCTATACATCTGGTTCTTCCGCGGCACGCCCGTGCTGGTCCAGATCATCTTCTGGTACTTCATCTCGGCCCTCTATCCGAAGATCGACCTCGGAATACCGTTCGGGCCGGCCTTCATCCACGGCAACGCGAACACGCTGATCCACGCGTTCACCGCGGCCGTGCTCGCGCTTGGCCTGAACGAGGGCGCGTACATGGCCGAGATCGTGCGCGCGGGGATCATCTCGGTCGACGAGGGGCAGGCCGATGCTGCCCAGTCCCTCGGGATGACGCGCCTTCAGACGCTGCGCCGGATCGTGCTGCCTCAGGCGATGCGCGTGATCATCCCTCCGACGGGCAACGAGACGATCTCGATGCTCAAGACGACCTCGCTGGTGAGCGTGATCGCGGTCCCCGACCTGCTCTATGCGGCACAGGCGATCTACGCGGTGAACTTCCGCACGATCCCGCTCCTGATCACCGTCAGCATCTGGTACCTCGTCTGCACGAGCGTGCTCTACGTCGGCCAGTTCTACCTCGAACGCCACTACGGGCGCGGAGCGACCCGCGAGCAGGCCGCGACGCCGCTGCAGCGGCTGCGCATCCGGCTGGGCTCGCTCGGCGGGGCCAGCAGGGCGGCTCCGTGAGCACCGCGCCGCCGATGGTCCTCGCCGAGGGGGTGCACAAGCGCTTCGGTCGCAACGAGGTCCTGCGCGGCATCGACCTCGAGGTGAAGCCCGGCGAGGTGCTGTGCCTGCTCGGGCCTTCCGGCTCGGGCAAGTCGACCTTCCTGCGCTGCATCAACCACCTCGAGAAGATCAACGCGGGCCGGCTCTCCGTGGACGGCGAGCTGGTCGGCTACCGGGAGGTCGGCGGCAAGCTGCACGAGCTGCGTGAATCCGAGGTCGCGAAGAAGCGGGCCGAGATCGGGATGGTCTTCCAGCACTTCAACCTCTTCGGCAACATGACCGCGCTCGAGAACGTCGCCTGCGCGCCGATGCGCGTGAAGCACGAATCCCGCGACGCCGCCCGCGAGCGCGGCCGTGCGCTGCTCACGAGCGTCGGGTTGCAGGACAAGTTCGACGTCTACCCCTCACAGCTCTCAGGTGGGCAGCAGCAGCGCGTGGCGATCGCGCGCGCCCTGGCGATGCAGCCCAAGCTGATGCTCTTCGACGAGCCCACTTCGGCGCTCGACCCGGAGCTGGTGGGCGAGGTGCTCGAGGTGATGCGCTCGCTGGCCGGCGACGGGATGACGATGGTGGTCGTGACCCACGAGATGGGCTTCGCGCGCGAGGTCGCCGACAAGGTCACGTTCATGGACGGCGGCGTCGTCGTCGAGGAAGGGCCCCCGGGGGAGCTGCTCGCGAACCCGCGCCACGAGCGCACCCGCGCGTTCCTGTCGAAGGTCCTCTGAGCCCCCGGCTCAGCCGGCGGCAGGCACGATCAGCACAGGCACGCCGCCATGGTGCAGGACGTGATGGCTGACGCTGCCGAGCAGCGCCGAGCCCACCGCTCCGCGTCCGCGCGAGCCCATCACGACGAGGTCGTGATGACCCGCCTCGATCTGGCCGATCAGCGCGGGGCGCACCGGTGCATCCGAGATCACGCTCGTGACGCCGATCGAGTCCGGGACGCGCTCGAGGGCCGCGCGGACGATCGCGTCTGTCTCCTCGCGCGCGTGTTCGGCGATCTCGGCCACCGCGGAGGCCCCGGGACTCGAGTAGGTGAAGGCCGGCGGCGCGGGCACCGCCGCGAAGATCGTCAGGCGTCCGTTCTCGCTGCCGGCGAGGTCGATCGCGTGCCCGAGCGCCCGTTCGGCATCGGCAGAGCCGTCGATGGCGACGAGGATGTTGCTGAACACGTCCCGCAGACCTTCCTTCGGCCCAACCTAGCGGGCTTCGCCCGCCAGGTGGGCCTCCAGGCGCGCGAGCGCTTCGTCCAGGCCGGCGCGGCCGTAGCCCATGCGCAGGTGGCGCGGCTCCGCGTAGACGTAACCCGGCAGCAGCAGTACCCCTGACTCGGCGGCGACGGCTTCGCACCATGCGCGCACGTCGCGCTCGTCGCGCACGCGCGGGAAGCCGATCGGTCCCGCCGCAGGGGCGACCCACTCGAGCAGCTCGCTCTGGCGCGCGAGGAACGAAGTGAGCGCCGGCAGGTTCTCGAGCACCAGCGCGCGCGCCTCGCCGATCAGCTGCTCGGAGTGCCGCACGGCGAGCGCGACGAGCAGTTCGCTCGGGGCGCTCGAGCAGATCGTGGTGTAGAGCTTGAGCTCGCGCATCCTCTCCAGCAGCGAGGGGTCGCGGCACGCGATCCAGCCGATGCGGAGCCCGGGCAGGCCGTAGGACTTGGAGACGGTGTTCAGCGACAGCGCGCGCTCGTAGAGGTCGCAGGCCGCCGGCAACCGCGTGCTCTCGTCGTGCTCGAGGCCGCGGTAGACCTCGTCGCTGAACAGCACGGCGCCGCGCTCGGCGACCAGCTCGACCAGGCGACGCTGCTCCTCGCAGGTCATCTGGCTGCCCGTCGGGTTGTGCGGGCTGTTGACGTAGACGAAGCGCGTGTCGGGCCGGAGCGCACGCTCGAGCTGGTCCAGGTCGTAGGCCCAGCCGTCGGAGAAGCGCCGCTGCCACAGCGTGACCTCCGCGCCCGTGCTGCGGGCCAGGTTCAGGGCCGAGCCGTAGGACGGCGCCTCCACGACCGCGTGATCGCCGGCGCCGAGCAGGGCGTGGTAGGCGAGGAAGATCCCCTCCTCGGCCGCGGCCAGCGTGAGGACGTCGCCGGGCTGGGCGCGCTCGTAGGTCGTCGCGATCGCCTCACGCAGCTCCGCCGAGCCCGCGACTTCCGTGTAGCCGAGCCGCATCGAGCGCAGCTGCTCCTCCGCGCCGGGCTCGAGCTCGAGCAGCGCCGAGATCTCGCGCGACTCGCAGTCGCTGCTCGAGAGCATCAGCTCGGCGCTGAACTCCCATCGCTCGTAGAAGCGCTCGATCTCGAACGGTTCGATCTGCATGCCGGCGATGCTACGTCAGCCCAGACGCGCCTCGTAGCCACGCGCGGCGAGCGCGGCGAGGACCTCGTCGGTGTGGCCGGGCCCGCGGGTCTCGAGCGTGAGCTCGACCGCCGTCTCCCGCGGGTGCAGCGGGACGGTTTCGCGGCGGTGCTCGATGCTCAGCACGTTGGCACGCAGGCTCGCGATCAGCCCGAGCAGCTCGGCGAGGCCGCCGGGACGGTCCGGAACGCGCGTGTGTATCCGCACGCGCCGTCCTTCCTCCGCTTCGTGACGCAGCAGCAGCGAAGCGAGCAGCCCGCTGTCGACGTTCCCGCCCGAGACGATGGCGACGGTCGGCCCCTCGGCCGGCGCGAGCGAGCCGGCGAGCAGGGCGGCGGCCGCGACCGCCCCCGCGCCCTCGGCGACGAGCTTCGCGCGCTCGGCCAGGAACACCATCGCGTCTGCGATCTGGTCCTCGCTGACGGTGGCGAGGCCATCGAGCAGCGAGCGCAGCAGCGGCATCGTCAGCGCTCCGGGACGCTTGACGGCCACGCCGTCGGCGATCGTCGTCTCGCTCAGGATCGGAGCGCCCGCGGCGCCACCCATGCCGGGCTCGCCGATCGCCTCGGCGAACGGCGCACACAGAGCCGCCTGCACCCCGAGCAGCTCCGCTTCGACTCCGGAGCGCCTGAGCGCGATCCCGATCCCGCTCGCGAGCCCGCCGCCGCCGACCGGCACGATCACGCGGGCAAGACCGGGGACGTCCTCGGCGAGCTCGAGCCCGAGCGTGGCCTGCCCGGCGATCACGTCGGCGTCGTCGAAGGGGTGCACGAAAGCCGCGCCTCCGGTGGCGGCCGCCGCCTGCGCCTCTTCGAGCGCCTCGTCGACGGTGTCGCCCGCGAGCCGCACACGCGCCCCCAGCGCCTCGACCGCGAGCACCTTGGAGACCGGCGCGTCGCGGGGCATGAAGACCTCGCAGCCGAGTCCCTTCGCGCGTGCGGCATAGGCCACCGCTCGCGCGTGGTTGCCGGCGCTGGCCGTCACGAGGCCGGCCGCTGCGTCCGAGCCGAGCGCCGCGATCCGGTTGAGGGCACCGCGGATCTTGAACGAGCCGGTGCTCTGCAGGCACTCGGCCTTGAGCAGCACGGGCCCGCCGGCGATCTCGGAGAGCTCCTGGCAGGGCACGACGGGCGTGCGCAGCGCAAGCTCGGCGACGGCGGCTCGCGCGGCGTCGAGGTCGGCGCCGGCGATCAGCTCGCCGGGCTCGCCACCCGGGGCGGAAGCGTCCACCCGATCGAGGCCGGTCATGGCCTCTGAAGGTATAGGTTGTGTGCCTTATCGGGCAACGGGAGAGCGCTGGCGGTGGAGGACCTGGGAGACATCGTGCACGGCCTCGAACCCGAGCTGGGTCCGGTCGAAGGCGAGCCGGCGCCGCTCGCGGGCGGCATCACCAACCGTAACTACCGCGTGCGCCTCGGCGGCACCGATTACGTGCTGCGGCTGCACGGCAAGGACACAGATCTGCTCGGGATCAGCCGCAGTGCCGAGGCGGCGGCGAACGAAGCAGCCGCGCAGCTCGGCCTCGCCCCGGCGCTCGCTGCGAGCTTTCACGGCGGCATGGTGACCCGTTACGTGCCCTGCCAGACGCTCTCGGCGCCGCAGGTGGCCGCGCGTGCCGAGGAGATCGCGCTTGCGCTGCGCCGCTTTCACGATGCCGGCGTGACGCTGCCGTCCCCCTTCTGGGTCCCCGACCTGATCGCCGCCTACGAGCGCACCCTGCGGGCACGCGGCACCGTCGCGCCCCCGGAGCTGCAGATCGCCGGCGAGCTCGCCGAGCGGATCGCCGGGACGCTGCCGGCAGACGAGGGGCGGCCGTGTCACAACGATCTGCTGCCCGGAAACCTGATCGCCGACGCTGGGAGCGGACGCGTGATGATCGTGGACTGGGAGTACGCCGGCATGGGCGACCCGTGGTTCGACCTCGGCAACCTGTCGGTGAACAACGACTTCGGCGAGGCCGACGACGAGCGTCTCCTGGCGGCCTACCACGATCGGGCGCCCGCGCGTGCCGAGCGCGCACGGCTGAAGCTGATGCGGCTGATGTCGGACGTCAGGGAGGCGGCATGGGGCGTGGTGCAGGGGAGCCTCTCGGATCTCGACTTCGACTTCGCCGGGTACGCCGAGCGTCACTTCGGGCGCCTGCGGGCGGCGACGGGCGGGGGCGAGCTCGAGCGTCTGCTCGCGCAGGTCGGCGCGTAGCGATGGTCCGCCCTCGCGAGCTGCCCCCCCGGGCTCGGATCGTGATCGTCGGCGGCGGGGTCGGCGGCGCCGCGATCGCCTACCACCTGGCCCAGCTCGGGGAGCGCGACGTGGTCCTGCTGGACCGCGACGAGCTCACGAGCGGCTCGACGTTCCACTCGGCCGGGCTCGTCGGCCAGCTTCGCTCGAGCCTGCCGCTGACACGGATGATGATGGACTCGGTCGAGCTCTACCGGCAGCTCGACTGCGGCTGGGTCGAGTGCGGGGGCATTCGCCTGGCCTGCACGTCCGAGCGCGAGCAGGAGGTGCTGCGCCAGGTCGCCTGGGCGCGCACGTTCGGCCTGCCCCTGGAGCTGATCTCGCCGGGCGAGGCGCAGGAGCTGTTCCCGCTGATGGACACCGCGGGGGTTCGCTGCGGCTCCTACCTCGCGACCGACGGCTACCTCGACCCCTCCCTGCTCACGACGGCGCTCGCCGACGGGGCGCGGGCCGGCGGGGCGCAGATCTTCACGCACAGCCGCGTCACGGCGATCGACCTGGCCGAGGACGGCCGTGGCGGGCGGCAGGTGCGCGGCGTGCAGACCGAGTGGGGCCCGATCGAGGCCGAGGTGGTCGTGAACGCCGGCGGCATCTTCGCCGCGGAGATCGGGCGCATGGCCGGCGTGCGGGTCCCGATCGTGCCGTTCGCCCACGAGTACCTGGTGACCCAGCCGTTCAGGGAGCGCGCGGCGGGCCCCGGCGGTGAGATCGTTCACCTGCCGACGCTGAGAGACCCGGACCTCCTGATCTACTTCCGCGAGGAGGGCGGGGGCCTCGTGATGGGCGGCTACGAGCGCGCATCGGCGCCGTGGGCACTCGACAGGCACGACCTCGACGCGATCCCGCAGGACTTCAACGGCCGGCTGCTGGAAGAGGACTGGCCGCGCTTCGAGGAGATCGCGGTGAACTCGCGCAGGCGGGTGCCGGTGATGGACGAGATCACGGTCACGAGGCTTATCAACGGGCCCGAGGCCTTCACGCCCGACAACGAGTTCTGCCTGGGCGAGAGCGAGGTCCGCGGCTTCTTCGTGGCGGCCGGCTTCTGCGCGCACGGGCTCGCGGGGGCGGGTGGGATCGGCAAGGCGATGGCCGAGTGGATCCTCGCGGGCGAGCCGGCGAGCGACCTGTGGGAGATGGACATCAGGCGCTTCGGCCGGCAGTACGGCTCGCCCTCCTACACGCTGAAGCGAACCCGCGAGGTCTACGAGACCTACTACGACATCCGCTACCCCGGGCACGAGCGCCGGTCCGGACGTCCGCTGCGCACCTCCAGCGCCTACCCCTGGCACGCCGCGCACGGCGCGGTCTTCGGCGAGAAGTCCGGTTGGGAGCGCGTCAACTGGTACGAGTCCAACGCCGAGCGGGGGGACGAGGCGTTGCGCCCGCGAGGCTGGGCCGGGATGCACTGGTCGCCCGCGATCGGCGCCGAGCACCTGGCGACACGCGAGCGGGCCGGGCTCTTCGACGAGTCCTCGTTCGCGAAGCTGGAGGTGGCAGGCCCGGGGGCGGCCGCGTTCCTCGAACGCCTGTGCGACAACCGCGTCGCGCGAGACCCCGGCGCGATCACCTACACCCAGATGCTGAACAGCAGGGGTGGCATCGAGTGCGACTTCACCGTCACCCGGGTGGACGAGGAGCTGTTCTCGATCGTCACCGGCACGGCGTTCGGCAACCACGACCTGAGCTGGATCCGCCGCCACGAGCCGGCAGACGGGAGCGTGCGATGCACCGACGTGACCTCGCGCTGGGCGTGCTTCGCGCTGTGGGGCCCGAAGGCCGGTGAGATCCTGGCCCCGCTGACGCCGGATCCCCTCGACTTCCCCTACATGTCCATGCGCGAGCTCACGGTCGGCGACGTGCCGGTGCGGGCGCTGCGCGTGACGTTCGTCGGCGAGCTGGGCTGGGAGCTCTACTGCCCCACCGAGTACGGCGCCGGACTCTGGCGCGCGCTCTGGGAGGCGGGCTCCGAGCACGGGCTCGTGGCCGGTGGCTACCGGGCGATCGACTCGATGCGCCTGGAGAAGGGCTACCGCGTCTGGGCCGCCGACATCACCCCGGATGAGACCCCCTACGAGGGCGGGCTGGGCTTCTGCGTCAAGGACACCGGCGACTTTTTGGGCGCGGAGGCGATCGGTGGCGCACGCAGGCCCGAGCGCCGCCTGCGCTGCCTCGTCCTCGAGGACCCGCGCTCGGTGGCGCTCGGGAACGAGCCCGTGCGCGTCGGGGGCGAGATCGCGGGCCGGGTCACGAGCGGCGGCTACGGCTACAGCGTCGGGCGCTCGATCGCATACGCCTACCTCCGCGACGCGGTGGAGACCGGCGCAGAGGTCGAACTCGACATCTTCGGCCGCTGGATATCGGGCGAGGTCGCCCGCGAGCCGCTGCTGGACCCGAAAGGCCAGCGCGTCAGAGACTGGCGCTGAGGTTCACGAGCCGTTACAGTTCGTTTACAGGCGGGGGGCCTGACTTGAGGGAACCTGGCCTACGGCCGGGCAAAGGGGTCCCCGGAGGGACTGCGCAACCAGGAGGGAGCAGGGGAATGGAGTCAAGGCTTACGCGCCGTCAGGTGCTGCAGGCGGGAGTCGCCGCCGGCGCAGTCGCTTTCGGCAGCGACCCACTCGTGAGGATGGCGAACGCGGCGCTCACGCCGCCGCTCGGCACCCTCAGCGACATCGAGCACGTGATCATCCTGATTCAGGAGAACCGCTCGTTCGACCACTACTTCGGCACCTACAGCGGTGTGGAGGGCTACGGAAGCCCCGGCGCCCAGGCGGTCTACGAACAGGCCGGCTATGAAGCCGAAGGCTTCGGAGGCAAGCTGCTGCCCTTCCGGATCGAAACCAACAACGTGGCCCAGTGCTTCCCGGACATCACCCACAGCTGGGTGCCGCAGCACAACTGCTGGGACGGCGGGCTGAACGACGACTTCGTGCGCACGCACATCGAAGTCGACGGCGAAGCCGCCGGTGTCGCGACGATGGGCTACTACGAGAAGGCCGACATCCCCTTCTATCGTGCGCTCGCCGAAGGCTTCACGGTGTGCGACCACTACCACTGCTCGGTGCTCGGGCCGACCTACCCGAACCGCCTCTACTCGATGAGCGCGACGCTCGACCCGAACGGTGAAAACGGCGGGCCGCTGGTCCAGACGACCGAGATCACCGACCCCCGCATCGGCGGGAAGTTCACGTGGACGACGATGCCCGAGCAGCTGCAGTCCGCGGGCGTCTCCTGGAAGGTCTACAACGGCCAGTCGGCGGGGATCGAGGACAACCCGCTGGCGCTGTTCAAAAACTTCCACGAAAACCCGACGCTCAAAAAACTGGGTCTGGATACGACCTACGAGCAGTCGTTCAAGAAGGACCTCAAAAACGGCGAACTCCCCCAGGTGTCCTGGGTCAACTTCGGGCTCCCGCAAACAGAGCATCCCGGCAACTCGACGACGAAGATCGGCGAGAGGTACGTGTCGAAGCTGATCCACGAGGTGCACAACCAGCCGGCGATCTGGGAAAAAACGGCGATCTTCATCACGTGGGACGAGAACGGCGGCTTCTTCGATCACGTCGTGCCGCCGACCGCACCGCTCGGCACACCGGATGAGTACCTGACGGCGCCCGACGTGACCGGCGACTCCGGCGGCGTCACGGGTCCCATCGGTCTCGGTTTCCGTGTGCCGATGCTCGTCGTGTCGCCTTACAGCCGCGGGGGTCTCGTGTCCTCGGAGGTCTACGACCACACCTCGATGCTGCGTTTCCTCGAGACACGCTTCGGGACCGAGGTGCCGAACCTGAGCGCTTGGCGGCGTGAAACCACCGGCGATCTCACCGGCGCGTTCAACTTCGCTGCGCCTCCGGTGACGAAGCTCCCCAAACACCTCGCGGTGAAGCCGCTCACGTCGATGGAAGAAGTCCAGACGGCGACGAGCTGCACCTCGAAAGCGCCGGTCACGGTGCCGCCGAACTCGCAGCCGGTGCAGGAACCCGGAACGCGCGGCACGCCCAGCGGGGTCGTCTGAGAGCTCACAGCGCGCGGCGGGTCGCAACGGACCCGCCGCCGGCCCGCACCGCGCCGGCCGGCTGGGGGGCCGACGGCGCGGGCCGGCCCGGCGCGCGGCTCGATCGGCCGCGCTGCCGCAGCAGGAACCCGAAGCGCCGGTCGGCTAGCTCGCGTCGACCAGGCCGCGCGCCGGGTCCAGTCGTCGCGTGGCCGCGACCGTGTGGAAGAGGGCGTCGGGCGGCTCGCCCAGCAGACCCGGCAGCTCGCCCATGAACTCGCCGGTGTGCGGCTGGCGGAAGTGCGCCTGGAGCGCACCGTCGTCCTGCCACTCCTCGATGAACACGAAGCGGCCGGGCTGCTCGGCGTCCTCGTAGAAGCGGTAGCCGAGGCAGCCGTCGTCGGCCCGGGAGGCACGACACATCGTCGTCGCGATCTCCTGGAAGCGCTCGCGGTGCTGCGGCGGGATCTGGACGCGCCCGGTCACGACGATCACGCCCGGAAGCCTACCGCGCGCACCCGAGAAACTCCTAAAAGGGGATAGGCTATTAGCTGAATTGTGCCGCGCCCCCCGGCGCGCGCTGAGGGCACGACGACAGGAGCAATACATGGCCCTATACATCAACGACACGGCCCCCGATTTCGAAGCCCAGACGACTGAAGGGCCGATCAAATTCCACGACTGGATCGGCGACTCGTGGGCGGTTCTGTTCTCACACCCGAAGGACTTCACCCCCGTCTGCACGACCGAGCTCGGCTACATGGCCTCGATCAAGCCCGAGTTCGACCGCCGCGGGGTGAAGATCATCGGCCTCTCCGTGGATCCGATCGACAGGCACGGCGACTGGGCGAAGGACATCGCCGACACCCAGGGCACCGCCCCCAACTACCCGATCATCGCCGACGGCGACTACAACGTCTCCAAGCTCTACGGGATGCTCCCGTCCGACACCGAGGGGGACCCCGGGGCGCGGACTCCCGCCGACAACCAGACGGTCCGCAACGTGTTCGTGATCGGCCCGGACAAGAAGGTCAAGCTGATCCTCGTCTACCCGATGACGACAGGCCGGAACTTCGACGAGGTGCTGCGCGTGATCGACTCGCTTCAGCTCGGAGCGCGGCACAAAGTCTCGACGCCGGCCCAGTGGAACAGCGGCGACGACGTGATCATCTCCGGATCGGTCTCGGATGAGGAAGCGAAAGAGCTCTACCCCGACGGGTGGGAATCGCCGCGGCCGTACATCCGGATCGTCAAGCAGCCGAGCTGAGGCGCTCTGAGAGCGGGGCTCACGCCCCGCACACGCGTGGGTCCCGCCGCTCGGGTGGGACCCACGGCCGTGCCGC
>Ga0070741_10012063_pt1 | contig 15737 bp, 16 predicted proteins | sample Coa_R1_4_FD_66440 | JGI IMG/M metagenome (GOLD analysis project Ga0070741, IMG submission 66440) | Surface soil microbial communities from Centralia Pennsylvania, which are recovering from an underground coalmine fire - Coalmine... | ecosystem: Environmental > Terrestrial > Soil > Unclassified ...
GTGCGCGACCTGAATACCAAGATCCAATCCTTTCCCACCAACATCCTGGCGGGCATGTTTGGTTTTCAGCAGCGCCAGTTCTTCGAAGTCTCCAGCCCCGCAGAACGTGAGAACGTGGCGGTCAAGTTCTAGAGTGTTTGCGTCCACCCGCTCTTCGCGCTCCTTGCAACTCATGCTCTCGCTGCTTCTTCTACTTGCGCCCGCTCGCGCGAAAGACTGGCATATTTCCGACTTCCACGACACGATCGGAATCAGTTCCGACGGCTCCGCGACCGTCGAAGAACGCATCCAGCTCGTCTTTAATGGCGAGTGGCACGGCATTCATCGCACCATTCCCATTGAATATCCCGGCCAGCATGGCACCACCTACAAACTTTTTCTCAAGATCGACAGTGTGACTGACGAAGCCGGAAACGCCCTCAAGTACGAATCCCACACTTCCGGCAGCTATCGCGATCTTAAGATCTATATTCCCGGCGCGGTGGACACGACCAAAACCGTCCGCATCAGCTACAGCGTGCGTAATCCCACGCGCTTCTTCGATCAATACGACGAGTTCTACTGGAATGTTACCGGCAACGACTGGCCCGTGCCCGTCGAGCACGCCTCCGCCTTCGTGCACTTTCCCGAAAACGCCACCGGCAGTCTGCGCGCCCAGGCGTTCACCGGAACCTATGGCTCCAAGGAGCAGGAAGCGACTTCCAAGGTCAATGGCGCTGACGTGGAATTCGAAACCAATCGCGCGCTATCCATGCGCGGTGGCCTCACCATTGACGTTTACATCCCCGCAGGCATCCTCCACCAGCCCGGCGCTCTCACGCGCGCCTGGTGGTTCCTGCAAAGCAATCCCGTGGTCTTCCTGCCGGTCTGGTCATTCGTCGTGATGTTTGTCACGTGGTGGATGAAAGGCCGCGATCCGGAGCCCGGTCTTTCCGTCGCCCCCATGTACGAACCGCCCAAAGGAATGAGTCCCGCGGAGGCGGGCACTCTCCTCGACGACGAGATCAATCCTCGCGACATTACCTCGACGCTCATCGATCTCGCTGTCCGCGGCTACGTCAAGATCGAAGAAACAGTGGATCAAGGCCTGATCTTCCACTCCAAGGATTACATCTTTCACCTGCTGAAACCCCGCGAGCAGTGGGGAACGGACCTCGCTCCTCACGAGCGCGTGATGCTGGAGAACGTCTTCCAAGCGGGCGACAGCACGCGCCTTTCCAGCCTTAAAAACCGCTTCTACACAACCATTCCCGTCATTCGAGGCGACATTTTTTCTCAGCTCCGCAGCAAAGGCATGTACTCGCTCGATCCCGACTCCGCCCATGCTTACACTTTGGGCGCTGTCGTCATCATTGCGATTCCTTTCGTGCTCGCCCAGTTCACTGGCGTGATGTCGTTCTTCCAATCCGTTCCCTTGGCCGTCTTTGCACTCGCGGTTTCTGCCGTCATTGTTTTCCTTTTCGGTCGCCAGATGAGCGCGAAGACGATGCAGGGCGCGCGCACCACGGTTGCGGTGCGCGGATTTCAGGAGTTCATGAATCGCGTGGACGCCGACCGCCTGAAGCGCATGCCCCCGGATACCTTTGAGAAGTTTCTTCCTTACGCCATGGCTCTCGGGGTCGAGCATCACTGGGCGCAGGCCTTCGCCGGCATCGTGCAGAATCCTCCGAGTTGGTACGTCTCACCGACGCCCTACCCGATTTTTAACCCTGTCCTGTTCTCCAGCAACATGCACCTGATGGCTAACAATATGCACCAGGTGTTCGTCTCCGCACCGCGCGCCAGTTCTTCCGGCTCTGGCTGGAGTGGCGGCGGATTCAGCAGTGGAGGCGGATTCTCGGGTGGGGGCTTCGGCGGTGGTGGCGGCGGCGCTTTCTGAGCTGAGCACCTTCTCCTGCCGCTCTGCTCCCGCTGCTTACTTGCTCCAAGTTGCTGGAATCCCCTTACACCCCTGCAAACACGCCGCGCTGTATCAACATCCAAACTTTTTGAGCAAAGCCTGATTTGCCCTTAGGAGGAGCACATGGCCGAACCCCTCAGCATTCCTGGGCAGAACCTCGATACCGATAAGGTAGCGCCCCGGGCCAACCCGCGCGAAGTCCCCCCGGCGCTGCCCGAGCAAGCCTCTCCCGCCAGTAACCCGCGCCTGAATCAGACGGCGGAGACCATCGGCAGTGCTGTAGGAACCACCGTGCGCGAAATTAGGACCCGCTTTGAGGTCGTGAAAGGGGGAGCTCAAGACGCTGCCTCCTCCACCGCCACAGAATGGAAGCAACGGGCCGGCGAGACCGTGGATCAGGTCAAACAGCGCGCCTCAGAGGCCGTGCAGTCCGCCACCGGCAAGGCTTCCGAAGTTATTGACAGCGCCCGCCAGCATGCCTCCGAAACCGCTGCGGCTCTCCGTAACAAAGCCGCCAATCAGGTGGACGCTGCCCGCCGCCGTGCCACCTATTACGCGAATGAATATCCCGTTCAGGTCGCGCTCGGTGCGGCTGCCGCTGGATTTGCTTTAGGAGTGGCATTGAGAATCTGGAGGTCCAATCGTGACTAACGAAATGAACGGCAGAACTCTGGCTGGCGTAGTTGCCGAGCTCAAGGACGAGCTCAAAGAATTTATCTCTACCCGCATTCAGATGTTGAAGTCGGAACTGCGGGACAAGATCTCCTCCCTGAAAGTCGCTGCGCCCCTGGGGATTATCGCGCTTGTGCTTCTCGGCACTGCGTACCTGCTTTTCACGCTCATGCTGGTTGCGCTCGTCGCGGTCGCCTTCGAAGGCAACCCCTACCAGTGGTTCCTGTCTTTCCTCATCGTCGGCGTATTGTGGTCGATCGTCGGCGGCATGTGCGCTCTATTTGCCTGGCGTGAATTCAGGCAACAGGGCCTTGCCCCCAAGAAGACCATGAAAGTGCTTAAGGAAGACCAGGTCTGGCTGCAAACCGAAGCGAGGACCCAACTATGAACGCTATGCCCACCGACCTTCTTGAGCTACGCGCTGCCGAGCAGCGCCGACGCCTTCACAACTCCGTTGCCGAACTTCGCGACCAGGTCCGCGAAAAAATGGATGTGAAGAAGAACATGCGTGAATATCTGGCGCCCGCTTCCGGCGTCGCTGCCCTTGTCGGCCTTGTGCTCGGCTGGGGATTCGCCGGCATGTTCACGCGGAGATAGCTGCTAGCCTCTAGCTCCTAGCCTGAACCAGCGCTGGAGGCAAGCTAAGGGGCTAGGAGCTCGCCGCTAGCAGCTAAGGTGTTCGCCCAACAGGAACCTACTTCTCCACCTACTGGGGCACATCCCCTTTTGCCACGCGGGTTTCCATGATATAAGCTCCTCATACGGCAAACTCCCGTTCCCCCGCTGGACTTGTCGTGGCGGCTGGCTTGCACCATAAATGGCCAGCCGGGAGGATAGTCCTGTGTCCGAACACCGGACCGGCAAACGCTTTCCCCTGCAGCTGCCTATCAAGATTCACGAGGAAGACTCCGGCGCCGAGCTGAAGGGCGTCACCACGGACCTGAGCGCTGCAGGTGTCTACATCAAGGCCGACGCTTCGCTCGAAGTCGGCTCCAATGTGGAGTTCGAGATTACGCTGCCGACCGAGGTCACAGGTGGCAAGAAGAACGTAGTCATGCAGTGCCGCGGCCGGGTGGTCCGGAGCGACCCCCAGCCTGAGGGCTCACGGCCCAGCGAGAACGCGCGCGGCGTGGCCTGCGTGATCGATAGTTACGAGTTCGTGCGCAACTCTTAAAGCTTGGGGAGAGCGGGCGACATGTTGAAGCTGATTCTGGCCGATAATCAGGCAATATTCCGTGCGGGGATCGCCAAGGTTCTGGCGGTGGAAGACGAGATGCGCATCGTGGCGCAGGCGCAGAACACCGAACAGATGATGATGGCGATCGACAAGTTCCGCGCCGGCGTGCTCATTTTCGCCAGCGATTTCCATCCTGACATCAACGAGGTAGTGCAGGCCACGACGAAGGCCAAGACGCGCACGGTGGTGTTGCTCGACCCCAACGAGAGCGCCGGCCGTTTCGCGACCGCGGGAGTCAACGGGGTTGTCTACCGCAACGTGACGGGGCCCGCGCTCGTGGATTGTGTGCGGAAGGTGGCGAGGGGCGAGAACTGGGTTCAGGACATCGCTGTGCCCGCGGAGATGACCGAGAACGACATGGTGGGCGTGCGCGTACGCGACCGCCTGACCGCAAAGGAACTGCGCATCGTTGCGCTCATTGTGCAGGGCTACAAGAACAAGGAGATCGCGTCGCAACTCGGCACCACCGAACAGGTGATCAAGAATTACCTGCGCAACGTGTACGACAAGATCGGAGTTTCCGATCGCCTGGAACTGGCACTGTTCACGATCCATCACCGCATTCTGGCGGAAGCGGCCGCGGCGACTGCCATGTCGCAGGGACAGCCCGTCACCTCAAATTAGCAGCTCAGTAAACGGGAAATCAAAAAGGCGCGATTTACATCGCGCCTTTTGCTTTTGCTCTTGCAGAAATTTTGCGTGGTCAGGAAACCGCGCGTCCTTTGTTGCCTTCATTCGTCCGCAGCAATTCATTCACGATAGTGACCAGTTCTTCCGGATTCACCGGTTTTTCTAAATAAAGGTCGGCCAGGGGCTCCGCCGCCTGAAAAGCTTCGGCCACGTAACCGGAGACCACCACTACCGGCATGGAGGTGTGCGATTTGGCGGCCTGCACGACGGCGCGGCCATTGGCATCGCCCAGACGCCAGTCGGTGACGACGGCGTCGTAGGCATTGTCTTCGAGTTTCTGGATTGCGTCGTGGGCCGAGGTGGATGCGGTGACGCTGTGTCCCGCGGATTCCAGAATCGCACGCTTCAGATTGACGACACTGACTTCGTCGTCCACACAGAGAATCTTCGCCATAATTAGGTACTGCCGGCTGCGCTGCGCTCAATCCGCAAGCTTTTGCACAGCCTTCATTTGGACGCTATTGTTAGCTACTACTTGCGGGTATGTCAATGCTTCGCCTGAGCTTGCCACCGGCTTTTCGCCTTAATCCGTTCTCTTAACCACAAAGGACACAAAGGAGCACAAAGGGAAAATCACCCCTCGACAACTGAGAACTGACAACTGGCCTATGATCCCTTGTGCCCTTTGTGGTTTGCGGTTTGTTAAACCTTTATCCCGATCGATTTGGCCTGGGTGAACAGGAACAGGTAATCGGGACCACCCGCCTTCGAATCGGTTCCTGACATGTTGAAGCCGCCGAAGGGGTGCGCTCCCACGATGGCTCCCGTGCACTTGCGATTGACGTAGAGGTTGCCGACGTGGAATTCGCGAATGGCCCGGTCAATCTTGTCCTGCGAGCTAGTGTAGATCGCGCCCGTCAGGCCGAACTCGGTGTCGTTCGCGATCTCAAGCGCATGCTCGAAGTTGCGCGACTTGATCACCGCCAGCACCGGGCCGAAGATCTCTTCCTGTTCGATGCGCGCCTTCGGTTTGACGTCCGCTATGACCGTGGGCTGGATGAAATAGCCATCACCCGCTTTGGGGTCGCGGCTGCCGCCGGTCAGCAGACGCCCACCCTCTTTCTGGCCAACCTCGATGTAGTTGAGGATATCTTTCATGGAGCCTTCGTTGATGACGGGGCCCATGCCGGGATTCTCGGCGGGATCGCCCAAGGTGATCTTTTCAACTCGCGCCTTCAGGCGCTCCAGGAACTTGTCGTAGATGCGCTCGTCAATGATCGCGCGTGAACACGCCGAGCACTTCTGGCCCTGGAAACCAAAGGCGGAAGCGGCAACGCCCTCGACGGCAGCATCCAGATTCGCGTCGGCATCCACGATGATGGCGTCTTTGCCGCCCATTTCAAGGACCGTGCGCTTGATCCAGATCTGGCCGGGAGCCCGGGTCGCGGCTTTCAGGTTGATGTCGAGACCAACTTCGCGCGAGCCGGTGAAGGCGATGTAGCGCGTCTTGGGATGGCCGACGACCTCGTTACCGAAGCTGGCACCTGCGCCTGGGCAGAAGTTCACGACGCCTTCCGGCATGCCTGCTTCTTCGAGGGCCTCGACGAACTTGGCTGCGATCGTAGGCGAATCGCTCGACGGTTTGAGGATGACGGTGTTGCCGGAGACGATCGACGCAAGCGTCATGCCCGCCATGATCGCGCTGGGGAAGTTCCACGGGGGAATGACCGCACCGACGCCCAGCGGGATGTACTGCAGAAGATCGCGTTCGCCCGGGAGTTGCACGGGCGGCTCCGCCTTGGCCAGGCGCAGAGCTTCGTGGGCATAGAACTCGGCGAAGTCGATAGTCTCGGCGATGTCGGCGTCCGCCTCGGCCCAGTTCTTGCCGACCTCGAACACCATCCAGGAGCCGAACTCGAACTTGCGGTCACGGATGATTTCGGCCACGCGGAACAGCAGGCCGGCGCGTTCTTCGACGGGAGTGCGGCTCCAGCTTTCGAAGGCGCGCAGGGCCGCCTGCATGGCAGGCTCAACCTGGTCTTTGCCGGCTTTCTGGTGCAGGCCGACGATCTGCGACGGCTTCGCCGGGTTGAGGGACTTGATCTTGTCCGTAGTTTTGACGCGCTTGCCGCCGATGATCAGGTCGTACTCGCGGCCGAGCTGGCCGCGAACTTTCTCAACCGCGGCGCGCATCTTGCGCGCGTTGTCTTCGCGGGTGAAATCGGTCAACGGCTCGTTGCGGAATGGGCTGGTAGGAATGCTGGTCTCCAGGCGCGATGGGGCTTGGACGGTTGCCATGAATGCACCTCTCTATGTGATATGCCAGATGCGGAATGAAGGCAGAAAACTTCTAATTTTAACATTCGATCGCGGGAGAGATTTGTGCGGCGGATCACAGCGTTGCGGATATCCTCCTCCCCTAGCGATCCTGGATTCGAAATGAGTTGGCGTACAGAGTGCCGCAACTGATTCATGTCGATGGGGTTGTTCGTAAGATCTAGAAAACACGGCTCCACATGTGACGAGGCTTGGTTTTCGAAGCTCCCCACCCCCCGGTCTCGATCTTGAAAGCAGAGACCTTGCTGCACAAAGCACTGCAAACCGCTCATTATAAAGGCGGTTTGGGCAAGATCTAGAAAACATGGTACTTGCATGTAGACCGCAGCAGGACGGGGCATTTGGATGCTTCTGAGGTAGTGCAGCGTTCGGGCCGTGTCGCGCAGTGGAGATGATCCTCGTTGATAATAAAGTCATTAGTTTTATAGCTTATAAGATTGGAATTTGTCAGTGATAAGGGTCACGGGAGCAATGGAAGCAGGAGTGATGTGCGCTGAGATCGCGGTGGTCGCAGCGAAGGCGAGTAGCTCCCAGCCTTCGAACCGCGCGAAGGCTGTGGCAGCCGCATTGCGTGCTCTGGACGCGCGAGGACAAAACTACCCCACACAACGACCACCGCGTGTTGGCCACCGCCGTGAAATCTGGCAATGCGAGTGCACGTCTCACTCTCCGCCTAGTGCACCTCGCCATGAAGGTACTGAGACAGTAACAGGATTCCGAGCAGTGCCGCACCGATGATGGCTACGATCCAGAGTCCCTCGCGAATGGTGAACTGGCGGATGACGCGCCGGCTGCCTCGTGGTCTCCAGTAGTTCTTCATGGCCGCCTCCAAGAGCTGCGAGTGAGGGCGCGGGCAGGGTGCCCGCGCCACACTAGCCGGGTCAGAAGTGGAAACCGAGCTCCACGGTGTAACTGCGCGGGGTGACGTAGTGCGTGCCGGTGAAAGTCGAGAGGAAGTTGTACACAGCGACTTCGTTGGTGAGGTTGATCGCGGTAAATTGCAGGCTCCATTTATACCTGTCAGCACGAAAGATGTTGTCGTCACCGATCGAGAGATCAAACAGATGGCGCGGAGCAACGCGCGGAGGGTTGTGATCGTCATCCTCGGTGCCAGGCGCCGGGATCGAAAGGAAGGTAGATCCGTACTGTGTGGCGGGACACAGGTTCGGGCCCAGGGCGGAGCTGATTGGACTGGTTGGTGTGGCACGCACCGAGCCGCAAAAGAGACCAGCTTCGAACTGCTGATTAGGACTGATCACGGAGGCGTCCACCACGGAGTCGCTGCCGAGTGGACCGTTGTTGCAATTGCCGCCGGCGCAAGGGACGGCGCCCGCGACCAAACCACTGTCGTAGCGCCAGTTGAATCCAACCCAAGGGCCGTTGCGCCAGGGCTGATATTGCACGTGGGTGGTCTGGTTGAAGCGCTCATCGTGGTCAATGCGAAACGCGCCGATGGCTGAGGGCACCGCACCAGCGCCGCCGTTCTGCGGCGTGAAGAAACGCGCCGACACACTGGAGAAAACAAAGAGCGCTGAGAAGCCGTGGAAATTGGGTACGCTCACACGTCCGGCAACGCCGGGAATTTTCGAGTTGTGCCATTCGATGGGGAAGGTCAGCGGGGTCGCGCCGAAAACGCCGAAGTCGTATGCATTGTGCGTGTACTTCCAGATGTACTCGCCGGAGAAGACAAGGTATTTGCCGACGGCCTGCTGCAGGCCGACGTGAAATTCGTTGCGAAAGCCGGGAGCGAAAGGAGTGACGGCGTTGGAGGCGCACACGAGGAGCGGGTTCAGCACCGGATTGGCGCATCCTACGCTGGAGAGCACCAGATTCTCATTGAACGGGGTTTCCAATACGCGTGCGTAGGAGGCGCGGAGCACGGTGTTGATCCGCTTGATGTTGTAGGCGACACCGAGCCGGGGTTCGGCTTCGCTGTGCGAGGTCAGGCCGTTATACACATCCCCGCGAATTCCCAGGTTGAGAGACCAGCTTCCCTTGGTGATCGCATCCTGCACGTACAGCGAGAGCAGTTTGTTATCAGCGTGGCCGTTGAAGGGGAACAAACTGCCGCCGCGCGTCAAGTCAGCGCCAAGCAAGAGCGGGTTGAAATCGGGATTGACGCTCCCACCCAGGTTCTGCGGGCCGCCACACTGAGCCAGATTGGTGATTCCCGGATTGGTGTTGGGACTTCCATCCGCGTTGAAGCATAGCGGGTTCAATGTTGGATCGACGATGCCGAACCGATCGTGCTCATCGAGCACGGTCTGCTGATAGGTTGCGCCCACTTTGATGTTGTGAATGCGCTTGACGTAGGCAAGATCCGAGCGAATACCAAAGTTGGTGAGGGTTCGATATTGCCGGAGGGTCTCCTGCTGGAGATCGGGCGCGAGGTCGGCAAAGGGATCGGAGCTGGGGTAGTAGTGGAAGCCATCGCGGCGGACGAAGGCACCGAGGGTGAATACGGTGTTGGTATTGATCAGGCGCGTCCACGAGGGTGCGAGGTTGAAGGTCTTGATCTGGGAGCGCTGGTCGGTCGGGGGCACGGGGCGTCCGTCTGGACCGATGCCACCGTTATCAACCACCAGACCACTCCAGGCCGTAGCCAATTGCTGATCAAAAGAATTTGGTGTCTGGAACCAGGAACGGGTGAAGCCCAGATTCAAGTGGAGGGAATCGGCAGTCGTGGGCTGAAAATCAATGCGATCGAAGACATTCTCTTGGTTGCCCTTGGCATGGAAGATACGGAATTCAGGCGGATCGAGGAAGCGGCTGGTGTTGAGGCCGTTCAGAGAAATGTAATTCCCCCATTTCGCCCCGCCGTAGGCAAGGTTGAAGCCGCCATTGACGGTGCCAAAGCTGCCGTAGGAGGCGGTAACCGCGCCGTGGGGCGTGGCCACACCCTGGCCGGAACGGGTGGTCACGTTGATGACGACACTGGCTTTCTCGCCATATTCGGCGGGTGGTGCGCCCGCGATCACTTCCATGGACTGGATGGAATCGAGAGGAATCTGGTTAGAGAAGACCTTGCTCTGCTGGTCGGTGATGGGTTGGCCGTCCACGGAGAAGGAGTTCTCAGCGTGATCGCCGAGGCCGTGGAAGAGGCCGTTGGAATCGGCGGCGATGCCCGGCGTGGACAGAGTCACCAGCGAGCTGACGGATGACGACTGGCTCTCCAAGGGAAGCTTGTCGAACAGGTTGCGGTCCACGTCGGTGTGGAACGTGGGCTCGTTCTCGAGCAGGTCAGCGGCTTCGCCTTGAACGGTGACGGTCTCGGTCGAGGTCTGAACCTGCAGTTTGGTGTTGACCGTGACCGGAACCACAGAGCGGACATCAATGTCCTGGGTCGAAGTGGCAAATCCCTGCGCGGTGACCGTAACGTGGTAGGGATTGAAGGGCACGTTCGGAATGCTGAATTTGCCGGTGCTGTCGGTTTTGGTGCTGCGCTCAAATTGGCTGACGGGATTGTGTATTTCGACCGTGGCATTGGGAATCACGGCGCCGGTAGGATCGGTGACCGTGCCGATGACCGAGGTGGAGCTTCCTGATTGTGCATAGGCACTCAGGCTCAAAAAGATAAAGAAAATGCTCAGTAAAGTCGCACCCAGCGACTTCCGATAAGAAGCCAGCATGATTCCTCCCGAATGTATCCAGGTTGCAGAATGAATCGAATAAATAAGGATTTGAGTCTGCGAAACCTAAGCTTCAGGAGGTGGACGGACGCTGAGGGCGAAGGGAATGAGGCGGCCCGCGGAGGTGAGCGGGTCAGCGGCGACGGCAAACACACAAACCGAAATGACGACGACAACATAGAAAGTAGCCGTCGTGGTGGTTGACTGCGAAGCGACGCAGACGGTGCACTTGAGCGCGTCACCTGCACTTGCGTGGTGATGCGATATCAGCGCTACCGCCGACCAGAGGGTCAGCAGTAAACACATAACAGCTACGTGTTTGGTAATGGAACGCATGCGCAGTGCGGTTTGAATTTACCCTGAACCCAAACGGAATGTAAAGGCCATCGCCTCATCGGCAGGCAGCGGCTCGCAAATTCTGTTTGGCGGGAACCGGAGCGGGATTGTTTATACTCGGCAGCTTCCCAGTTCTTTGCAGGAGTTGCTGTCATGCTCAAACGATTTTCCATCCTCTTGTGCGTACTGTTGTCGGGAATTGCGCTTGCCCAAAACATCGCCGAAGACGTGGCCAACGCTCCGCGGCCGGCAAAGCTGGTGCCCGCGCCGGCGGCTGGCCCGGTGTACATTCGCTGCGGCGCGCTGTTTGACGGCAAGTCGGACCAACTCCAGCAGAACATCGTCATCGCCGTCGAGCGCGACCGGATCAAGCAGGTGGGGAAGTCCGCGCCACCGGCGGGCGCGCAGGTCATCGATCTTGCGGGCCTGACGTGTCTGTCCGGGATGGTGGAGTCGCACACGCACGTCTTTCTGCAGGGTGACCGCAAGCCCGGGCAGTACGACGCGCAACTGCTGAAGCAGTCGGTGGCCTATCGCACGATCGAGGCGACCACCGCAGCGCATGCGGCGCTGGACTGGGGCTTCACCACGATCCGCGATCTCGAGACCGAGGGCGCCGGCTACGCCGATGTGGACGTGCGCAACGCCATCAACCGCGGATTGATCTGGGGACCGCGGATGCAGGTGGTGGGCCGCGCCATGGACGTCACCGGCGCTTATCCTCTGCAACCGTCGTACGCGTGGGATGTCGCGGTGCCGATTGGAGTCGAGACCGTGGACGGCGTGGAAGGCGCGCGCAAGGCGGTGCGGGAACAGCTTTCGCATGGTACGGATTGGGTCAAGGTCTATGCCGACCGCGGCGGCGCGATTCACGACAACATCCTCGAGACGATCCCGACGTTCACGTTGGAGGAACTGCGGGCGATCGTGGACGAAACGCATCGCGAACATCACCGGGTGGCGGCGCACGCCACGGGGCTGATGGGCGTGCACGATGCCGTAGAAGCGGGAGTGGATACCGTCGAGCACGGCAACTACATCGCGCCGGAAGACATGAAGACTATGGTCGCGGAGGGAATCTGGTTCGTGCCGACGCCGTATGTCGCCGAGTACGATGCCCAGTGGCGGGCCGAGCGCGCGGGCACTCAGCCGCAAGAGACGCCGGGCTTGAAGATCGAGGAGGACACCTTCCGGCGCGCGCTGCAGGCTGGGGTAAAGATCGCGTTCGGCACCGACGCGGGCGCGTTCGAATGGGACATGAGTCCCGCGCGGCAACTCGTCACCATGGTGAAATGGGGCATGACACCGGCGCAGGCGCTGCACGCGGCGACCATCCGTGGCGCCGAGTTGATGCAGATGCAAAACGACATCGGCACCGTCGAGCCAGGCAAGTACGCGGACATCATCGCGGTGCAGGGCAATCCCCTCGCCGATATTTCGGTGATGCAGAAGATCACGTTCGTCATGAAAGGCGGGGTGGTGTTCAAGAAGTAAGCCCACCCTTTGCCAAAAGCGGGCGAAAGAGTGGGCCACCGTGCCGGTATGCGTCCTGGTTGACAACGGTACTGTTCGGTAGCAAGCTACGCCGCATGAAACCGGTGGGATTGGTTGTCGTGCTGCTCGCCTGCGGGTTGGCGTTCGGGCAGAAATTTCAGGATGTGTCGGCGAAGGGTAGCCCGGTATCCCTCGGTGTCAAGGATGATGGCAAGGGTCCGTATGCGGCAGCTCGTAACAATTCCAGCAAGGCCATTCTTGCGATGGTGGCAGAAGTCCGTGCCACCGACGAACGGGGAAACGGCGTTCCGTGCATGTCCTATATGGATTATGCGTTTAAAGCCGGCGTGCTGTCTCCACGGGAAGAACGCTTCGCCTGTCTAATGGACGCGGCCGATGAAGGGGCAAAGGTAATCAGTGTGGAAGGCGCAGTCCTCTTCGTTCAATTCGAGGACGGTACTACGTGGGGAGACCCGGGGGCGGGAAGAGACCTGCTTGCGGCACGTCCGCAAAAGCTGGCGTTCCTAAAAAATCTTGTCGAGACGTATTACGAAAAGGGAGAGGCCGCCTTTGCCACGCTGCTGAATGAACCAAAGCCCGGGTCTCCGGAATTTATGGTCACTGGATGCCTGAAAGCGGACGCCGAATACGAGAAAATCGCAACCATTGATCTGGCCAAGAAGCGGTTGGCTGCCGCTCAAGGGTGGCGGGCGTCAGGCATTTTCTAAGAGAGCGCTCCGGGCTTCGTTCGCACAAACATCTGCAAGTACTGAAGTCGCAGGTTTTGCAACTGACGCCGGAATAGACAAACGCCTTGAAAGATCACAGGGGGCCGGATCGTCACTTCGAATGCGCCTTCTTTTCCCGGGCCTTCATCGCGCTCTCGATTCTGGCCTTCATCAGGCTGGCGTTGCGAAACAGCTGACTGCTATTCAGGGCATTCCAAGCTTCGGAATGTTCCGGAGCGTCAATCGCAATGGCGAGCTTACAGGCCTCCACCTGCTCCTTTGTCTTCTTGTCCAGCTCGTGCTCGGGGAAAATTCGGACAACCAACTGCACGTTCCCCGCGGCCGTCGTCAGCAGCGGGCGACTGGTCACCATCATCTGCTCGTCATTCCAACGGATGGCTTCCGGCAGGTTCGCCTTCAAGTCCTGATAACACTGTCCCGCCGGCTCTTTGATCATGACCGACTGCTGTGCGTACAGCGGAGCGGCGAAGGCAACAGCAAATAAGACTAAGAGCAAGTGCTTCATGTAATTAGAGACTCCTTTCGTCCGTCACCCCGATTAGACTACGTTCGCAGCATTTAGGGTGCATAAGACTAGCACCTTTGTTCCGGAACGGGGTTCACTTCCGGGGCAGGCTGTAACGCCCGGAGTTGGAGCCGATATCCTGCGCGAGGCCTTCCAGGATGTGGTATTGGCCATGCACATCCCAGAACATTCCGGTGAATTTGAGGGCGAAGGGCATGAGGAACTTCGAGGCGAGGCCAATGATTTCGGATTTCAAGTCGGAGCCGGTGGTGTTGCCGAGTGAATTCAACTGGCCGCTGAGTACGGAACGGCAGAGCGCGCCGCGATCGGCGGGCGGATCGTCACCATCCCACTTGCCCGAGGCGCAGGAGAGGCCCATCTCCGTAATGATTCCCGCCTTTAATTCTTTTGCCAGGTGAGGATCCTTGAGCTTGAGGTTCCAGCCTTTCGCGGATTCGATGGCTTGGTTGGCGTCGGAATTTTCTTCGACCTTCTGAATCCATTCAATACTGGCCGCCGTCGCGGTATTCACCGCTAATTGCTGGTGAGCGAGGTCGGAGGCGTCGTCGCCGTGCGCGGGCAGCGGGCCGGCATTGTGATACTGGGCCTCGGAACGCAGAGGCTGGCCGTTCTCGGGTTCGGCATACATCAAGCGCGAGTTGTCGTGGTTCATGTGCGTGTGCGTGTTCACCACCTTTGCGGGCGGCGGATAGATTCCGGATTGGACGTGGAAGGGCCACTCGTCGGGATGGTCGTGCTTGCTGCGGAATTCGAACCAGGTGGGCGCACGCAGGCTGCCGTCAGGGAGTTTGACGGTCTTCACGTCGGTCTTGTCAAAGTCGTTGTGGATCCAATCCGAGTGGCTGTAAAAATCCTGCACGGCGTGGAGTGACGCGCCAAGCGTAATGAGAGTGAGAACCTTGCGAGTACGGTCGTCAACTTTCAGCTTCTTGTAACTCGCAAGCAGGCGCTGTGTGCTCTGCAGCAGGTGGGTGAAGAGATAGTCGAAATCGGAATTATTTTGGAAGCCGTTGTCGAGGTTGTCGAAGTGGAGGAAGATGGCGGCCGCGCGCACCTGAGAATTGTTCGCCTGGTAGTGGTTGAGAGCATCGAGTTGCTTGGACTTGAGGCTCCTGGAAGCATAGTCGGCGACAGGGCCAAAGAAGTCGGGCGAAAAATTGCCCAGCTGCATAATCTTCCAGGCGTCTTCCGCGAAGCCGTAGTGCTCCCCGGCTTTCTGAACGCACTGGGCGTGCCAGTAGCTGTCAAAAGCGGTGGCGGGAGAAGCCAGGACGGCAAGGAGCGCCACGAGGGCTGAACACCTTCGAATCATCGAAAAAAGCACCTTTGTGAGAATGGTGAGGGTACCTGACGAAAGATGAGGAACCATCGCGCTGTGGTTGCTTGGCTCGAATGCGGGAAGGAAATAAGCTTAAGTCATGACGCGCGAAGACTTCATGAAGGTGGTGGAGGAGTCGCTGGACTCGCTGCCGCAGGAGTTTCGCGATGAGATTCGCAATGTCGCGGTTCTAGTAGAGGATTTGCCCCCACGGCGGTCGCGCGGCAGACAATTGCTGCTCGGGATATTTCATGGTGTGCCGAGAACGATGAAGAGCGTATTTGATATGGCGACCGGGCCCGATTACATCGTGCTGTATCAGAAGAACATTGAAGCCGTCTGTTCGAGTGAAGAAGAGGTGCGAGAGCAGATCCGGCGAACCGTTATTCACGAGCTGGGACATTATTTCGGGATGAGCGAGGAGCAGTTGAGGGATGTGTAGAGGGACCAAACTCCCCAAGGGCAACAAGTACCCCAGGGGCTAAGGCCCCAGTCTTTAGCGCATCGCAACGCAGCACTGAAGAGCTGCTCTACCCAAACAGCGGCTAAAGCCGATGGAGCAGTTGCGTGGGTATCGGGAAATACGTAGTATCCGCTCATCACGCGAGGGGCGCGGATTGATCGGATCGACAGTTTCACACTACAAGATTGTGGGCAAGCTGGGCGGCGGTGGCATGGGGGTCGTCTATGACGCCGAAGACCTCAAGCTGCCGCGCCACGTCGCGCTTAAATTTCTTCCCGAAGAGATGACCGCGGACCCGGCGGCGCTGGAGCGCTTCCGCCGCGAAGCTTTTGCCGCATCGTCGCTCAATCATCCCAACATCTGCACCATCTACGAAGTGGACGAGAATGCCGGGCGGCCATTCATCGCCATGGAGTTTCTGGAAGGGCAGACGCTGAAGCACACGA
>Ga0070741_10012064_pt1 | contig 15736 bp, 12 predicted proteins | sample Coa_R1_4_FD_66440 | JGI IMG/M metagenome (GOLD analysis project Ga0070741, IMG submission 66440) | Surface soil microbial communities from Centralia Pennsylvania, which are recovering from an underground coalmine fire - Coalmine... | ecosystem: Environmental > Terrestrial > Soil > Unclassified ...
CCGCCGGCTCCGCACCCGCACGCTCCAGCGCCGAGGCGACGCTCCGCAGGTTGCCGGCCCCGTAGTCGGCGAGCACGACCTTCACAGCGATCCCCTCGTCGAGCCCGAGCCGGCGCCGTCGGTGGCGCACGCCTCGCGCAGCGCGCGGCCCAGCGCCTTGAACGCCGCTTCGGCGACGTGGTGGTCGTCCTCGCCCGAGGCCTCGACGTGCAGCGTCAGGCCGGCCTCGATCGCGAAGCGCTCCAGCGCGTGCGGCAGCAGCGTGACCGCCAGCCCGCCCACGGTCCCTCCCCGGAAGGCGAGCCGCACCTCGGCGTGCGGCCGGCGGACGAGGTCGACCGCGGCCGTCGCCCGCGCCTCGTCCATCGGCACCGTCGCCGAGCCGTAGCGGGCGACGCCGGCACGCCCGTCGAGGGCCGAGCCGAGCGCACCGCCCAGGGACGCGAGCACGTCCTCGACCGTGTGGTGCTCATCGACCCCGAGGTCGCCGCCCGCCACCACCTCGAGGTCGAGCCCGCCGTGGAACGCGAGCTGCTCGAGCAGGTGGTCGAGGAACCCGACGCCGGTCGCGACCCGGGCGCGCCCGCGGCCGTCGAGCGCGAGCGAGATCCGGAGCGCCGTCTCCGACGTCGTGCGCAGGACGAGCGCGGAGCGGCCGGGCGGCGGCTCGGCGGCGGCGCCGAGCGCGGCGAGGATCAGGTCGTTCTCGGCGGGGACCCGCACGGTGATGCGGATCGCGTCCCGGACGAGCCGCACGACGAGGCCCCGGGCCTCCAGCTCCGCCGCGAGCCCGGCGGGCTCGTCGAGGCGGACGAGCACGAAGTTCGCATGCACGCGCGGCGAGTCGTGGCCCGCGGCCGTCAGCGCGGCCCGCATGCGCTCGCGCTCGGAGACGGTCTGCTCGACGTCGAGGAGCGGCTCGCGGAGGGCGGCGGCGGCGATGCGCGCCGCCGGGGCGGCGACCGGAGCCGGGTCGCGCCGCCGGTCGAGCTCCCGGGCCACCGCCGGCGCCGCGACCGCGTAGCCCACGCGCAGCGCCGCCAGGCCGAACGCCTTCGACAGCGTGCGGATGACGACGAGGTTCGGCGTCCGCTCGATCAGCGGCACAGCGGTCGTCCCGGCGTACTCGGCGTAGGCCTCGTCGACGACCAGCACCCCGCGGGACAGCGAGCCCGCGAGCGCGGCCAGTTCGGCCGGATCGACGAGCTCGCCCGTCGGGTTGTTCGGGTTGCAGGCCCACACGAGGTCCGCGTCCGCCGGATCGTCGACGAGCTCGGCCCCCTCGACACCGCTCGCGATCGCGTACAGCGAGTAGGTCGGCCGCCGCACGCAGGCCCGCCGGCCCGGCGCGAGGAACGTCCGGGCGGCGAGCATGATCAGGCCGTCGGCGCCCGCACCGACCACCACCTGCTCCGGCGCGACGCCTGCGTAGGCGGCCGCCGCCTCGCGCAGCTCGCGGTAGGTGCCGTCCGGGTACTCGTTCAGGCGGGCGAAGCTCTCGCCGAGCGGCACGCGCGGGACGCCGGGGAGCGGCGGGACGTTCCCGTCGAAGCGGATCAGCTGGGCCGGGGACAGCCCGTGGCGCGCGGCGATCTCCTCCGTCGGCCTGGTCCAGACGTAGGGCGAGAAGCCGTCGGGCAGCGGCCGGGCGCTCATGCGCGCGCCGCCACGGCGGCCGCGTGCAGCGGCAGGCCCTCGAGCTCGGCGAGCGCGGCCACCGTCTCGCGCAGGCCGTCGAGCCCGGCGCGCGTCGCCCGCACGGTCTGCACCGGCTTCAGGAACGCCTCGAGCCCGAGCCCGCCCGCACCCCGGGCCAGGCCGCCGGTGGGGAGGACGTGGTTCGCGCCCGACGCGTAGTCGCCGAGCACCGCGGTCGTGCCGAGGAAGACGGAGCCGGCGTTCCGGACCGCGGCGGCCGCGCCGTCGGGGTCCTCGACCAGCAGCTCCAGGTGCTCGGGCGCGTAGTCGTTGGCCCGCTCGAGCGCCTCCGCCAGCGAGCCGACCGTCTCGATCCGCGCGCGTCCGTCCACCCGGGCCGCGACCGCAGCCGCGAGCTCGGGGCTGGTCGTGACGAGGATCGCCTCGCTGTCCGCCCCGTGCTCGCCCTGGGCGAGCAGGTCGGCCGCGCACTCGCCGGGATCGGCCGACGCGTCGGCGATCACGAGCACCTCGCTGGGCCCGGCCGGAAGGTCGATCGCCACCGTCCCGGAGACGAGCAGCTTGGCCGCGGTCACCCAGCGGTTGCCGGGCCCGACGATCTTGGCGACCGCCGGGACCGTCTCCGTCCCGAACGCGAGCGCGGCGACCGCCTGCGCACCGCCGATCGCGTAGACCTCGTCGAGCCCGAGCTCGCGCGCGGTCGCCAGGAGCGCCGGCGAGGGCGCGGGGGTGGCGACCGCGATCCGCGGGACGCCCGCGAGCCGGGCCGGCACCGCGGTCATGACGAGCGACGAGACCAGGCCGGCGGGCACGTAGATCCCCACCGAGTCGACGGGCACGAACCTGCGCTCGACGGTGACGCCCGGCACGGGCGACACCGTGGTGTCGGCCGGCCGCTGGGCGGCGTGCACGGCCTCGACCGCCGCCGCCAGGCTGCGGACGGCGGCGAGGGCGCGCTCGTCCAGCGCCGCCTCGCCGATCGCATCGGCGTCGACGCGGAGCGACGCCGCCCCGCCGCCGAGCCGCTCCGACCACTCGAGCACGGCCGCGTCGCCGCGGGCGCGGACGTCGTCGACGATCTCGGCCGCGCGCGGGAAGGCCTCGCCGAGCACGGCCGCCCTCATCGGATCAGCCGCTCGACGGGCACGACCAGGATCGACGACGCGCCCGCGGCCTTCAGCGGCGGCAGCAGGTCCCAGATGTCGTCGGCGTCGACCGCCGCGTGCACGGCGATCTGCCCCGGCTCGGCCAGCGGCAGCACCGACGGCGCGCCCATCCCGGGCAGCAGCTCGCGGATCGCCGGCAGATCGGACTCCGCGGCGTTCAGCATCAGGTAGCGGCGCTCGCGGGCGGCGACGACGCCGCGGACCATCAGCTCCAGCCGCTCGACCGGCTCCCGCCACCCGGCCAGGGCGTCCCGGCTGGCGATCAGGACCGCCTCGGAGAAGAGCAGGCGTCCGATGCGCCGGAGGCCGTTCACGCTCGCGGTCGACCCGGTGGAGACGAGGTCGACGACCGCCTCCGACAGCCCCAGCCTCGGCGCGGCCTCGACCGAGCCCGAGACGGTGACGAGCTCGGCCTCGACGCCGTGCTCGGCGAGCGCCGCGGCGGTCGAGACGGGGTACGCCGTGGCGACGCGCAGGCCGCCGAGGTCGGCGAGCTCCTGCTGCGGCGCCGACGCGGGCACCGCCGCCTCCAGCGTGCAGCGCGCGAAGCCGAGCCCGGCCAGCGAGGTGACGTCGGCCCGCGCCTCCGCGACGAGGTTCGCGCCGGTGATCCCGACGTGGACGACCCCGTCCTGCACGTACTCGGGGATGTCGTGGGGGCGGACGAGCAGGAGGTCGACGGGGGCGTTCTCGCAGGGCACGTGCAGGGCCCGCTCGCCGGCCTCGAACCGCAGGCCCGCGGAGGCGAGCAGCTCGAGCGCCGGCGCCGACATCCGGCCCTTCGAGGGGACGGCGACGAGCAGGCGGCCCTCGGTCCCCGCGCTCACGGCGTACTCCTAGGCGGTGCGGCGCAGGACCAGCTCGTACCCGCCGGCGCCGTGGCGCAGCCACTGGGCGACGCGGGTGACGGTCGCCGTCGAGGTGTGCACGCGCTCGGCGATCTCCAGGTACGGGCGTCCCTCGTCGAGCTCCCGGACGATCTGCCAGCGGTGGGCGAGAGCCTGCAGCTCGCCGAGGGTGCAGAGGTCGCGGAGGAACCAGCGCGCCTCCTCGCGCGTGCGCAGGGAGAGGAAGGCGTCGGCGAGCTCGTCGAGGCCGGGAACGTCCTCGATCCCGTGTCGCGCCGGCTCATCGCTCCTTCTCCGTGCCATGACGGCATGTTAGCATGCTATTACGCCAGCATGGAAGCCTTCACCGTCTACCCCGCGATCGACGTCCTCGAGGGCCGCTGCGTACGGCTGGCGGAGGGCCGCCGCGACCGGGTCACGGTCGAGGGCGGCGACCCGCAGGCGGCGGCGCTCCGGTTCGCCGCCGAGGGCGCGGCGTGGCTGCACGTGGTCGATCTCGACGGCGCGTTCTCCGGCGTTCCGACGCCGGGCCTGGTGTCGCTGGTCGCGGCCGCCGGCCTGCCCGTGCAGCTCGGCGGCGGCCTCCGAGACCACGCGGCGATCGGCGAGGCGCTCGCCGCCGGCACGGCGCGGGCGATCGTCGGCACCGGCGCGCTCGGCGACCTGGAGCGGCTCGCGGCCGCCTTCGGCGACCGGCTCGTCGTCGCCGTCGACGCCCGGGACGGCGAGGTCGTCGCGGACGGCTGGACGTCGGCCTCCGGGCTGAGCGCCGTCGAGCTGGCGCGCCGCTGCGCCGCGAGCGGGGTCGCACGCCTCCTGGTCACGAGCACCCGCCGCGACGGGACGCTCGCCGGCCCCGACCTCGATCTGCTGGGCGACGTCCTGGAGGCGGGACTGCCCGTGATCGCGGCGGGCGGCATCGCCCGGCTCGAGGACCTCGCCGACCTGCGCAGCCTGGGCTGCGAGGGCGCGGTGGTCGGGAGCGCGCTCTGGACGGGCCGGTTCCGGCTCGCCGACGCGCTCGCGCTCTAGCCCAGGAGCGCCGACGCCGGCTCGACGGGGGCGAGCCAGCCCGGCGGCGCGGCCCGGCGGCCCCGGACGGTGTCCAGGTACGCCTCCTGCACCTCGCGCGTGACGGGGCCGACGCCGAGCTCGTGGTCGTCGACCGAGCGGAGCGGCGTCACCTCGGCGGCGGTGCCGGTCATGAACACCTCGTCCGCCTGGTACAGGTCGGAGCGGATCAGCGCCGTCTCCTCGACCTCGTACCCGAGCTCGCGGGCGAGGTGGACGACCGTGTCGCGCGTGACGCCGGGGAGGATCGAGGCGGAGAGATCCGGCGTGCGGATCACGCCGCCCTTCACCACGAAGACGTGCTCGCCCGAGCCGTCGGCGATCGACCCGTCGTCGGTGAGCAGGATCGCCTCGTCGTAGCCGTTGCGGGTCGCCTCGTCGACGGCGAGCATCGAGTTCAGGTAGACGCCGGTCGCCTTGGCCGCGTGCGGGATCGTGTTCGGCCCGACCCGCCGCCAGGACGACACCATCGCGCGGATGCCGAGGCGCTGGCCGTCCTCGCCGAGGTACGTGCCCCACGGCCAGCACATGATCCCGAGGTCCACCGGGTTGCCGCGCGGGAGGACGGCGAGCTCGCCGGCGCCGTAGAACGCGATCGGCCGCAGGTAGCACTCGGGCAGCTCGTTGGCGGCGACGAGCTCGAGGCAGGCCGCGTGGAGCTCGTCGACGGAGAACGGCAGCCGCATCCGCACCAGCCGCGCCGACTGCTCCAGCCGCTCGAGGTGGTCGCGCAGGCGGAAGACCGCCGGGCCGCTCTCCGTCGAGTAGCAGCGGATCCCCTCGAAGACGCCGGTGCCGTAGTGCAGGGCGTGCGCGCCGAGGTGGACGGTCGCGTCCGCCCAGTCGACGAGGTCGCCGTTCAGCCAGATCTTGTCGACCGCTTCCATCAGCCCGCCTTCGCCTCTTCGGCGTCGACCGCGGCCCCGCCGGTCGCGGTCCCCTCGTGCTCGTCCTCGATCGCCGCCACCTCGGCCTTCGGGGTCACGTGCCAGAAGTCGGCGACAACGTCGACCCACGAGGCGAGCAGCGCCGCGCCGAGCCCGGAGCCCGTGTAGCGGACGTGGCGCTCGACCAGCCGGCGCAGCTCGGCGTCGGCGGAGACCCGCTCGAGGCCGACGAGGTCGTCGTTCAGGCGCAGCGGCAGCACGCCGGCCGGGTCGTAGACGTACGCCCGGCCGCCGCTCATGCCGGCGCCGAAGTTGCGGCCGACCTCGCCGAGGACGACGACCGTCCCGCTCGTCATGTACTCGCAGCCGTGGTCGCCGATGCCCTCGACGACGGCGACGGCGCCCGAGTTGCGCACCGCGAAGCGCTCGCCGGCCCGGCCGGCGCAGTAGAGCTCGCCGCCGGTCGCGCCGTACAGGATCGTGTTGCCGGCGAGGACCGGGCCGCCGGCGTCGTCGGCCGGAGGGCCGATCGAGATCCGGCCGCCGCCCATCGACTTCCCGACGTAGTCGTTGGCCTCGCCGACGAGGTCGAGCGCGATCCCGGCGGACAGGAACGCGCCGAAGCTCTGCCCGGCGGCGCCCTCGAACCGGGCCCGGACGCGGCCCGGCGGCGGGTCGGCGCCGAAGCGGCGGGCGACGAGCCCGCCGAGGCGCGCGCCGACCGCGCGGTCCGCGGTCGTGATCCGGTACGCCGGCTCGACGAGGGCGGGGCCGTCGAGCGCGGGCTCCGCGTCGGCGGCGAGCCGTTCGCCGAGCTCTCCCCCGGCCGCGACCGGCATCTCCTCGTCGCGGTACCCGCCGTTCGGCGCCTCCAGCAGCGGCGCGAGGTCCAGCAGATCCGCACGCGGATCGCCGGTCTCGCGCCGGCGCAGGAGGTCCGTGCGGCCGACCGCTTCCCCCAGGGAGAGGAGGCCGAGGGAAGCGAGCAGGCGCCGCGCGTCTTCGGCGACGAAGAGCAGGTAGGCCTCGACCTGCTCGGGCGTGGCCGCGTACTTCGCCCGCAGCTCCGGCCGCTGCGTGGCGATGCCGACGGGACAGGTGTCGAGGTGGCACGAGCGCACCATCAGGCAGCCCTCGGCCAGGAGCAGGGCGGTTCCGAAGCTGACCTCGTCCGCGCCGAGCAGGGCGGCGAGGACGACGTCCCGGCCGGTCTTGACCCCGCCGTCGACGCGCAGGCGGACCCGGCCGCGCAGGCCGCTCTCGACCAGCGACCGCTGCGTCTCGGCGAGCCCGAGCTCCCACGGCAGGCCGGCGTTCTTGATCGAGGCGAGCGGGCTCGCGCCCGTGCCGCCGTCGCACCCGGCGACGTGGACGACGTCGGCGAGCGCCTTGACGACGCCGCTCGCGACGAGGCCGACGCCGGTCTCGGCGACGAGCTTCACCGAGATCGCCGCCTCGGGGTTCACCTGGCGCAGGTCGAAGATCAGCTGGGCGAGGTCCTCGATCGAGTAGATGTCGTGGTGGGGCGGCGGCGAGATCAGCGCGACACCCGGGGTGGTGTGCCGGAGGCGCGCGATCTCGACGGTCACCTTGTGGCCGGGGAGCTGGCCACCCTCGCCGGGCTTCGAGCCCTGGGCGATCTTGATCTGGAGCTCGTCGGCGAACGCGGCGTACTCGGGCGTGACGCCGAAGCGGCCGGACGCGACCTGCTTGATCCGCGAGTTGCGCTCGGTCCGGAACCGCTCGCGGTCCTCGCCGCCCTCGCCGCAGTTCGACCGCGCGTGCAGCCGGTTGAAGGCGGCCGCGATCGTCTCGTGGGCCTCGGCCGAGAGCGCGCCGTGCGACATGCCGCCGGCCGAGAACCGGCGGACGATCGACTCGGCCGGCTCGACCTCCTCGAGCGGGACCGGCTGCGCGGCGGGTGAGAGCTCGAGCAGGTCGCGGAGCTCCATCGGCGCGCGGCCGTCGACGAGCGCGGCGAAGCGCTCGTAGGCGTCCTGCCGGTCGCGGCGCAGGGCGAGCCGGAGCGCGTGGGCGGCGTCGACGACGTCGGCGTCGGTCTCGTGCGGCTCGCCGCCCTTGCGGAACTTCACGTAGCCGGGGTTCTCGAGCCTCGCCGCCGACGCCCGCTCGAGGACCTCGCGCTCGAGCTCGTCGAAGCCGATCCCGCCGACGGGCGACTCCGTGCCGGGGAAGCAGAGCTCGACCACGTCCGGCGCGAGGCCGAGGACGTCGAACGCCTGCGCGCCGCAGTAGGCGGCCGCGTCGGCGATCCCCAGCTTCGACATCGTCTTCAGGACGCCGTCCTCGACCGCGGCCCGGAAGCGCACCTGGGCCTCCGCGGGGGACGGCCGGTCGCCGCCGACCTTGTCGGCGGCTGCGAGCGCGGCGACCGTCTCCAGCGCGAGGCGCGGGCAGACCGCCTCAGCGCCGTAGCCGAGCAGGCACGCGACGTGGTGCGCCTCGCGCGCCTCGTCGGTCTCGACGACGAGCGTCGCGAGCGTGCGCAGGCGCCGCGAGACCAGCCGGTGGTGGACGGCGCCGACGGCCAGGAGGATCGGGATCGGCGCCGCGCCGGAGCCCGTGTCGGAGACGAGCAGCGACGTCCGCCCCGCGCGCACCAGCGCCTCCGCCTCGTCCGCCACGCGGATGCAGGCGTCCCGCAGGCCGGAGTCGAACGTCGCGTCGACGCGCGCCAGGCTCAGGTCGTCCAGGGCGCCGGGATACAGGAAGAAGCTCTCCAGCTCGGTCCCGCGAGCGGTCTCGGGCCCCTCCGCGAGCAGAGGGGCCCGGCCGCCGAGGATGCATCGGGTCGAGAAGGAGTGCCGCTCGCGCAGGTGGTCGATCGGGGGGTTCGTCACCTGCGCAAACCGTTGCCGGAAGTACGAGTAGAGCGGCCGCGCGCGGCCGGCGAGCGGCGGCAGCGCGGTGTCGTCGCCCATCGACGAGGTCGGCTCGTGGCCCCGCCCGGCGACCGGGCGCAGGATCACGCTCAGGTCCTCCCGGGTGTAGCCGAAGCGCGCCTGGCGCGCCGTCAGGTCCCCGCCGGGCGGCTCGACCGGCGTGCCGTTCGAGCCCTGCCGCAGACCGCCGGCGAGCCAGTCGCCGTACGGGCGGCGCCCGGCGAGCCGGCGCTTGATCGCGGCGTTCTCCTCGAGCCCGCGCCCGGGGTCGACGGCGATCATCTGGCCGGGGCCGAGGCGGCCGCGGCGCACCGGCCCGCGGCCCGAGAGGTCGACCGCCCCTGCCTCGGAGCAGCAGACGACGAGGCCGTCGGCCGCGACCGCGTAGCGCAGGGGCCGCAGCCCGTTGCGGTCGAGCGCGGCGCCGACGACCCGCCCGTCGGTGAAGACGAGCCCGGCCGGGCCGTCCCACGGCTCGACGAGCAGCGAGTGGTAGCGGTAGTAGTCGCGCAGCGCCGGGTCGAGCTCGGCGTCGCCCTCCCAGGCCTCGGGGACGAGCATCGTCAGCGCGTGACGGACGTCACGGCCGTTGCGGACGAGCAGCTCGAGCGCGTTGTCGAGCATGGCCGAGTCGGAGCCCGACTCGTCGATCACCGGGTGGAGCAGCGCGTCGTCGGCCGAGCCGAAGTTTCCCTCCCGGGCGCGCATCCAGTTCACGTTGCCCCGGATCGCGTTGATCTCGCCGTTGTGGCAGAGGAGGCGGAACGGCTGCGCGCGCTCCCACGACGGCGCCGTGTTCGTCGAGAACCGCTGGTGGAAGATCCCGAAGGGCACCGCCAGCTCCGGGTCCTGCAGGTCGAGGTAGAAGCCGGCGAGGTGGTCGGCCGCGCAGAGCGCCTTGTAGGTGACCGTGCGGAACGAGAGCGAGGCGATGTACGCGCCGGGCGTCCGTTCCGCGCGGCGGCGGGCGCGGTAGGCGGCCGTCTCGTCGCCGACGGCGAGGAGGAGCTGCTCGATCCGCGGCATCGACGCGAGCGCCTCGGCGCCGAGCGCGCCGGGGTCGACCGGCACCTCGCGCCACCCGAGCGGCTCGATTCCCTCGTCGCGGCACGCCTGCTCGACCGCGTCGCGTGCGGCCTCGTCGCGGAGGAAGACCATGGCGACGCCCGGTGTGCCCTCGGCGAGCGGCAGCAGCACGCCGGCGCCGTCGCCGGTGCGGCGGTCGGCGGCGGTGGCGCCGCGGTGGCGCACGTTGTGGAGCCCCTCGAGCAGGCAGTCGACGATCTCGCGCGACGCGCGGCCGCCGGCGTCGGCGACGAAGCCGATCCCGCAGGCGTCGCGCTCCAGGCCCGGGCCGAACGCCATCTACGCGGTCTCGCCCCGGGGCGACAGGAAGCGTCCGTACTCGTCGCGCAGGCCCGCGGCCGGCCGCCGGCGGAGCTCCCCCTGCCGGCGCGGCGCGAACCCTGCGGCGCCGATCGCGCGGTTCCACCGGCCGAAGACGCGCTGCACCGTCTGGCGCGACGGGTGGTCCTCGCCGGCGCGGTTCCAGTCGCGCGCGGCCGGCGGCTGGCCGTGCCGCCGCGCCCACAGCTCGAGCGCGTAGAGGATCGTCTCGTGCGTCCAGACGAGCCCGCCGCCGCGCGGCCCGGATCTCATCGGGCTGCCTGCCTGTGGGTGTGTGCGGTCGCGCGGAGAGGCACGAGGCGTCCTTTCGGTCGAAGGAGAGATCCGCCTCGGTGTGAGTCAGCTAGCCGGCGGGAGGCGGTGGGACGGAGCGCCGGCTAGCGAACGGCCTTGAGCGCCCGCGCGACGAGAATGAGGTCGATCGAAAAGAAGCGGTTCTCGTCGGGGCGCCGCATGGCTACGGAAAGTAAAGCCAAGACCCTGCCGGTCGTCAACGCGGGCACCGCCGCAAAGTGCAGAACGCGGTTGACGGAAAACGCGCCGCCGAGCAGACTCGAACGGCGATGAGAACCGCCTCGACACGTCTCGCCGACCTCGGCGTCGTCTCGATTCTCCTCATTCTCCCCCGCTAGGGGGAGTCGCGTACCACGCGCCGATCCGGCGCACACGTCCACCGAATTGCACCCGAGGTGCGCCCTCCGGGCGCCGGACAGGAGGTACGCGAGTTGCCCAACCGCAGGATCACGATCTTCGACACCACGCTTCGCGACGGGGAGCAGTCGCCCGGCATCGCGCTCCAGCCCGAGGAGAAGGCGGAGATCGCCGAGCAGCTCGAGCGGCTTGGCGTCGACGTGATCGAGGCGGGCTTCCCGATCTCGTCGCCCGGCGACCACGAGGGCGTCCGCGCCGTCTCCCGCGCCGTCACCGGCCCGACGATCGCAGCCCTGGCCCGCACCGATCCCGCCGACCTCGACGCGGCCGTCGACGCCCTCGCCGAGGCCCGCCGCTCCCGGATCCACGTCTTCATCGCGACGAGCGCGCTGCACATGGAGCGGAAGCTCCAGCTCGAGCCCGCCGAGGTGCTCGAGCGCGTCCGCACGAGCGTCACCGCCGCCGCCGGGCGGGCCGACGAGGTCGAGTTCTCGGCCGAGGACGCGACCCGCTCCGACCCGGCGTTCCTCGCCGAGGTCTGCCGCACGGCGATCCACGCCGGCGCCGGAACCGTCAACCTGCCCGACACCGTCGGCTACTGCCTGCCCGACGAGCACGAGGCGTTCCTCCGGACCGTCCAGGACCTCTGCCCGGAGCTGCGCCGCGTCGTCCTCTCGGTCCACTGCCACAACGACCTCGGCCTGGCGGTCGCGAACACGCTCTCCGGCATCCGCGCCGGCGCCGGGCAGGTCGAGTGCACGGTGAACGGCATCGGCGAGCGCGCCGGCAACGCCGCGCTCGAGGAGGTCGTGATGGCGCTGCGCGTCCGCGCGGACGAGGTCCGGGCCGACACCGGCGTCCGGATCGGCGAGATCGGCTCGTCGTCGGCGCTGGTCTCGCGCCTGACCGGCTACGCCGTCCAGCGGAACAAGGCGATCGTCGGGGCGAACGCGTTCGCCCACGAGGCGGGCATCCACCAGGACGGGATGCTCAAGGACGCCGCGACGTACCAGATCATGGATCCCACCGAGCTGGGGCTGACGATGACGCTCCCGCTCGGCAAGCACTCGGGCCGGCACGCGTTCGCGCGCGCCTGCGCCGACGCCGGCTTCGACCTCGGGGCGGAGGAGCTCCAGGAGGCGTTCCGGCGGTTCAAGCGGCTTGCGGACGAGCGCAAGGCCGTGACGCTCTACGACGTCTTCGAGGAGGTACCGGTCCGATGAGCCCGTCCAAGCGCTACACCATCGCCTGTCTGAGCGGGGACGGGATCGGCCCCGAGCTGATGGGGGAGGCGAGCCGGTCGCTGGCGGAGGTCGCGCGGCTGCACAGCTTCCGCATCGACGAGGTGCACGCGCCGTTCGCCGGCGAGGCGGTCGCGCGCTACGGCCACCCGCTCCCCGCCGAGACGCGGGCCGCCTGCAGGCGGGCGGACGCGGTGCTGGTCGCCCTCACCCGCGAGCCCGCGCTGGAGGGAGTCAAGGCGGAGCTCGACCTCGCCTGGCGCATCCAGCGCGTGCGGCTGCCGGCCGGCGACCTCGCGATCGTCAGCCCCCTCGACGACCAGCTGGAGCCGTTCGTCGTCCGCCGCGCGTTCGACCTCGCCCGCTCCCGCCGCGGCCGCGTGACGGCGGTCGGCGAGGGCGAGACCTGGGGCACGATCGTGGACTGGGAGGCCGAGCGCCATCCCGGCGTGCACGTTGACCGCCTGACGCTCAGCCGCGCGCTGCCGCGGCTGATGGAGTCGGCCGAGGACTTCTGCGTGGTCGTCACCCAGCGGGCGCACGCCGAGCTGGTCGCGGACCTCGCCGCGACCGGGAACGACGGCGCGCGGATCGTCGCCTCCGGCCGGCTCTCGGAGCACGGCCCCGGCGTGTTCGGCCCGACCCACGGCTCGGCCCCCGACATCGCCGGGCAGGGCGTCGCCAACCCGAGCGGCATGCTGCTCGCCGCCGCCCTGCTGCTCTCCGAGGGGCTGGGCGAGCGGGTCGCCGGGCGCACGCTCGAGCGGGCCGTCTCGCACGCGCTGGCCGCCGGCGTCCGCACCGCCGACCTCGCCGGGACGGGACCGGCCTCCACGACTCGCGACTTCATGGATGCTGTGCTGGCGATGATGCCCAGCGCCCGGACCGACGTCGAGTTCCTCGCGAGAGAAGCGGTCGTGGGGACAGGATGAATCCGGTGCCCGCGGCTCAGACTCGCCGGATCTCCGGCGCGGACGCCGTCCTGCGCTCGCTCGAGGCGGAGGGCGTCGAGGTCGTCTTCGGGCTGCCCGGCGGGGCGATCCTGCCGATCTACGACGCGCTCGCCCGCGGGACGACGCTCCGGCACGTGCTCGCCCGGCACGAGCAGGGCGCCGGCCACATGGCCGAGGGGTACGCGCGCGCGTCGGGCCGACCGGGCGTCGCGTTCGCGACCTCGGGGCCGGGCGCCACCAACCTGGTGACGCCGATCGCCGACGCCTGGATGGACTCGACGCCGCTCGTCTGCGTCACCGGCCAGGTGCGCAGCCACCTGATCGGCACCGACGCGTTCCAGGAGTGCGACATCACCGGAGTGACGACGCCGATCGTGAAGCACTCGTGGCTGGTCCAGGAGGCCGAGGAGATCCCGCACGTGCTCAAGGCGGCGTTCCACGTCGCGCGCACGGGCCGCTGCGGCCCGGTGCTGGTCGACATCCCCCGCGACCTCCAGGAGGCCGAGCTCGACTTCCGCTATCCCGAGCAGGTCGACCTGCCGGGCTGGCGCCCGCCGACGCGCGGCCACCCGCGGCAGATCGCCGAGGCGGCGCGGCGGATCGCCGCGGCCGAGCGGCCCGTCCTCTACGTCGGCGGCGGGACGCTGAACGCCGACGCCTGCGCCGAGCTGCTCGAGGTCGCCGAGGCCGGGCGGCTGCCCGTGGTGACGACGCTGATGGCGAAGGGCGCCTTCCCCGAGACGCACGAGCTGCACTTCGGCTGGCCCGGGATGCACGGCCCGAAGTGGTCGAACCTGGCGATGAACACCTGCGACCTGCTGGTCGCGGTCGGCGCCCGCTTCGACGACCGCGTGACCGGCAAGCTCGCCGCGTTCGCGCCCGGCGCCGCGGTCGTCCACCTCGACATCGACGCCGCCGAGATCTCCAAGCTCCGGCGCGCCGACGTGCCCGTGGTCGGGCCGCTGAAGCAGATCCTCGGCGAGCTGGCCGGCCTGCTGAAGACGCTGACGCCGCCGCGCACCGAGCCCTGGCTCCGCCAGCTCGAGGCCTGGCGCGAGGAGTTTCCGCTGCGCTACGGCAACGGCGGCGAGCTGAAGCCCCAGCGCGTGCTCGAGACCCTCCGCGACCTGACGAGCGGCCGCGACGACGTCATCTGGACGACCGGCGTCGGCCAGCACCAGATGTGGGCGATGCAGTACCTGCGCTGCGACCGGCCACGCACGTTCATCACCTCGGGCGGGCTCGGCACGATGGGCTACGGCGTCCCCGCGGCGATCGGCGCGAAGGCGGCGCGACCGGACGCGACGGTCGTGTGCGTCGACGGCGACGGCTGCTTCCAGATGACGAGCCAGGAGCTGGCGACCGCGGTGCTCGAGGATCTCCCGATCGTGACCGTGGTCGTCAACAACGGCTACCTGGGCATGGTGCAGCAGTGGCAGTCGATGTTCTTCGACGAGCGCCACTCGCACGTCAGCCTCACGCGGGCGGTCCCCGACTACGCGCTGCTCGCAAGAGCCTACGGCGCCGAGGGGTTCACCGTCTCCGCCGAGCACGAGCTCGCGGACGCGCTCTCCGAGGCGCTGGCCTGCGGGCGCACGGCCGTCGTCGACGCGCGCGTCGACCCCATGGAGCAGTGCTTCCCGATGATCCCCGCCGGCGCCGCGGCGCTGGAGATGGTCGAGTACGAGGAGCCGGCCGGGGTGAGCGCGGCATGACGCACACGCTGTCGGTCCTCGTCGAGAACAAGCCGGGCGCGCTCGTCCGCGTCTGCCAGCTCTTCGCCCGGCGCGGCTTCAACATCGAGAGCCTGGCGGTCGGGCCGACCGAGCGGCCGGACGTCTCGTGCATCACCCTGCGCGTGAACTGCGAGCAGCAGCCGCTCGAGCAGATCGAGAAGCAGATGCACAAGCTCGTCAACGTCCTCCGCGTCCGCGAGCTCCCGCCGGACGAGTCCGTCGAGCGCGAGCTCGGCCTGATCACCGTCGCCGCGCCGCCGCCCCGCCGGGCCGAGCTGCTCGCGCTGACGGAGGTGTTCAACGCCCGGGTCGCCGACGTCGGCCCGGAGACGATCGTGTTCGAGATCGTCGGCGAGCCGGAGGAGATCGACTCGTTCGAGGAGCTGCTCCGGCCGCACGGCATCCGCGAGCTCGCCCGCACCGGCCGCATCGGCCTGCGGCGCGCCTCCACCCGCCGGCCCCAGCTCCAGCGCGCACTCACCTGAAAGGAGACCGACACCGATGGCGACAATCCTCCGCGACGGCGACCTCACCCTTCTGGACGGCAAGGTGGCCGTAGTCGGGTACGGCAGCCAGGGCCACGCCCACGCGCTGAACCTGCACGACTCCGGCGTCGAGGTCGAGGTCGGCCTGCGCGAGGGCAGCCCGAGCTGGGCGGCCGCCGAGGACGCCGGCCTCTCGGTCGCGACCGTCGCCGCGGCGACGCGCGGGGCGCAGGTCGTGTCCCTCCTCCTCCCCGACCAGGTGCAGCCTGCGGTCTACGAGGCCGAGGTCGCGCCGAACCTCGAGCCCGGCGCGGCGCTCCTCTTCGCGCACGGGTTCAACGTGCACTACGGCCGGATCGCCCCGCCCGCCGGCCACGACGTGATCATGGTCGCCCCCAAGGGGCCGGGCCACATCGTGCGGCGCCTGTTCACCGAGGGTTACGGCACCCCAGCGCTGGTCGCGGTCGCGCAGGACGCGAGCGGCAACGGGCTCCGGCTGGCGCTCGCCTACGCCGCCGGCATCGGCGCCACGCGGGCCGGCGTGATCGAGACGACCTTCGTCGAGGAGACCGAGAGCGACCTGTTCGGCGAGCAGGCGGTGCTCTGCGGCGGCGTCACGGAGCTGATCCGGCTCGGCTTCGAGACGCTCGTCGAGGCCGGCTACCAGCCCGAGGTCGCCTACTACGAGTGCCTGCACGAGCTGAAGCTGATCGTCGACCTGATCTACGA
>Ga0070741_10012065_pt1 | contig 15736 bp, 15 predicted proteins | sample Coa_R1_4_FD_66440 | JGI IMG/M metagenome (GOLD analysis project Ga0070741, IMG submission 66440) | Surface soil microbial communities from Centralia Pennsylvania, which are recovering from an underground coalmine fire - Coalmine... | ecosystem: Environmental > Terrestrial > Soil > Unclassified ...
CGCTCGTGCCCGAACAGCTCGCTCTCGAGCAGGTTCCCGGGGATCGCCGCGCAGTTGATCTCGACGAACGGCGCCGCGGCGCGCGGGCTGTGATAGTGGATCGCACGGGCCAAGAGCTCCTTTCCCGTTCCGGTCTCCCCGCCCAGGAGCACGGTCACGTCCCCGTGGGGGGCCACCCGCGCCGCCTGCTCGAGCACCCGCTGGAGCGCCGGGCTCCGCCCCAGGATGGTCCCGAATCCGGCCGACCGCCGCTCGGCCTCGGCGAAGCGGCCCGCGTTGCGCCGGGCCAGGGCCTCCCGCCGCTCCCGCTCGAGGGTGCGGCGCAGGAGGTCGAGGTCCTCGGGCAGCGCAAAGTAGTCGCGCGCCCCCCGCTGGAGCGCCGCGGCGGCGAGCCGGTGATCCGCGGCGGCGCCCACCAGGTACACCGGCGGGCCGCCGGGCGGGACGTCCCCCAGCCAGTCCACCGCCGCCCCTTCCGCGCCTCCCGCCAGCGCCAGAACCAGGTCGGCGCCGGCGGGGACCTCCTGGCCCTCCGCCGGCGCCCCCTCGCGCGCCTCCGCCCCGAACTCCCGCGCCAGGTCCAGCACGGTGGAGCGGAAGCTGTCCGACAGCACGACGAGCGCGACGCTCCAGCTATCCTCGGTCTTCGACACCGTCCCGGTCGTGATCCTCGAAGGCGCGGAGCGACGCCTTGATGTTGCCGGCGACCACCGCTTCGTTGGGCCCGCCCTTGTTGGCCGACGCGGGGTCGATCAGCGTCCCCGCCTGGCTGCGGAACCAGGTGCTCAGGTCCACGAACAGCGTCAGGTCGGTCGCGCCGCTCTCGGCCACCACGAGCGGCGGATCCAGCGTGAGCTCCTGCTCCTGGTCCAGATCGCTGGTGAAGACGAACGGCGTGCCATTGTAGGTGCCCTCGACCCGGATGCTCACGCCGTCGAAGCCCGGGTTCGCCTGCACGAACGCCGCGTCATCGGAGCTCGAGGGCTTGTGGACCTCGAACTCGACTTCGCCGTAGGTCCCGGCGGCCACCTCGACCGAGAAGGTGCGCCGGGCGCCGCTCACGTTCACCGGCACGTCCACCAGCACCGGTCCGAGCTCGAGCTCGGCGCAGTCGTCCGACCGCGCGCCGCTCCCGTCCAGGCTCGCCGACGCGCTGGCGCAGAGGTCGAGCGTGGTCCCCGCCCGCTGGAGCTCGATCTCCCGGAGCACGAGCTGCACCCGGGTGAGCACCAGGGTATTGGTGCCGTCGGTGAAGGTCCCCGGCGAGGGCGAGGTGACGTCGAACGAGGCGCGGCTCGCCGCGGCGCCGCCGCTCGGGCGGCTCGCCACGTTGAAGCCCACCTGGGACTGGCTGCCGAGGCCGGTGCCGTCGCTGCACGCGGCGAGCGCGAGGATCGCGAGCAGACCGGGCCAAGCGCGGGTGGATTGCATGGTCTCCCTCCGGATGAAAGGGTGTGAGCCGAACACCCCGCGCTCAGGCAAGCGGGAGACCGTCCGGGGGCTCCCGGCCAACTTGCTGTCCTGCTTGATGTTACGTCGTTGTCCCGGGCCCGGGCCCCGGCCCGCCCTGGCACGGCATAATACACGCTGTAACGCCGCGATACAGGGAGGCGCCCTTTCTTTTAAATAGGACGCGCGAATAAGACGCGCGGGACAGGGCGCGCGGGACCACAAGGGGGACGGGGAGCTGATGCGTCGGATTCGGGTGTGGACCATCGGGGCGCTCGCGCTCGCAAGCGCGGGCTGCGGGGCGGGGCCCTTCGGCCGGGAAGAGGCCCGGCCCGTCGTGGTGGCCGCCACCGGGGAGCCGTCGAGCCTCCTGCCGCCGCTCGCGGTCGAGACGGTCGCCCGGGACATCGGCGATCTCGTATTCGAGCGGCTCGCCGACCTCGCGCCCGGTGCCGCGCCGATCGACTCGACGGCCTACCGCCCCCGCCTCGCCTCCCGGTGGGAGCGGCTCGACTCGCTCACCTGGCGGTTCCGGCTCCGGCCGGGGGCCCGCTGGGCCGACGGTCGGCCCGTGACCGCGGCCGACGTGGTCTTCTCGTTCGAGGCCTTCGCCGACTCGCTGCTCGACTCGCCCGCGCGGCCCTACCTCGCGGGGCGGGTCCGGGCCCTGGCGGAGGACTCGGGCACGGTCCGGATCTCCTTCCGTGAGGCCTATCCGGAGCAGCTCTTCGACGCCACCTATCACGTGCGGGTGATCCCCCGGCACGTCTGGGGCGCCATTCCGCGCGACCGCTGGGCGGCCGACACCGCGGTGGCGCATCTGGCCGGAAGCGGGCCCTACGAGGTCACCGAGTGGAAGCGGGGCCAGTTCGTGCGGCTCCGGGCGAGGCCCGGGGCCACGACCGCCGTGCGGGCGGTGGTGTGGCGCTTCGCGGCGGACCCGGACGCCGCCCTCAATCTGGTCCTCGGTCACGAGGCCGACCTGATGGAATTGGTGGGGCCGGCCGCGAACGCGGATCGGGTCGCCGCCGATCCCGCCCTCCGGGTGATCCGCTATCCCTCGGCCGCCTACGGGTTCCTCGGGTTCAACCTCGCGCGGCGCGCGGGATCGCGCGCGGCGCCGGCGCTCGCCGACCGGGCGACCCGCCGGGCGCTCGCGATGGCGGTGGACCGCGCGGCGCTCGCCCGCGCGGTCTTCGGCCCGGGCACCGCGGTGCCGCCCGGCCCGATGTCGCGGCTCCTCTGGATCTGGAGCGACAGCATCCGCACGCTGCCCTACGACACGGCGGCCGCGGTGGAGGCGCTCGAGCGGGCCGGCTGGCGGCTGGGCCGGGACCTGGTGCGGCGGCGGGGCGGCGTGCCGCTCGGGTTCGACATCCTGGTCCCCGCCACGAGCCCGACCCGGCGCGATCTCGCGCTCGGGCTCCAGGAGGCGTGGCGCCGGGTGGGCGCCCGCGTGACGGTGACGGCGGTGGACTTCCCGGTGTTCCAGGAGCGGCTGCGGCGGGGGCAGTTCGACGCCTACATCGGCGCCTGGCTGGACGAGCCCACGCCGCGGGGGCTGGCCGACCAGTGGACCCGCGCGGGCTGGGACGGCCTCAACTACGGCCACTACGCGAACCCGGCGTTCGACTCGCTGCTCGCCCGGGCGGCGGTGGCGCCCACCCCGGCGGAGGCGGCCCGGCTCTACCGGGCGGCGATGGACACCCTGAACGCCGACGCGCCCGCGATCTTCCTCTATTCTCCCGCGCAGGCGGCCGCGGTGAGCCGCCGGCTCGAGGGGGTGACCATCAACCCCTACGAGTGGCTAAGCGGGCTTCCCTCCTGGACCCTGCGCTGACCTCGGCTCAGGCCCACCGGCGCCGGGCCTGCCGCTTCCGCCGGGCCTTGAGCCGCACCACGCCCGCTTCCTCCCGGGCCTGGCGGTACACGTACCGCTGGCCGCGGTAGTTCCGGAGCTCGACCTCTTCGTCGCCCAGGTTCTCGACGTAGTCCGGCAGGAGGGGCACCTTGCCGCCTCCGCCCGGCGCGTCGATCACATAGTAGGGCACCGCGAGCCCGCTGGTCCAGCCGCGGAGCGCCCGCATGATCTCGAGCCCCTTTTCGACCGGCACCCGGAAGTGCTCGGCGCCCGCCACCTGGTCGCACTGGTAGATGTAGTAGGGCCGCACCCGGGCGGCGAGGAGCCGCTGCATCAGCCGCTTCATCACCTCGGGGTCGTCGTTCACGCCCTTGAGGAGCACGGTCTGGCAGCCGAGCGGGATGCCGGCGTCGGCCAGCATGCCGAGCGCCTTCATCGCGGCGGGGGTGAGCTCGTCGGGGTGGTTGAAGTGAGTATTGATGTAGAGCGGGTGGAACTTCCGGAGCATCTCGCAGAGTTCCGGCGTGATCCGCTCCGGCAGGTGGCAGGGGATCCGGCTTCCGATCCGGATGATCTCGATGTGCGGGATGGCCCGGAGCCGGGCGAGGATGGCCTCGAGCCGCCGGTCGTTGAGCAGGAGCGGGTCCCCGCCCGAGAGGATCACGTCGCGGATCTCGGTGTGCTCCGCGAGATAGGCGAACGCGCTCTCGAACTGCGACATCGGGATCTTCTCCGGGTCGCCCACCTTCCGCCGGCGGGTGCAGAAGCGGCAGTAGCTGGCGCAGACCGGCGAGACCAGGAACAGCGCGCGGTCGGGGTAGCGATGGGTGATGTTGGGGACCGGGCTGTCCCGGTCTTCCTCGAGCGAGTCCACCATGCCGTCCACGACCTCGAGCTCCTGGACCGTCGGGACGTACTGGCGCCAGATCGGGTCGTCGGGCGACTGGATCAGGTCCACCATCGCCGGCGAGATGCGGAACTCGAAGTTCTCCGCCGCCTGCTTGAGCCGGTCGAGCTCGGGGAAGTGCTCGGGCCCGAACCTCTCGGCCAGGGCCTCCAGCGAGCGGATCGAGTTCTTGCGTAGGATCTCCTGCCAGGTCTCCATTGCCCTATCGTCCTCTCGTCAGGGGCGGATGGCCTTGGTGTACACCACGAGGTCGTCTCCCGGCGCGTAGAAGTCGGGGATCGTGGCCGCCCGCCGATAGCCGTGGGCCTCGTAGAAGCGGCGGCTCGGGCCGTAGTCGGGCCGGCCCGCGGTCTCCACCACGACCAGCCGGGCCGCCGGCGGCAGCCGCCCCTCCATGGCCCCGAGCAGCGCGCCGCCGAGGCCGCGCCCCTGATGGTCGGGGTCCACCACGATCCAGTAGAGGTCGTAGGTGCCCACGGTGCAGGGGGTGGGGCCCCAGCAGATCCAGCCGGCGAGGACCCCGTCGGCCTCGGCCCCGAGCGCCAGGTAGTCCGGCTCGCGCGGCTCGGGCCGCGGGGCGGGCGGAGGGGGCGTGGAGGGCGGCGGCGAGGGGCAAGCCACCGCGGCGTCGAAGACCTCGAGGGCGACGGCGATCTCGTCGTCGCGAAAGACGCCGACTCGGCGGGTGATGGCCTCGATCCGGGGACGGTCGGCGGCCGTGAGCGGGCGCAGGGCCGGAGGCGCGAGCGTCGGTGTCAGGCGGCAGGAACCCCGCTGGCGAGCGCGGCCGCGAACCGGTGGCTCCGGGACCGGTCGAGCGCCTCGTCCAGGATGCGATGAACCAGCTCGTCGTAGCTCCACCCGAACGCCCGGCCCATCCGGGCGAACCCGGCGTTGCTGGAGAGGTCGGGGCAGGGGTTCACCTCCAGCACGTAGGGGCGACCGTCCTCGGTGACCCGGAGGTCCACCCGCCCGTAGCCCTCGGCGCCGCAGAGGAGCTCCCAGGCGCGCCGGGCCGCGTCCGCGATCCGCCGGGCCAGCTCCGCCGGGACCTCGGCGGGGCAGACCGGCACGGTGCCGAGGTCATCCGGGCTCCCGCTGGCCCACTTGGCGGCGTAGGTGACGATGGGCCACTGCCCGGCCGGCATCCCGTCGAACCGGATCTCGGCCAGGGGGAGCATCTGCCGGCCGACGAATCCCACGTTGAACTCGCGCCCGGGCACGTACTCCTGGATCAGCACCTCCTCGAACTGCTCGGTCATCTGGGCCACCCGCTTGCGGAGCGCCTTCCGGGTGGTGCACACCGCGCCGGCGTCGATCCCGACGCTCGCGTCCTCCGCGGCGGGCTTCACGATGGCCGGCAGCGGGAAGTCGGCCGGGATCCCGTTCCCCGCGGCCAGGGCGAAGGCGGGCACCGGCACGCCGGCGTGGAGGAGCAGGGTGTTGGCCACGTGCTTCCGGTGGCACACGGCCACCGGCCAGGCCCGGCAGCCCGTGAAGGGCACCCCGGTGAGCTCGAGCGTGCCGACCACGAAGTCCTCGTACCGGGCGTGCCCGTTGATGCCCTCGCAGAGGTTGACGACGACGTCGGCCTTGCGGGCCCGGGACACCCAGCGGAGCTCGCCCAGCCGCACCGGCAGGAGCTCCACCTCGTGCCCCCGGCGGCGGAGCGACCTCCGGACCTCGCGGACGTTGCTCAGGACCGCCGCCACGTCCTGCGGGGTCCACTCGGGGCTCCCCGCGTCGTAGATGATCGCGGCCCTCACGGAGCCACCTCCGCGAGGAGGGAGCCGCCTCCGATCCGGCGCCAGGCGATGTCGGCCACGGTGCAGATCAGCTCGTCGTACGACATGCCCGCCGCGGCCGCCGCCTTGGGGAAGCAGGAGTTGTCCCGCGGGTCGGGCAGGATGCCGGGCAGCGGGTTCAACTCGACCACCATCGGCCGGCCGGCGGCGTCGCACCGGAGGTCCACCCGGCACCAGTCCCGGCAGTCCAGGGCGAAGTAGGCGGCCAGCGCGGTCGCGCGGACCTCGTCGGCCAGCTCCTCGGGGATCCGGGCCGGGCACTCGAAGATGTCCAGCGGGTTCCGCGGGGTGTCCCAAAGCCACTTGGCCTCGTAGCCGTAGATCGGGGGCGCCCCAGGCGGGAGGCTGTCGAAGCACATCCCCACCAGCGGGAGGCAGCGGGCCTCGGGCCCGTTCCCCAGGATGGCGGCGGTGAACTCGCGGCCCGGCAGGTAGGTCTCGATCAGGACCGGCTCGCGGTAGGTCGCGAGGAGGTAGTCCACCTGGGTGAGGAGCTCCCGCCGGGTGCGGCAGAGGCTCCGGGCCGAGACCCCCTTGCCCGAGCCCTCGAAGGCGGGCTTCACGAAGAGGGGGAACGGCAGCCGGACGGCGCGGGCGTCGGCCAGGCTGCGGGCGAGCTGGAAGGGGGCGGTGGGGACCCCGTAGTGCTGGAGGATCTCCTTCGTGCGGCCCTTGTGGAGGCAGAGACCGAGCGTGAGCGGGTCCGACGCGTGGTAGGGGATCCCGAAGAACTCGCAGATCGCGGGGACGTGGCTCTCGCGGTTGGGGCCGACGAGGCCCTCCGCGATGTTGAACACGAAGTCGGGCCGGTAGTCGAGCAGCTTGGCCGGGAAGTCCTGGTCGGCCTCGAGCCGGACGACCTCGCCCAGCGTGGCGAGCGCCGCCGCCACCGCGTCCACGGTGGCCGGCTCGTCCCACTCGATGTAGAGGTCTGGCTGGGGGAGATCGGGGCGGAGGGCCCGACTGGGAGGCTCGTCGGCGGAGGGGGAATCGATCGCTGCGCCGGCGGTGGAGCCCGGCGTCTCCGGTTTCAGGTTGTAGGCGAGCCCGATTCGAATTGGCAGAGCGCCCTCTACAAAAAAGGCCGTCCCGAAGAGACGAGCCGCGACGAGTTGAGCTACCTCACGAACCTAAGCTAAGAAAAACACTTCGGTCGCACAATAGTTTTTGGGCGACTTTTTTTGGCTGCTGGCCATTAGCCATTGGCCCTTGGCCATCAGCTGACGGCCAATGGCTAATGGCCAACGGCTGATGGCTGACGGCCGACGGCTACACCTTGTGATACCCCACCCGGCCCGCCTCGCTCCCGTCGGCCGCGCGGTAGAGCTCGAAGTCGGCGAAGAGGGCCGGCGCCTCCTGCCGGAGGACGCGGAGACAGGCGGCGGCCATGCGGCGGATCTCCAGCTCCGCCCCCTCCGCCAGTCGGAGCTCCAGCATGGTCCGCCAGGCGCGCACGTTCCCGCTCACCACGATCTTCACCTCGGTCGCGTTGGGCAGCACGCTCCGTGCCGCCTCGCGCGCCAGCTTCCGCCGGTGGATGCGGTTCTCGACCCCGGCGTACTTCGCCATCAGCCCGTCCACCGCCGCCACGTAGGCCGCCTGCGCCGCCCGCACCTGCTCGGTCCAGGCCGCCTCCAGGGCGGGGTCGCCCTGGATCGCGGGCGGCATCACGAAGGCGGCCGCGGACTCGTCCACGTACCGCTGGGAGAGCTGGGAGTAGCCGAACCCGGCCCGGTGCCGCACCAGCTCGTGGCTGCAGGACCGGGAGATCCCTTCGATGAGCAGCACGTACACCGCGTGCTCGAACACCGACCCGTGTCCCTGGCGCAGGATGTTCTGCAAATACTCGGCCGTGGTGCGGCCCGCCGGGTTGCTCTGGCTCATGTAGCACAGCCGGCCGGCGTACTCGGCGAGCCGCTCGCCGGGGGTGGCCTCCCCCTGCCAGCGGACCGGGAGGTGCGGGGGCTCGATGAACTCGGGCCGCGCGATGAGCGTGACGCGGGGCTCTCGGATGATTTCCATGGTCCGGAGGTCGCTAGCCGCCGTCGGCGAGGGCGAGGCGGGGCGTGTCGTAGCGTCCCGTCCGCTCGATCTCGCGTAATGCCACGGCCACGTCGGCGGGAAGTGGGGCGGCGCCCGCGCCGGCCTTGAGCCGGGCGATCGGCGGGTCGCCGCCGGGCAGGATGACGCCCGGGTTGAGGATGCCCGCGGGGTCGAAGGCCGCCTTCACCCGGCGGAAGAGCTCCATGATCTCGGGGCCGTAGAGTCGCTCCAGAAACCCGGCCCGGAGCCGCCCGACCCCGTGCTCCCCGGAAGGCACGCCGCCGAGCCGGAGCACGGCGTCAGTGACCTCCTCGAGCAGCGCGCCCACCGCCCGCTCCCAGCCGGGCCGACCCACCTCGGGGAGCAGGTTGACGTGCACGTTGCCGTCCCCCGCGTGCCCGAAGACGACGGCGGCGAGCCCGTGCCGCTCGGCCGCGGCGCGGACCGCGGCCACGTACTCGCCGAGCCGGGGCACCGGCACGCAGCCGTCCTCGATCACCTGGAGCGACCGGCGCTCCGGCGGGAGCCCGGCCAGGATGGGGCTCGCCGCGTGGCGGAGGGCCCAGAGCCGCTCGGCCTCGTCGGTCGCGAGCGCGGGCTGGACCCGCAGTGCAAGGCGCCGCACGGCGGCGGCCGCACTTTGCAAGGCTTCCCGGAGCGCCGCCGGGTCGTCGCCCTCGAGCTCCACCAGCAGCACCGCCCCGGTGCCGGCCGGCGGCGCGAGGTTCGGCCCGAGCCGCCCGTCGCCGGCCACGAGGTCGAGGAAGGTCGCGTCGAGCAGCTCGACGGCCGAGGGTCCGAAGCCGAGCAGCCGCTCGACCACCTCCCCGATCCGGTCGTAGCCGGCGAGATCCACCCGGAGGCCCGCCTGATGGGCCGGCACGGGGTCGAGGCGCCAGGTGACCTCGGTGACCAGGGCGAGCGTCCCCTCCGAGCCCACCACGAGGTCGAGCAGGTCGCCCGACCGGAGGTAGGCGTCCAGGGCGTAGCCGCAGGAGTTCTTTCGCGTGGCGGGGAATCGGGCCCGGACGAGGGGGGCGGCGGCGCGGATCGCGGGCGCGACCTCGGCGGCGAAGCGATCGCCCGGCGCCCCTCCGCGCTGCCTGCCCGCCCGGTCCAGCCGCTCGACGGCGCCCTCCGCGGTGACGATCTCCAGCGCGTCCACCCAGGGACGGACGCTCCCGTAGCGGACCGAGCGCGCGCCGGCCGCGTTGGTGGCGACCACGCCGCCCGCGGTGGCCCAGCGCCAGCTCGAGGGATCGGGCGGGAGGCGGAGCCCGTGCGCGCCGGCCGCGCGCGCGAGCTCGCCGAGCGGGGCGCCCGCCCGCATGGTGGCGCGCCGCTCCTCGGGGCGCACCGCCGTCGGGGGGCCGGCCATCGCGGTGAGGTCCACCACCACGCCGTCGCCCACGTTCCCGCCGGGCATGGCGCTGCCGGCGCCGCGCGGGACCAGCGGCACCCGCTCCGCCGCCGCCCAGCGCACCAGCGCGGCGAGGTCCTCGACGTCGGCCGGCAGGCAGACCGCGCGGGGAACGATGCGGTAGATGCCCGCTCCCTCCGCGTAGGCGGCGCGCGCCCGCTCGTCGGTCCTGAACCGGCCGCGAACCGGAGGTCGAGCCGACATGCCCGAAACCTAGGACCGCTCCCTTGCCAACGAAACTCCGGCGGGCAATACTCCGCCGTCATGGGCGACAGCCAGCGGGCCCAGCTCATTCACCTCGACGTGGACCGGCGGCTCGGGCACGAGTGGGACGAGTGGGACGGCGGCCCGCTCCCGGACCAGGGGAACTACGATTCCCCGCCCGGGCTCTTCTTCGCCTGGTCCTTCGGCACCCTGCTCATCCTCGCGGCCGGCGCCGCGGGGCTCATCTACCTCCTGGGCCCGAGGCTCGCCTCGATCCACCCGGCCGTCCCGCGGGCGCTCTGGATCGGCTGGACCGTCGCCGGATCGGCGGCCGCGGCGTGGTGGCTCCTGCTCGGGCTCGCCTTCGCGACCCGCCGCCCGCTCCTGCCCGAGAAGCTCGCCGAGCGGGGTCCGCTGCTCCGGCTGATGCGTTTCACCTCGCGCCTCGCCACCCGCTTCGCGCGCCGCGACTGGGTGGAGAACGCGGCGGTGAAGGTGTACAACGCGCTCGCGCTCACCCGGGGCCGGAAGGTGGGCACCGGCGAGCTCCTGCTCCTCATTCCGCGGTGTCTCTCGCGCCAGACCCTCGACGGGGTGCTCGGGATCGCCGGGAAGTACGGGGTGCCGGTCTTCGTGGCGACCCGGGGCCAGCTCGCCCGCCGGGTGATCCGGGAGCGCCGCCCGCGCGCGGTGGTGGCGGTCGCCTGCGAGCGCGACATGGTGAGCGGGCTCCACGACGTGGCGGGCAAGGTCCCGGTGCTCGGCCTCACCATGACCCTGCCCGCCGGCCCCTGCAAGGACGCCGGGCTCGACCTCGAGCGGCTCGAGGCGTGGGTCAAGGCCTATCTCGTCTGAGCCCACCCGGCTCGAGCCGACCCGGCCGGCCAGCGCGGCGAGCGCGGCGCGCACCCGGGCCGTGACCGGGTGATCCGGCGGGAGCGGCCGCTCCAGCTCCCGCTCCGGCAGCGACGGGTCGGCCAGCGGGCGGAACACCGCTTCGACCGACGCCTGGCTCACTCCCTCCCGTCCCCGATCGATCCACGCCCGCACCCGCACGATGTCGGGCCCCACCGGCCGCCGCGCGGTCGGCCGGCCGGTGGCGGCCTCGAACCACGGGGTCTCCAGGTAGCCGTCCCGCGGCGCGACCCGGTCCACCGGGATGGAGTCGGCCCGGAGCGCTTCGGCCAGGCGGAGGGTGGCCGCGGGCTGGGGGAGGTCGATCTCCGCGCGGAGCGCTTCGGGCAGCGGCTCGAAGGCGGGGCGGGCCGTGGCGAGCTGGCAGGCCGCGAGGGTCGCGGCTCCGGCGATCCAGCGGCGGGGGCGCACGGAGCTTAGCGGCGGGCGATCAGTCGCCCACCGCCCGCTTCACCAGCGCCGCGATGCGCGCCTCGCCGGCGGGGGTGAGGCGGGTGAGCGCGAAGGCGGTGGGCCACATGGGGCCGTCGTCGAGAGCCGCCCGATCGCTGAAGCCGAGCGTCGCGTATCTCGTCTTGAACTTCCCCGCGGCCTGGAAGAAGCAGACGACCTTGCCCTCCTTCGCGTACGCGGGCATCCCGTACCAGAGCCTGGGCGAGAGCCCCGGCGCGCTGGCCCGGACGATCGCGTGCACCCGCTCGCCCAGGGCGCGGTCCGACGGCGCCATCGCGGCGATCTTGGCGAGCACGGCGCTCTCGTCGCCCGCGTCGCCCGCGGGCGATCGCCGGGCGGCCTGGAGCTCCCGGGCGCGCTCCCGCATGGCGGCGCGCTCCTCCTCCGTGAAGCCGGCGCCCGCGCGGTCCGCCGTGCCGGGGCGCCTGGGAGGCTTTGACGACGGCTTCTTGCCCGGTTTCCGTTCCGCCATGGAGTCCGCCGACCTCCGAGCTCGGCGAGCGGGTGCGAGAATCTCGGCGATCGCTGCGCGTGCGGCAAGCCGTGGAGCGGCGGCGACCGTCGGACCTGCGCGGGTCAGGCGGCGCGGCGCCCGCGCACGGCCCAGGCCCGGGCGATCAGCTCGATCCGTCCGTCCGCGCGCGCGGGCAGACGCCCGCGGAGCAGCTCCCGCAGCGCCGTCCGCCGCTCCTCGGAGAGCGACATGACGTAGCCGGGCGCCGGGCCCTGTGCGCCGAGGAAGGGCCGCCAGTAGTCGTCGAAGTCGCGGAACGGCGTGGCCACCTCGATGGCCTGCGTCTCGACCTCCGCGAGCCCCGCGGCCCGCCAGAGCGTCGCCAGGGGCTTGGGGCTCGCAGAGCGGAAACCGGCGACCCTCGTCGAGCTCGGCAGCCACCGGATCCAGCTCCACGGCGGCGTCCCAGAAGTAGCGCATCAGCTCCATGCGTCCCGCGTAGTCCCAGACGTACGCCGCCACGGTGCCGCCCCGCCGGACGGCACGCCCCAGTTCGGCCACGCCGGCGGCGGGATCGGGCAGGAAATTCAGGACCAGCCCCGCCACCGCCGCCTCCATTGCGCCGGACCGGATCGGGAGCAGCATCGCATCGGAGACCGCGAAATGCACGCGGGGCTCGGCCAGCCGCGCGCGGGCATAGCGGACGTACCCGGCCGATCGATCGGTGGCGATCACGGCCGCCGGGGATGCAAGCTCGCCGAGCGCCCCGGTGGGCGCCCCGCTGCCGCACCCCACCTCGAGCCACCGGGCTCCGGCGGGCAGGGCGAGCCAGCGGAGGAACTCCCGGGCGACCGGGCGGCTCCAGCACCCGACGTAGGTCTCGTACGCCGCGCCGCTGGTCCAGGTCTCGTGGGGCCGTGTCGAGCCACGGTCGAGAACACCCCCTCACCACCCGCCGGCGATCCCGGCGATGAGGATGTCGGGCATCTCCGCCCGCTGTCCGGTCGCCTCGATCCCCATGATCGGGGCGGCCGCGTAGGTCAAACCGGCCCTCGGCCCGATGCCTGGACGAGCGACAGCACGGCCGCCACCACCCGCTCGAGGGGCATCGTGGTCACGATCTCGTGGGTCGCGCTCCGCCGCAACAGCGGCTCGACGCATTCGAGATGGTGCGGCACCTCGGCCAGCTTCTCCGGCCGCTTCCCGTCACGCCACAGTTGATGGCCCTCGGCGTCGCGCACGGCCCGGCCCGGCTCGTCCAGGTCGATCGCCGTGACGCCCCGTCGGAGGAGCTCGGCGATCACGCTGGACTTCCCGGTTCCCGACATCCCGGTGAGGAGCACCCGGGTCATCGTCGTCAGGCGGCGCCCGCCGCGTCGCGCCCGGGCTGTCGGGCCAGGGCGCGCCCGATCCGGCGATCGGGAATCACCCACAGGAGGGCGACCAGCACGTACACGGCGTACGCGATGCCGGGGTGGACGAACGCGGCGCCGATCGCCGCGACGTACAGCAGCGGCGAGATCTTGCCTTTGAGGTCGGGCCCCAGGGCCGCGGCCAGGACCGATCCCGGGCCCTCGGACCGGAGGATCTGCCGCTGGAGCAGCAAGTAGGCGAGCGCGGCCATGAACAGCACCGCGCCGTAGAGCGCCGCGGGGTGCACCGCGAACGGATGCTCGCCCATCCAGGCCGTCACGAACGGCACGAGCGAGAGCCAGAACAGCAGGTGCAGGTTGGCCCAGAGGATGCTCCCCGTCACCCGATGGGTGCAGAGCAGCAGGTGGTGGTGGTTGTTCCAGTAGATGCCCAGAAAGACGAAGCTCAGGACGTAGCTCAGCAGGACCGGCAGCAGCGAGCGCAACGCCGCCAGGCTCGGGCCGTGGGGCGCGCGCAGCTCCAGAACCATGATGGTGATGATGATCGCCAGCACGCCGTCGCTGAAGGCTTCCAGCCGACCCTTCCCCATCCGTCCCTGCCCGCGTTGCAGCTTCGTTCGCCGGCCCGGCCGAGCGCCCAATCTATCGGGTTCGGCCCGCCGCGTCCGGGCTCAGTAGAGGATCGAGGGCAGGAACGCGCCGGCCGGCTCGTTGTAGAGGCCGACGCTCATGAGCGTCATCGGCTGGACCACGCGGAGTCCGTGGTCCAGGCACCACCGGAACAGCTCTCCGTTCCGGGTCGGCAGGAGAAAGCCGGGACCCAGAAACGCGCGGGCGGCCCCGATGAGGGCCTTGAGCTCGGCGTTCGTCTCGCCGACCGCGTGGCCGAAGAACCCGATCGACGTGGCATAGCCGGTGATCCGCCCCCCGTGCTCGACGACGGTCGCGGTGCCCTGCTCGATCGCATCCAGCAGTTCCCCATAACGGTCGTGGCCGTGCACGTCCCTGCAGACCCGATCGCAGGCGTCCACGTCCGACCGGGTGGCCGGCCTCACGGTGTAACCGGGAAGCGACGCGTCGAGGGGCGCCCCCTGCATGGTCGCGAGGGGCTCGCGGGTCACGAATCCCAGCCGGGCGTACAGCGAGAGCGAGCGGTTGTGGTACGCCGCCTGGACGAGCCGGACACCCGGGAACCGCCGCTCCGCCACTCGGGCGAGGACATGCTGCATCAGTCGGCGTCCGACCGCCCGGTTCTGGACGCCGGGATCGACCGTGATCGGGCCGATGCCCGCTATGTCGGAGCGCTCGTCGAGGAAGTTGCTGCCGACCACCCGGCCCTCCAGCTCGGCGACCACCGCATAGACTCCGGGGTGTCCGAGCATCCACGCCACGAGCTCGACGGCGACCTCGGGCGACGGGAAGTCGGGCGGGAAGTTGTGCTGCTCGGCGATCGTCCTGAAGGCCTGGTAGCAGATCGCGCCGCAGCGCTGGGCGTCCTCGGCCCTGCCGGGCCGCAGCGTGAGGTTCATTTCACTCGCTCCATTCACCTTGCCGAAGGCGGAGGCCGGCGCGCCGCCGGGGTGCCGCAGCACGACCTGGGCGGCCCTCTCCGCGGCGTGAGCCGCACGCATTCTTGATCGCGGGGCTCTCAGGTGGCTCCCGGCAGGAAGCCGGCCGCGGCGTCGCCCGGCAGAACCACGCGCCCGCGGGGCCACTCGGCGCATCGGACGTCCGAGAGGGTCCAAAAATACACCTCGGCTCCGTCGTCGGGGACTTCCTCCGGGCCGTCATCAGGACTCGCATTTCAACCGCGCTTCCTCGGGGTCCGAGGGGCCCGCCCCGCCTGACGCTCCGGTTCGCCGCGGCGGGCGCCTCCCTCGACGGCGATGTCGAAGTGCAGGACGTCTTCCTCTCGGAGCGCGACCTTGCGGTAGAGCGCGATCGCCGGCTCGTCCTCGACGCCCCTGTCGGCCTGAACGAAGATCACGTACGCGCCGCGCCGCGCCGCGATCCTCTTCAGCTCCTCGACCAAGGCCGTGGCGATCCCCTCCCGCCGGTGGGCCGCGGAGACCGCGAGATCGTAGAGGTAGATCTCGCTGCGCTCCTGCTCGAACTTGGTGAGCTCGTAGGCCGCGAGGCCGCCGACCACGGCGCCGTTTGTCGTCGCGGCCAGCGCGATGAAGCAGTCGCTGCCCAGCAAGCGCCGGAGGTAGCCGGAACTGGGACGATGCCCGGTGTACGTATCGGCGTCGTGGAAGGCCTCGCCGAACAGGGTGGACAGGGCCTCCATCAGCCCGATGTCATCGGGCGTGAGATGATGAATGGCAAGCGACATGATGCTGTCCGGTGGATGCGCGCCGGTCATTGGCGGCATCCTCAGAGGAGCCGAAGGAACCGCTCGAGGGTCAACCCGGCGCCTCGAACCAGTCGCGATTCGAGAGCCGGCCTGCTCGAACGGGCATCGCGCCCGCCAACCCGGCTCACCCTCCCGGGCTCTTCGGGGCCTCTAATCCTCGAGCGCCCGGCGCGCCTCCGCGAAGGAACCGGCGAAGTACGACACGTTGTGAAAGGCCTCGCGCGCCAGCGCCTCGGCGACGTAGCGTGCCTCCCGGGCGTCCCGGCCCACGACCACGATCCGGGTGTTGTGGTCCTCCATGGGCAGCCGCCCGTCGTCCTTCGCCCGTCGCACTTCGCCGGTATCCTTTCCCGGGAGCACCTGCTCCCGGGCCCCCAGGAGCGAGCCTTCCGCAAAGCTCGCGGCGGGCCGTGCGTCGATGACCACGGCGGTTCGGTCCTGGCGCAGCACGTACTGCAGTCCCGCGGCTTCAATCTGGCACACGCCGCCCAGTGCC
>Ga0070741_10012066_pt1 | contig 15736 bp, 15 predicted proteins | sample Coa_R1_4_FD_66440 | JGI IMG/M metagenome (GOLD analysis project Ga0070741, IMG submission 66440) | Surface soil microbial communities from Centralia Pennsylvania, which are recovering from an underground coalmine fire - Coalmine... | ecosystem: Environmental > Terrestrial > Soil > Unclassified ...
CCCCGACAGCCAGACCACCTCGCAGTCTGAACCCATCTCTTCCCACGGGGCGGTTGCGCCACTGAGTCATCGGTAGCTGCGGGGATCACGCCCTCAGGGTTTCGCCGGATGCGGCGCCGGTGGCGACCTCGCCGCCGCGGTGGTTCATGAGCCCCGCGCCTGGACCAGCGCCGTCTCCAGCGCTTGCAGCTGGGTGGATTGCCAGTCTTGGAAACTGGCCGGCCAACTGTAACCGCAGGTACGCACGCCCCTGCCGAGCATCAGACGGTGACAGTTACTGGACGGAATGAGGCCACTGCTTCGGAGAATGCGTCAACGATGCTCAGCAGTGGCCGTTCGGCAGTGGGGGCCAGGGTGGGGCCGGTGGTGGGGGCGAGGTTGATGAGTTGATCCAGGACGAAGTAGCCCTGGCCGACGTGGGCGCCCATCGAGGTCAGCACAGGGCGTAGCGCGTAGTCCACGGCGAGGACGTGGGCTGGGGTTCCTCCGGTGACGAGGGGCAGCACGGTTTTTCCGGCTAGGGCGTATTGCGGGAGCAGGTCGAGGAAGGCTTTGAGCAGCCCGGTGTAGGCGGCTTTGTAGACCGGTGAGGCCACGACGAGGCCGTGCGCGCCGGCGATTGCTGCGACGGCGTCACCGATTGCTGGGTGGTGGGTATCGGCTGCCAGGAGGGGCCCTGGTGGGAGTTCCCGGATCGAGACGATGCGCACGTCGTGACCGTGCCCGGTCAGGCGTAGCGCGAGCAGGTCGAGCACTGCGGCGGTGCGTGAGGTCGTGGAGGGGCTGCCGGCTAGCACGACGATCGAGGCCATCGTGGTCTCACCTCTGTGGGGTCCAAGGCGGGTGGGATGTGGTGTGGTGGCCGGTGGACAGGATGTTCACCGGCCACCAGGGGTGGTGGTCAGGAGTACCAGGTGGGTTCGGGGATCTCATCGCGCAGCAGGAAGGCTCCGACTTCGCGGCGTTTGTAGGCGACGGGATCGTGCAGCGTGTGGGTGCGGATATTGCGCCAGTACCGGTCTAGGCCCAGCGCGGTAGTGGTCGACCGGGCACCGGTCACCTCGAAAATCCGACTGGTGATCTCCAGTGCCACCTCGGTCGCCCGGGCCTTGACCGCGGCGACCCGGACTTCGTGTTCGCCGCGGATTCGCTCGGTGACCGCGTCCGGGTAGCGGTGCAGGGCTAGTGCTTCCTGAGCGATCTGGTCGGCGAGTGCCTCGACAGCCCACAGTTTGGCGGCGAGGTCGCCGTAGGTGTCCAGGATGTAGGGCTCGTCGACCGCTCTGTCGTAGCCGCCGTGCAGCCAAGGTCGGGTACGGGTGCGGGTGTAGTCGGCAGCCTGTTCCAGCGCGCCGCGGGCGATTCCGAGGTAGAAGTTGACGAACACCAGTTGGATGGTGGGCACGTTGAGCGTGTTGTACGTCCGTGACTGGAACACCTTGTCCACAAAGCCGGCGGCAGCACTCCACGGGACCCGCACTTCGGCGAGGGACACGCTGCCGCTTTCGGTGAGGCGTTGACCGATGTTGTCCCAGTCGTCGTGGAAGGTGATGCCTGGTTGGTCGCTGGGCACGATGGCGAAGACGTGGGTATCGGTACCGTCGAGCACGCCTTCCAGCACGGTGACATCGGAGACCTTGCTGCCGGTGGAAAACGACTTCAAGCCGTTGAACACCAGGTAATCGCCCTCGTCCCGGATGACCACGTCGGCGTCACGGGGATTGACCGCTCCACCGAAAAACCACCGCTGGCGGACTGCCTCGGCCTCGACGTGGGCGATCTGTTCGGGGGTGGCCACCAGCCGAGCAGCCCAGTTCCACAGGTAGTGGTAACCCAGCAGTTGCCCGATCGAGCCGTCACCGGCGGCGACCTGGCGGATGACGTGGTAAGCAGTCGGCCATTCCTGGCCTGCGCCGCCGTGCTCGATCGGGCCAAGCAGGGTGACCAATCCGGATTCCTTCAGCAAGGCGACTTCGGCATAGGGAGTCTTACCTTGTTTTTCCCGTGCTGCGGCGTCGGCTGCGAGGATCTGGGCGACTTCCCGGGCTCGCTGCACCCACTGCTCTGGCGTGCTCGGCTGGGGCTGGTTGGCCCAGTTGCCGCGCAAGCGCAGGTCGAGGTGGCCGGGGTGGTGCTGGGTCGTGGTCATGGACATCTCCTCGTGGTGCGGTGGCGGTTAGGGGTGGCCAGCGCCGATGCCGGCCAGTTCGGACCGGTCAGCCTCGAGCTCACGGACGATGGGCAGCACGTGCCGGCCGAAGTAGTCGATCTCCTCGTGGTAGTGCAGGAACCCGAGTAGCAGCAGGTCCACTCCGAGGCGTTTGTAGGCGACGATGCGCCGCGCGACCTGCTGCGGCGTCCCGATCAGGCGGGTCCGGAAGCCGTCGTTGTACTGGACGAGATCCTCGAAAGAGGAGTCTGCCCACATGCCTCTGGAGTCCGATGTGGACGCTCCAGCCTGGGTCACCGCGTCGCGGAAGCCCTCCACCGCCGGCCGGTCCGCCTTGGCGATGATCTCCCGGAGCGTCTCGCGGGCCTCCGCTTCGGTGTCCCGGGCGATGACGAAGCCGTTGAGCCCGAAGCGGACGGTGCGTCCGTTGGCCTGCGCGGCGGCGTTGACGTCGGCGAGTTGCTCGACGACGCCGTTGAAGTCCTTGCCGTTGCTGAAGTACCAGTCCGAGACCCTCCCGGCCATGCGCCGGGCTGCCGTGGAGTTTCCGCCCTGGAAGATTTCCGGATGCGGGCGCTCGACGGTGTTGAGCGGCTTGGGTTTCAGGGAGAAGTTCCGGAACCGGTAGAAGTCGCCGGCAAAGGTGAAGTCATCCTCGGTCCAGATGCCGCGCAGGGCACGGATGAACTCTTCCGAGCGGCGGTAACGCTCGTCGTGTTCCAACCATGGCTCGCCGAGCGCGGTGAACTCCCCTTTGAACCAGCCGCTGACCACGTTGACCGCAAAGCGGCCGCCGGACAGGTGATCGGCGGTGACGCCCAGCTTCGCGAGCACTCCGGGATGCCACAACCCGGGGTGCACCGCAGCGATGACCTTCAGCCGTTCGGTGACCAGCAGGAGCGCGAGGCTGAAGCTGCTGGACTCATGCTGGTACTCCGCACCGTAGCTGGCCATGTAGCGGACCTGCGTCAGCGCGTAGTCGAAGCCGGCGCGCTCGGCTCGGATTGCCAGCTCCTTGTTGTAGTCAAAGCCCCAGTCGGTGCGCTGGTCAATGGTGCTGGTGACCAGTCCACCGCTGACGTTGGGCACCCAGTAGGCGAACTTCAACGGCCGTTCCGTACCGTTTTCGGACATGATGGATCTCCTGGCGTGATTTGCAATACTCCGGATGTCACACAATGCGCCACACAGACCGCAACAATGCGCATTCGCGCATGCCAAGACGGCCGTCGGTAAAAAGAGCGAATAACGGATGCCGACCGCGTCTGCCATGGCCTCAACGGTGGCAGCCACCGGCCGCAACCAGCGGATCCCGGCGGCCGCGACCCGTGGGGACAGGTGAGAGAGCCCTTAGCGGTAGGTCACCGCAAGCAAGGCAGAAAGTCAGCGGCGACAGGCGTGGGAGACGACGGAGAGGTAATCGACATGCCGTCGCCGAGTAAGCACCTGCGCGAACACGAACTCAGCACATCAGATCACCTGCGACCCTGTCAACAGCAACCCGCACAATGCTGCCGGAATCACCATTTCAATTTGCATTTGTCAGGGCGCCCAACCGGGCAGTGAGGTGCACATCATATTTAGCTGGGCGCCCTGGCCGGCTCTGACTCAACATTCTGGCGTCGCCTACGACGCCAGAGGACCGGTGACGGGGATCAGCGTGCCGCCCGGCACCCAACCGGCGGTGTCGCCGTGCTGATGATCCAGCTCAGCAGGAAGGAACGAGATCTGCGCTGAGGCGTAGATCCGGGTCGGTCCGGTCGATGCCATACCGGCGGGCCGCCAGCCAGGCTCGCGGCATACCCGGCGGGCGAAGGGGATTCGCCGGGCAGCGCGGCGCAGCGCCACCAGGTAGGCCTGCGGCAGCGCAATTTCCAGGTGGTGAGTCCCTCCCAGATGGCGAAACTCTCCGTTCCGCGGTCCGCACGTCAGCTGCGGTCTGCCCTCCCTGGCGACGGCGCACGGTAACCTCGCACCAGATCTCGGCACGTAACGGTGCGTCGTGTGGCCGGCCGGGGTAGGGCGACCAGCACGATCTTCGACTGGTGTACCGATCCGCCGCAGACGCCGTTACAGGAAAGAACCGTTTCGGGGCGCCATTTCCCTCGATCGGGTGGATGCATCGAGCGTCACCTGGGACACAATCTGTCCTGGGGCGAGGAAGCTATAAGGAGGGGGAATGAAGGTTTCAGATGTCTTCTCGCTAGGTGGCGGTGGCTGCGACTGCGGCTGCGGTTGCTATAACGAGCACGCTTACTACCATGGTCGCTTCGGCCACTACGACTACGGCAGCTACGGTTTCTACAACTACGGTGCGTACGACAGCCACGGATTCCATTACTTCCAGGCATACGACGGAGGCAAGCACTAGCATCGCTAGTCGTCAGCGGCGGCCCTCATTCGGCGACGGGTGAGGGCCACCCGTTGCATTCATCACTTCCCGATTGACGTCCAGCCAATGGCAGTCCACTGGGTCTCGCGTAACAGCGGTAGTCGCATTTGAAGCGTTCGATCAGATGCGACGCAGAGTAGTCGACCGTTCAGGTTAGTCATCGCCACCACATTTCTCGTGCGCCCAAGCCGAGTCCAATTCACACCGGCGTCAAGCTGGTCAAATCGAAGGTATACGAGGTCGTTGTCCGACGTGACGCCGAAGAGTCCTTCACAGCTTGCGGCGAGCGCCGCAACTGCTCTGCCGTGTCACGCGTCTGAGCTGTCCAGTACTCGTCGTGGCCGATGCACACGAGCAATCGGTAGGCACTCAGCAGGTCGGGGTGATCGTGCAGGTCAAAACCAGAACAGTAGTCGACGTCATAACCACTGTCGGCGAGCCATCGCAGAATCGGTTTTTGCCATCCTGGCATACACCTGTACCTTCAACCTCCTACCCCCATCCCTTGACACGGCGCCCGACCAGTGACCTTGCGAAATCGATCACATCATGCGGGGGATTACTCGTCACCGCCCGTCGGCAGCGCTCTCGCCGTGGCGCTTTCGGCTTGAGGGAGAGCATCGCCTGGTGACATGACCGACCGCGATGCCGTGCTCGCTCAGCAACTCTTCGACGTCGCTGGACGACAGGCCATATGACTGGCCAATGTGAGATCAGACTGTCCGGCGGCCGCGTGTTCCTCACTGCCAGTTTTGATTTGTTGCCATAAAGTTGTGATTGACAGCGGCTTCGGTAGGCGCTTAGTATCCATGCCGAGCGGTGTGGCGTCGCCAACCTCGAGGCCTTTCTCCGACCCTCTCATCTCCTGCCGTGACGCGCAGCGTTGCGATCGGCTCCTACCAATTCAGTGCGCAGTTTACGCAGGGGATGACTCTTTCGCGACGATCACCCGCAACAGAATTGTACGAGGTTTGCGCCGTGCGGAGCGGCCTGGTCTCACCGGACGAAAGAATGCGCGGATAGAAGTCGCATGAACACCACACAATTGGAATCCCGCAGGATGTACTATCAGAAAGAGCTGGCCGAGGGCGTCGAGCGTTTCTTTGAGCCACGCAGGCACGACTGTCCATGGTGTGGCTCCACCAACCTATCGGTACGGTTGCGAACGCCCGACCTTCACCAACGGAAGCCTGGACAGTTCGTCCTAGAGCAATGCGACACCTGCCGGCATATTTTTCAGAATCCCCGCCTGAGCCCGGCAGGTTTGGCTTTCTACTACCGTGACTTCTACGATGGCCTGGGTCAGCAGAGAGCCGAGTGGGGATTTAGGATACAGCAATCGATTTACCTCAGTCGAGCCAAGATGCTCAAACCGTTCACCATTCCCAGGGCATGGCTGGATGTAGGCGCCGGGTACGGCCATTTCTGTCAGGCCGCGACGGCTGCCTGGCCTGATACGATCTTCGACGGGCTGGATCAAGGCGCAGGCATAAAAGAGGCACAGCGTCGCGGCTGGGTCCGGCACGGCTATCAGGGCGGCTTCATCGCACTGGCCGATGAGTTGGCTGGCCGATACGACGTAATGAGTATGCATCATTACCTCGAACATACCCAGGAACCGTTCGACGAGCTTGATATCGCAGCGAGGGTTCTCTTGCCTGGCGGCTACTTGTTGATCGAGGTGCCGGACCCCGAATATCGTTTTGGTGACATGCTCGGCCGCACGTGGTCTCAATGGTGCCAGCCTCAGCATCAACATCTGTTCCCGTTTGGCAATCTGGTCCGAGCGCTCGCGGATCGCGGATTTTCACTGGCCGCCGTGGAACGCGGCGCAGCACACTTGATGTACGCTGACCTAACCGCCAGCCTCGCGTTACTGCTTAATGTCTGCGCACCCGATTCCAGGCTGCCATGGCTGACCGTGACTCCGACGTATTTGCGGCGGCTCCGGCGCACGGCGGCACTTATCGTCACTATGCCTCTGCTTGCGGGCACGTTAACTCTCGACACACTGCTCTCCTGGGCGGTGCGCCGCACCGGCACCGGAAACGCATACCGGGTACTGGTCCGCAAGAGTGACTGACATGTACGGCCGTTGCGTGGTTCCTGCCCGCCCGCGCGTGGTTGATAAGAGTCCCTTTCCGGAAGCCTGAGGTGACGCGAATTGAATTCGAAAGCGAGTCACCCACCACCGGTAAAGCTGCCGCAGGCAAGCCGGCGACCCGAACACCAACCTGTCCTTGCTTGCCTGGCGTGGTGTCCAGTGCTGGCGATCGCCACCGCAGTCGGGGTAGTGCTTTTGCTCACCAGCGGACGCATGGGATATTTCGCTGACGAACTGTACTTTCTCGTAGCCGGCCGCCACCTGGATTGGGGATATGCGGATCAGGGGCCTCTGGTGCCGCTGTTGGCCCGCGCGATGGACGTAATCTTCCCCGGCTCGCTGGCCGGAGAACGCGCGCCCGTGACGGTACTGACCGCCGCCGGTGTGATCGTCGCCGCATTGATCGCCCGGGAGCTTGGTGGGCGGCATCGGGCGCAGGTATTGGCCGCAGGGACATACGCGATGGCCTCAATGCCCGCGGGCCATCTGCTCATGACCGCCACGGTCGATGGGTTCTTCTGGGCGCTGACTACGTGGCTGCTGGTGCGCTGGGTGCGGCTTCGCGACGATCGGCTGCTGTTATGGCTTGGAGTCGTTACGGCTATTGCGTTAGAGAATAAGTGGCTGATCGCCTCCTTCTGGGGTGTCGTTGCCATCTGCGCGCTTGCGGTTGGCCCTCGGGAGCTTTTGCGACGACCACTGCTGTGGCTGAGCGCAGCGTTTGTAACGCTTGCAACACTGCCCAACCTACTTTGGCAAGCCCACCACGGATGGCCACTGCTTGCGATGACGCAGGTTATCGCTCACGAAGAGAACCTCATCGGTGGTCGATGGACATTTCTGCCGCTGATGCTCATGACAGCTGGCGTGGGAACAGGGATAGCGCTGTATTGCTACGGCCTATCGCGGTTGCTGCGCTCATCGCAGCTGCGGCCCTACCGATTCCTCGGATACACGTTCGTGGGTCTGGTCATGCTGTTCCTCGCCGCCGATGGTCGATTCGATTATGTCGCGGGATTTCAGGCGCTGCTGTTCGCTGTAGGCGCTGTAGAGTTGCAGCGCCGCGAGCCGGCCCGCTGGTGGCGCTGGATACTTACCTGGCCGGCCTATGTGCTCTCAGCAATCATCGCGCTTACCACCTTGCCAATAATGCCGGTCTCCTGGCCAACCCCCGCAAAGCCGATCTCGCTTGCCACCCTTGGCTGGCCAGAACTGACCAATACAGTAGCCAGCGCCTACCGTACGCTGCCACCAGCCATTCAACACACCACCGCGGTCGTGACCGATGCATACTGGGACGCTGGCGCACTTGACCGGTACGGCCCGGCCCGCGGATTGCCACACCCATTCAGCCCAGATCGCGGCTATTGGTACTTCGGTATGCCGGCCAGTGGTACAAACACTGTGCTCTACCTCGGCTCCGAGGCCACGCACCTTCACCGCTACTTCACCGACGTACACCAGGTAGCTACCGTAGACAGCCCGGTAACCGCATTCTCTGTGGGGCCTATTCCGCTCTGGCTTTGCCGCAACCCAAGGGCACCATGGTTACGGCTTTGGCCCAAGCTCCAGCACTTAGAGAACACCCTCTTAAGCCCGGACCGATAAAACCCGGACTCCTTCCTCCAAGCAGATGGATCCAGCTGCTGACCCACCCCACCGCGGACACCGGCTGGGCAGCACGACGGTCTCGTAGGGTGCGCACGGTTCGAACATGAACAGGCCTGCCGCAGCCGCGTGACACCCGTCAGCATAAAAGCCACGAAAGGTTAAGAACCGGCCACGGGGATGTGCAGCACGTACCCTGGAGCCAGGAACCACACGGCCCAAACGGCCAGTAGGGCCACAAGCGCGAACAACAGTGGCCACACCAGGTCGGTACGTGCAGTCTGCGCAGGCGGGCGAGCAAAAGTGGTCCCTTGGTGCTGGCTTTCGCCCCGCATGGCTCCTCCAGCGGTGATGGATGCTCACCTGCGTTATCGGGACAGGCCGCGGATAGGTTAACCACAGCGCTCACCGGCAGTCCGGGCGCCCCGATTTCTCCCCAGCGCCACGCGGATCTGCTCTTCCACGGCGACGACATTGCCCGATCGATGTCACCGCTCAAGCGGATGCGAACCGATCCGTTATCAGCACTGGCATCTGCCACCACCACCGTTATTGAGTGGCCTCTTCGGCCAGGTGGCGCCGGATCACCACGGTTGTGCCGGCGGAGCCGCGGCTAATACGCACATCGTCCGCGCAGCAGCGCATCAGCAGTGTTCCGCGTCCTTGACTTTGCTCACGCGATGGCTCCCACCGGCCTGTATCACAAATAGTAGCGATAACATTTCGCAGCTGAAGCTCCAGACGGACGGTCACGATGCCCCCCTCGGGCCCGTAGGCATGTTCGACGACATTGGTGCACGCCTCACCGACAGCAACCAGCAAATCAGCGACCGCGTGTGGCCTTGCGCCGACCGCCGACAACCAGGGGCGCATGGAATCACGAATATTTTTCAGCGACCATGGCTGCGCTGGCAACACTAACTCCAGCGGCGCAATATCACTGAGGTGTTGACGGCGCAACACCAGCATCGCAACATCATCTGCAGGAGCGGTATCCCCGATGAGCTGACCCATGATGCGTGTACAGACCGACTCCACCGGGCCAGCCACCACCGCTTCGCATAAGCGCTTGAGACCAACATCCAGCGACATCGCGCGCCGCTCAACCAATCCATCGGTATAAAAACACAACAACGCACCCTCTGGCACGTTGATTGTCGTCGACCGGCGTGGCAGCGCGCTGGACACCCCCACCGGGGGGTCATTGGGCAGCTCAACAAGGTTCGCGTGCCCATCAGCAATGGCCAGCACTGGTGGAAGGTGGCCCGCCGAGGACACATGCAGCCGCTCAAACGATGGCTCCAGCATCGCCAATTGCGCCGTAGCCATCATCCGTGGCCGGTCAAAGTGCTGGACCTGCTGGTTCAGTTTGGTGAGGGCCTCGGCGGGATCACTGCTAAAAAAAGCATGGGCACGCAGCGTGCTGCGCAGCCGACCCATCTCCTCCGCGGCAGCAAACCCGCGCCCCACCACATCTCCCACGACGACGCACAATCCGCCGGAAGGAAGCACGAACACGTCATACCAGTCGCCGCTGACCCGACCCCGCTCGGCAGGAACGTAGCGGGCAGCCATTTCCAGGCCGGATACCGCCGGCAGCCGCGCCGGCAGCAGGCTGCGCTGCAGCAGCCCTGCCGCGGTCCGTTGCACCTCAGCCTGGCGAACTTGGATGGCCGACGCGAGCCGATCAGCCACAATCTCCAGCAACCGGGCATCATCATCGGTGAACTGCCGCGTGCCGAGGGAGCCCACGTGCAGCACGCCCATCACCCTGCCGCTGGTCAGCAGTGGTACCCCGAGCAGCGAGCGAATCCCATGTTCCCACAGGATCGGGTTGAGCACCGTGGTGTGATCAACTTGCGGAAGGATCACCGGTCTCTTCTCCACCGCCACACGGCCAGCGAACCCCTTGCCCAACGGAATCCGAACCCCTTGATGAACCTCCGCCTCGATTCCCTTTGCCGCGGTTGCCACCAGCTGCTCAGCCGAAGCATCCAGCAACAGCACAGCGACCGTATCGACCTCAAGCAGCCACTGCACGCGATCCAGCAGCTCAGCCAACAGATCCTCAACACCGAGATGCGCCAGCGCGGCATCGGTTACCCACTCGATCCGACGCAGTCGCTCATCAGCGCCCGGCATACCACCCGCCTAACCAGGACCGAATATGGCCAGCAAGGGTAAGGCACCCGCGCCACTCCCAGCCACCCGACTTTCCGGCGCCGTACTCACCGTTACCCACAGGGCAGCTATCGGCGGCGGGTGAAAACTGCGCGCCCTTGTGGCCGCCGGCATTATGGTTAGCCTTCCCTGCTCGTGGTCGCAGAAACACAACAGTGCGACTGAGAACCAACGCTCACGCCATCGTGCTCCCGCTGACCGTTCCCCCGCCACAAAAGATGCGGTACCGCAACAGTTGACGTTAATCTAACGCACGGCACGCAAATCTTGACGGTGAGAGGCGGACGAGCGTGTGCGCGCGGGCCACAGCGCAGTCTCCCGCGTCTCCGCGCGGGAGACACGAGGGGAGACACGGATGACCGCCAAACGAATCGACCTGTTAGACCCTTGCAACGCCTGCCTACCCGGCGCGGAAGCCGGCTGCGTTGCTGAAACTTTTCACCCGTTTTCTGTACTCGTCGACCACGCCGGCCCCGATGCTGTGGTCGTGTCTGTGATTGGTGAAATTGATCTGCTCACCGCCTCCCCACTGCAGGAACATCTCAGCAGGGTGCTCGCCGCCGGCCCCCGGCATGTGATCATCGATTTGACCCGTACCTCGTTTCTGGGCGCAACGGCGCTGTCGATATTGATGAGCATCAGGCGGGTTGCCACCCAGCAGGGCACCACCCTGCGACTGGCAGCTCCGAAGCGATCGCTGCCAGCTCACGTGTTCAGACTCGCAGGGCTGGATCACCTGCTCGACATCGTGGCGCCGACCTCGGACACGGACGGTTTCCTTGAGCATCGTCCTGCCAGCCGCATCGAGGTGCCCTGGCCCCGCGGGCCATCCCCCGCTGAGGCAGCGGGCTCAGCGGGGGATGATTCCGTTGTCGTGACTGCTGGAGACGACGACTACGACTATTTGATTCCGCTGCAGCTCCGCTATGCCGCCCTGGCCACCGGTGATCCGCAACGCCATCGGCTCCGCAATCAGCTCGTCCAGGGCTACCTTCCGGTGGCCGAACACATCGCCCGCCGGTTTGCCGGCCGCGGTGAGCCACTGGAGGACCTCATCCAGATCGCCACCGTAGGACTCATCAACGCCATCAACCGCTTCGACCCCGCCCGCGGCTCCCACTTCCTGGCCTACGCAGTACCGACAATCACTGGCGAGATCCGTCGGTACTTTCGCGACCACGGTTGGAGCACCCACGTGCCACGCCGACTCAAAGACCTCAACCTGGCGATCCGGCAAGCAACGGCTGAACTGTCCCAACGGCTCGGGCGTTCGCCACGACCCAGCGAGATCGCCCAGCAATTAGCTATACCAACACCTACTGTGCTCGAAGCACTCCAAGCTGCAGAAGCGTATCAAAGCTCGTCGCTTGATGACCTGCTCAGTTGGGAGGAAACCACCGCGACACGTCGGGAGTTCCTCGGTGGACTCGATCCACACATGTGTCTCATCGACGACCGTGAAACGCTGCGGCCCTTACTAGCCCTGCTGACACCCCGAAACCGCACTATCCTCACCCTGAGGTTTTTCCATCAACTCACCCAGCAGCAGATCGCCAAACAAGTCGGCCTTTCACAAATGCAGGTCTCTCGACTGCTTCGCCAAATACTGAACTTCTTGCACCAGCAGATGACCGACCCGAAAAGCGCCATGAGCGCCTCACGCTGCCGACACGACTAAACGACCGTTGGCTCATACGGCTCGAGACGCCCGAAACCACGGCAGCCCTCCAGCTCGATCATCACATCATCCGTATTCAGGTGCGCTGGCGCACGCTGGACATCACCCGGGATCGCTGGTCCTGGCGAGTCCCTGAGCGCAGCGGTTCGGCAGGCAGTCGGCCCAGGGACCAGTGACGTGGCGCGCGGGGACGTCAGGGCAGTGGCGCCCGCGGCACCTGACCCCAGGAGCCACTGCCGGAAGGAGTCCGCATGTCCTGGATCGTCGGTCACTGGGATCACCTCGGCATCGTTGCCGGCAAGGCGATTCTCATGTACGCGACCGCAGTCGTCGGGCTGCGTCTCGGCGAACGGCGCACCCTCGCCCAATGGACCATCATCGATTTCGCCACCGCGGTAGCGATCGGCGCGATCGTCGGGCGCACCGCCATCGCCGGCACCCAGTCCTATGCGACTGGCGCCGTCGCGCTGCTCACCCTTATCGCCGTCCACCGGCTGGCCAGCCTCCTGCGGTTTCGCCCAGTGGCCAGCAAGCTATTCGACCACCGAGTCCGGATCTTGGTCGACCATGGTCACTTGCGTCGCCGCCAGCTGCGTATCTGCGGGCTCACCGAGAACGACCTCTACGCCCAGCTGCGCCAACGCGGCGTGTTCGACCTCACCGGGCTGCGCTATGTCCTCTACGAAACCAAAGGCGATCTGACCGTCGTGCCCGACCGGGATGCCGACGGTGCCGAGCTGCCGCTGGTTCAGGCCGGTCTCGACAGTGCATACGGCGACCAGCACGGCAATCGCATCCAGCACCGGGGTGACGCGGCAGAATGACCCCGCGCAGCCACCGCAGCGCGGCTGCGCGGGAGCAGGCAGGCTGGTGACCGTATGTAACACAGTCTGGTGACATAGGGTTATAAGCCGCACGCGTTCGGGTATCCATTGTCATGACCAGCAGGCGTAGCTACTGCTTTCACAGGTCGCGTGCCCAGCGCGACGTTCGCCGACAGTGCAGTCATCGCGCCGCGGACTCACCGCGGAACGCTGCGCTCGAGGGCCATTAACGTTGGCAATTCTGCCGCCGATTCTACCGTCGCCGAGATATCGGAAAATCAAGCTATCGTCGGGGAGTGAACCGAGGAGGTGGAAATGGTGAGCATTGCGGCGTATTCGGAACACCACGTGGCCAAGGTGGCTCAACGGGCGCGGCAGGGGCCGGTCACGGTTGCGGGATCGGAGCATGGTGAAGGTGAACTTGGTCCGACGCTCACCGACGTGCCCGAGGGCAGCGTCCGGTTGCCTGGCGAGGGTGCCGAAGAGCCTCAAGAGCCGGTGGGTGAGAGCGAACAGCCGCTGGATTTCGTCTGGGACTCAGAACGTTCCGAGGTATTGCAGAAAGCGCGCAATGATGCGGAACTGACCACTTCAGCCGATTCGGTACGTGCATATCTCAAGCAGATTGGCAAGGTTCCCCTTCTCAACGCCGAGCAAGAGGTCCAGCTGGCTCAGCGTATCGAGGCGGGGTTGTTCGCCGCCGAGCGGCTGAGCAAAGCAACCGAGAACGGGGACGAGAAGTTGTCCCCGCAGTTGCGCCAGGATTTGCGCTGGATCGCTCGCGATGGCGAGCGCGCCAAAGATCACTTGCTGGAGGCCAACCTGCGCTTGGTGGTCTCGTTGGCCAAGCGCTACACCGGCCGGGGAATGGCGTTTTTGGATCTCATCCAGGAGGGTACCCTGGGCCTGATCCGGGCGGTGGAGAAATTCGACTACACCAAAGGTTACAAGTTTTCTACCTATGCCACGTGGTGGATTCGCCAAGCCATTACCCGAGCGATGGCCGACCAAACCCGGACCATCCGCATCCCCGTGCACATGATGGAAGTGATCGACAAACTGCGGCGTGTCCAGCGGGACCTGCTCCAGGACCTGGGCCGCAATCCCACGCTGGCCGAGCTGGCCAGCCAGCTGGACGTCACCCCGGAAAAGGTGCTGGAAATTCAGCAGTACGTCCGCGAACCCGTCTCACTGGATCAGACCATTGGCGAGGAAGGCGATGCCCAGCTCAGCGACTTCATCGAAGATTCACAGGCCGCAGTGGCGATCGAGTCGTTGTCGTTTAACATGTTACAAAACGAGCTGCAATCTGTACTGGCCACGCTGTCCGATCGGGAAGCCGGGATCGTCCGGCTGAGATTCGGGCTTGCCGACGGCCAGCCACGGACGCTTGAGGAGATCGGCCGTATCTACGGGATCACTCGCGAACGGATCCGGCAGCTCGAAAGCAAGATCATGGCCAAGCTGCGACACCCCTCCCGGTCCCAGACGCTGCGCGACTACCTCGACTAGCAAGCTACGACTCTCCGGGAGTAAACCAGGGAAGCAACGTGCTGGGCTGATGATCGCCTTCGGTGAGGCCGGAGGCTACCGGCCGCCTTGCGACCTGCTCGCGGCCGGCGATAGTCGCGGTCCGCGCCTAGAAGATCTTTAGCCGTTCCGGTTTGCCGTGGGCATCTTGGACGTACACCGCGCCGCCTGAGTGCATGAGTTCGTCGAGATAGTTGTAGACCTGCAAGGCGCGGTTGATGGTTTCTGTCTTCGTGTCGCCGGTACGTTGCACCGTGGCCTCCAGCGCATGCCAGGCCCGCGGGGTGAGGTTGACGGTCACTCGTTCTGGTGCCGCGTGGCCGCGTCCGGTGCTGACCGTGGCGCGGTCCTGGTCAGTCACAGGGCCTTTTGTCGATGGCATCTGCCTCAACCCTTTCTCTGGGGCAGTACGGGTGCACTGGGCAACGGATTGCGCGGTTGCGATCGACGTGCCCAGTGTCAGCGAGCAGCCGGGCCGTGTGGCTGGCCTCCGTGTAGCTGTTGGCTGGGGTGATCGATGCTGGTTATCATCGGCTCCCGGACTGTGTTTTATCTGGCGATAACGCGGACATCGTTACGTGGATCTGCGACACCTGTCAAGGATGACAGGCATGCATCAGCCTGTCGTGATGATGATACCGACCAGCCGGTTTTCTCTTGTAGTGATATATTTGTCTGGATTTTATCTGTACATCAAGTGGTCTAGCTGGTAATTTCCCGCACAGAACCCCTCTCTTACGTCGCGTAGCGGCCCGGGCGCAAGGAGCTCGCGCTATGGACAAGGACATGCCTCAGGGCCATGAGCCCGAGCATGTTGATCTCACCCAGATCGAGGACGAGCCCGGTGCCCGCGTGGATCCGTTGTTCGAACGGCAAACCGACGACACCGAGATCATGGGGCCCTGGTTTGGGGCGCGCTTCTCCAGCAATACCCCGGTCTCCTCACCTGCAGGCACCGCAACCGCCCTGCTGAAGGTGGTCTTGGCAGCAAGCCTGCCCGCTGCAGGCTTCGCGGCGGGGGGCTGGGCGATGGGGGTGGCAGGTTGGCTGACCCTGACGCTGGCTGGCGTGACTTTCCTGGTCGTCGGGACGGTGGGAGTAGTTCTCATCCTCCGCACCAAGCCGACCCCGCGCGAGGCGAAGTCCGACGGCAACGAAGGAAGCGCCGGAGACACCAACCTTCGAACCCCTTGCCAGCCTGATCAGCGGCACAGCGACCATGCCAGCGCCCATCCAGTGCCGACTCCAG
>Ga0070741_10012067_pt1 | contig 15735 bp, 18 predicted proteins | sample Coa_R1_4_FD_66440 | JGI IMG/M metagenome (GOLD analysis project Ga0070741, IMG submission 66440) | Surface soil microbial communities from Centralia Pennsylvania, which are recovering from an underground coalmine fire - Coalmine... | ecosystem: Environmental > Terrestrial > Soil > Unclassified ...
CCCGCTCGTACGACGACCCGCGCTGGATCGGGCGCGGCCCGAGCACCGCCTCGCAGACCGCCTGGGCACTGCTGGCGCTGCATGCCGCGGAGGCCGAGGGCGAGGCGATGGCCAGGGGCGTAGCCTGGCTCGTGTCCACCCAGCGGCCCGACGGCGGCTGGGACGAGCCGCAGTACACGGGCACAGGTTTCCCCTGCGACTACTACATCAACTACCACCTCTACAGGATCAGCTTCCCCGTGATGGCGCTCGGGCGCTGCCTGGCGACGACGCCGGCAGTCGAGCCCGCGGGGAACGGCGGGAGGTTCTTCCGCAGGCTCACCGAGAGCCGGGGGTGAGCATCCACCCCATGGAGGGGCAGATCCCTTCCGGGGGGGTCCGCGCGCTGGCCGCGCGGCCGCCGGGCGCGCCTTCCGCAGAGGCCGTGATGGAACGGGCCGCGGGCGAGAACTTCCCGGTCGCGAGCCGGCTGCTGCCGCGCGCGCAGCGCGAGCACCTGCTGGCCGTATACGGCTTCGCCCGGCTGGTGGACGAGCTGGGCGACTCGCCGGAGATCGCGCCGGCGGACCGGGCGGGGGCCTTGGATTGGGTGGAGGGCGAACTGGACGCCGCACTCGCAGGCCACGCGCAGCACGCGCTGATGCTCCGGCTCGGCAGGAGCGCCCGTGAGTGCGGGCTCGGACGCGCGCCGTTCGCGCGGCTGATCGCGGCCAACCGGCTCGACCAGCGCAAGAGCCGCTATGCGACCTGGCGCGAGCTGAAGGAGTACTGCGCGCTCTCCGCCGACCCGGTGGGGGAGATCGTGCTCGGCGTCTTCGGACATGGGGAGCCCGAGCTGATCGCGCTATCGGACCGCATCTGCACGGCTCTGCAGCTCGCAGAGCACTGCCAGGACGTCGCGGAGGATCTCGCTCGCGGGCGCATCTACCTCCCGCAGGAGGATCTCGCCCGCTTCGGCTGCGGCGAGGAGGAGCTCAGCCGCCCGCACGCGCGCGAGCCGCTGCGCGCTGTGCTGGCGTTCGAGGCCGAAAGGGGGCGGCGGCTCTTGCAGGAAGGCCTGCCGCTGCTCGCCGCGCTCAGGGGCCGGCCCCGGCTCGCGGTCGCCGCCTTCGCCGCCGGCGGGCGTGCGGCCTTCGACGCGATCGAGCGCGCGGGCTTCGACGTGCTGCCCGGCCCGCCGGCCGCCGGCACCGCGCGCCGGCTGTTCGCGCTCGCGGCGACGCTCTCGGCCCGGGAGGCACGCAGGTGAGCACGACCGTCGAGGCGGCCTATGGGCGCTGCGAAGCGATCACGCGCGAGCAGGCGGCGAACTTCTACTACGGCATACGCCTGCTCTCGGGCGAGCGGCGGCGCGCGATGTGCGCGGTCTACGCGTTCGCCCGCCGCGTCGACGACATCGGCGACGGGGCGCTCGACCCCGGCCGCAAGGCAGAGCTGCTCGACGAGCAGCAGGCGGCGGTGGCGGCGCTGGCAGCGGCGCCTGCCGGGGCGCCCGCCGGGGATCCGGTGATGGTCGCGCTCGCGGACGCTCGCACGCGCTTCCCGCTGCCGCTCGATGCGCTGGACGAGCTGGTCGAGGGGGTGCGCATGGACGTGGTCGGCACGACCTATCGGACCTTCGACGAGCTGCTGCCGTACTGCCGGCGCGTCGCTGGCACGATCGGCCGCCTGTGCCTCGCGATCTTCGGCCTGCGCGACCCCGCCCAGGCGGTGCGGGCGCAGCGCCTCGCTGACGAGCTCGGGGTCGCCCTCCAGCTCACGAACATCCTGCGCGACGTGCGCGAGGATGCCGAAGGCGGGCGCATCTACCTTCCGGCGCAGGAGCTGGCGGCGCACGGGCTGCCGGGGCAGGACCCGGCCGCGCTCGCGGCGGCGGTGGCGGCCGCGAGCGGCCCTCGAGCTCTCCAGCGCGAGGCCTTCGTCGCGCTCGTCCGCTTCGAGGCGGCGCGCGCACGGGAGTGGTTCGAGCGGGGAATGGACCTGGCGCCGCTCCTGGACCGTCGCAGCGCCGCCTGCCTGCTGGCGATGGCGGGCATCTACCGGCGCCTGCTCGAGCGCATCGACGCCGACCCCACGGCGATCCTCGCCGGGCGCGTGTCGCTGCCCGCACGCGAGAAGGCCCTGGTGGCGGTTCGGGGGCTGATCGGGGTCCCGGCGTGAGCCGTGTCGTCGTGATCGGCGGTGGCGTGGCGGGCATCACCGCGGCGCTCGACTGCGCCGAGGCCGGCGCGGCCGTGACGCTCGTCGAGGTGCGACGGCGGCTCGGAGGCGCCGCGTACTCGTTCGAGCGGGACGGGCTGCAGATGGACAACGGGCAGCACGTGTTCCTGCGCTGCTGCACGGCCTACCGGGCCCTTCTCGACAGGCTTGGGAGCACCGGCCTCGTCTCGCTCCAGGAGCGGCTCGAGATCCCCGTGCTCGCGCCCGGCCGGCGTCCCTACGTGCTGCGCAGCGGACGGCTGCGGGCACCCGCGCATCTCGCCGGGGCGCTGGCGCTCTACCCGCGCATGTCGCCGCCCGCGCGCCTCGGCGCCGCCCGCGCGGCGCTCGCGCTCGGGCGGCTGGACCCCGAAGACCCGGCGCTGGACCGCGTCGCCTTCGGCGAGTGGCTCGCGCGGCACGGCCAGGGCCCCAAGGCGCTCGCGGCGCTGTGGGACCTGATCGCGCTGCCGACGCTGAACCTGCCGGCCGAGGACGCCTCGCTCGCGCTGTCGGCGTTCGTCTTTCAGACCGGTCTGCTCGCGAGCGCGCACGCGGGCGACATCGGCTTTCACACCGGAACGCTGCAGGAGATCATCGGCGAGCCGGCCCGGCGAGCGCTCGCCGCGGCCGGGGTGGACGTGCGGCTGGGCTGGCGAGCCGAGCGGCTGCAGCGCACGGGCGCGGGCTACCGGCTCGAGGGCCGCGCTCCCTCCGGGCCCGAGCACGTCGAGGCGCAGGCGGCGATCGTGGCCCTGCCGCACGATCGTGCCGGGGGGCTGCTGGAGCCGCTGCTGGGGCCGAACGCCGGGATGCCGGCGCCGCTCGAGAGCTCGCCGATCGTCAACCTGCACGTCGTCTACGCCGAGCGCGTGCTCGACCAGCCGTTCGCGGCCGGCGTCGGCACTCCCGTGCAGTACCTGTTCGATCGCAGCGCCGCGGCGGGCGCGCCGGCCGGGCACCAGTACCTCGCGATCTCGCTCTCGGGGGCGAGCGCGGAGATGCAGGAAAGCGTCCCGCAGCTGCGCGAGCGCTATCTGACCGCGATGGCGAAGCTGCTGCCGCGTGCGCGAACCGCGAGGGTCGAGCGCTTCCAGGTCACGCGCGAACACGCGGCGACATTCCGCGCGGCGCCCGGCTCGGCGGCGCTGCGGCCCGGGGCTCGGACCGAGCTGCCGGGGCTCGTGCTCGCCGGCGCCTGGACCGACACCGGCTGGCCCGCCACGCTCGAGGGCGCCGCGCTGAGCGGCGGGCGGGCCGCGAAGCTCGCGCTCGGCGAGCTCGGCAGGGCTTCGGCGCTCGCGCCCGGAGCCCGGGCGGGTGCCGCGCAGGTCGCGTCCGAGTCCTACAGGCCGCCGATCCCGGAGCCGGCACCGGCGCGGGAGTCATCGCCGCAGCCGGCGCCGGAGTCGTCGCCGCAGCCGGTTCCGGAGCGATCGCCGGCGGGGGTTGCAGATTCCGGCCGGCCGCCGATTCCCGAGCCGTACCGGCCGCCGATCCCGGAGCCGGGCTCGTGAGCGATCTGCTGGTCGCCGCGCCGCTGCGGATCGAGGCTGCGCTGATCGCCTCGGCCTCGCGCAGCGCGCTGGTCCACAAGACGGGAATGGGGCCGCACCGCTCCCGCGAGGCCGCCCGGGAGCTGGACGCCCGCGCCGCCCGCGCGCTGCTGGTGGTCGGCTTCTGCGGCGGGCTCGACGAGCAGTCGGTCCCGGGCGAAGTGATCGTCGCCGAGAGCGTCTACGCCGCACCCGACGAGAACCACCCCGAGGAGCCGCTGCGCTGCGACCTCGCGGGAGCCCTCGTGCAGCGGCTGACCGGTCTCGGGCTGAAGGTGCGCCTCGGACCTGTCGTCTGCGTGTCGAAGCTGGCGCTCGGCGAGCGCCGTGCCGAGCTGCACCGCGGCGGCGCGATCGCCGTGGACATGGAGTCGGTGTGGCTCGGCGCCGGCGCGAACGGGCGGCCGTTCGGGGTCGTGCGGGTCGTGCTGGACAGCCCGACCCACGAGCTGATGCGCCTGCAGGCCGTCGGCGGCGCGCTGAGGGCCGCTGGAGCCCTGCGCAAGGTTGCGGCCGCGCTTCAGGACTGGGGCCCTGGGCAATAAGGTAGGAGCGCGATGGGAGCCCGCTTCAAACAGAGCACGCGCATGGGCATGTACCTGATGCGCCAGCGGCTGGCCAAACGGGAGAAGTTCCCGCTGATCGTCGAGCTCGAGCCGCTGTTCCAGTGCAACCTGGCGTGCTCGGGCTGCGGCAAGATCCAGCACCCCGAGCACGAGCTGCGCCGCCGCATGCCGGTCGAGCAGGCGGTCGGCGCCGTCGAGGAGAGCGGCGCGCCGATGGTGTCGATCGCGGGCGGCGAGCCGCTGATCCACCCGGAGATCCACGTGATCGCCGATGAGCTGATCAAACGCAAGCGCTTTGTCTACCTCTGCACGAACGCCCTGCTGCTCGAGCGCAAGATGGGGAACTTCAAGCCCAGCCCCTACTTCGCCTGGGCCGTCCACATCGACGGGCTGCGCGAGCGCCACGACGAATCGGTCGAGCGCGAGGGCGTCTTCGACAAGGCCGTCGCCGCGATCCGCGCCGCCAAGGCCGCGGGCTTCCGCGTCACCACCAACACGACGTTCTTCACCAACGACTCGGCCAAGTCGATCCGCGAGGTGCTCGACTTCCTGAACGACGACCTCGAGGTCGACGAGATGATGATCTCGCCGGCCTACGCGTACGAGAAAGCCCCCGACCAGGACCACTTCCTCGGCGTCAGGCAGACCCGCGAGCTGTTCAGCGAGGCGTTCGCGGACGGGCGCCGCAAGCGCTGGCGGCTGAACCACAGCCCGCTGTTCCTCGACTTCCTCGAGGGCAAAGCCGAATTCGACTGCACGGCCTGGGGCATCCCGAGCTACTCGCTGTTCGGCTGGCAGCGCCCCTGCTACCTGATGTCCGACGGCTACACGGAGACCTACAAAGAGCTGATCGAGACGACCGACTGGGAGAAGTACGGCCGCGGCCGCGACCCCCGCTGCGACAACTGCATGGCGCACTGCGGCTACGAGCCGACGGCGGTGCTGCAGACGACGCGCTCTCTGAAGCAGTCACTGCGCGCGCTCGCCGGCTGAGCGCGTTCTGCAAGGCCCGTCGGCGCCCGGTGCCGGCCTCCCGGCTGGGGCCGCACCTGCCGGACCCGATCACGGGGCCTGCGGGGGCTGAATGCCCGCCTCGGCGACCGAGTCCAGTTCCTCCTCCTCGGCCTGCTCTGCGCGGCGGCGCAGATCGCCCCACGTGAGCCCCTCGCGCAGCAGGGCCGGGACGCCGAGGCCCAGCGCCGTGACGACCTCGACGGCCTGGAGGATGATGCCGTAGGCCAGCGCGACCCCGGCCCCGACGCCGTACGCAGCCAGCACGACGAGGCAAGCCGCCTGGAAGACGCCGACGTTGGACGGCGTCGCGGGCACCACGGCGCTGACGTTGACGGCCAGCAGGATCGCCGCCGCGGCCGAGAGCCCCGCTTCGTGCTGGAGGTTGAGCGCAACCAGGACCGAGTAGCAGGCCAGCCACTGCAACGCCCACGCGAGCAGCTGCATCGCCAGAGCCGGCGCGCCGTGGCGCGGGCGCGCGAACACGACGAGGCCGCGCCGTGCATCCCGTAGCAGGCGCTCGAAGAGCAGCGCCGCGGCCTGCAGGCGCTTGGACGGGGACAGCCGCCCCAGCGAGAGCAGCCGCGGCCCGGCGATCACGAGCAGCGTGATCGCCAGCGGCAACGTGAGCGCCACGATCACCCCGGTGATGTGCCCCCCGAGCAGCGGCACGGCGCTCAAGGTGACGACCGCGAGCACCGCGAGGGCGACGAGGTTCATCAGCGTCTGGGAGAAGACGGTCCCGGCGACCACGGGCAGGACTACGCGCTGCGGCTCGTCGATGCGCCGGCTCAGCACGACCACCCGCATCGGCTCGCCGAGCCGGCCGGGCAGGACCGCCGAGGTCATGACCCCGATCATCGTCGCGCGGACGACCGCGAACCAGTGGATCACGCTCTCGGGCAGCGCGGCGCGCAGCGTCTCGTACCAGGACACCGATCGCAGCACCAGCGAGAGCGCCATCAGCACCACGGCGAGCGCGATCCAGGCGGGGTTGGCGTTGATCAGCGCGTGCCCGACATGGCTGAGATTGAGCCGTGTCAGGGCGAAAGCGACCAGCCCGGCCATCAAGAGCGCGAGCAACGCGATCCCGGCGCCTCGCCGGCCCCGTCTGGGCCCCGGCGGCGCGGACGTCTGCGGGGGCCGGGGCGGGGGGTCGGTCATCCGGCGGGGTCTATCACTTCGGGCGGGCACGCCCACCGCCGGATGGGCACAGCAGGCGCTGGAGATGCCCCTGGGCGGCTACGTGCAGCCCCGCTGCGGGGTGAGGCTATGCTGCGCTCTTCCGCAGCGATGAGGCCCGCTCCATAACCGCGGCTCCGGCCGCTGATGGCTTCTACTTCCCGTCACCGAGAGGAGTGAGGGCCGTCATCCGTGGAACGAGAGCCGGACATCGATGCGATCGACGAGGGGCAGCCGGCTGCTCTCCCCGCCGTCGACACGCGCGAGCTTCTCGTCGTCTTCGCCGGCGGTGCGCTGGGCGCGCTCGCTCGCGGCGGCCTGGAGCACGCGCTGGCCCCGTCCCCGGGCGCCTGGCCCTGGCCCACCTTCGCCGTCAACCTGGCGGCCGCCGCGCTGCTCGGCTACGCGGTGGCATGGCTCGGCGAGCATCACCCGAGCACCATGTATCTGCGCGCCTTCGTCGTGACCGGCATATGCGGTGCGCTCAGCACGTTCTCGACGTTCGCGCTCGAGCTGATCCACATCTACGAAACGACGGGGCTCGCCCTCGCATGCGGGTACGGTGCCGCGAGCATCGCGGGTGGCGCCGTGGCGCTCCTGATCGGCATGGCCCTCGCGCCCAAGGTCCCGGCGGATGTGCTCGCACGCAGAGGAAAGCGCCGATGAGCTCGGTGGCGCTCTGGCTGGGCGTAGCCGTGATCGGCGGGCTCGCCTCGGTGGCGCGCTTCGTGGTGCATGGACTGTTCCCGCGTGACTCTCCGGACCGGCACGGAGCGCCGGTCCGGTCCCTGATCCGAGGTCTTCCCCTCGGCACGCTGGCGGTCAACGTGAGCGGCTGCTTCGTCCTCGGCCTGCTGGCGGGGGCGGGTGTCGCCGGGGACGCCTACCTGCTGGCCGGCACCGCCGCGCTCGGCTCCTACACGACGTTCTCGACCTGGATCCTCGACACCGAGCGGCTGGCCCGGCACCGGCTGCCGGGGCGAGTCGCGGCCAACCTGGCCGGGAGTCTCGTGCTCGGGATCGCGGCGGTGGAGCTGGGGCGGCTGATCGCGGGCGGGTGAGCCCCGGCGCTAGTCCCGCGGAAAGCGCATCGCCCACGGCTCGAGCGGCACGCGCAGCCCGTTGCACACGTAGGCGATCGTGTGGTACCAGCCCGCCGTCACGATCAGCTCGATGATCTGCTGCTCGCTGAAGCGGGCGCTCAGCTCGGTCCACAGCTCCTCGCCGATCGAGCTCCTCTCGTGGAGCTCCTCGGCCAAACGCAGCACGGTCTTCTCCTCGGGCTCCCAGCAGTCCTCGCCCGAGCCGCCGGTGGCCGTCGCCTGCAGGCGACGCTCGTCCAGGCCAGCCGCCGCGCCGAAGGCGCTGGCGTGAACGCCCCACTCGTACTCGGCGCCCGCGAGCGCGCAGGTGCGGTCGATCATCAGCTCGCGCAGGGGCAGCGGCACCGCTGCGCGCGAGCCGAGGATGCCGGCCCCGAGCGGGCGCATGCGGCTCGACAGCTCGCTGTGAACGTGGAGCGTGCGAAACAGCGCCAGCGGCTCGATGTCGGATTGGGGATCCCACCCACCCGGCATCCAGCGGGCGAGCTGCTCGGCGACCTCCGGCTCGTACGGCGGCTCCAGCGGGGCGATTCGCGGTGCGGCGGTGGCACTCATCTAGACTCCCTGGTCATGCTTCGATTTTCACAGCGCCTGCGCCGCGAAGCGTATCGCTTCTGTTTCAGAAGCGCATCGCGGAGGCCGAGATGAGCGAGCGCGCGCCGGTCCCGGGCGCCGCCGTTCGCGGCTCACGCAGCGGCCGTCCGGTGATGGCCCTGCTCGACCTCCTGGGCCGCCGCTGGGCCCTGCGCGTGCTCTGGGAGCTGCGCGAGGGCCCGCTCGCCTTCCGGGCCCTGCAGGGGCGCTGCGAGGCCATGTCCTCCAGCGTCTTGAACCAGCGCCTCGCCGAGATGCGCGCGGCGGGCATCGTCGAGCGCTCGGAGAGCGGATATCGGCTGACGGCCGAGGGCCGGCGCCTGCTCGACGGGCTCGAGCCGCTGCAGGCGTGGGCCGAGCGTTGGGAGGCGCGCACCCGCCGCGGCGGCGGACGCTAGGCCTCGAGCAGGAGCGTCACCGGCCCGTCGTTGACGAGCTCGACCTCCATGTGGGCGCCGAAGATGCCGCGCTGCGCATCGGCGAGCTCGCAGAACAGCTCATAGAGCGGCTCGGCCTGTGCGCCCGGCGCGGCGGCCACGAAGCTCGGGCGGTTGCCGCGGCGCGCGTCGCCGTAGAGCGTGAACTGGCTGATGCACAGGATCTCGCGATCGCCGAGCGCCTCGTTCATGTTCCCCTCCCGATCGGGGAAGACCCGCAGGGCACGCACCTTCGCGGCCAGCCGCTCGGCCTGCCGCGGGCCGTCCTCGCGGCTGACGCCGAGCAGCACCAGCAGCCCGGGCCCGATCGCGCCCACCGGCTCCGGAGCGGGCGCGACACGGACGCTCGCGCGAGAGACCCTCTGGACGAGCGCGCGCATCGCCGGCGAGTATGTCATACTTAAGTGGATGCTTAACCAACGCGAACCGGTCGACATGGTGTTCCACGCCCTCGGCGACCCGACCAGGCGCCGCATCGTCGAACACCTGAGCCACGGCCCGGCGAGCGTGAGCGAGCTGGCGCGGCCGCTCGCGATCTCGCTTCCGGGCGTGGTGCAGCACCTGCAGGTGCTGGAAGCGAGCGGGCTCGTCTCCTCGGAGAAGATCGGGCGTGTGCGCCGCTGCAGCATGCGGCCGGCCGCGATGCGCGAGGCCGAGGGCTGGATCGCCGAGCGCCGCGACGAATGGGAGCGCCGCCTCGACAGGCTCGGCGCCTACCTGGCCGAGAACCCCTAGGCCGCCCGACCCCACCCGCACACCGTCATGGACCGCAGCGCGACCCCTCCAAACAAAAAAAGAAAGGAGACGTCATGAGCGACAGATCGACCGAGCACGCCACGTTCGTGATCGAGAGGACCTACCCCGCCGCACCGAAACGGGTGTTCCGGGCCTTCGCCGAGGTGCAGGAGAAGGCGAAGTGGTTCGGTCCGCCCGAGATGGGTGCCGAGCGGATCGACCTCGACTTCCGCATCGGCGGCACCGAGCGCTTCGAGGCCGAGGGCCCGGACGGCGCGCACTACGTCTACTCGGCGGTCTACCAGGACATCGTCGACGACACCCGGATCGTCTACACCTATGAGATGTACCGCGGGGAGGACCGGATCTCGGTGTCGGTGAGCACGATCGAGTTGCAGGCCGCAGAAGGCGGCACCGCGCTGGCTTACACCGAGCAGGGCGTGTACCTCGACGGGCACGACGGCCCCGGCCCGCGCGAGCACGGCACCCGGATCGCGCTCGAACGGATCACGGAGGCGCTGGCATCGTGACGCCACCTGACCGCGACAACCGCTGGATCTCGCTGTACGTGCTGTGCGCGGGGATGCTGATGATCGTCCTCGACGTGACGATCGTGAACGTCGCGCTGCCCTCGATCCAGGATGAACTGCACTTCTCCAACGCCGCGCTCGCGTGGGTCGTGAACGCCTATCTGATCGCCTTCGGCGGTCTGCTCCTGCTGGCGGGGCGCTGCGGCGACCTCGTGGGCCGGCGCCGCGTGTTCCTCGCCGGCATCGGCGTCTTCACCCTCGCCTCGCTGCTCTGCGGCCTCGCCGATAGCCAGGCGGTGCTGGTCGGCGCGCGTTTCGTGCAGGGCGTCGGCGGGGCGATGACCTCCGCGGTGATCCTCGGGATGATCGTGACGATGTTCCCGGACCCGCGCGAGCAGGCGCGCGCGATCGGTACCTACGCCTTCGTCGCCTCGGCCGGCGGCTCGGTCGGACTGCTGCTCGGCGGCGTGATCACGCAGGCGATCGACTGGCATTGGATCTTCTTCGTCAACGTCCCGATCGGCATCGCCACGGCGGTGCTCGCGCGGCGCCTGATCGACCCCGAGCAGGGCATCGGGCTCGGCCGCGGCGCGGATGCGCCCGGTGCTGTCCTCGTGGTCGCGGCGCTGATGGTCGGCGTCTACGCGATCGTCGGTCCCGCGGCCTCGCACGGCTGGGGCGACGGCCGCACGCTGGCCCTCGGGGCCGTCAGCGTCGCCCTGCTCGTCGCCTTCCTCGTGCGGGAGTCCCGGGCCGCACACCCGCTCGTGCCGCTGCGCATCTTCCGCTCGCGCCCGGTCGTGGCGGCGAACGGGATCCAGATCCTGTCCGTGGCGGGGATGTTCGGGATGTTCTTCCTCGGCGCGCTCTACCTCCGCCGCGTGCTCGGCTACGACGCGCTCGAGATCGGGCTCTCGTTCCTGCCGGTGACCGTTGCGATGGGGACGCTCTCGATCCGCTACTCCGAGCGCATCGTGACCCGCTTCGGGGCGCGCACCGCGCTCCTGGCCGGGATGCCGCTGATCATGGTCGCGCTGGCGCTGCTCGCGCATGCCGGGGTTCACGGCAGCTATCTGCGGGACGTGTTCCCCTCGATGGCGCTGCTGGGCATCGGCGCCGGCGTCGCGTTCCCGGCGCTGATGAACGTCGCGATGAGCGGGGCGACCCAAGAGGACGCCGGGCTCGCCTCGGGGCTCGTCAACACCACCGCGCAGGTGGGCGGCGCGCTCGGCCTGGCGGTGCTCGCGACCCTCTCCGAGTCCCGCACGCGAGCGCTGAGCCACGGCGGGCACGAGACGGCCGCCGCGCTCACGGGCGGCTACCACCTGGCCTTCTGGATCGCGGCCGGGCTCGTCGCGTGCGCGCTCGCCGTCGCCGTGTTCGCGCTGCCCGCGGGCGAGCGGCAGGAGAGCGAGCAGCGGGAGGGCGCCGGCGCGGCGCAGCCCGAGGGCGCACCCTGAGCCGGCGGCGGACCGCCCCGCGGCGCGAGGCGCGCTGCGGAGCGGTCCGTGACGGCCCGCAGCAGTGAAGCACCGGCCTGCATCTGCCGAAGAGGTCCAATGCGCCTCTTCGGGCGTCTCAAGAGCCTGGCCGGACGCCTCAGCCTGACGCGGCAGGTGGCGCTGCTCAGCCTGCTCCCGATGCTCGCGCTGGGGCTGATTTTGTGGCACGTGCTGCAGGGCCAGGTCGTGGAGCGCACGCTGACGGACGCGACCCGCTCTGCGCGCATCATCGCGCGGCTCGGGGTGCAGCCCACGCTGACGCCGGCGAGCCTGCGCAGAGGGCTCGACCCGGCACAGGTCGAAGACCTCGACTCCCGGCTCAGCGAGCCGTCCGTGGGGGAGGACCTCGCACGGATCAAGGTGTGGAACTCGGCCCACACGATCGTCTACTCCGAGGACCATTCGCTGATCGGCCGCTCGCCCGAGCCGAGCGACGACCTCGAGGCCGCGCTGGACGGGCATCCGCAGGGCGCACAGCTGGTCGACCCCTCCGCGGACAGCGAGACGGCCAGCGAGGTCGGCCTCGGCAAGCTGATCGAGGTCTACGTGCCGCTCCGCTTCAGGGCCGGCGGCCCGCCGGCCGGCGCGTTCGAGATCTACCTGAGCTACCAGCCGGTCGCCGCCGCCGTGCAGCGCGACAAGCGCATGATCGCGCTGCTGCTCGCGATCGGGTTGGCCCTCCTGTGGGCGGTGCTCTACCGGATCGTTGCGCGCGCGTCGCGGCGCCTGCGCCGCCAAGCCGCCGAGAACTACCGCCTCGCGCGCTACGACCAGCTGACGGGGCTGCCGAACAGGACGCGGTTCGTGGAGGACGCCGAGCAGGCGGCGCGCACAGGCGCGGGCACCGCGGTGCTGATGATCGATCTGGACCGCTTCAGCGAGATCAACAACACCCTCGGCGCGCAAAGCGGCGACGAGGTCCTGCGCGAGGTCGCGCGCCGCATCGGCGGCTTCGACGGCGCCGTCGCGGCGCGGCTCGGCGGCGATGAGTACGCGATCCTCTGCGCCAGCGCGGGCACGACCGCGCTCGCCCGCGAGTGCGCCGAACAGGCGCTGCGCGCGCTGGAGCCCCCGGTCGAGCTGAACGACGTCGCACTCGACGTGGAGGCGAGCATCGGGGTGGCGGTGCTCGGCGAGCACGCCGAGGACGCGGGCCTGCTGTTGCAGCGGGCGGACCTGGCGCTCGCCCACGCCCGCTCCCACGGCTCCAGGATCGAGGTCTACTCGCCGCTGATGGAGCGCTCCGACGCCGAGAGCCTGAAGCTGCTCGGCCAGGTCCGCGGGGCGCTGGCAGCGGGCGAGTTCATCCTTCACTACCAACCGAAGGTGGACCTCCGGACCAGGCGCATCACGGGCGTCGAGGCGCTCGTGCGCTGGCGCCACCCGGAGCTGGGACTGCTCGGACCCGACCGCTTCATCCCGCTGGTCGAGCAGACGTCGCTGATCGGCCCACTGACGATGTATGTGCTCGACCAGGCGCTTGCGCAGGCCGTCGCGTGGCGGCGCCGCGGGATCGTGCTCGAGATCGCGGTGAACCTCTCGGCCCGCAACCTGCTCGACCCGGAGCTGCCCCAGCGGCTGGCCGCCCTCCTGCGCGAGCGCGGGGTCCCCGCGGAGCAGCTCGTGCTGGAGGTCACCGAGAGCGCGGCGATGGCCGACCCCGAGCGGGGCGCGCTGGTGCTGGAGGCGTTGCGAGAGCTCGGCGCCGGGATCTCGATCGACGACTTCGGCACCGGCAACGCGTCGATCGAGTACCTCGCCGAGCTGCCCGCCACCGAGCTGAAGATCGACCGCACGTTCGTGACCGACATCCTCGATAGCGCCCGCAACCAGGCGATCGTGCGCTCGACGATCGACCTCGCCCGCCACCTCGGCATGACGGTCGTGGCCGAGGGGATCGAGCGCGAGGACACGCTCGAGCACCTGGCGCAGGAGGGCTGCGCGATGGGCCAGGGGTTCTACTTCTCGCGCCCGCTCGGGGCGAAGGAGCTCACGCAGCAGCTCGCTGCCGCCTTCGGGCTCGGCGGCTCAGAGCTGCGCGCGGGCAGCAACGCTGTGTTCGGTTCCCGCTGAGCCGCTGAGCCGCTTCCTCAGCCCGCCCTCATCGCGGCGCTCGCAACCTGTTCGGCGGCGGGCTCCGCTTCGAGCACGCGATGGGAGCCGTCGTCGAAGACGAGCACGCCGCCCCAGGGCAGCCGGCCGGGCGCCCCGGCGGGGCCGCTGAGCACGGCGGCCTTGGCGTGTATCTCGGCGAGCGTCGCGGTCGGCGCCAGGGCGGTTGCCTGGACGACGCCGGTGAACGCCGGCATCCCGGTGGCGGGGTCGAGCAGGTGATGGCGCGGCCGGCCGTCGGCGCCGAGCCAGCTGCGCCGTCCGATGCCGCTCGTCGCGACGCCGCCGTCGCGACGCGAGAACCGGTGCAGGACCGTGCCGTCGAAGGGGCTCTCGACCTCCACCTCGCGCGCGAGGCCGCCTGCTCCGCCGAGCGCGAGATCGCCTGCGCAGTCGATGGCGAAGCTGCGGTGCGCGCCCAGCGTCGATGCCAGCTCGTCCGCGAGCATCCCCTTCGCGAGACCGCCGCTGTCGAGCGCGAGACCGGGCGGGCGGCAGACCACCCGTGCGGCCTCGTCGCCATTCAGGAGCTCCCAGCCGCGGGCGGGCGAGGCCCCGGCGGCACCACGGCGCGGCGCCAGCGCGAGCGCCAGGCGCAGCGGCAGCGCGGGGGGCAGATCTGCGGCGTAGCCCGCGCGCGAGAGCTCACCGGCGAGCGTCGCGTCGACGAGCCCGTCCGTCAGCTCGGCGGCTTCGCGCGCCGTCGCCGCAAGCCGTGCCATCAGGGCGCTGGCCGGGACCGCTTCGCGCGGGTCGGCGTTCAGCCGGGAGAGCTCGCTCGCCGCAGAGAAGCGGGTGAAGATGCGGTGCCAGAGGAGCATGCTCGACCGCGCGCGACCCGCCGCCTGCCTGGCGGTCTCGGCGGCGTCTCCTTCGACGTAGACGCCGCAGCGTCCACCGAAGCAGGCGAACCGCAGGGTCGTCTCCTCGCTCACGACTGCGAGGTCCGCAGGCCGGAGGGCCCGCTCGATTCCGCTTCGGGTTCGCCCGTGGACGACCCGGATTCAGATTCGCGGCCGGAGGAGGGTTCTGCTGCAGTGGAGGATTCCGTCGAAGTGGAAGGTTCGGCCGAGCTTTCGGATTCGGCAGAGGACGACGATTCGCTTTCCTCATCCGAGCCGGCTGCCGTCGCACCGGCTTCGCTCTCCCGGGAGCGGGCCGCTTCCTGTTCTTCGCGACGTTCGCGTTCGGAGGCCTGCTTGCGGGCGGCGGCGGCCGCGGCACTCGTTCCCGAGCTGCCGGCCGCGCGGCGCTCGGCGCTCGCCACCAGCGCCGGGTCGTGTCCGGAGGCGAGCTGCACGTAGACGACCAGGAAGGCGGCGATGAAGAGCGAAACGGTGGCGGCCGCGACCCATACGCGGATCCTGCGCGCGCGCCGTGCCATCGCCTCGCGCTTGGCTCGCGCCAGCTCACGCGCGCCGAGACAACCATCGGGGGCTCCCGGCCGGGCGCTCATGGCCGGCCGACCGCGGCTCGGGGGCTGCCTGCGCCCGCGCGGCCGTGCTCCTGGCCGGCTCCCGAAGCGATCCAGCGCCGTGCCCAGACCGCTGCGAGCCCAAGCAAGGCCGGCGCCGTCGTGATCGCGACCATCGCCAGGAACCAGGTCTGGCCGGCGTCCGTGCCCTCGCCGAGGGAGTGGGCGAGGCCGAGCGCCCAGGCGAGCGCTGTGAGACGGTGCAGGCGGCGCCAGCGCTGGACGCCGATGCGCCCGCGCAGGTAGTAGGAGACGCCGAGCAGCGCGAGCGCCCAGAAGGAGACGATTCCGGCTGTCGTCCAAAAGGTCTTGTAGGACGCGGCGAAGGGGAGAGAGATGTCGGCCAGCGAGAGGCCGATGAAGCTGTCCGGAAGCAGCGTGAGGCCGTGCGCGGCGATCGCCGCGAGCGTCGCGAGCGAGAGCGCCTCGTGGGCCACCCGCAGCTCGGCGCCGCGGCCCGCGCGCAGGCGCGTGCCCATCAGCAGGCCGACACAGACACTTGCGCTGGAGAGGATCAACGCCGCGATTCCGGCCGCCCGGCTGGCGATCCAGAAGAGGTGCGGGCCGACGGTTGTCGCGAGGGTGGCGATCTGCATGAGGTCAGGAAAGCGGGTCTACCTCAGAGCGGGCTGAGCGTCGTATGAGGATCGCTTCAAGCTGCCGAGGCGGTGCGGGCAGGCAGCGTGACGACGAACGACGCGCCTCCGCCCGGAACGTCCTGCACGTCGATCGAG
>Ga0070741_10012068_pt1 | contig 15734 bp, 17 predicted proteins | sample Coa_R1_4_FD_66440 | JGI IMG/M metagenome (GOLD analysis project Ga0070741, IMG submission 66440) | Surface soil microbial communities from Centralia Pennsylvania, which are recovering from an underground coalmine fire - Coalmine... | ecosystem: Environmental > Terrestrial > Soil > Unclassified ...
CAACTGGCCTCCGATGCGGGCTTCGCCGTCGAGGAACGCAAGATCGACGTCGACGAGTGGCAGAAGGGCGCCGCGGCGGGTGAGATCACCGAGGTGTTCGCGTGCGGAACCGCGGCCGTGATCACCCCGGTCTCGTCGGTGCGCTATCCCGACGGGGAGTTCACGATCGCCGACGGCGAACCGGGCGAGGTCACGATGGCGCTGCGCGACACGCTGACCGGCATCCAGCGCGGCAAGTTCGCCGACACTCACGGCTGGATGACGCGGCTCGGCTAACGGATCGCCAGCCCCACAGCCGTCAGGGTCGTCGTAACCTCGATCGCTGCGCCCAGCACGTCGCCGGTGATGCCACCGAACCGGCGCACGCAATGCGCAACCAGGAGCGCCGAGGCCCCGAGTGCGACGAGCACCACCACCGGCCCCTGCCACAGCCGCGGCGCGGCGAATGCCGAGGCGGCTGCGACGGCCACGGTCCATACGGCCACGACTGCCAGCGGCTGCGAGCCGGCCACTTGACGGCCGAGCACGCTGCCTTCCGCGGCGGGAATGCCCCGTCGGCACGCCCACACCGCGGCGACCCGGCCCGTCGTCACCGCGACGATTACCGCCGGCCAACACGCGTGGGCGAACGCCAACCCCGGCACGACGACGGCGACGACCACTGCGGCCACACCGAACGGGCCCGTCGACCCGTCGCGCATGACCGCGAGCGCGCGCTCGGACGGTCCGTAGCACCCGAGCGCGTCCACCGTGTCGGCGAGCCCGTCGACGTGCAGGCCGCGAGTGGCGAGCAGGAGGACCGTGACCGCCAGCATCCCCGCGAGTGCGCTGTGTGGCCCGAACGCCCATGACCCCGCCCATAACACCGCCGCCGCCAGCGCGCCCAGCACCGCACCGACGAGTGGAAGCGCGGTGAGCGTGCCGCGCCGGATCTCGGCGCCCCGCGCCGGTATCACCGTGGCGAACGCGAAAGCGCTTGTGACAGAACGGATCATGACTTCTTGTCGGTCACCGACGCCTCATCGAACGTCGCCATCGACGCCAGCGCCGCGACCGCGGCCCGCACGACGGGCAGCGCCACCAGCGCACCGGTGCCTTCTCCGAGGCGCATCTTCAAGTCGACGATCGGCTCCAACTCCAGGCGTGCCAGCGCCAGCGAGTGCGCAGGCTCTACGGAGCGGTGGCCGGCCTGCCACCACAGCCGCGCGCTGGGCGCCATCAGGTCGGCGACCAATGCCGCGGCCGTCACGATCATCCCGTCGAGCAGCACGGGAGTGCGCCTCACCGCGGCCTGGGCGCAGAAGCCGGCGATCGCGGCCAGATCCGCACCGCCGCACGCCTGCAGCAGCGCGACCGGATCGCCGGCGTGATGCCGCGCGCGGTATACCGCATTGCGAACTGCCGTCGTCTTGCGCATCCATGCCTCGTCGTCGATCCCCGTGCCACGCCCGACGGCCACGACGGGCTCGCTGCCGGTGATCGCCGACACCAAAGCCGTTGCCGCCGTGGTGTTTCCGATGCCCATGTCGCCGGCGATCAGCAGGTCGGCGCCGGCGTCGACCTCCTCGTCGGCGATCAGCTTGCCGGCCTCCAGTGCCGCGCACGCCTCGTCGGCGGTCAGCGGGTCCTCGACGGCCAGGTTGCGACTGCCGCGCCGCACCTTGTGCGCGCCGATCGCCGGGGTCAGCGGTTCGTCACAGTCGACCGCGATGTCGACGACGCGTACGCCCGCGCCGGCGACCTGCGCCAGCACGTTGACCGCCGCGCCGCCGCCATGCATGTTCGCCACCATCTGGGCCGTCACCTCGGCGGGATACGCCGACACCCCGGCAGTGGCGACACCGTGGTCGCCAGCGAACACGACTACCCGCGCACGCTCAAATTGCCTTGGCGGACAAACACCTTGGCATGCCGCCACCCAGATCGACAGCTCTTCGAGGCGGCCGAGCGAGCCGGGCGGCTTGGTCAACGACGCCTGACGGGCGCGCGCCGCCGCGGCCGCGGTCTCGTCTGGCGCGGTGGCGACAGGAAAGTCAGGGGCGGTCACCGGCGTCCTTCACGATCATCGGCTGGCCCGCCACGATCAGCACCACGCGGTCACACAGGTCGGCGAACCGCTGGTTGAGCGCGCCGAGCTCGTCGGCGAATCGCCTGCCCGATTCGGTGGCAGGAATCACCGAGAGGCCCACTTCGGGACTCACTACCACCAGCGGTGCACCGAAACCCTTGACGGCGCAGATCAATTCGTCCACCGGCGGATCGGCGAGGTGCGCCGTCAGCCAGCCGCCGAGGTCGTCGATCAGCATGGCAGACCCGTCGTCGTGCAAAACCGTTGCAAGACAGGTGGTTTCGACCGTCGACCAGTGCGCGGGCCGGCGCGCCCGATGAGCTTCGACGCGCGCTGACCACGCCGGGTCGGAATCGTGTGCCGGCCCGGTGGCCACGTAGCGCACCGGCTCGCCCGGGCCGACCGCATCCACGATCGCCGACTCCGCCCACTGCGACTTGCCCGACCTGATGCCGCCGAGCACCAACGTCCGCACGTCGGTCAGGTGACTGCTTCGCCGCGCTTGACCGCGGGACGCGGTGCGCGCATCCGACGCAGTTGCGACGCGCGACTGGCGGCGTAAAAGCCCAGCCGCCAAGCGCTTTCGGTGTTCTTGGGGAACTTCTGGTCGACGAGCTTGTTGATCTTGCGACCGAGCAGAAAGCCGCTGATGATCATCAGCACGACGAGCACCATCATCGCGAGCGAGACGTATGCGGAGATCCGCGGCGGCAAGCCGAACGAGACCGCGATCAGCACGAACGCCAGCGGCATGAACAGTCCAAGCAGGTTCGACCGCGAATCGACCACGTCGCGCACATAGCGGCGCACCGGGCCCTGGTCGCGGGGAAGCAGGTAATCCTCTTCGCCGGCCATCATCCGTTCGCGGCGTTCGGACGTCCGCGCGCGCTGGGCCGCCTTCAACTCCTGGCGCTCGCCTCTGCTGAGTTTCTGGCCCTTGATTTCCTTGCGCCGCCGCCTGGCCTCGGCTGCCGTCATCGGGGCGGGCGCAACCGGGCCTCGCCGTTTGGCGGCGTCGCGCTTGGGCGTCGGGCGGCCCTTCGGTGCGGTGGTCTTGCTCGACGACGAGTTGGGCTCGCTGATCTCGACGGCGCCGTCGACGTCGGCGTCTTCGGTCGGGTCCTTCTTGCGGCCAAGCAAACTCACGCTGCCAGCGTACTTCGGCTCGTATGGCTGGCTTACAGTGCGCTGATCATGCGCGTGCTGATCGCCCCGGACTGCTTCGGTGACTCGTTGTCGGCAGTCGAGGCCGCCCAGGCGATCGCCGACGGGTGGCGGCGAGGCCGTCCCGGCGACGCGCTGACGCTGGCGCCCCAGTCCGACGGCGGACCCGGCTTCGTTGACGTGCTGGCCACGAGGCCGGGAGGGAAGCGGACGCTGCGCGTGCGCGGGCCTCTAGACGCCGGCGTCGACGCCGTCTGGCTTTTAGCCGGGCCGACTGCCTACCTCGAATCCGCGCAAGCGTGCGGCTTGGCCCTGCTCGACGGGCCGCCGACACCGCAAACTGCCCTCGCGGCGCACACCCGCGGCGTCGGCGAGCTGATCGTCGCCGCATTGGACGCGGAGGCGACGCAGATCGTGGTGGGCCTGGGCGGCAGCGCCACGACCGATGGCGGACGCGGCATGGTCGAGACGCTCGGCCCTGGCCTCGCGCGAGCGCGCGAGCGGCTGGGCGGCGTCGACGTGATCGCGGCGACCGACGTCGAGCACCCGCTGCTGGGGCCGGCCGGCGCCGCGCACACGTTCGGGCCGCAGAAGGGCGCCGACGCACAGACGGTGGCGCAGCTGGAACGCCGGCTCGCCGCGTGGGCCGACGAACTGGACGCGGTCGCCGGACGGAGCGTTCGCGACCTACCGGGAGCAGGTGCGGCCGGCGGCCTCGGCGCCGCGCTGCTGGCACTGGGAGCCCGGCGAGAGTCCGGCGCCGCGGTGGTCGCCGTGCACACGCACCTCAGCGGCGACTTGGACGCCGCCGATCTTGTGATCACCGGCGAGGGCCGGCTCGACGAGCAGTCGCTGCACGGCAAGGTGATCAGCGCGCTCGCGACCGCTGCTCGCCGACGCGGCAAACCGGTGTGGGTGCTTGCCGGCCAAGTCGCGCTCGAAAGATCCGCGCTGCGGACGGCGGGGGTAGCCGCAGCGTTCTCGCTCGCCGAGCACGCCGGATCGGTTCGGCGCGCTATCGACGACGCCGCCGACCAGCTGCGAGAACTGGCTCACAGCGCTGCCGCGCAGCTACAGGAATAGAGCCCCGACAAGGTACCGTTGGAGAAGAAAAGCGCTCAAGGCTGCTTCTAGGAGACGTAATGACTGTTCAGGGCGAATCGGCCACCCGCACCGCCACTCATGGCGTGACCCTGACCGACGCCGCGGCCGCCAAGGCCAAGGCGCTGCTCGACCAGGAGGGCCGCGACGACCTGGCCTTGCGGATTCAGGTCGAGCCCGGCGGCTGCGCAGGCCTGCGGTACAGCCTTTTCTTCGACGACCGCTCGCTGGACGGCGACCTCACAGCGGAGTTCGGTGGCGTCGAACTGACCGTCGACCGGATGAGCGCCCCCTACGTGCAAGGCGCGACCATCGACTTCGTCGACACCATCGAAAAGCAGGGCTTCACGATCGACAACCCCAACGCCACCGGGTCGTGCGCTTGCGGGGACTCGTTCAACTGATCGCTCAGTACTGACTGCCTGACTTCAATACGTACTGACACACGAGCACCTGGTCGTCCTCGGCCACCAGCGTGGCGACGCCTTGTTCGTCGCGTTGCTTGCCGCCCCTGACCACGGGCACCACATGCATGGTGAACAGCACCTGGGCCTGCTGCGGCGCCAACCGGACCAGCTTGTCGATCGACGTGACGTCGGCCGACGAGAACTGCTTGCGGAACGTTTCGCTGGACAGCCGCGCCAGCGCCTGGTCTCCGCGCTTGTCCTTCACCGCGTCGTAGAAACCGCACAGCGAGTTGCGGGCGACCACGTCGGTCTTCCCCTTCAACAGCGCGTCGAGATAGTTCTGGATCGCCGATTTGGCAGACGACTCGGTGAGCTGTCCGGTGCCGCTGCCGTCGGATTCCGCGGTCGTCGCGTAGACGATGGCCGTCGCGGTGCCCGCGATCACAGCGACAACCGCGAGGATGGCCACAGCCAGCCGCCAGCGGTTCCGAGTCGGGTAGGGCAGCGGTGGCGGCAGCTGTTGCGGGTAGCTTTGGTAGGGCTCGCTGTACGGGCCGGCCATGGTACGCAGGCTAGCTGAAAAGGACGATGACTTGACGATCGCGGTGACCGGCTCGATTGCCACCGACCATCTGATGCGTTTCCCCGGGCGGTTTTCCGAGCAGCTGCTCGCCGAGCATCTGCAAAAAGTGTCGCTGAGCTTCCTCGTCGACGATCTCGTCGTGCACCGCGGCGGGGTGGCAGGCAACATGGCCTACGCGATCGGGGTGCTCGGCGGCGATGCCGTTCTCGTGGGCGCCGCCGGTAAGGATTTCGCCGACTACCGCCAGTGGCTGCAGGCGCACGGCGTGAACTGCGACCACGTGCTGATCTCCGACACCGCCCACACCGCGCGTTTCGTCTGCACCACCGACGCCGAAATGGCTCAGATCGCGTCGTTCTATCCCGGCGCGATGTCGGCCGCCCGTGACATCTCGCTGGAAAAGATCGTATCTGTTACTGGCACACCGGAATTGGTGATCGTCGGGGCGAACGACCCCGATGCGATGTTCCTGCACACCGACGAGTGCCGCAGGCTCGGTCTGGCGTTTGCGGCCGACCCCTCGCAGCAGCTCGCTCGGCTGGACGGCGAACAGATCCGCGCGCTGATCGACGGCGCCACATATCTGTTCACCAACGACTACGAGTGGGACCTGCTGCTCAAGAAGGCGGGGTGGACCGAGGACGACGTGATGCGCCAGATCGGCCTGCGTGTTACGACGTTGGGCCCCAAGGGAGTTGACATTGTCAGCCCGGACGGGACGTCGATCCACGTCGGTGTCGTGCCCGAGAAGAGCAAAGTCGACCCGACGGGCGTGGGCGATGCGTTCCGGGCCGGCTTCCTCACCGGCCGAAGCGCCGGTTTGAACCTGGAACGCTCGGCGCAACTCGGCTCACTTGTCGCCGTGCTGGTGCTGGAAACCAACGGCACGCAGGAGTGGACCTGGGACCGCGACGATGCGCTGGCGCGTCTGAGCGACGCCTACGGGCGCGAGGCCGCCGACGAAATTAAAGCTGCACTGGATACGTCGGCTCGCTGATCTTCGGCACGACGCTGCGTTCGACGAAGATCGCGTGCCAGAGCATGAAGATCAGCACCGTCCAGAGCCGGCGGCTGTGATCGCTTGTGCCGGCGAGGTGTTCGTCGAGCATGCGGCGCACCGCAAGGATGTCGACGAATTCGTCGGCCTGAGATGTCGCGAGCATCTGATGTGCCCACTCCAGTAGTTCGCCGGCCTGCAGCCAATGCCGAATCGGCACGGGGAAGCCAAGTTTGGGCCGGTGCAGCACGTGTGCGGGCACGATCGGCTCCAGTGCCTTGCGTAACGCGTACTTCGTAGTGGTTCTGGTGATCTTCTGATCCAGCGGCAGCCTTGATGCCACCGCGAATACCTCGGGGTCAAGAAACGGCACCCGAAGCTCCAGCGAGTTGGCCATCGTCATCTTGTCGGCCTTGACCAGGATGTCGCCACGCAGCCAGGTGAACAGGTCGACGTGCTGCATGCGGGCCACCGGATCCCAGTCGGCTGACTGCGCGTACACCGGTGCGGTGACGTCGGTGTGGCACCACTGCGGGCGGAAGATCTTCAGCACGGCGCGCAGCTGCTCGTCGTTGAAGCTGCGGGCATTGCCGTAGTAGCGCTCCTCAAGCGTCTGGGACCCGCGGTGCAGCAGGCTCTTTCCGCGCAGGCCTTCGGGCAGCGGTGCCGACACCTTGGCCATCGACCTGCGCAACCGGTCGGGAAGGTACTCGAAAGGCTTCAGCGACAACGGTTCCCGATAGATCGTGTAGCCGCCGAACAGCTCATCGGCGCCCTCGCCCGACAGCACCACCTTGACGTGCTTGCGGGCCTCGCGAGCGATGAAGAACAACGGCACCAACGCCGGATCGGCCACCGGCTCATCCAGATACCAGACGATTTCGGGCAACGCTTCGACGAACTCTGCTGGGCTCACGACCTTCGCCACGTGCCGGGCGCCGATCGCCTCGGCCGAGGCGATCGCCACGTCGACCTCCGAAAACCCTTCCCGTTCAAAGCCCGTCGTGAACGTGATCAGCTTCGGGTTGTGCCGGATCGCCAGCGCCGCGATCGCGGTGGAGTCGATGCCCCCGGACAGGAACGCCCCGACCGTGACGTCGGCGCGCATGTGCTTGGCGACCGAGTCTTCAAGGACGGCGGTGATCTCGTCGTAGCGGGCCTGTTCGCTTCCTTTGACGAACGGAACGGCCGCAAAACGTGGAAAGAAGTAGCGGCTGATCTCCGGTGGGGCGCCCGGCCGGATGACCGCAGAGCAGCCCGACTCCAGCCGGCGGATTCCGCGGTGCAGCGTCTCGGGCTCGGGCACGTACTGCAACACGGTGTAGTGCTGCACCGCGCGCTCGTCGATACCGAGGTCGATGCCCAACACGCCGGACAGATCCAGCAGGCATTTCTTCTCGCTGGCGACCGCCGTTCCGCCGGGTCCGGTCGCCATGAACAGCGGTTTGATGCCGAACGGGTCGCGCGCGCAGAACAATTCGCGTCGCTCGGTGTCCCACAGGGCGAACGCGAACATCCCGCGCAGCCGCGACAGCGCGTCGGCGCCCCAATAGTGGTAGGCCGCGATGATCGCCTCGCCATCGCCGTCGGTGGCGAACACCGCTTTATGTTCGTCGGCAAGTTGAGCCCGCAACTCGACGTAGTTGTAGATCTCGCCGTTGAAAACGAGCGCGTACCGGTCGGGGGAGTCGGGCGGTCCCCAGTGCAGCGGCTGGTGGCTGTGCTCGATGTCGATGATCGACAGCCGGTTGAAGCCGAACACCACATGTTCGTCCGACCACGTGCCCGGCTCGTCCGGTCCCCGGTGTCGCATCACGTGCGACGAGTCCGCGACCGCCTCGACCACATCGGCTGCGGGCGCGGCCGACGGATCGCGCACCAGGGCCAGCAGTCCGCACATCGGGCCAAGTATGCCCGAAGGGGCGGGTGGTCTACGCTGCGTAGTATTCGACTGCTGCCACGCTGACCACAGGAGGCGCCGACGTGAGACGGCTGCGGCTTCTCGGCTTGACTGCCACGCTGGGTGTGCTCGCCGTCACATTGAGCGGTTGCTCGTGGCGCGACGTGGTGGGCCTCGGCTGGCCCCAGGGCATCACGCCCGAGGCGCACGAAAACTACAAGCTGTGGATCGGCTCGGTGATCGCCGCGTTCGTCGTCGGCATCCTCGTGTGGGGCCTGACGTTTTGGACCTCCGCCTTTCACCGCCACAAGAAGGGCGACACCGAGTTGCCCCGCCAGTTCGGCTACAACATGCCGCTGGAGCTGGTGCTGACCGTCACCCCGTTCCTGATCATCGCGGTGCTCTTCTACTTCACTGTGGTGGTGCAGGAACGGATGTTGAAGAAAGAGGCCGACCCCGCCGTCGTCGTCGACGTCACTGCGTTCCAGTGGAACTGGAAGTTCGGCTATCGCAGCGTGGACTTCCCCCAGCTCGGCTGGAAGGCCAACCTCGCCGACGATGCACGCAAGAGCGCCCAGCAGTCGATTCCCGAGGGCAAGGACAGCCACGGCGAGGAGAAGGTCGGCGCGATCAAGGGCCGCAACCCCGAGGACCGCTCGTACCTCAACTACGACAAGGTCGAGACGATCGGCACCAGCGACGAGATCCCCGTCCTGGTGTTGCCCAGCCATGCGCGCATCCAATTCCAGCTGGCCTCTGCAGACGTCGTGCACTCGTTCTGGATCATCGACTTCCTGTTCAAACGCGACGTGCTGCCCAACCCGAAGGCCAACCACACCGACAACATCTTCCAGGTCACCTCGATCGACAAAGAAGGAGCGTTCGTCGGGCGCTGCGCAGAGCTGTGCGGTACCTACCACTCGATGATGAACTTCGAAGTGCGCGTGGTGAATCGGGATGTGTTCCGGGCCTACATGCAGTACCGCATCGACCATCCGAACGCTCCGAACGCAGAGGCGATGCACGCCGTCGGGCTGCCCGACAAGGCAACCAAGACCGAACCGTTCACGACTCGTCGTGGGCAGCAGTCGTTGACCGCGGCCCAGACGGCGGCCGGAAGCTGAGGACACGCCATGCACGTTGAAGCCCGGCTGTTCGAGATCCTGACAGCGTTCTTCGCCCTGGCGACGTTGATCTACGCGTTCTGCACCGCGTACTTCTTCCCGGGCGGCCTGGAGTGGGCCGGTGTCACCGCGATGGTGATGACGACCGGGCTGTGCTTGATCATCGCGACGTTCTTCCGGTTCGTCGCCCGCCGCCTGGACACCCGGCCGGAGGACTACGAGGACGCCGAGATCGCCGACGGGGCGGGGGAGCTGGGATTCTACGCCCCGCACAGCTGGTGGCCGGTGCTGATCGCGCTGGCCGCGTCGGTGGCGGCGGTCGGGATCGCGTTGTGGTTGCCGTGGCTGATCGTCACGGGTCTGGTGTTCGTGCTCAGCGGTGCGGCGGGCCTGGTGTTCGAGTACTACATCGGACCTGAAAAGCACTGACGAGAAGGTCACAATCCGGCAGTCAGTTGCCGCGTCGGCGCCGTCGGTGGATTCGATCGCATCGCGAGGTTCGGTAATGTTGCCGAGGGCGCGTGGCGCCGCACACCTGTAGAGCAGTGGTTGAGAAGGAATTGCAGCGATGAGCGGGCCGAATCCCCCCGGGCCGGAGTCTTTCGAGGACGAGCCGGACGCCGACGCTGTCTCCGAACAGCCCACCGAGGACGTCAAGGCCTACTCGGCGCCAGAGTCGGAGCAATTCACCAGCGGCCCATACATTCCGGCCGACGCGTCGCTGTACGACTACGACGCGTACAGCGCGGCCCCCGAGTACGAGGAGCCGCCGGTCACCCCGCGTTGGCCGTGGATCGTCGGGGTGGCCGCGATCCTGGCCGCCGTCGCGCTGGTGGCCTCCGTGACGCTCCTGGTGTTCCCGAGCCTCACCTCCAAGCAGGCCGCGCCGGCACCGAGCACGACGACCAGTCCGTCGCCGCCCGTGCAGGACGAGATCACGACGACGACGCCGCCCCCGCCGCCGCCGACCACCACGGAGGCGCCGCCCCCGCCTCCGCCGCCGTCGACCGAGACCGTGACGGTCACGCCGCCGCCGCCCCCTCCGCCCGCGCCGAGTAGCGAGGCGCCCCCTCCGCCGCCGCCGGCCCCGGCGACGACGTCGGCGCCGCCCGCGACAACCTCCGCGCCCGCCGCGCCGCGCCAGGTGACGTACACGGTGACCGGTACGAAGGCGCCCGGAGACATCATCTCGATCACGTACACCGATGCGTCGGGACGCAGCCGCACCCAGCGCAATGTGTACATCCCGTGGGCGATCACGCTCACGCCGATTTCGCAGTCCGATGTCGGTTCGCTCGAGGCCAGCAGCTTCTTCCGGGTGAGCCGGCTGAACTGCTCGATCACCGCGAGTGACGGAACCGTGCTGTCGCAGCGGGCAGACAATTCGCCGGTGACCAGTTGCTGATGTCAAAAATCGACAACGTCGGCCGCTGGCTGCTGATCGCCGCCGTGGTGATTTGGCTCGCCGTGATCGGCGTGAGCGTCGCGGCGATCGTGGCCCTGGTCGGGCTGGGGTCGGCGCACGCGGGTGAGGCGCAGGTCGACTCGCAGACGCCGTGGGGGCTGTACGCGGTGATCGGCATCTCGGTGGTGATCATCGCGACGGCCATTCCGCTGCTGCTGCGTGCCCGCCGCAGCGCGCCGCAGGAGCAGCCGCGACCCGTCGTGGCCAGCCGGGCGCCGGTCGAGGCGCCCACCGAGAAGCTTCGGGTGTTCGGCTCGGTGGCCGACCCGCGGGAACGCGAGCGGCGCCAGGCGATGCAGCACACCGCAGGGCTGGCCGCCGACGTCGTCGACCGGGTGATCCTGCGGTTTGTCGCGTCGATGGCCACCGCGACGGGTGCGGCGACCTTAGCCGTGGCCGTCGCCACCTACTGCATGGCCGCGCACACCGACGGCGGGGCATGGGCAGCGCTGGTGATCGCCGGACTGATCACGGTCGCGATGCCGGTGATTCCGTGGCTGCACCTGCGCGAGCTGTCGCGTTAGTGCTGGCCGTTGCCTTCGACGTGCGGGTGCTGCCCGTTGCCCGATTCGTCGATGTCGTCCTGACGTTCGCGCAGAGCGGTGATCGCGCGCTGCTCGGCCGCATGGGATGTCTCGGAGATGGCCTGCTGCTCGGCCGGCGGGTCGGCGAACAGCAGTGACCCCTCGCCGGGGGCGCCGGCCAGGCCCAGCTTGTTCATCCGCTTCGGCACCGCTGCGCCCTGGTACTCCAGCGGAATCGGGTGGCCGTGGTCGTCAACCGGCCCGAGCGGCTGGTGCAGTTCGATGTACGCGCCCTGCGGCAGCCGCTTGATGATGCCCGTCTCGACGCCGTGCTCGAGGACCTCACGGTCGCTGCGCTGCAACGCAATTGCCCACCGGTAGGCGATGAAGTAGACAATCGGCGGCAGCACCACCATGCCGATACGGCCGATCCACGTCGTCGCGTTCAGGGAGATGTGGAACTTGAGCGCGATGATGTCGTTCATCGCGCTCATCGTCAAAACCATGTAGAACGCGATCGCCATCGCGCCAATTGCGGTGCGCACCGGCACATCTCGCGGCCGCTGCAACAGGTTGTGGTGCGCGCGGTCACGCGTCACCTTGGCTTCGATGAACGGCCAGATCGGCAGCAGCACGAATATCAGGCCCATGATCAGCGCCACCCAGACAGGCGCGGGCACGGTGTGGCCGAACGGGTACAGCTCCCAGGCCGGGAAAATACGCGCGAGACCTTCCGTCCACATCATGTAGAAGTCGGGCTGGCTGCCGGCCGACACCTGGAACGGCTTGTACGGCCCGAGCTGCCAGATCGGGTTGATCTGCAGCAGACCACCCATCAGGCCGAGGATGCCGACCACCATCGCGAAGAACGCGCCCGACTTGACCGCGAACACCGGCAGAATGCGCACGCCCACAACGTTTTTCTCGGTGCGGCCGGGGCCGGGGAACTGCGTGTGCTTCTGGTACCACACGAGCGCGAGGTGAATGCCGATCAGCGCCAGGATGATTGCCGGGAACAGCAGCACGTGGATGACGTAGAGGCGCGGGATGATGATGTCGCCCGGGAAGTCGCCGCCGAACAGCGCCCAGTGCAACCAGGTGCCGATCACCGGCATTCCCAACGTGATTGAGCTCAACGCCGCGCGCAGCCCAATGCCGGAGAGCAGGTCGTCGGGCAGCGAGTAGCCGAAGTAGCCCTCGAACATCGCCAGGATCAACAGCAGCGAGCCGATCACCCAGTTGGCCTCGCGCGGCTTGCGGAAGGCGCCGGTGAAGAAGATGCGGGCCAGGTGCACCATGATGGCGGCCGCGAACAGCAGCGCGGCCCAGTGATGGATTTGGCGGACGAACAACCCGCCGCGCACCTCGAAGCTGATGTTCAGTGCGCTCTCGTAGGCGCGCGACATCTCGATGCCGTTAAGCGGTTGGTACGCACCGTGATACACGACCTCGGTCATCGACGGGTCGAAGAACAGCGTGAGGTACACGCCGGTCAGTAGCAGCACGATGAACGAGTAGAGCGCGATCTCACCGAGCAAAAACGACCAGTGAGACGGGAAGACCTTGTTGATCTGACGCTTCACGCCCGCGGCGAGGTGGTAGCGCTGATCCATCGCCTCGCCCTGCTCGGCGGCGATCTCGCCCAGGCTTGGAGGTTTCAGTGTGGGACTCATGTCGTCTTCCGTTCCCAGAATGCCGGCCCGACGGGTTCGACGAAGTTGCCGTTGGCGACCAGATAACCCTCTTTGTCGATCGTGATCGGCAACTGCGCCAATGCCCGTGCCGCCGGACCGAACACCGGCTTGGCGAAGTGCAGCAAGTCGAACTGCGACTGGTGACACGGGCACAGGATCTTGTAGGTCTGCTGCTCGTACAGTGACGCCGGGCAGCCCAGATGCGAGCAGACCTTGGTGAACGCGAACAGGTCGCCGTAGTTAAAGCTTTCCTGCCCTTGACGTTTCACCACCTTGACGATGTCGTTGGGCTTGATGCGGATCAACATGACCGGGTTGCGCACGCCCATCATGATCTTGCTGATGTTCTCGCGCGACTCGGGAGTGGAACCGTCGCCGTCGGACTCGCGCCACGGGAACACGGTCAGCATGCCGCCCGCGTCGACGTCCGCTGGACGAATCTTGATCAACAGCTGCGACGGTCCGCCGTCGCCCACCGAGCTGGCCAGGTAGATGGTTTCGCCCTTGAACCTCGGGGTCCACCCGGTGGTCCACAATTCGGCGGTCTTTCCTTCGTACGTCTTGACTGCGGGCCGCCACGGGTTCTTGATGATCCCACCGATGAGGGCGACGAGCGTCCCAAGTCCAAACGCGCCCAAGCTGATTCCGAGCGACATCTTGATCAGTCGGCGACGAGGCAGTGTCGACGTGTCGAGCGTGTCGGACAGCTCGGCGACGATCGTCTTGCGATCGGTTTCTGACGACGGGCCGTCGTGGCGGTCCTGGACCGCGATCTCCTCGGGAATGAACTTCTTCTGGAACAGCACCGCGCCGATGCCTATCGACAGGATCGAGAGTCCGAACGTGAACCCGTACAGCGGCGTCGTCAGCGTGTACACCAGATTGCCGGGGTCGTTGTCGGCCTTCCATTCCCACGGCCAGAACAAGAAGATCAGTAGCAGCGCCAGCCCGGAAAACCCGCCGAGCAGCAGCCAGAATGCGACACGGCGTTCGGCACGCTTTTCGGCTCGAGTGCCTTTGACCGGCCATCGCGGCTCGCGGTAGATGACGTCGACGCCGTCGAGCTCAGTGCCGAGCTTCACCAGCTCGTCGCGGGACATCTCGCCAAGTTCCTTGTCGGAGGGCATCTTTGGCGTTTCACTCGTCATGCGCGCGATCCGATCCACAGGGCCACGCCGATGATGGCCACCACGCCGATCAACCACATCGCCCACGCCTCCGAGGTGGGCCCGAAACCGCCGAGGCCGTAGCCGCCCTCGTTCTTGGTTTCGCTGGCCATCTTGACGTAGGCGATGATGTCTTTCTTCTCTTCGGGGCTGAGCTGACGGTCGGAGAACTTCGGCATGTTCTGCGGGCCCGACAGCATCGCGGTGTAGATCTGCGCGGGGTTCGCCCCCCCGAGGTCCGGTGCGTACTTGCCCGACGACAGCGCGCCGCCCTTGCCGGTGAAGTTGTGACACGACGCGCAGTTGAGCCGGAACAGGTCACCGCCGCGGGCGACGTCGTTGCCGACCAGCGCGTGCTGGTCGATCGGACCGCCCGGCGCCGACCGCGGAATCGTCGGCCCGCCGCCGTTGGCCTGGACGTAGGCCATCAGCGCCTCGATCTGGTTCTCGTCGAAGTTCGGCGGCTTCGAGGCTTCTTGGGCGCCCTGGCCCATCGCCGGCATGCGGCCGGTGGACACCTGGAAGTAGACGGCCGCCTCGCCGACCCCGATCAGCGCGGGCCCGCGGTCCGGCACGCCTGCCAGGTTCGCGCCGTGACACGAGATGCACGACGTCTCGTAGAGCTGCTTGCCGTTGCGCACCAGCGCAGACAGCGACTCGTCGGCGACGGCCACCTGCGGCTTGGGTGTCAGCGTCGCGGCCAGGCCACCGGCGATCAGGAGCGCCACCACCAGCAGCAGGCCGGCCGACAGGCGTCGGCGCAACCGGCGTCTCTTCACCATTCGCTTATTCGCTCCTTGCGTGCGCGGACGGCTCCTCATCGGACGAAGTAGATCGTGGCGAACAGCGCAATCCAGACGATGTCGACGAAATGCCAGTAGTACGACACGACGATCGCCGCGGTGGCCTGCGCCGGGGTGAACTTGCTCATGGTGGTGCGCAACAGCAGGTAGATGAAGGCGACCAAACCGCCGATGACGTGCAGGCCGTGGAAGCCGGTGGCCAGGTAGAACACCGAGCCGTAGGCGCTGCTCGGGATCGTGGTGCCGTGGCCGACCAGGTGGTAGTACTCGTACCCCTGCCCCAGTACGAAGAAGAGGCCCATCAAAAACGTCACCACATACCAGCGCCGCAGGCCGAACACGTCGCCGCGCTCAGCGGCGAACACGCCCATCTGACAGGTGAACGACGACGCGATCAGCACAAGCGTCACCGGGACCGCCTGGTACAGGTTCAGCTCGGTGGGCGGCGGCGGCCAATTTGGCTCCGCCTGGGCCCTGGCCGTGAAGTACATCGCGAACAGCCCAGCAAAGAACATGAGCTCGCTGGAAAGCCACACAATGGTGCCGACACTGACCATGTTGGGGCGGTTGAGCGAATGTACTCGCGACGTGATCGCGGTTCCCGAGGTGCCTACAGCGCTCGTCACAGGAAGAAGTATGACGCTTTGTAGTTGTCCAATACCAGCGGGGCACCGATTTAGTCGCAAAGTCGGGCTCGTGGCACCATCGGCGCGTGGGGTTGACGTGGCCTGAGGTGCT
>Ga0070741_10012069_pt1 | contig 15733 bp, 13 predicted proteins | sample Coa_R1_4_FD_66440 | JGI IMG/M metagenome (GOLD analysis project Ga0070741, IMG submission 66440) | Surface soil microbial communities from Centralia Pennsylvania, which are recovering from an underground coalmine fire - Coalmine... | ecosystem: Environmental > Terrestrial > Soil > Unclassified ...
ACGTCGTTGCGGCCAAGATCGAGCAGCATCAGATGTTCGGCGCGCTCCTTGGGATCGGCGAGCAGGCTTTCTTCCAGCGCCTTGTCTTCATGCGGCGTCGCGCCGCGCGGCCGTGTGCCCGCGATCGGACGGATGGTGACAGTGCCGGCTTGCACTTTGACCAGGATTTCGGGGCTTGAGCCGGCAACGGCAAATTCGCCGAAGTCCAGGAAATAGAGATACGGCGACGGATTGATCCGGCGCAGCGCGCGGTAGAGCGAAAACGGCGGCAGCGGGAAGGGCGCTTCGAAGCGTTGCGCCAGCACGACCTGAAAGACGTCGCCGGCGGCGATATAGTCCTTGGCCTTGAGCACCATCGCCTTGTATTCGGCGGGCGTGGTGTTTGACTTCGCCGGCTCCGCGGCTTTGCCGGTCTCGAAATCGGTTGCTTCCTGGGGAAGCGGCCGGTCGAGGGCGTCGATCACCATGGAAAGCCGCTCGCCGGCCCGCGCCAGCGCCGCCTTTGCGTTGACGCCGGCCTCCGGCCGTACCGGCGTCACCACCGTGAGCTTGTCGGCCACCGCGTCGAAGATGACCACCAGGGTCGGCCGCATCAGCAATGCATCGGGAATGCCGATGGGATCGGGATTGGAGGAGGGCAATTCCTCCATCAGCCGCACCATGTCATAGCCGAGATAGCCGAATAGGCCGGCGGCCATCGGCGGCAAATTATGTGGCAGATCGATGCGGCTTTCGGCGATGAGCGCGCGCAACGCCTCAAGCGGCGGCTGCGCACAAGGCGCGAATTCGCCAGCATTACTGCGCGCTGCGCGGTTGAGTTCCGCGCGGCCGTCGCGGGCCCGCCAAATCAGATCCGGATCGAGGCCGATGATCGAATAGCGTCCGCGTGTGTCGCCGCCCTCGACCGATTCCAGCAGAAAGCTCATCGGCCGCCCGCCGGCAATTTTGACAAAAGCGGAGACCGGCGTCTCCAGATCGGCGACCAGCGTCGTCCATACCACTTGCGGTTCGCCGCGCGCGTAGCGTTCGGCGAAGGCTTCGGCCGAGGGTTCGATCTGCATGGAGCCGCTCAGTTCGGGTTGGCCTCGCCGCCCGCGATTTGACTGAGCGCCGCCTGGTTGATGCTCACGCCGAGTTCGGATTCGAGTTGTGAGACGTATTGACCGAGCAACTCATTGGTCTTCGACGTGCGCGTCGCGTTCTCGATTCGCTTGGCGTCCGGGGAATTCATATCAAGGGCGGGTGTTTTCACGTCCGTTACTCGGAAGACGATACGCTGCACCGGCTGCTGTCCCTGTGCCGCGCCGGCCTGGTCCTTCGCGGTGCGGAAGATGCTGTCGATCGCCTGCGCAGGGAATGTCTCATTGCCATCGCCGCGCTTGAGACCGCTGGCTTTCAGCGGCGCGAGACCCTCGGCGGCGGCAACGTCCTTTAGCGCCGCCCCCGCCTTGAGCTTGGTCAGCATCGCGTTGGCCTTTTCCTGCAAACGCTTGGCGATCTCATCGTTGGTCCATTGGATCTCGACTTCGGTCTTTACCTCGTCGAGCTTGCGCTCGTGCGCGGACGAGACGCCGAGGACGTCGTACCATAGCGCGCCGCCGTTCGGCAGTTGCAGCGGATCGTTCTCGACGCCGACCTCGGTCGCAAAAGCGGCCGGCACGACGCCGGTCGCGTTGCGCAAGGCATCGACGGGTTTGCCATCGGGTCCCTTGCCGGCGCGGTCGACGGCATCGACCGTCGTGGCTTTCAGCCCGAGCTTCTGCGCCGCCTCGGTGAGCGAGTCGCCGGCGGCGCGGGCGTCTTCAAGCTTGTTGCGCAAGTCCGACAACTGGGTCCGCGCGCGTTCCAGGGCGAGGTCTTGCTTGATCTGACTCGCGACTTGTTCGTAGCTTCGCGTTTCGCCGGGCTCGATCTTCAGGACGTGGACCAGCGCGGTGCCGAAACGTCCCTTGACCGGTCCGCTGACGCCGCCCTCCTTGAGCGAAAAGGCGGCGTTGGCAATTTCCTGATCGACCATGTCGGATTTGGCCACGGTGCCGAGGTCGACATCCTTGGGCTGCAATTGACGCTGCTTGACGAGAGCGTCGAACGAAAGCCCCTTCGCGATGCTGTCCGCGGCAGCCTGAGCCGCCTGCGCATCCGGAAAGACAATTTGCTCAACATGGCGCCGCTCCGGCGTGCTGTAGCGTTCGGGATGAGCCGCGAAAACCTGCTTGGCGTCGGCATCGGACACCGCGATCTTTTTGGCCACTTCCTCCGGCGTCACCTCGACGATTGTCAGCTTCCGATATTCGGGAGCCTGAAAAAGCGCCTTCCGCTCGTCGAAATATTTGGCCAGCATCTCCGGCGTCGGTTGCGGAATTTGTCCGGCCTGAGCGCGGCCGAGCACGACATATTCCACCGCGCGCTCTTCGCTGGCGTGGCGGTAGGCAAGCTCCACCAGACTCTTGGGCACGACGACGTCACCGCTGACGGTATCGAAAATCTGCGCCCGCACCATCTGCTCGCGCTGCTCGGCGACAAAACGCTGCTCCGTATAGCCCGCCTGACGGATGAGCGATTCAAACAACGCGCGATCAAAAGTTCCGCTGGCTCCCTGGAAACTCGGGTCGGCCATGATGTGGCGCGCCACGTCCTCGTCGGAAATGCCGAGGCCGAGCTGATGCGCGCGTTGGTCGATGGCGGTCTTGGCGATCATCTCGCCCAGAACCTGTTGATCGAAGCCGAGCGCACGCGCCTGATCCATGGTCATGGGCCGGCCGAGCTGGCGGCCGATCTGCTGCACACGGTCCATATAGACTTGGCGAAATTGCTCGACGCCGATTTCGACGCCGCCGACCTTTGCCAGCGCCGAACGGCCGAAGCCGCGAAAAATGTCGCCGATGCCCCAAATTGCAAAGCTCACCACCAGCGTCCCGAGAACGATGGTCATGATGATTTTGCCGAGCCAATTGGCCGTGGCCTTGTGAATTCCTCTGAGCATGAAACCTGCGTTATCGGGATGTTCGGCGCGCCAAAAGCAAGCGCCGCGCCGCTTTTAACACACCAAGCGCCTTCGGCTACAGCAACTTTGCGGCACCGCGGCGTCAGGGTGGCCGCCCTTGGCGTCGGCCGCCCGCGTCTGCTAACCGCAGAGGGCAGATAGGAGGGCGCCATGGCAGACCCGGTGCGGCCGTTGATCGCGGGCAACTGGAAAATGAATGGTCTGCGGCGCTCGGCCGCCGAATTGCGGTCGATCATGGCGGGGGCGGCGGCTTTGGCGGGCAAAGCCGATCTGATGATCTGCCCCCCGGCGACCCTGCTCGCCGAATTTGCGGCATTGGCGGCGAACTCGCCCGTCATCATCGGCGCGCAGGACTGCCATCCGGAACCCAGCGGGGCCTTTACCGGCGATATTTCGGCGGAAATGCTGGCGGATGCCGGCGCCAAAGCGGTGATCGTCGGGCATTCCGAGCGGCGCACGCTTCATGGAGAAAGCGACGATCTGGTTCGGCGCAAGGCCGAGGCGGCCCATCGCACCGGTTTGGCGGCGATTGTCTGTATTGGCGAGACCCGTGCCGAGCGCGAGGCCCGAGAAACGGTTGCCGTCGTGAGGCGGCAGATCGACGGCTCGCTGCCCGCGCGCGCAACCGAAAGCAATTTGATCGTCGCTTATGAGCCGGTCTGGGCCATCGGCAGCGGCCTGACGCCGACGCCGGAGGATGTCGCAGAGATTCATGAATTCCTGCGCCAGCGGCTTACTTCCCGCTACGGCACCGCAGGCGGCAGGATGCGGCTTCTCTACGGCGGATCCGTCAAAGCGGCGAACGCCGGCGCGCTGCTGAAGGTGGCCAATGTGAACGGCGCCCTGGTCGGCGGCGCCAGCCTGGCGGCGAGTGAATTCCTGGGCATTGCCGCCGCTTGCCGCTAGGCCGCTCCCTGCATTCCGGATTGGGTGGCAGGGTGGAATTGTCGCCGCGGATCGTGTAGAGACGCCGCGACCTCCTATATGGCAGATGTGGCCCGGCGGCCCGGGGGCCGCTGCCGTTGTTTTTGATTGGACCGAAGCATGCAATCCGTCGTCATCGTCATTCATCTCTTCGTGGTGCTCGCCATGATCGGCGTCGTACTGCTGCAAAAATCCGAGGGCGGCGGATTGGGCATGGGCGGTGGCGGCGCCGGCGGCTTTCTCTCGAGCCGCGGTTCGGCCAACGTGCTGACGCGGGCCACGGCCATTCTCGCTTTCACCTTCTTCCTGACCAGCCTGATTCTATCGATCCTGGCGGGCGTGGAACGGCGGCCGACATCAATCCTGCAATCGGGGGCGCCGGCACAAGCGCCAGCGAAATCGCCGAATCCGTCAGCGCCAGGCGGTAGTCTGCTTGACCGGTTTCAAAAGACGCCGGCCGCACCTTCCGGCGGTCAGCCGCCGGCTCCTTCGGCCCCGGCGGCCCCCCAGGCTCCGCAGTCGCGCTAGGGCGCCCTCCCGGGTACTTGGGATGGTGTCCGTTCCGCCCGTTTAAGTGCCGCATGAAGTCCTTGAAGTTTTGGATGAGGCCCCGCGCGAAACATGACTTTACGGGAGTTCCACCGGGCGGGCGGCCGCCGCCGTCGCATGTGGGATATGCCCACAAGGCTCTCGTCGAATCGATTGCGGCGGGCTAAGAAATAAGCCCCATGGCGCGGTACATCTTCATCACCGGCGGCGTGGTTTCCTCTCTCGGCAAGGGTCTGGCATCGGCGGCACTGGGCGCGCTGCTGCAAGCGCGCGGCTATAAGGTGCGCCTGCGCAAGCTCGACCCTTATCTGAACGTCGATCCCGGCACGATGTCGCCCTATCAGCACGGCGAGGTCTTCGTCACCGACGATGGCGCCGAAACAGATCTCGATCTCGGCCATTACGAGCGCTTCACCGGCCGCCCGGCCACGCGTCATGACAACATCACGACCGGCCGCATCTATCAGGAAATCCTCGCCAAGGAGCGCCGCGGCGACTATCTCGGCGCCACTATCCAAGTGATCCCGCACGTCACCAATGCCATCAAGGAATTCATCCGCGAAGGCAACGAAGGTTATGACTTCGTCCTCTGCGAGATCGGCGGCACCGTGGGCGACATCGAAAGCCTGCCCTTTCTCGAAGCGATCCGCCAGCTCGGCAACGATCTGCCCCGCAATAATGCGATCTACATCCATCTGACATTGCTGCCCTACATTCCCGCAGCCGGCGAATTGAAGACGAAGCCGACGCAGCATTCGGTCAAGGAACTGCTCTCGATCGGCATTCAGCCCGACATCCTGTTGTGCCGCACCGACCGTCCGATCCCTCATGGTGAGCGCCGCAAACTCGGACTCTTCTGCAACGTGCGCGAAAGCGCCGTGATCGAGGCGCGCGACGTGGACAATGTCTATGCGGTGCCGGAGGCCTATCACGCGGAAGGACTCGACCGCGAAGTGCTGGCCGCCTTCGGCATCACCGACGCGCCGGAGCCCGATCTGGCGACGTGGCGGCTGATCAACGAGCGCATCCGCCATCCGGAAGGCGAGGTGACCATCGCCATCGTCGGCAAATATACCGGGATGAAGGATGCCTATAAGTCGCTGATCGAGGCGCTGGCCCATGGCGGCATTGCCAACACGGTGAAGGTCAATCTCGACTGGATCGAATCCGAGGTCTTCGAAAACGAAGACCCAGCGCCTTTCCTCGAGCACGTTGACGGAATCCTGGTGCCGGGCGGTTTTGGTCAGCGCGGCGCCGAGGGCAAAATCCGCGCGGCGCGGTTCGCGCGCGAGCGTCACGTGCCGTATTTCGGCATTTGCTTCGGCATGCAGATGGCGGTCATCGAAGCGGCGCGCAATCTCTGCGGCATCGCCGAGGCCAACTCAACGGAATTCGCGCCGACCAGCGAACCGGTGGTCGGGCTGATGACGGAATGGCTCAAAGGTAACGAGCTCGAGCAGCGCCGCGCCGGCGGCGAACTCGGCGGCACCATGCGTCTCGGAGCCTTTCCGGCGATCCTGCAGCGTGGCAGCCGTGTGGCCCGCATATACGGCGCCGAGGAGATTTCCGAGCGTCACCGCCACCGGTATGAGGTGAACACGGCCTATCGCGCCCGACTGGAACAGCGGGGAATGCGTTTCTCCGGCATGTCGCCCGACGGCTTGTTGCCGGAGATCGTCGAATACGAGGACCACCCCTGGTTCATCGGCGTGCAGTTCCATCCCGAGCTGAAATCGCGGCCTTTCGCGCCGCATCCGCTCTTTGCCTCCTTTGTCGAAGCCGCCGTCGAGCAGAGCCGGCTGGTCTAGCCGCCCTGGCCTTGCGCTCCCGTCGCTAACCTATTAAGGCGCCGGGAAAAATCGAAACAACGCTCTTAACTTCAAAAAAAGGCTGTTGCGCTAGCCTGCTGCCATAACAGGGGCGGACTTGGCCGATGTTCCCGGTGCCCGACAGTTTCGTCGCCGAGCATGGATCGCTTGTCATGCAGGCGGCCATCATTGCCATATTCGCGATAGCGGCAGCCGCCGGCTTTCTGCTTTGCCGGCGCCAAATGATGCCGCGGAAATCTTTGCTTGAAGCGGCGCTCACCAATCTGGTGCAAGGGGTGCTGATATTCGACCCCGAAGACCGGCTCGCGCTTTTCAATGAGCGCTTTGTGCAGATGTACCGCTTGCCGGCGCTGAAGCCAGGCATGCCGTTCGCGGACCTGATGCGGGCGCGCGATACGGCAGGAACGCTCGGTCGTGATCTCAATGCCTATCTGGCGGAGGTGCTGGACGAGGATGGCAAGTTTCGGGGCGACCCGGCTACCGGCAAGTTCGCCAGCGAAGGTTACGAGTCGAAATTGCGCGAGCTTCCGGACGGCCGCAGCATTTCCGTCACCAACCAGCGCATTCCCGGCGGCGGCTGGATATCGACACATTTGGACGTTACCGAACAGCGCCGCGCCGAAATCGAACGGGACCGCAGCCGTGCCTTTCTGGACACGATCTTGGATAACATTCCCGTCACATTGGTGGTGAAGGACGCTCGCAGCCGCCGCTACGTTCTACTCAACCGTGCCGGCGAAAACTTCTTTGGTGTCTCCCGCGAGGAAATGGTCGGCAAGACCGCGCACGATTTGTTTACCCGCGACCAGGCCGACATCATCGACCAGCGCGACGACGCCTTGCTGCAAGCCGAAAACGAAATTTTCGTCGGCGATCATCCTTTGCGCACGCCGCGCAAAGGCACGCGGCTCATCACCAACCGAAAGGTCGCGATCCGCAATGACAAGCGTGAGGCACTGTATCTCGTCAACGTCATCGAAGACGTCACCGAGCGCAAGCGCACCGAAGCGCGCATGCAATATATGGCCAATCACGATGGCCTGACCGAGCTGCCCAACCGCAAGGCCTTTACCCGGCATCTCGAGATCACGATTGATCAGGCGGCCACTGACGGCGCCAGCTTCGCCGTGCTGTATCTCGATCTCGACCGTTTCCGCGAGGTCAACGATATCTTCGGCCATGCCGGCGGCGACCAACTGCTTTGCGAGATGTCGCGGCGGTTGCAAGCCGCCGCCGGGGGCGCGTTCCTTGCGCGCATTGGCGGGGATGAATTCGCGCTGATCGTCGATGGCGACCAACCAATGACGGCGGAGGCCCTTGCCGACAAACTGGTCGCCGCCGCCGCCGACGAAGTGGAAATCGAAGGCCAGGAATTTCACGTCGGCGCTACCATCGGAGTCGCGATCTATCCGAACGACGGCAGCGATGCGACAACTCTGCTGGCCAACGCCGACGCGGCGCTCGAGCGCGCCAAGGAGCAAGCGCGCGGATCAATCCGCTTCTTCGAGGCGGAAATGGATTATGCGCAACGCGAACGCCGCGAACTGCAGATGGACCTGCGCTCGGCGGCCGCCTGCGGCGAGCTTCAATTGCTCTACCAACCGCAGGCGCGGATCGGCGGCGACGTCACCGGGTTCGAGGCTTTGTTGCGCTGGCGGCATCCGCATCGCGGGCTGGTGCCGCCGAGCATCTTCGTGCCGATCGCGGAGGAAAGCGGCCTGATCGTTCCGATCGGCGAATGGGTGCTGCGGGAAGCCTGCCGTGAAGCGGCGTCCTGGCCGAAGCCCCTGCATGTCGCCGTCAATCTTTCGCCGGTGCAATTCCAGCATGGCGATCTCGCCGGTCTCGTGCACTCGGTGCTGCTGGAAACGGGGTTGAATCCGAACCGTCTGGAACTCGAAATCACCGAGAACGTCCTGATCGGCGATTTCTCGCGCGCATTGTCGATCCTTCGGCGGCTGAAGGCGCTTGGCCTCCGCATCGCCATGGACGATTTCGGCAGCGGTTATTCTTCGCTTTCGTATTTGCAGTCGTTTCCGTTCGACAAGATCAAGATCGACAAGGCCTTCATCGCCAATGTCGACCGCAACCCGCAGTCCGCCGCGATTGTGCGCGCGGTCATCGGCCTCGGCCGTGGCCTCAAGCTGCCCGTCGTTGCCGAAGGCGTCGAGACCAAGGCGCAGCTTGAATTTCTCAGCCGCGAGGATTGCGACGAGATCCAGGGTTATGTTGTCGGCGATCCCTTGCCGATCGACGACTATGGCGCGATGGTGGGCCGCAACGCCATCCCCATCGCTCGCAGAAAAATTACCGCGGTGGAATAGCGGCAACCCGGCCTGAACCGTACGAATACGCAGGCGTTGACCACGGCTCGCGCGCCCGTCATGGTCCCTCCATGGACATTGCGAGACCCGACCTGATCCCTAATGCCAATGTCGAAATCGGCAATGCCCGTTTCGGCAATGCCTTGCCGTTGGCGCTCATCGCCGGACCGTGCGCGCTGGAGAGTCGCGCGCATGCGCTGGAGATGGCTTCGGCGCTCAAGGAAATCGCCGGCCGCCTGCGCATCGGCCTCGTCTACAAAACCTCATTCGACAAGGCCAACCGGACAAGCCGCGACAGCGCGCGCGGCATCGGTTTGCAACAGGCGCTGCCGATCTTTTCCGAAATCCGCGAAAGCCTCGGCCTGCCCGTCCTCACCGACGTGCATGAAGGCGCGCAATGCGCCGAAGTCGCCAAAGCGGTGGACGTGCTGCAAATCCCTGCTTTCCTCTGCCGGCAGACCGACCTTCTGATCGCGGCGGCGCGAACCGGGCGCGTGATCAACGTCAAGAAGGGGCAGTTCCTTGCGCCCTGGGACATGAAGAACGTGGTGGCCAAAATCACCAGCGAAGGAAATCGTAATGTCCTGGTAACCGAGCGCGGCGTCTCTTTCGGCTACAACACGCTTGTTTCCGACATGCGCTCCCTGCCGATCCTGGCGCGCTCGACCGGAGCGCCGGTCGTCTTCGACGCCACCCATTCGGTGCAGCAGCCGGGCGGGCAAGGCACGGCCTCGGGGGGCGAGCGGGAATTCGTCCCGGTCTTGGCCCGCGCGGCTGTGGCCGTCGGCGTGGCCGGCGTCTTCATCGAAACCCACCAGGACCCGGATCAGGCGCCGTCTGACGGCCCGAACATGTTGCCGCTCAAAGCGCTGGAGCCGCTTCTTCGCAAGCTGATGGAACTTGATGGCGTCGCCAAGGCCTGAGCCCCCAAGCGGCCTTGCCCGCGGCGGCAAAAACCTCGATGATGCAGCCAACGGCCTGGGGTGCCGCGCAATTCGCGGCTGAGATCAAACCCATCGAACCTGTCTGGGTCATGCCAGCGTAGGAAGCCGCCGATGAACGCCCGTGTTTCAAGCATTTCGGCCCCCGCCATCGCCGTCATCGGCGGCGGCGTCATTGGGCTTGCCGCCGCCTGGCGCCTGGCCCAGCGCGGCGCCCGGGTCACGGTTTTCGACAAGGCCGCGACGGGATCGGGCGCGTCGCATTCGGCAGCCGGCATGCTGGCGGCTTGTGCCGAAGCCGAGCCCCGCGAGGACGCGCTGACTGCGCTTAACCGGGCGAGCCAGCATCTTTGGCCGTCCTTCGCCGCCGAACTGGAAGACGCCTCCGGCCTGTCGGTCGGCCTTCGCACCGAGGGCACACTGGTTTTGGCGCTGACTGCCGACGATCAGGCGCGGCTCAAGCATATGCTCGCCCGGCAGCAGTCGCTTGGGCTTCCCGTTGAATGGATTTCTCCGGCACAGGCACGCCGCCGCGAGCCGCATCTCGCGCCGGGGATCGCCGGCGCCGTCTGGAGCCCGCGCGATCATCAGGTGGATAACCGCCTGGTGGCGGCGGCGCTGCGTGTGGCCGCGACGAAGGCTGGCGTGGCGGCGCGCGAGCAAACCGCTGTCGATCGGATTCTTGTCGAGCAGGGGCGGGTACGTGGAATTGGCATCGGCGACAAAACGGTGGCGGCCGATGTCGTTGTGCTCGCAGCGGGCGCCTGGTCCGCTTCGATCGAGGGCTTGCCGAAGCCGCACCGGCCGCCCGTGCGTCCGGTGAAGGGGCAAATGGTGGCCTTGCGTATGGATGCCAAAGCGCCACTTCTCAATCATGTGGTTTGGGCACCGGGCGCCTATCTGGTGCCCCGCAGCGACGGGCGGCTCTTGATCGGTGCGACCGTCGAAGAGAAGGGTTTCGACCCCTCTCTCACCGCCGGCGGCCAGCTTGCCTTGCTCGAGGCGGCTTGGCGCGCGCTGCCCGGTATCGAGGATTTGCCGATCGACGAGGCATGGGTCGGCTTCCGCCCCGGTAGCCGCGATGACGCGCCGATCATCGGCATGGGCCCCGCTGAGGGCCTGGTTTATGCGACCGGGCATTACCGCAACGGCATACTGTTGACGCCGGTCACGGCGAAAGCGGTCGCCGATCTCGTTTTCGATGGCGTCGCCGATGCCTCGATGCGGCCATTCGGACTGGAACGTTTTGCCGCGCAGGTCGCCGCAGAATAGATCGGAAACGGCCATGGGTGTATTTCAGGGAATGATCCGGGTGAATGGCGAGGGCGCTCCGCTTACCGCGGTCACTTTGGACGCGCTGCTCGCGCAACATGGCGTCGCGGCGGATGGCAGAGGCGTGGCGGTCGCGGTCAATGGGCAGGTCGTGCGGCGTGACGCCTGGCAGAAAACGAAGCTCGCCGCGGGCGACGATGTGGAAATCGTGCGCGTGCGGCAGGGCGGTTGATAGCGTGAGAAAGAGATGACGAGTGGGAACGACGATGCCTTGGTGATTGCCGGCCGCAGCTTCCGGTCGCGGCTATTCCTCGGCACCGCCGGCTATCCGAACCGGCAGGTGATGCTGGAAGCGGTCGCGGCGAGCGGCACGGAAATGGCCACGGCCTCCGTGCGCCGTATCAGTCTTGCCGGCGAAGAGGAAAGCCTGCTCGATCTGCTTGCCGGGCGCGTGCATTTTCTGCCCAACACGGCGGGCTGCCAGACCGCGAAGGATGCCGTGCTGACCGCCGAGCTCGCCCGCGAGGCGCTCGATACCAATTGGATCAAGCTCGAAGTCATCGGCGACCGCGAGCTGCTTTATCCGAATGTCGAGGAACTCCTGACCGCCACCGAGGAATTGGTCGGCAAGGGTTTCGTCGTGCTGCCCTATTGCAACGACGATCCCGTTACCTGCCGCAAGCTCGCCGACCTCGGCGCCGCGGCAGTGATGCCGCTGGGTTCGCCGATCGGCTCCGGCCTGGGCATTTCCAATCCGCATTTGATCGAACTGATCTGCGCGCGCAGTCCGGTTCCCGTGGTGCTCGACGCCGGAATCGGCACCGCCTCGGATGCGGCGCTCGCCATGGAGCTCGGCTGCGGCGCGGTGCTGCTCAATACTGCGGTTTCCAAGGCCAATGATCCGGTGCGCATGGCGGCGGCCATGCGCGCGGCCGTGGAGGCGGGTCGGCTCGCCTATCTTTCCGGCCGCATACCGAAGCGCCGCAATGCCGAGCCGTCGAGCCCGCAATTCGGTCTCGTCGGGACGTGAGACTGCCGTCGCCGCCGCTTCTTCTCATCAGCGATCGTAGCCAAGCGCGGACCGATCTCGTCGAAATCGTGAGGACTTCCTTTGCCGCGGGCTGCCGATGGACGAGCCTGCGGGAAAAAGATTTGCCGGCGAGCGCGCAGACGAAGCTGTTGAAAGCCCTGCTATTGGCCGCCAAACCGTGCGGCGCGCGGGTCACGTTGCACGGCGATCCGCGATTGGCGCGGGACGCCGGCGCCGACGGTGTCCATTTGCCTGCGGGCAACGACCCCGCCGCGGCGCGCCGTCTGCTCGGCCGAGACGCGTTGATTGGCCTCTCCATCCACCACGCCGGAGAAACCGAGATGCTTGAGCCGGTGGACGTCGATTACGTGCTGGCCGGGCCGGTATTCGTGACGCAAAGCAAACCCGGCTACGGTCCGGCGCTTGGACCGGAGGGTTTGGCGCTCATCGTCAACTTGTCCCCGGTGCCCGTGATTGCTATCGGCGGCATCACGCCGGAAAATGCCGGAGACTGCCTCGTCGCGGGTGCCGCCGGCGTTGCAGTCATGGGTGGCATCATGCGTGCGGAAAATCCGGGCGAGGTAACCACGCAACTGGTCGCCGCGCTTGCCGCGTCTCAGCCGCGGCCGCGATAGGGTGCAACGCCCTGATCAGGTAGCCAGATGCCCGAAGGCAGCTTTCCGGTTTGCCAGAACACGTCGATGGGAATGCCGCCGCGCGGATACCAATAGCCGCCGATGCGCAGGAATTTCGGCGACAGCAGCTTCGCCAGCGTCTTGCCGACGGCCACCGTGCAATCTTCGTGAAAGGCGCCGTGATTGCGGAAGCTGGCCAGATAAAGCTTGAGCGATTTCGACTCCAGGAGCCAGCGGTTCGGCACGTAATCGATCACCAGATGCGCGAAGTCCGGCTGGCCGGTGATCGGGCAAAGCGCGGTGAATTCCGGCGCGGCGAAGCGCGCGACATAGTCGGTGTCGGGATGCGGATTGGGAACGCGATCAAGCGCCGCCGCTTCCGGCGAAGCGGGAATACGGCTTTGCTTGCCGAGGTGACGCGTCTGCCGGGCCATGAGCCGTCAATCCCTTCATTTTCGCCGGGTTAGCCCTATTGGATGCCCTGCCTCGCGGGGGCATGACAAGAGCGTTGTTCGCCTGTAGAAGCGCACCGTTACGAAGTCCGGGAATCCCATGACCGCCATCGTCGATATCATCGGCCGCGAAATCCTCGACAGCCGCGGTAATCCCACGATCGAAGTCGAGGTCGTCCTCGACGGTGGCGCGCGCGGCCGAGCTGCGGTTCCGTCCGGGGCCTCCACCGGCGCCCACGAGGCCGTGGAGCTGCGCGACGGCGAGAAGGGCCGCTACTTCGGCAGGGGCGTGCGCAAGGCCGTGGACGGGGTCAACGGCGAAATTTTCGACGCCATCGGCGGCATGGATGCCGAGGCGCAAGTCAAGATCGATGAAACGCTGATTGCGCTCGACGGCACGGCGAACAAGAGCAGGCTCGGCGCCAATGCCATCCTCGGCGTCTCGCTTGCGATCGCCAAAGCCGCCGCTGCCGCCAACGGTCTGCCGCTCTATCGCTACATCGGCGGCGCGGCCGCCAGGCTGTTGCCGTTGCCGATGATGAACATCATCAATGGCGGCGTGCACGCCGACAATCCGATCGATTTTCAGGAATTCATGATCCTGCCCGTCGGTGCGCCGACATTTGCTGAGGCGCTGCGCACCGGCGCGGAAATCTTCCATACCCTGAAGGCGCAGCTGAAGGCCGCGGGCCACAACACCAATGTCGGCGATGAAGGCGGCTTTGCGCCTAATCTGCCGTCGGCCGACGCCGCCCTCGATTTCCTGCTGAAGGCGGTCGACAAGGCCGGCTACAAGCCGGGCCATGACGTGATGCTTGGACTCGATTGCGCCTCGACCGAATTTTTCAAGGATGGCAGATACGATTACGAAGGCGAGGGCAAGTCGCGCACGCGCCAGGAGCAGGCGAAATATCTTGCCGATCTCGCCGCACGCTACCCGATCGTCAGTATCGAAGACGGCATGGCCGAGGACGATATGGAGGGCTGGAAGATCCTGACGGATCTTATCGGCGCCAAATGCCAGCTCGTCGGCGACGATTTGTTTGTCACCAACGTCAAGCGTCTCGCGCAAGGCATCAAGGACGGCCTCGCCAACTCGATCCTGGTCAAGGTCAATCAGATCGGCACGCTCACCGAAACGCTGGCGGCCGTGGAGATGGCGCATAAGGCCGGCTACACCGCGGTGATGTCGCACCGTTCCGGTGAAACCGAGGACGCAACGATCGCCGACCTAGCGGTGGCCACGAACTGCGGGCAGATCAAGACCGGATCGCTGGCGCGTTCGGATCGGACCGCGAAATATAACGAGTTGCTGCGCATCGAAGAGGAGCTGGGCGCACAGGCGCAATATGCCGGCCGCGGCGCTTTGAAGGGACGTTGATCCGCTTTCTATGCTATAGTGGATTGAAGGCCGGAATTAACCATGGACCAATCGCTCGTTCAATCTTCGCCATGGATGCGGCGGGCTAAAACAGCGCAGCTCGCCGAATTTATCGTCGGCTCGATCGAGGCCGCCCGCGCCAGCGAGACGCCTTTCTTTCATCTCGAATTCGATCGCGTGTTCCCGGACGATATCTACGCCTCGATGCTGGCCATGATGCCCGTCGCCTCGGATTATCGGCCGATGCATGGGCGCGCGCGCGGGCTCGATCTCGCCGATGGGACGCATACCCGGGTGAAGATCGATCTCTATCCCGAATACATCCGTCACCTTCCGCCGGAAAAGCGCGAGCTGTGGCAACAAGTCGGCGCGGCGCTTTGCTCGGAGCCGGTGAAACAGGCTTTCATCCGCAGGCTGGCGCCGGCATTGAAACGACGCTTCGGTGAGAAATTCGCCGCCACGGGCATGTATCCGATCCCGGTGCTAACCCGGGACATTCCCGGCTACCGCATCATGCCGCACACCGATACGCGGTGGAAAGGCATCACCGTTCAGCTCTATCTGCCGCGCGATGAATCCAACATCAATATCGGAACGATCTTTCATGAGCGGCTTGCCGACGGCACCTTCGGCAAAAGGACGCCGATGCGATTTGCGCCGAACAGCGGCTACGCTTTTGCGGTCGGAACGGATACCTGGCATTCCGCCAATCCGGTCGGGCCGGAGGTGAAAACCCGCGACTCTATCTTGCTGACCTATTTCGTGGACGCGGGCCTTCTGCGTATCCTCCGCAACCGGGGTAAGCGCCTCGGCAATTTCCTGATCAACGAAGTGCGCCATCATCTTCCGTGAGCCGCGCCGCGCCATCGAATGCCCAGTCGCGATCGGCCCGGAATACGCGGCTTGAAATCATGATTCCCTCGCACCATGTCCCAGCGCCACTGCGGCGCCCACATTTCCACCGCCGGAGCTAGCGATGTCGGCGCAACAGCAGATCAAGCGACTGACCGCGCCCGACATTCGCGGCCGCAAGGGCGGCATGCCGATCGTCTGTCTTACCTCGTATCACGCCCACACCGCGCGCATCCTCGACGAATATTGCGACTTGATCCTCGTCGGGGATTCGCTGGGCATGGTGATGCACGGCTTCGAGACCACCATACCGGTGACGCTGGAGATGATGATCCTACAAGGTCGCGCGGTGATGCGCGGCTCCAGGCGCGCGCTGGTCGTTGTCGACATGCCCTTCGCCTCCTACGAAGCTTCGAAGGAGCAGGCGTTTCTTTCAGCGGCCCGCGTGCTCAAGGAAACCGGTTGCGGCGCGATCAAACTGGAAGGCGGCCGCCGCATGGCGGAAACCATCGCCTTTCTGGTGGAGCGCGGCGTGCCGGT
>Ga0070741_10012070_pt1 | contig 15728 bp, 18 predicted proteins | sample Coa_R1_4_FD_66440 | JGI IMG/M metagenome (GOLD analysis project Ga0070741, IMG submission 66440) | Surface soil microbial communities from Centralia Pennsylvania, which are recovering from an underground coalmine fire - Coalmine... | ecosystem: Environmental > Terrestrial > Soil > Unclassified ...
GTCGCACGGGCTCGGTCCCGCGGCCGCGTTCGTGGACGCCGCCAGGGACGCGTCGCTGGTGCGGGCGATCGATCCCGATGCGACCTCGCTCGAAGGGTATCTGTTTCCGGAGACGTACGCGGTGCCGCGGCACACCGACGCCGCGAAGCTCGTGCGTCTGATGGTGGCGCAGTTCGAGCGCGCGTGGACGCCCGCGCTGCGCGACGCCGCCGCGGCGCAGCATCTGACGCCGCACGCCGCGGTGACGCTGGCTTCGATCGTCGAGAAGGAGACCGCGCAGCCGGCCGAGCGTCCGACGGTGGCGGCGGTCTACGAGAACCGGCTGCGGATCGGCATGCCGCTCCAGTGCGATCCGACGGTGATCTACGCGCTCGAGCTCGCGGGCCGCTACGACGGCAACATTCACAAACAGGATCTGGCGATCGAATCGCCGTACAACACCTACCGCTACCCCGGCCTGCCGCCAGGGCCGATCGCCTCGCCCGGCCGCGCCGCGCTCGAAGCGGCCGTGCATCCCGCCGCGGCCGACTACCTGTACTTCGTCAGCCGCAACGACGGGACGCACGTGTTCGCGCGAACGCTCGACGAGCACAACCGCAACGTCCGGAAGTTCCAGGTGGAGTACTTCAGAGCCGGCAAGGCGGGCCGGGGCGGCGCGGCAGGCAAGAGCCGCCGGTAGATCGCCAGCCGGCGCGCGCCCGCCCACCGCCCTCTCGCGCCGTCAGTGCGCCGCCGCCGGCGGCTGGTAGTCGGGCACGTGGTTGACGATCGGCTTCAGCGTCCGCAGGTAGGCGTAGATCGACTTCAGGTCCTCGTCGCTCGCCACGGCGATCGACTGCCACGGCATCGGCGGCGCGATCGGGCGCGCGGTGCCCATGTGCTTTCCGGTGCGCATCGCGGCGACGAACATCGGCTCGGTCCAGATGCCGAGGCCCGTGTTCTGGTCGGGCGTGAGGTTCGCAGCGTAGCTGACGCCCCACGGCCCGGCAAACGCGGTGTTGGTCGCGGCGCCCGACCACAGCCACGGCCCTTTCGCGCCGGGCGGCGGCGGCATCTTCAGCGACTCGGGGTGGCCCGAGAGGAACCGCGACATGTCGGGCTCGGGCCCGCCGGGGCCCTCCTTCAGCGGCGTGTGGCAGTCGCCGCACGCGGCGAACGCCACGAGAAACCGGCCGCGCTCCACGCGCACGCCGGCCGCGTGCGTTTCGGCGCCGGTGATCGCCGCCGCGGCGGCGACGGCGGTCGCGACGATCCATCCGAATCCCTTTCGCTGCATGGCTCCTCCAATCGTGTGTGACAACACTATGTGTTCGAACACATTTACGATGCGTGGCGAACGGCCGGATACGGGCGGGCGCATCAGTCCGCCTGGTCCGCGTACAGCTTTTCGAGCAGGTGATTGAGCTGCTGGTACTGGTCGGCGGTGAGCTTCCTGCGGTACCGCGCGACGAGCGCCTCGATCGGCTCGTTCAGCTTCGCGACGAGCTTGTGGCCCTTCGGCGTCAGCCGCGTCAGCGACAGCCGCCGGTCGCGCGGCGACCGCGCCCGCTCGACCAGCCCGCGCCGCGTCAGGCGGTCGATGATCCGCGTGACGTCGGCGGTGCGGTAGATGAGCCGGCGCGAGATCTCGCCGCGCGGGTGGCCTTCGGGCTGCCCCTTGAGAATCCGCAGCACGTTCAACGCGGAGGAGGAGAGCCCCTCGGGCGCGAGCACCTCGGCGAAATCGGCCTCGAACTGCGCCGCCGCCACCTGCAGGTTCATCGTCGCCCGGTACACCGGGTCGGCAATCGGCCGCGAGAGGAGGCGACGTTCGAGGATGCCGCTGGTGGGCGTGGCCATCTGGGTGTGTGTTGTAACACACGAAAATATGTGTGTCAACACATAATGCATAATGACGCGTCATGAAACGCCTGTGCCTCCTGCTCGCCGCCGCGTGCCTCGCCGCCGCCGCGCCCGCCGACACGATCGCCCGCGTCCGCGCCTGGCGCACCGCGCACGAACGCGACATCCTCGGCGAGCTGTTCGGGTTCGTGGCGATCCCGAACGTCGCCGCCGACGCCGCGAACATCCGGAAGAACGCGGAGGCGCTGACGCGCATGTTCGAACGGCGCCGCTTCGCGCCCGAGATCCTCCCCACCGCCGGCACGTCGCCGCTCGTCGTCGCCGAACGGCGGCTGCCGAACGCGCGGCGGACGATCACCTTCTACTTCCACTACGACGGCCAGCCCGTCACCGCGTCCGAGTGGATCTACGAAGCGCCGTTCAAGCCGGTGCTCGTCGCCGAGCATCCCGATTCCGAGCAGGGACGGACGATCACGTTCGAGACGTGGAAGGACGGCTTCGACCCGAACTGGCGCGTGTACGGCCGCTCGACCTCCGACGACAAGTCGCCGATCGTCGCCTTCCTGTCGGCCGTGGAGGCGCTCGACGCGTCCGATGTCGCGCTCACCTCGAACGTCCGCGTGATCATGGAAGGCGAAGAGGAAGCCGGCTCGCCGAACCTCGAGGCGGCGGTGCAGAAGTACGCCGACCGGATTCGCGGCGACGCCCTCCTGCTCGTCGACGGCCCGCGTCACCCGAGCGATCGGCCCACGCTCAATTTCGGCGCGCGCGGGATCATGAACGCCGTCGTGACCGTGTACGGCGCGGCGCACGACCTGCACAGCGGCAACTACGGCAACTGGGCGCCGAACCCGGCGCTGCAGCTCGCGCGGCTGCTCGCGTCGATGAAGGACGACGCCGGCCGCGTCACCATCGACGGGTTCTACGACGACGTGGCGCCGCTGACGGCGGAGGAGAAGCAGGCGATCGCCGACATCCCCGACGAGGCGCCGATGCTGATGAAGACCTTCGGCTTCTCGCGGCCGGAGAGTCCCGATCGCCTCGAGCTTCGCCACAACCTGCCGACGCTCAACATCGACGCCGTCGAATCGGGCGGCGGGACCGGCGGCCAGGGCCGCACCATCATCCCGGCCTCGGCGACCGCGCGGCTCGACCTGCGGTTCGTCAAGAACGTCGAGCCGGCGAAGCAGTTCGAGCGCCTCGTCGCGCACGTGAAGAAGCACGGATATTTCCTGGTCGACAAGGAACCGGACGCCGCGACGCGCGCCGCGCATCCGCTCCTCGCGACCGTGACGCGCGTCGGCGGCTACCCGGCGGGACGGACGCCGCTCGACGCGCCGATCGCGCGCGCGATCACGAAGGCCGTGGCGGATGCGTCGGGCGGGCCGATCGTCCGGCTGCCGACGATCGGCGGCAGCGCGCCGTTCTACCTGTTTTCGGACGTGCTGAAGGTGCCGACGATCGGCCTGTCGATCGTCAACTTCGACAACAACCAGCACGGACCGAACGAGAACGTGAAGATCAGGAACATCTGGGAAGGGATCGAGACGATGGCGGCGATCCTGACGATGCCGTGACGCGCGTCACCGCTCGCCCCATTTGAGCTTCTGCCGCAGCACTTCGAAGTAGCTCCGCGTCGACGGCCGGATCAGCCGCAGCGGCCGCTCGGCGCGGCAGATCCGGATCTCGTCGCCCGCGCGCAGCTGGAACCCCGCCTGCCCGTCGAAGGTGACGAACAGCTCGTCGCGCTCGTCGATGTTCGGCTGCACGCGGACGGCCGATCCGGCCGGGATGACGATCGGCCGGTTCGTCAGCGTGTGCGGCGCGATCGGCGTCAGGATCAGCGACTCGAGCGTCGGCTGCACGATCGGACCGCCGGCGGCGAGGTTGTAGGCGGTCGATCCCGTCGGCGTCGCGACGATCAGGCCGTCGGCCTTGACGCGGGTGACGAACTCGTCGCCGACCGACACCGACAGATCGATCATCCGCGATCGCGCAGCCTTGGTGATCACGACGTCGTTGAGCGCGATGAAGTCGGGGATGCCTCCGCTCGCGCGGAGCGTCGAGGACCGCAGCATCATGCGGTCCTCGACCGGCGCGCGGCCGGTCACCGCCGCGTCGAGCGCAGGGTAGAGCTCGGGCAGCGTCACCTCGGTGAGGAAGCCGAGGCTGCCGAAGTTGACGCCGAGGATGGGAACGCTGGAGCCCGCGGCGCCGATCGAATCGGCCATCGAGAGCAGCGTCCCGTCGCCGCCGAGCACGGCGACCAGATCGGCGTCGCGCGCCAGCTGCGCCTTGTCGGCGACGCGGCGGCGCGCGTCGGCCGGCATCAGCGCCGCCGTCGCCGTCTCGAACAGCGCGCCGATGCCGCGCTCCCGCAGCCACGATTCGACCGACACGAGATGCGGCGTCGCCTCGTGCAGGTGCGACTTGGCGACGACGCCGACGGTGGAGACGCGTGCCACGGCGGTCATTGTTCCATTGCTCGGATGATCGCGACAAGCGCCGCGTTCACCGGACACGGGACGCCGTTCCGGCGCCCGAGCTCCACGACGGCGCCGTTCATGTGATCGATCTCGGTCGGCTTCTTCTTCATCAGGTCCTGCCGCATCGACGCGATGTTGCGCGACGCCCCGAACTGGTCGCGCAGCGCCTGCTGGAAGTCGACGTCGAACACGACGCCGTCGGTCCGCGCGACGGCGAGGCATTCGTCGATGACGAGCTGCTTGAGCGGATCGAGCCGCGGGTCGGCGATGTCGCCGACGTGCAGCCCGCCCACCGCCGTGATCGGGTTGATGACGCAGTTGAAGATCAGCTTGCGCCAGATCTCGACGTCGATGTCGGGCGAGACGCGCCCGTCGAGGCCGCTCGCCGTGAGGAGATCGGCGACCGCCGCGCCGCGCTCGTGCCGCTCGACCAGGGTGTAGCCGATCACCTTCAGATCGACGACGCCCGGCTCGCGGAAGATCGCCCCGAACTGCGTGATGGCGCGCAGCACCGGGCAGCGGCCGGCGATCGCCTCCCGCACGATCGCCTCGCCGTGCAGTCCGTTCTGGACGCACAGGACCGTCGTGTCCGGCCGCACGAGCGGCGCGATGGCCGCAGCGGCCTCCCCGTTGTGATTCACCTTCGTCGTCAGCAGCAGCAGCGTGTCGGGCGGGATCGCATCGAGCCGCGTGACGGCGCGCATCCGGCACACGCGTTCGTCGCGGCCGACGACGCGCAGCCCCTCGCGCGCGATGGCGTCGGCGTGCGCCGGCCGCGCGACCGCGGTCACGTCGTGCTGCGCGGACAGCCGCGCCGCGTACACGCTGCCGATGGCCCCCGCGCCGTAGACCACGATGTTCATCGCAGGTGGAGGAAGAACTCCCGGTTGCCCGAGGCGCCGGTGATGGGCGACGGCGTCATCGCGATCCGGTACAGGCCGATCGCGGCGGCCGCGGCGGTGACGCCCGCGATCGCGGCGTCGTGGATCAGCGGATCGGTGACGACCCCGCCGCGCCCGACGTCGTCGCGACCGGCCTCGAACTGCGGCTTGACGAGCGCCACGATGTCGCCGGGCGGATCGAGGAACGGACGGACCGACGGCAGGATCAGCTTCAGCGAGATGAACGACACGTCGATGACCGCCAGCGTCACCTGGTGCGGCACATCGTCTCGCGTCAGCGCGCGCGCGTTGACGCGTTCGCGGACGATCACGCGAGGGTCCTGGCGCAGTTTCCACTCGAGCTGCCCGTGGCCGACGTCGAGCGCGATGACCGAGGCCGCCCCGCGCTGCACGAGCACGTCGGTGAAGCCGCCGGTCGACGCCCCGACGTCGAGCGCGCGGCGTCCGCGCGGGTCGATGCCGAACGCATCGAGCGCGTGTGCCAGCTTGATGCCGCCGCGGCCGACATACGGGTGATCGGGCGCCGCGAGCTCCACGCGCGCGTCGGCGGCGACCGGCGCGCCCGCCTTCGCCACGACGACGCGGTCGACGGTGACCTGGCCCGCGAGGATCAGCGCGCGCGCGCGTTCGCGCGACGGCGCGAGGCCGCGCTCGACCAGCACGACATCGAGCCGCTGCTTCTTCAATTCCTGCGCGAGACGACCCATCGCGCGATCGCCGGCAGCTGGCCGTCGGTCAGGCCGGCCGCATCGATCGCCGCCAGCGCGCGATCGACGCATTCGACGGCGAGAATACGCGAGCGGTCGACGCCGAAGAGCGACGGGTACGTGGGCTTGGCCGCCGCGGCGTCCTTGCCGGCGCTCTTCCCGAGCTGCGCCGCGCTGCCCTCGACGTCCAGGACATCGTCGACGATTTGAAACGCGACGCCGATCTCGCGGGCGTACAGGGCGACGCCGGCCGCCTGCTGCTCGTCGGCGCCGGCGATGATGGCGCCGCTGAGCGCGGACGCATGGATCAGCGCGCCGGTCTTGCGGGCGTGCATGTCGCGCAGGCCGTCGGCGTCGAGCGTGACCGCGTGCCCCGGCACCTGACCGGCGGCCTGCAGATCGATCGCCTGTCCGCCGACCATGCCCGCGGGTCCGGCGGCGCGGCCGATCACGTCGAGCACGCGCAGGCGGCGGCGCGGCAGCTCGGGCGGATCGTCGGCGGGCGTCTGGCCGAGCAGCGTGAAGGCTTCGGCGTGCAGGCCGTCGCCGGCGAGGATCGCGATGCCGTCGCCGTAGACGACGTGCAGCGTGGGGCGGCCGCGGCGCAGCGTGTCGTTGTCCATCGCCGGCAGATCGTCGTGGATCAGCGAGTAGGTGTGGATCATCTCGATCGCGCACGCGGCGGGCAGCGCGCGCGGCGCGGCGTCGCGGTCCACGGCCTCGGCGGCGGCGAGTGTGAGCATGGGGCGCAGACGCTTGCCGCCCGCGAACACGCTGTATCGCATCGCCTCGGCGACGATCGCCGGGCACGCGGGCGGCTTCGGCAGCCACCGGTCGAGCGCCTCGTCGACGAGGACGCGGCCGCGCCGGAGGAACGCGTCGAGAGATTCGGCCATTACGAGTTGCGCGTCAGCGAGTCGGGCGCGGTCTTCAGCTCGCCGCGCTCGTTGAGCAACTCGATCCGCTTCTCGGCCGCTTCGAGCCGCGCGTGGCAGAACCGCGAGAGCTGCACGCCGCGCTCGTACAGGGCGAGCGACTGCTCGAGCGCGAGGTCGCCTTCCTCGAGCTTCTTGACGATCGACTCGAGCTCGGCGATGGCCGCTTCGAAGTCCTTGATCGACGTCTCGGTCATGAGGTCTTCGTCACCTTAGCCCCAATCTCCCCGCGACTCAAGGCGACGATGATGTCGTCGCCGGCGGTGACGGTCGCGGCGTCGCGCAGCACGCGACTCTTGTCGGCGTTCCACGCGACCGCGTACCCGCGCGCGAGCACGGCGAGCGGGCTGAGCGACTCGAGACGTCCGGCCGTCGCCTGCAGCTGCGCCCGCGCGCGGTCGCGACGTCGCGCCGCGGCGCCGCGGAGCCGTCCATCGGCGCCGACCAGCCTCGTGCGCAGCGCGCCGAGCCGCCGGCCGGCGTCGAACGTCTGGAGCTGCCGGTCGAGGTGCTGCAGGTGCCGCGACCGCACAGCGACGCGATCGCGCAGCGCCCGCGCGAGCGCGTGCGAGAGCTCCGATGCGTGTCGCGCGCGCATCGCCACGCGGCCCGGGACACCCGCGAACGCCGGCCGGCTGTCGGCGACGTGCACGCGGCGGCTCAGGCGCTGGATGCGCGCACGCGCCGCGGCGAGGAGGCGATCGTGAAGGCGGTCGATGCGGCCGCAGAATTCGTCCTTGCCCGCCACGACCATTTCGGCCGCCGCCGACGGCGTGGGCGCGCGGACGTCGGCCACGAAGTCGGCAATCGTGTAGTCGGTTTCGTGGCCGACCGCGGAGATGACCGGCACCGGCACGCGGCCGATGGCGCGCGCCACCATCTCCTCGTTGAACGCCCACAGATCTTCGATCGAACCGCCGCCGCGGCCGACGATCACCACGTCGACGCCGGGGACGCGGCCGATCTGTCGGAGCGCGCGCGCGACGTCGGGCGCCGCGTCCTGTCCCTGCACACGACAGGGGCAGATCACCAGATGCGCGTTCGCATGCCGGCGCTGCAGCACCTTGATGATGTCGCGAATCGCCGCGCCGTCGAGCGAGGTGACGATGCCGATCTTCTTGGGGAGCGCGGGGAGCGGGCGTTTGCGGCCGGCGTCGAACAGGCCTTCTTTCTGGAGCCGCTCCTTCAGCTGCTCGAACGCGAGCTGCAGCGCGCCGACGCCCTTCGGCTCGAGGTGCTGACACTCGATCTGGTATTCGCCCCTCGGCTCGTAGACGGTGATCTTGCCGCGCGCGATGACGTGCTGGCCGTCCGCGGGCTTGAACTTCAGGTACCGCAGCGACGATCGGAACATGAAGCCCTTCAGCTGCGAGCGATCGTCCTTCAGCGTGAAGTACAGGTGGCCGTTGTTCCAGACCTTGCAGTTCGAGAGCTCGCCTTCGACCCACACTTCGAAGAGATCGCCCTCGAGCAGATCCCGCACCCGCACCGTCAGCTCGCTCACGGTCAGGGTGCGACGCGGCGCCGATGCGCCGCCGCCTGCCGCCCGGCCGTCGGCTGTCGGCTGTTCGCCGTCAGCTAGCGGTTCGTCGTCTTCTTCAAACGGAAGATCGAACAGATCCGACATCGGAGAGATCTTTCAACTCGTCGAGACTGTAGCTCAGGCGCTCGATCTCGGTGGCCATGCCGGTCTGTTCGTCGGCGTCCACGATGACGGCGTTGAGCCGGGGGTTGCCGGTCGCCGTCTCGAACTTCTGCGGCATCGCGGTGGTGAAGCGCGCGAGCGCCGGCGCGACCTCGACGCCGATGATCGAATCGTGCGGTCCGGTCATGCCGACGTCGGTCAGGTAGGCGGTGCCCTTCGGCAGGATCCGCTCGTCGGCGGTCTGCACGTGCGTGTGCGTGCCGACGACGGCGGTGGCTTTCCCATCGAGATGCCAGCCCATGGCCAGCTTCTCCGACGTCGCCTCGGCGTGGAAGTCGACGAAGACCACGCGCGTCCGCTCGCGCAGCCTGGCGACTTCGCGTGCGGCGGCGGCGAAGGGATCGTCGAGCGGCGTCATGAACACGCGTCCCATGACGTTGACGACGCCGACCGATCGGCCGTCGCGGCTGCGGGCGAGATAGCTGCCGTTGCCGGGCGCGCCGGCGGGGAAGTTGGCCGGCCGCAGCAGCCGCGGCTCGATCCCGATGTAGTCGAGCGCTTCTTTCTTGTCCCAGATGTGATTGCCCGACGTCATGACGTCGACGCCGAGGTCGAGCAGCTGCTCGCCGATCTCGCGCGTGATCCCGAATCCGCCCGCGGCGTTCTCGGCGTTGGCGATGACCAGGTCGATCTGGTGGTAGTCGACCATCGCGGCGACCCCCGTGCGGATGCAGTCGCGACCCGGCTTGCCGACGATGTCGCCGATGAAGAGCAGTCTCATTGCCGGGTGCCGGCCTCCACGGGAATCCGAATCGCGTTGCCGCGCCGGTCCGCGATCTTCGGCACGGTGATCTGCAGCTCGCCGTTCACCAGCCGCCCGCGCGCCCTGGACAGGTCGCACGCGCGGCCGAGCCGCACGACGCGCGCGAATCGGCCGTACCCGCGTTCGACGAGATGAAAGCTGGACTCGCCGCGCGCGCGGCGCGGCGTCTTGTCGCCCGCGATCAGCAGGCTGTCGCCCTTGGACAGGACGCGGACCGCCGCGGGATCGACGCCGGGGAGGTCCACGACGATCTCCATCGCCTCGTCGGTTTCGTAGACGTCGATGGGCGGAGAGCACTCGCCGGCCAGCGACTCGGCGCCGAATGCGCGGCCGAGTTCGAGGAAAGTGCGGCGGACCTCGTCGGCAAAGTCGCCGATTTCGGATGGGATGGCAATCGTATGGACCCTGGTGCGCATGGCAGTAGAGATGATCGCATACCGAAGTCGGGTATGATATTAGTCAATTGCACTCATAAAACATGCTTGACAAACACTCATTACGTGCCTATACTACCGCCATATGGCTAAAGGCAAAGTGATTGGGATCGACCTCGGCACGACCAACTCGGTCGTCGCCGTCATGGAAGGCGGCCAGCCGTCGGTCATCGTGAACCAGGAAGGGGCGCGCACCACCCCATCCGTCGTCGCGATCACGAAGGACGGCGAGCGCCTCGTCGGGCAGGTCGCCAAACGTCAGGCGGTCACCAACCCCGACAACACCGTTTTCTCCATCAAGCGCTTCATGGGCCGGAAGTTCGAGGAAATCTCGGGCGAACGGTCGCGTGTGCCCTACACCGTCGTCCGCGCCGACAACGGCGACGCGTGGGTCGAAGCGCGCGGCAGGAAGTACTCGCCGCCGGAAATCTCGGCCATGGTGCTGCAGAAGCTGAAGAAGGCCGCGGAGGACTACCTCGGCGAGCCGGTCAGCGACGCGGTCATCACCGTGCCGGCGTATTTCAACGACGCGCAGCGACAGGCGACGAAGGACGCCGGGCGGATCGCGGGGCTCAACGTCCAGCGGATCATCAACGAGCCGACCGCGGCGGCGCTGGCGTACGGCCTCGACAAGAAGAAGGACGAAACGATCGCCGTGTACGACTTCGGCGGCGGCACCTTCGACATCTCGGTCCTCGAAGTCGGCGAAGGCATCGTCGAAGTGAAGGCGACCAACGGCGACACGCACCTCGGCGGCGACGACCTCGACGATCGCGTCATCGAGTGGCTCGTGGCGGAGTTCAGGAAGAGCGACGGCATCGATCTGTCGAAGGATCGGATGGCGCTGCAGCGGCTGAAGGAAGCGGCGGAGAAGGCGAAGATCGAGCTGTCGACGGCGGTGGAGACCGAAATCAACCTGCCGTTCGTGACGGCGGATCAGAGCGGCCCGAAGCACCTGCAGATGAAGCTGACGCGGGCGAAGTTCGAATCGCTCGTCGACGATCTGCTGCAGCGCTCGATGGCGCCGGTCAAGCAGGCGCTCGCGGATGCGGGCGTCGATCCGCGCAAGATCGACGAAGTGGTCCTCGTCGGCGGCTCGACGCGCATCCCGAAGGTGCAGCAGCTCGTGCGCGACTACTTCGGCAAGGAGCCGCACAAGGGCGTCAATCCGGACGAAGTGGTGGCGGTCGGCGCGGCGGTGCAGGGCGGCGTCCTCGCGGGCGACGTCAAGGATCTGCTGCTGCTCGACGTGACCCCCTTGTCGCTCGGCATCGAAACGCTCGGCGGCGTCATGACGACGCTGATCGCGCGCAACACGACGATCCCGTCGCGCAAGAGCGAGATCTTCTCGACGGCGACCGACAACCAGACCAACGTCGAAGTCCACGTGCTGCAGGGCGAGCGGCCGCTGGCGCGCGACAACCGCACGCTCGGCAAGTTCCACCTCGTGGGGCTGCCGCCGGCGCCGCGCGGCGTGCCGCAGATCGAAGTCGCGTTCGACATCGACGCCAACGGCATCGTCAACGTCTCGGCGAAGGATCTGGCGACCGGCAAGGAGCAGAAGATCACCATCACGGCGTCGAGCGGCCTCTCCAAGGACGAGGTCGACCGGCTCGTGAAGGACGCGCAGAGCCACGAAGCGGAGGACAAGGCGCGGCGCGAGGTGATCGACGCGCGCAACAACGCCGACGCGCTGGCCTACCAGGTCGAGAAGACGGTGAACGAGAACCGCGACCGCATCGCGTTCGGCGATCTCTCGAAAGTCGAGGCGGCGATCGCCGAGGCGCGCAAGGCCGCGCAGGGCGACGACCTGGCGGCGATCACCCGCGCCGTCGACGAGCTGCAGCGCGCATCGCACGCGATGGCGGAGCAGCTCTACAAACAGTCGGGCCCCTCGGGGAACGCGGGCACCGCGGGTGCCTCGGGCGCTTCGGGCCGGTCCGATTCGAATGTGAAGGATGCGGAAGTCGTCGACGCGGAGTTCGCGGAGACGAAGTAACCGGGTTGCCGCTGCAACCGCATAAACCGAGCACCAGTTGAGGAGGTTCGTATGACGATCGTTCGTTGGGATCCGTTCCGCGACTTCGGGTTTGCCGCGCCGAGCACCTGGCTGCCGCCGGTCGACATCTATCAGACCGGCGACCACGAGCTGGTGCTGACGGCCGAGCTGCCCGACATGAGCCGTGACGACATCGACATCAACATCGAAAACTTCGTGCTGACGATCAAGGGCGAGAAGAAGGCGTCGGGCGAGGTGAAGGACGAGCAGTACCACCACGTCGAGCGGCGCTACGGATCGTTCAGCCGCTCGTTCTCGCTGCCGCAGACCGTCGACCCCAATCGGGTCTCGGCCGAGTACAAGAACGGCGTCCTCACCGTGAGGATTCCGCTCCGCGAGGAAGCCAAGCCGCGGTCGATCAAGGTCGACGTCGCCGCGTAACGATAAACGCCAGGAGGGCAGGGGGCCGGGGCCCTCCTGCCCTTTGCCCTCCCGCCCGCTGCCCTGATATCGTGTAGACCCAGCCCATGGACGAGCCCGTTCAGACCCCAGAACAATCCGAGGCGGACGCCCAGGCCCCGCTGATTCCGGCCGAACCCGTCCCGCCGCCGAGCAGTCGGTTTCTTTTCGTGGACGTCGCCGCGCTGCGCGCCAAGCAGCTGCGCCGGGGCGCGCGCCTCCGGATTACGAGCGAAACAGAACATCTGCCGAAGAAGGCGGAGCGGCTGGCGATGGAGGAGGTCAAGCGCGGCCTCGTCTCCTACGACGTGCCGCCGCCGCGGCCGGCAGCAGGAGACGGCGCATGACCGAGTTCCAGCCGATCGTCGTCGGGCTCGTGCAGGGGTTTCTGACGAGCAGCCTGTTCATCCTGGCGCTGTTCATCGGGTTCTGCGTCCTCGTCGGCTTCACGAAGACGAAGCGGACCGCCGGCAACACGCCGGTAATCAAGAGCCTGGACGAGGCGCTGACCCACCAGCCAATGGCGTACCTGTCCCCGACCGCTCCCCGCGGCCCGGCCGACCAGTTGAAGGGCGCCACGTTGAAAGCCTTGAAATAGCGCCGAAACGCCGGCGTCCGGGTCGAACTTCGGGCTTCGGACTCTCGTCAGAATCAGTATGTTTCACCTGCTGACGTTGCCGTTCCGCATCGTCTTTGGGCTGTTCTTCGGGTTGCTCGCCCTGCCGTTCGCCCTGTTGTGTCTGGCCTTCGCGGTGGTCGGCGCCGTCCTCTTCCTGCCGTTCCTGCTGCTGCGGTTCGTGCTGCGCGCGGCGGTGGGGTTGATCGTGCTGCCGGTGGTCCTGGTCGTCGCCGCAATCGTCTGCGCGGCGCTGCTGTTCGCGGCCGCGCTCGCGGTGCTGATCCCGCTCGCGCCGTTCCTGCTGATCGCGTGGCTGGTCTGGGCGGTTACGCGAAGCTCTCCGGCTGCCATCGCAGCCCGAGGTTGATGATCCGCTGCAGCACCGCCTCGTAGTTCATCCCCGCCCGCTCGGCTGACGCCGCGAAATCCTCCCCCTTCGCAATCTGCGGGTTGGGGTTCGCTTCGAGCACCCACGCGTTGCCCGCCTCGTCGAGGCGCAGATCGATCCGCGCGTAGCCGCTCAGTTCGAGCGCGCGGTAGGCGCGCTTGCAGACGTGCTGCAGCTCCTCGGCCGTCGCGGCGTCGAGCTCCGTCGCCGGCCCGCTGTCGATCCCGTACTTCTTCTGGTACTTGACGCTCCACTTCACGCGGTCGGTGGCGATGCGCCGCGTCCCCTCGGGCATGTTCGTGAAGAACAGCTCCCACACCGGCAGCGCCTGCAGCACCTGATTGCCGATCACGCCGACGTAAATCTCGCGCCCCTCGATGTACTGCTCGACGATGGCGGCCGTGCCGATGCTCTCGTGGATGAACGCGACGCGCTCCTTCAGCTTCTCGTCGCTGTCGACGACCGACGCCTGCGAGATGCCGATCGACGCCTCCTGCGTCAGCGACTTCACGATCAGCGGAAAGGTGAGCGCCTTGTGGCGGCGCACCGGCCGGCCGATGCGGAACACCTCGAACGCGGGCACCGCGATGCGGTGGTACGCGAGCAGCTTCTTCGACAGCGACTTGTCCCGCGACAGCAGCAGGCCGCGCGGGTTGCAGCCCGTGTACGGCAGCTTCAGCAGCTCGAGGTGCGAGACGACGTTCTGATCGAAGATCGTGATGTCGTCGAACCCCTCGAGCAGGTTGAAGGCGATGTGCGGCTTCCACTCCTCGTGCAGGCGCCGGATCTCGCCGAGGTCGTCGTGCACCGGCAGCGCCCGCACGTCGTGGCCCATCGCGGTCAGCGTCGACGTCACGTCGTACTCCGTGCGCCACGGCGCCGAGACGATGTCGGTGCCCTCTTCGATCTTCTCCGGCGGCACCAGGTGGCGGTGCACGAGGCAGACGATGCGCAGCTTCTGGCTCACAGCGCGACCCGGTGGCGTCCGCTGTGCAGGTAGTTCATCGTTTGCACGGTGAGAAAGACCATGAAGTCGATTTTCGTCTCCTCTTCGGATTCGGTGAGCCGCAGGTTCAGCTCGCGGCACCGCTCGATCACTTTCTCGAGGAGCTGATCGATCGTGTACTGGTAGCTGTCGGTGAAGCTGGCGACGCGGCTCCGCACGTCCTTGCGGATGCGCCGGAGGAAGCGCGCGGCCGGCAGGTTCTTCGCGTACTGCGGCGCATCCGAGAACAGGTTCTTGAGATCGCTCTCGTAGAAGTCGGGATGGTCGAGCCCGTAGTGCTCGCGTTTCTGGCGGTAGTGTTCGCGCAGCGTCTTCTTCAGCCGGCGGAGCGGATCGATCTGCCGCTTGGAGGTGACGCTCGGGCGCTTGCGCGCCACCTGCCGCATCAGGCGATCCATGTATTCGAGCTTTCGCTGCGCCGGCCACGTCGCGTACCGCGTCGCCCACATCGACGCCGGATCGAGCCACACCGCGAACGTCTCGGCGAAGTCCTCGTCGGGATGGCTCTGCGCGTACCAGTGATCGAGATGGTGCACGAAGCTCTTGCTGTACGGCTTCGGCGTGTAGTACTCGGGATACTCGGTGTCCGGGCTCCCGAACAGGCGCCGCCGCGTCGGCCGGCGCCGCAGCCGGTACGCGTTGTCGATCGCGTGGCCGACCTCGTGGCGCAGGATCTTCAGGCACGACGCGGGATCGCCGCCTTCCACTTCCAGCATCTGCGCGAGCTCGAGCCTGGCCAGCCGCGCGTGCGCGAGGTAAAACGGGATCGCCACGCCGGGAATGCCGTCCGGCGTGAACCACTCGTCCGACAGCCAGTAGTGCGGCCGGAACATCAGCCCGCGCGCGTCGAGCTCGGCGTTGATCTGCGCGATGCGCTGGTCGAGATCCGTCCCCTCCATCGTCAGCGCGAGATCGCACATGCGGACGTCGAGCAGCTGCTCGTCGGGAAGCGACGCCCAGTCGCCGATTACGCGAGCGTCGGCTGGCGTGTCGACCATTCGAAGTCGCGTTCGTACGCGTCGGCGATCCGGAGCAGCGTCGATTCGTCGAAGCGCCGGCCCGTCAGCTGCAGACCGATCGGCAGCCCGCTCCGCGCCGCCGAGGGACCGGTCCCCGGCGCCGTCAATCCGCATGGAACGCTGATCGCCGGGAGCCCGGCGAGGTTCGCGCTGACGGTGAACACGTCCGCAAGATACATCTGCACGGGGTCGGCTGCACGTTCGCCGATGCGGAATGCCGGCACGGGGCTGGTCGGCATGGCGATGGCTTCGACGGCGGCCGCGCCGCCGAACGCCTCCTCGTAGTCGCGCAGGATCAGCGTCCGCGCCTGCTGCGCTTTGCGGTAGTACGCGTCGTAGTAGCCGGCGCTCAGCACGTAGGTGCCAAGGACGATGCGGCGCTTGACCTCGGGGCCGAACCCCTGCGCGCGCGTCTTCGCGTACATCTCGTGCAGCGTGAACGCGCCGCCGCCCGGCGCCTGATG
>Ga0070741_10012071_pt1 | contig 15728 bp, 15 predicted proteins | sample Coa_R1_4_FD_66440 | JGI IMG/M metagenome (GOLD analysis project Ga0070741, IMG submission 66440) | Surface soil microbial communities from Centralia Pennsylvania, which are recovering from an underground coalmine fire - Coalmine... | ecosystem: Environmental > Terrestrial > Soil > Unclassified ...
CCCCGTGCCGCACGACGCGGCGGCGATCGTCCTCGCGGCGGCGCTCGCCGAGCTCGGAGCGCTTCCCGCCTTCTCCGCCCTCTCGCGCCGGTTCGAGCGGACCGCCGACCGCTTCTCGCTCGCCGTGACCGGGGATCCCGGCGCCTTCCGCCGGCTCCATCACCGGCTCGCCGTGACGAATCTGGCCGAGCTCGCGCCCCCGAACTGGCTCTACTACTGGGCGATGTCGCATCCGACGCCACCGGAGCGGATCGATAGCGCTTGACAAGCAGCATCGATGATGTCAGAGTGATGTCACGATGAATCTGACGATCGTGCTCGAGGGACTCCAGGACGACCTGCAGGGGCTGGCGGAGCTCGGCGACGAGCGCTCGGCGCAGATCGCGCGGCGCCTCGCCGAGTCGGTCGGCTCGAGCCTCCGGCTCAAGCTGTTCGACCTCCTCTCGCAGGCGGCCGTGGAGCTCTCGGCCAAGCTGCCCTCCGGCCACATCGAGGTGCGCCTCGCCGGCCAGGAGCCCGAGCTCGTCTACGTCGACACCGCGGGCGACAGCGCGTCCGGGGTCGGCGAAGAGCTCTCGGCGCGGATCAGCCTGCGCCTGTCGGACAGCCTGAAGGCGGCGGTCGAGAAGGCCGCCGACCGCGAAGGCGTCTCGACCAACACGTGGATCGTGCGCGCAATCGCGCGCGCGACCGAATCGCGCCCCGTGCAGTCCGGCGGGAAGCGCCTGTCCGGGTACGCCCAGAGCTAGGAGGAATGGGGATGCAGAGGCAGTTCGAGGTTGGCGGCCCGGTCGAGCTCGACATCCGGTTGGCGTCGGGCGAGATCGAGGTCGACGCGTCGCTCGCGGGAAGCGTCGAGGTCGAGCTGATCGCCCACGACGACGAGTCGCGTGCACTGCTCGAGAACGCGCGCATCGAGCTCCATGAGCACGGGTCGATGCCGAAGGTGCTCGTCGACGTGCCGCTCAGGCGCAGCGGCTTCTCGTTCGGGATGATCTTCGGCCGGCAGGGCATCAGCTGCCGCGTCCGCTGCCCGGAGCGCTCGTCGCTCGGCGTGCGCTCGAAGTCGGCGGACCTGCTCGCACGCGGCACGTTCGGGTCGGTCAACATCGCGACCGCGTCCGGCGACGTCGACGTCGAGCGCGTCGACGGCGGACTGACCGTGAAGAGCGCGAGCGGCGACGTCAGCGTCCGCGAGGTCACGGGCGGCGCCAATGTCCAGACCGCGTCCGGCGACGTCGAGGTCGGCACGGCCGGCGGACCGGTGAGCGTCGCGACCGCGTCGGGCGACGTGTCGATCGACGAGGCCTACGACTCCGTCAGCGCGAACACCGTGAGCGGCGACCACCACCACGGCGCCGTCATGCAGGGCACGGTCGGCGCCCACTCCGTCTCGGGCGACATCGAGATCGGCGTGCGGCGGGGGTCGAAGGTCTGGCTGGACTGCAACACGGTCTCGGGCGACACGAGCTCGGAGCTCGAGCTGAAGGGCGACGTCCCCGACGGCGACGGGCCGCTCGTCGAGATCCGCGCGAAGACCGTGAGCGGGGACATCAGGATCACGCGGGCGCCCGCGCCCGCCGGGAACAGGGAGGTGCACGCATGAAGCGTCTGACGTGGGACTCGACGGCGCCGCGCAGGATCGTCGGCGGGCGCCGGTCGCCGCAACCGCGCCCCGAGGACGCCGTCCTCGAGGAGGCGAACCTCCTGCGGGCCGCCTGGGACGAGCTCCGCCGGGGCGCCTCCCGGTAACCGGCGAACGGTTGCCGTCGAGCTCGGCTCGAGCCCGGGATACCGACATGCTCTCCCGGGCCGCGCCGAGCTCGACGGCGTTCTTCCCCTAGATGCGGCGCGCGCCGACGTAGCTGCCGGCGTAGGAGTCCATCGTCGTGATCTTCACCACGTCGCCCGTGTGCGGCGCGTGCACGAACTGGCCGCCGCCGATGTAGATGCCGACGTGGTCGAGCCCGTCGAAGAAGACGAGGTCGCCCGGCTGCAGCTGGTCGCGCGGCACGGCGACGCCGAGCTGGTACTGCGCGGCGGCGTAGTGCGGAAGGGTGACGCCGAGCTCGCCGTAGACGTACGCGACGAGCCCGGAGCAGTCGAAGCCCTTCGGGCTCTCGCCGCCCCAGACGTACTTGACGCCGAGGTACCGGAGCGCGATCGTCGCGGCCTCGGGGTGCCCGGCCGGAAGCGTGACCGGCGCGGACGCGGTCGTCGTCGGCGCCGTGACGATCGGGTCGGTCGTCGTCGCAAGCGGATCGGTGGTCGTCGGAGCCGCGGGCACCGTCGCGGCGACCGGGGCGATCGTGGTCGTAGGCGGCGGCGCAACGGTCGTCGTCGGCGGAGGCGGAGCCGTCGCCTTCGCCTTCGCCTTCGCCTCGGCCTTCGCCCGCGCCGCCGCGGCGGCCACCTCGGCGGCGTGCGCCCGCTGGGCCGCCTCTCTCCGCAGCTGCGCCTGCTCCGCGGCGAGCCTGCGCCGCGCCTCGGCGGCGAGCGCCGCCTGACGGCGCGCCTCTGCGGCCTTCATCTGCACGATCTGCGTCTGCACCGATGCGAGCAGCCGGCGCCGCTGCGCGAGCATTGCGCCGATCTGCTGCCGCTGGCTCGAGAGCGCACGGAGCGACGCGGCGCGCTTGTGCTCCGTCGCCTGCAACGTCGTCTGCGCGGCGGCGAGCTCGTCGCGCACCTGCGTCGCGTGCTTCGCGAGCTGCCGGTCGGAGGTTGCGACCGACTGCTCGGCCTGCAGCCGGTCGATCAGGTCGCCGAGGCTCGTGCTTCCGAGGACGACGTCGATCGTCGTCGGCTGGTCGCTCTCGTAGATCTCCACGAGCCGCGCTTGCACGAGCTGCTCCGCCTGGCGGCGGGCGCGTTCAGCGACCGTCAAGTGGCTGCGGTTCTTCGCGAGCTGCGTGCGCACCTTGCCGAGGTCGTACTGCGCGCCGTCCCACTGCTCGACCGTGTTGCCGAGCCGGCGGTCGAGCGCGTCGACCTGCGCGAGCACGACCTGCGCTTCGCGCTGCTTCGCCTTGATCTTCCCGGACGGGGACGCGGCGAGCGGGGACGCGACGAGGACCGCGACGAGCGCGGCAACGGCGAGGGCACTGGTCGAGCGGCTGAGCATCGGGAGGGGACCCGCCGGAAGTATCGGCAATGATCGGGTAAGGGCGAGGCCAGAATCTCGCTTCGCGCCGGTCCGGCGCTCTCCTGCGCACTTTGTGCCGAACGGCGCGAATGCGCAGAGTCAGCCGCCGAGCAGAAAATCCGGCACGGGCTCGAGCGCAGCGGCCTGCACGCGATGCGTCGCCAGGTCGACGATCTCGCCGCCCGCGTAGAGATACCGGCCCGACGCCGCGACGCCCGCGGACACGGGCGAGGCGATCGGCCGGTACAGGAGGCGGCCGCGCCGCGTGTAGACCCCGACGCCCTGCGCGCCGTACGCGGCCAGCCCGCCGCCGGCTCGAATGACGCCGCGCGCACCGCGCACGAGCATCCGCACGCGCCACGTCCGCACATCGACGACCCTTTTGCCGACGCCGAGCAGGCCGCCGCCGAGCCACGAGGCGAAGACGACGCCGGCGCCCTTCGCGAGCGCGCGGCGTGGCCGGTGCGTCGTCGTCACGCCGGTCGCGAGGTCGACCACGTCGACGCCGCCGTCGGCGCGCGCGACGAACGCGCGACCGTCGCCGAATGCGAGGTTCGGCGGCGCAGCGATGCGCAGCCCGCGCACGGCACGGACGCCGGCGATGCGGCGCGCGCGTACGTCGATACGCAGGATCGTGAAGCGCGCTCCCGACCAGTAGCACGGCCGGTCGGCTGCGAGCGCGACGAGCGTGGCGCCGCGGAAGGTGAGCCCGCACACGTCGCGGGGCCCGACCGCGACTGTCCCGACGACCCGCAACCGCGGCCGCAGCGCGACGATCCGGATCCGGAAGCCGACGCCGCCGGTCGGCTTGGCGACGACTGCAAGCGCGCCGCCGCGTCGCGCCCACGCGAGACCGAATGCCGCACTCGGCAGGCGCAGCGCCGCGCCCTCGTAGCGCAGGGTCGCCGGGTCGGCGCGGTGCAGGAGCGACGGCTCGCCGAGCGTCCCCCCGGAGACGGCGAGCACGACTGCCGACGCGATCGCGGCACCCACAGCGGTCCTACGGCGACGACCGCTCCCGCGGTCCCACGATCGCGAAGGAGTCGCTGCCGGAGTCGCGCTCGGGCAGCCGCACACGCCGCACCGTGAGCCGCCGCGCCCCCGGCCGCCAGACCACGACGACGTCGTTGCCCCCGCTCTCGGCGACCAGCACGAGCCGGCCGTCGGCCGTCCACGCCATGCTCGTGAACTTCAGCCGAACGGCGGACGTGCCGGAACCGGCGGGTCGACGGGTCGAGCAGCCACACGTCGGTGACCTGGACGCCGCCGCCCTGCCAGGCGGGATCGGAGAACGAGACGGCGACGAGCCCGCCGCGCGGATCGACCGCGGCCTGGTCGAACCCGCCGGCAAGGCCCGGCCACGCGAGGCGCGTGCGCCGTCCCGAACGCAGGTCGACCAACGAGAGGCCGCTGCGCGCGTCGCCGGTGAGCGCGACGACTCCCGTGATCGCCTGCACTCCGCCGACGTGCAGGAACGTCGTGCGGGTCGCGGCATCGGCGACGGAGACGGGGCGCGCGAGAACAGGGCGACCGCCCGCGTCGACGAGCCGCGTCGAGCACGCAACCGGACGGGCGGCGCGCAGCGTGGAGCCGTCGAGCCGCAGCTCGCGCAGCGTGCAGCGGCCGCGTCCGAGGTAGCTCTTCACCCACACGGCGTGCCCGTCACGCGCCGGCACGACGTCCCACCCGTTCCCGAGCCGCGTGGCGCGCGTCCGGCCGCCGCGAACGACATAGAGCTCGGCGCCCGGCCTTCCTCGCCCGTGGCGGTCAATCCACACGACCGCGTCCGGCCCGACACCGACGACCGAGAGCACGGGCCGGTCCGCGACATCGAGCCCGGTGACGGGCGTGACGCGCCCGCTGTCCACGTCGAGCACGAACGGCGGGTCGGCCGAGACGAGCAGCTCGATCCCCGTGTGCCGCGAGAGCGGCGCGCCGCGAAGCGGGCCAGGTGTTCCGCCCGCCGCCGAGCACACCGCGACGGCGGCGAGCGCGCTGGGAACGAGCAGGCGGCCGATCCGCATGCGAAGCATTACACCGCGCAGGCATGCTCCGTTCCGCGCGATGGGCGACGTCGTCGATCTCCACTTCGACCTGCTGCTCGACCTCTACGAGAAGCGCGTCGTCAAACGCGAGGCGGTCGGCGTCCTCGGCCGCGATTTCTGGCAGCAGCTGCACGACGGCGGGATCGGGCTCGTCGGTGCGGCGATCTTCCTCGACGACCGCTACCTGCCGGAGCTCGCGCTGCGCGTCGCGCTCGACCAGGTCTCGCTGCTCCACGAGGAGGTCGCGCACGATCCCCGCTTTGCGGTCTGCCGCAGCACCGCCGAGATCGAGAGGGCCCGCGCCGACGGGCGCATCGGCTTCCTGATCACGATGGAGGGCGTCGAGCCGCTCGGCACCGACATCCACCTGCTGCGTGCCTTCCACGAGCTCGGCGTGCGCTGCGTCGGCCTCACCCACGTCCGCCGCAACCTGGCCGGCGACGGCGGGCTGATCGCGCCTACGGGGTCGTCGCCGCAGGGGTTGTCGCCGTTCGGGCGCGCCGTGGTCGACGCCTGCGAGGAGCTGCGGATCGTGATCGACCTCGCACACCTGAATCCCGCCGGCGTCGACGAGGTGCTCGCCCGCACGCATCGGCCGCCGGTGATCAGCCACACGAACCCGCGCCGCTTCTACGACGCCGAGCGCAACAGCAGCGACGCGCAGATGCAGGCCGTCGCCGAACGCGGCGGCGTGGTCGGCATCAGTTCGGTGCTGCTCAGCCCATCACCGGAGGGCGCAACCGCCGCGGCGTTTGCGGAGCAGGTTGCGTACGTCGCCGAGCTGATCGGCGTCGAGCACGTCGGCCTCGGATTCGACTTCTTCGACTTCATCTACCGCGCGATGCCGCCGGAGGAGAAGGCGGTGTTCGAGCAGGAGCTCGCGACCGTCCATCTGCCTCCCGACCTGCTCGACCACGGCGATGCGCCGACGGTCACACGACTGCTCGCCGAGCGCGGGTTCGCGGAGACCGACATCGCGAAGGTCCTGCGCGAGAACTGGCTGCGCGTGTTTCGCAGCGTCGAGCTCGCGTAGCGCTCACCCGGTAGCCGGCGGTTCGAAATGCGGGATCGCGAGCAGGCTCACGACCTGCGCCGCCAAGGCGGCCGCAGGAGCGAGCACGAATGCGAGCAGCCCGGCCGCCGGAAGCGTCAGTGCCAGAACAAGGAAGAAGACGGCGGGGGCGAGCAGCCCGAGCACGAGACCGTCGAGCGCTTGCGTCGCCGCGCCCGGGCCGTGGCTGTGGTGGGTGAAGACCGCCAGGACGGCGCCGAACACGACCGTCGCGACCGCAAACGCCGCCGCCCCTGATCCGAACGCGCGCAGCGATCCCCGCCGCGACGCCCAGCCGTACACGAGCGCGAACGCGACCTGCGACAGCGTCGCCGCCAGCATCCCGACGGCGGCCCCAGCGGCGAAGGAGGCGCCTTGATCCAGCACGAGGAAGAAGGCGACCGGGCCGGAGGTCATCGGCAACGCCACCAGCCAACCGCAGACGTGATGGCCGAACCGCCGACCCGCAAGGCTGGCGCCCCCGATCAACACCGGAGTGACGACTGCCTTCACGGCAACGTTCTGCGCGGGCACGGGCCTCCAGCATCACCGATCACACGTACGCGAGAAGCAATTGCTGCTGACGAATGGGCCGTGAAGGATTCGAACCTTCGACCTTGGGATTAAGAGTCCCCTGCTCTACCAGCTGAGCTAACGGCCCGGAAGGCGCGCGTATCGTAGCGCCCGCGAATGCGCGTCCTCTCCGTGGTCGGGAACCGCCCGCAGTTCATCAAGTCGGCGCCGCTCTCGCTGGCGCTGCGAGACGCGGGCGTCGACGAGGTCGTCCTTCACACGGGCCAGCACTGGGACGCCGAGCTGTCGCAGGTGTTCTTCGACGAGCTCGGCATCGCGCCGCCCGACTACCGGCTCGACCTGCGCACGGCCGATCCCGCAGCGATGGAGCGGCCGATCCGCGAGGCGGCCGCGCGCGAGTCGCCGGACTGGGTGCTCGTCTACGGCGACACGAACTCGACGGTCGCCGGCGCACGCGCGGCCCGGAACGTGAAGGTCGCCCACGTCGAGGCGGGCCTGCGCAGCTTCGACCTCGACATGCCGGAGGAACGAAACCGCATCGAGGTCGACCGGATCGCCGCGCTGCTGCTGTGTCCCGACGAGCGCTCGGCCGCGCAACTCGAGTCCGAAGGCGTGGCTGGACGCCGCGCCGTGGTCGGCGACGTGATGGCCGACGCAGCGCGCCTGTTCGGGCCGATCGCCCGCGAGCGCTCGACGGCACTCGCGCGCTTCGGCGTCGAGCCGGGCGCCTACGCGGTCGTCACGGTGCACCGCGAGGCGAACGTCACGCGGCCCGAGCGGCTGGCACGCATCGTCGACGGGCTGCGACGGATCGAGGGCCCGATCGTGTTCCCTGCCCACCCACGCACGCGGGCGGCGCTCGCGCGCCTCGGGCTCGAGCTGCCGCTCGCTCCGCCGCTCGGCTACCTCGACCTGGCCGCGCTCGCCTCGCAGGCACGGGTGGTCGTGACCGACTCGGGCGGCCTGCAGAAGGAGGCGTACTGGTACCGCGTCCCGTGCGTGACGCTGCGGCCGAGCACCGAGTGGGTCGACACGGTCGAGGTGCGGGCGAACGTGCTCGTCGACGACGACCCCGACGCGATCGCCGAGGCGGTCGCCGCGGCCGCGTTTCCGCCCGGCGCGCCGCCGCTCTACGGCGACGGCCACGCCGCCGGGCGTGTCGTAACCGCCCTGTACGCTTGACCGCCGTGTCGGAAGGCCCCTCCTCGTACGACGTGGCCGTGATCGGTGCAGGCTATGTCGGCGTCCCGCTGGCCGCGACGTTCGCCGAGGCCGGGCGCCGGGTCCTGCTCGTCGACGTGCAACCGGATGTCGTCGCGGCGCTCAACGAGGGCCGGAGCCACATCGAGGACGTCTCGTCGGAGCGGCTCGCCGCGCTCACGCACAACGGAACAATCGTCGCGACGACCGACTACGAGCAGGTCAAGCACGCGGCCGCAGTGCTGATCGCGCTTCCGACGCCGCTGTCGCGCCAGCGTGAGCCCGATCTCGGCGCGATCGAATCCGCCGGCCGGAGCCTCGCGCCGGTGCTGAAGCGCGGGCAGCTCGTCGTGCTCGAGTCGACGACGTGGCCGGGCACGACGCGCGAGGTGCTGCAGCCGCTGCTCGAGCAGGGGTCGGGGCTCAAGGCGGGCGAGGACTTTCACCTCGCGATGTCACCGGAGCGCGTGGACCCGGGCCGCGAGGACTGGACGACGAAGACGACGCCGAAGGTCGTCGGCGGCCTGACGCCGGCGTGCACCGCGGCCGCCGCCGCCCTCTACCGTCAGGCGATCGACACCGTGCACGAGGTCTCGACGCCGGACGCTGCCGAGCTGACGAAGCTGCTCGAGAACATCTACCGCGCGGTGAACATCGCGCTCGTCAACGAGCTCGCGCAGCTGTGCGAGCGGATGAACATCGACGTGTGGGAAGTGGTGGACGCCGCCGCGACGAAGCCGTTCGGCTTCGCGTCGTTCAAGCCCGGGCCGGGCCTCGGCGGCCACTGCATCCCGATCGACCCGTTCTACCTCACGTGGAAGGCGCGCGAGTACGACTTCTCCACGCGCTTCATCGAGCTCGCAGGTGAGGTCAACAACAACATGCCGTACTTCTGCCGGTCGCTCATCTCACAGGCGTTGAACCACGGCGCGCAGAAGTCGGTGAGCGGATCGAAGGTGCTGATCCTCGGCGTCGCGTACAAGCCGGACATCGGCGACTGGCGCGAGTCACCGGCCGAGAAGCTGATCCACCTGCTCGAGAACGCAGGCGCGACGGTGTCCTACCACGATCCCTTCGTGCCGGAGTTCGCGGGCCGCAGCTCGGTCGCGCTCGAGCCTGACGCGTACGACTGCGTCGCGATCGTGACCAACCACAGCCCGATCGACTACGCGGACCTCGTCGCGCGCAGCCGTGTCGTCGTCGACTTTCGCAACGCCACCAAGGGCGTCGAGGTCGACGGCAAGGTCTGGAAGCTGTAGATGTCCGCCCGGATCGGTCTCGCCGGGCTCGGCTACTGGGGGCCCAACCTCGCGCGCAACTTCGACGAGCTCGCCGACCTCGCGTGGCTCTGCGACCTCGACGACGACTTGCGCAGCCGCTTCGCGGACCGCTACCCGAACGCGCGCGTCACCCCGAGCTTCGAGGAGATGCTCGCCGACGACCGGCTCGACGCGGTCGTCGTCGCGACTCCGGTGCCGACGCACCATGCGCTCGCGAAGCAGGCGCTCGAGGCCGGCAAGCACGTGCTCGTCGAGAAGCCGCCGGCGATGCACGCGGTCGAGATGGACGAGCTCGTCGCGCTCGCCGCGCAGGCCGGCCGCGTCCTGATGCCGGGGCACCTGCTGCTCTACCACCCGGGCGTGGTGAAGCTGAAGGAGCTGGTCGACGGCGGCGAGCTCGGCGAGGTGCTCTGCGTCTACGGCAACCGCCAGAACCTCGGGATCGTGCGCACGAACGAGAACGCGTTGTGGTCGCTCGGCGTGCACGACCTGAGCGTGATCCTGTACCTGCTCGACGAGGATCCCGTCGTCGCGACGGCGCAGGGCCGCGACTTCCTCACTCCGGGGGTCGAGGACGTCGTCTTCTGCTTCCTGCGGTTCCCGAGCGGCAAGATCGCGCACATGCACCTCTCGTGGCTCGATCCCCACAAGATGCGCAAGCTGACCGTCGTCGGCCGCGAGAAGATGGTCGTGTTCGACGACATGGAGCTCGAGCGCAAGGTCACCGTCTACGAGAAGTCGCCGTGGAAGCGCGCGGAGACGTACGGCGAGTGGCAGACGCGGTCGGGCGACATCTACATCCCGAAGATCCCGACCGACGAGCCGCTCCGGCTCGAGTGCGCCCACTTCATCGACCTGGTCGAGGGCGGCGGCGACCGCGGCAAGGTCGCGCGCGACGGCGCCCGCGTCGTGCGGGCGCTCGAGATGCTCACCGACTCGCTTGGCAGCTGACGTCCACCCCACCGCGACCGTCTATCCGGGCACGGTGCTCGGCGACGGCGTGCGCGTGCTCGAGTACGCCGTCGTCGGCAAGCAGCCGACGCTCGGCGCGCAGTCCACTGCGAAGCGCGACCCGCTGCCGCCCGCCGAGATCGGCGACGGCGCCGTCGTGTCGACCGGGGCGATCGTGTTCGCGGGAACGCGTGTCGGCGCGCGCTCGATCGTCGGCGACCAGTCGTGCATCCGCGAGCGCGTCTCGCTCGGAGCGGACTGCGTCCTCGGCCGCGGCTCGCTGATCGAGAACGACACGACCGTGGGCGCGGGCACGCGCATCCAGGCGGGTGCGTACGTCACCGCGTACTCCACGCTCGAGGAGGACGTCTTCGTCGCGCCGTGCGTGGTGACGACGAACGACAACTACATGGGCCGGACCGAGCGCCGACGCGCCGAGATGCGCGGCCCGTCGATCCGCCGCGGCGCACGCATCGGCGGCGGCGCGATCCTCTGCCCCGGGGTCGAGATCGGCGAGGAGGCCTTCGTCGGCGCCGGCGCCGTCGTGACGAAAGACGTGCCGCCCGGCGTTGTAGTCGTCGGCTCGCCGGCGCGGGTGCTCCGCGACGTCCACCCGGACGAGCTGCGCGCGAACGGCGGCTAGCGCCTAGCGGACGAGCGAGAGCCGGTACTGCACCGGGTCGAGAGAGCGCGTGACGAGCTTCGCCTGGACGTAATAGATGCCCGTGCGCGGGGCGCGGTAGGCGACGCGCGCCTGCGTGCCGACGGTGCGTGACTCGGCGACGCGTCGCCGAAGGTCGACGCGCAGACCTTCGACCTGCTTCGTCCCCGGGCTCCAGAGCGCGAGCCGGATGCCGGCGCGCTTCCGCGGCGTGAGACGGACGTAGAGCTTCTGGCCGCGCTGCAGATACACGTGGTAGACGTCGACGTTGTCGTCCCAGAAGTCGAGCGACGCGGTGATCGTGCGCGGTAGCGGCGGCAGCGCGTGCGACCAGGCGCCGGCCTCGTCGTTCGGCTCGTAGCGATCGGGCGCCGGCAGCTTCGTCCCGTCGGTGAGCATCGTCAGCGACGCGAAGATGTCGAGGCTGCCGAACCCCGAGTACATGTCGTGGCCCGTCGTGCATTGCGGGCAGCCGTTCGACGGCACGAGGTCGTCGGCCCCGCGCTCGAGCAGCCACGCCACCTGGTCGGGCGTGAGCCGCGGGTCGACGCCGAGCAGCAGCGCCGCGGCGGCCGCGACCTGCGGCGCCGCGAACGAGGTGCCGATCGCGTCGCGGAACTCGAACGGGCCGCAGTCGGAATACGGGCCGTCGGCACACGTCGCCGGCGGGTCGGAGAGGTCGCGCGGAATCGTCGAGAAGATGTTGTCACCCGGCGCCGCGATGTCGTTGAACACGGCGTCGCGGTTCGAGTACGCGGGAATCGAGCCGTCTTGCCGCATCGCGCTGACACCGATCACGTGCGGGAGCGCCGCCGGATAGTGCGCGAAGTCCCACGGCGTCGCAGGCGACTGCGGACCGTTGCCGACTGCCGCGACGACAACGGCGCCCTTCGAGTACGCGTACTCGACCGCCGCCTGCTCGAGCGGCGAGTAGGTGTCGAGCTGCGGGTCGAGCGGGTCGCGCACGCCGCCGAGGCTGAGGTTGATCACCTGCGCCCCCTCCCGCACCGCCCAGCGAATCGCCGCGACCTCGGCGGAAAGCGACACGGTGCCGTCCGGCTCGACGACCTTCGCCACGATCAGGCGCGCGTTGAACGCGACGCCGGCAATGCCGATGCCGTTGAACGGGTTCGCGGCGATCTCGCCGGCGACGAACGTGCCGTGGCCCTCGTCGTCGCGATACGGCGAGCCGCCGACGAAGGACCGCGCCGCGACGATCCGGCCCTGCAGGTCGGGGTGGCCGCCGTCGACGCCGGAGTCGATGACCGCGACCTTCACCGGCGTGAGCGTCGGCGGCTTGTCCCAGAAGTCCCACGCCGAGTCGCGCGTGAGGTACCACTGCCGCGCGGCGAGCGGCTCGGTGTTGTCGAACGCGGATGCGGTCGACGCGGCGACGAGCGCGGCGCCGCAGAGCGCGAGCAGCAACAGGCGCCTCACGGCACCGAGCCCGTGGCCGAGAGGCCCGGCTGCAGCCCACCGCCCGGCGCGCAGCGGACGCGGTACTCGCCGGGCGCGAGCGGCCCGCCGAACGAGAACGCGCCGGTCGCGTCCGTCGCGGTCGAGGACACGGTCGTCCACGCGCCCCCGGACGACCGCTGGAGCTGGACCGCCGCGCCGACGACCGCCGGATGTACGGTCCCCTGTGCGCCGGGCGACGAGATCGTCGCGTCGACCCGCGGCGCGACGAGCACCGTCGCGAGTCCCGCCCGGACGCGCCCCGACGCCAGACGGTACGACGTCCGCACCTGCGGCTTGACGATCGTCGAGAAGCTGCCGCCGGCGGCTGGCGCGACCGGCCCGGCGGCGGCCCAGTCCTTCCCGAACGGCTTCGCCTCGAGCGAAGCGGCCCCGGCGTCCTGCACGGCGCCGTTCAGGGACGCGGCGCCGCCGTAGGTGATCGTCGTGGCACTCGGGCCGAGCGCGTACAGGGACGGCGTGAACCACGTCGAGCGCAGGTCGAGCGCCGCCCGCACCTGGGCGCCCGTGAACGTCGACGCGGAGTCGTCCGCGCCGGTGACCGTGAGCGTCTGCACGCGGCCGGAGGCTCCGGGCGTCGCCGTGACGCCGGCCAGCGGCGCCTGAACCTTCAGCTTCGCAGCGGCCTTCGCGGCGTCGAACAGCACGGGCCCCCAGTCGTGATACGGCGACGCCGTGTCGTACGGATCGGCGACCGAGACGAGGTACGGGATCGGCGTGCCGAGCACGTCCGCCGCCGACGCCGTCCGCCCGCCCGACGTGGAGAAGAACAGCGTGTCGGCGACCGTGCCTCCGTAGAGGACGACGCGACCCCTCGTCGCGTCGACCGCCGCGTTCGTCTCCGGCGTCTCGGCGGCGACGCCGCCGTACACCTGGTCGCGCGTGTCGTCGTAGACGTCGAAGTCGCCGCCCTTGCGCAGATTGGCGAGCGCGTAGGAGCGCGCCGCGACCGCCTGCGCCTGCAGCGCCGCCGCCGGCCAGTTCGACGGCACCTCCGCCGCGACGACGCCCTTCACGTACGCCTCGAGCCCGGCGACGTCGACGGCGTCGAACGTCCGGGCGGTGCGCGAGACGACGATCTTGCCGCGGTAGAGCGCACCGTCGACCTGCAGCGGAGCGCTCGCGGCGAAGGTCACCGGCATGACCATCGTCTTGCCGTCGAGCTTCGAAGCCGCGCCGAGCGTCGTCGTCCCGGGCTCAAGACGGACCGTCGTGCCGGCCGCGTCGACCGCCCGCCACGGCGAGATCGAGGTGAGCGTCACGCGTTTGCCGCGCCGCAGCAGCACGCGAACGGTGCGGGCGGGCAGCGTCCCGAGGGTCGTCCCGGGGTAGTAGTGGGCGAGGATCCGGTCGGCGTCGAGGCCGTGCAGCGCGTACCCGTACGCGCCCCACTGGCTGAGGCCGAGGCCGTGCCCGTAGCCGTGGCCCGAGATCGCGAGCACCTCGGGCGCCGTGCTCGTGACGGTGGCCGGCGAGGTGCTCGTCGAGCCCGCCGGACGGTCGGTCGCGCTGCCGGCGGAAATCCCCAGGGCAAGCGCCGCGACGAGCCCGGCGCCCGCGAGGAGCCCGAAAGCCACGAGCCGCGCCGCGTAACGACCGAAACCCCGCTCCCGGCGCCGGCCAAGCCGGCGCCTCCGCTCTTGCGAGCCTCCGTCGAGCCTGCGGCTCATCCCCGGGCACCGTAGCCGAGGCTGTCCCCGACGTCAGTTGCCGAGGCGTGCGGCGTACTGCTCGGCGTAGTACGCCCGGTACTCGCCGGACTTGATCGGCTCCCACCACTCGCGGTTCTCGCGGTACCAGGCCACCGTCTCCTCGAGGCCGCCGGCGTCGAACGAGTGCCGGGGCGTCCAGCCGAGACCGCGGACGCGGGTGGAGTCGACCGAGTAGCGGCGGTCGTGCCCCGGCCGGTCCTGCACGTGCCGGACGAGGTCGGGCGACGCGCCGGTCAGGTCGAGGATGCGGCGGACGACGTCGAGGTTCTCGCGCTCCTGCCCGCCGATGTTGTAGACCCGGCCGCCCTCGCCCTTTCGCAACACGAGTTCGATCGCCGCGCAGTGATCCTCGACGTGCAGCCACTCGCGGCGCTGCCGACCGTCGCCGTAGACCGGGAGCGGCTCGCCGTCGAAGGCGTTGGTGATGAAGAGCGGCAGGAACTTCTCCGGGTACTGCCGCGGGCCGTACGTGTTCGCGCCGCGGGTGACCAGAGCGTCGACGCCGTACGTGCGGACGTAGGCGAGCACCTGCAGGTCGCCGCCCGCCTTCGAGGCGCTGTACGGGCTCGACGGGCGGATCGGCGAGTCCTCCGTGCACGCCGGCGCGTCCGGGTCGATGTCGCCGTACACCTCGTCGGTCGAGACGTGCAGCAGCCGGATCCCCTCGTGGCGGCAGTGGTCGAGCAGCACCTGCGTGCCGAGCACATCCGTGAGGATGAACTCGGCCGGGCCGAGGATCGAGCGGTCGACATGCGTCTCCGCCGCGAAGTTGACGATCGCATCGCAGCCGTTCGCCGCGCGCGCGACCGCCTTCTGGTCGGCGATGTCGCCCTCGTGGAACTCGTGCTCGACACCCTCGAGGTTCGCGCGGTTCCCCGCATACGTGAGCTTGTCGAGAACGACGACCTCGTCGCCGCCGGCCGCGAGCCGGCGCGCGAACTGCGAGCCGATGAAGCCGGCGCCGCCGGTGACCAGGGTGCGCATCGCGCGAAGGCTAGCGTCCCGAGAGGCGGAACAGGCACTCGCGGAGCCCCTCGCGCCAGTGCGGGAGCTCCGGCGCGCCGCGCTCGCTCCGCAGCACGGAGTACGCCGGGCGGGGCGCGCGCGCGCCGAACTCGGCCGTCGTGATCGGCCGCACGCGGGTCGGCAGGCCTGCCTCCTCGAAGATCGCCTGCGCGAACTCCGCCCAGGTGCACTCGCCGGCTGCGGCGACGTGATACGTGCCGTGGGGTAGCTCGAGCACGCGCCGCGTCGCCGCGGCGAGGTGGGCCGTGTACGTCGGACAGCCGCGCTGGTCGTCGACGACCGCCACCTCGTCTCGCTCGGCGCCGAGGCGGAGCATCGTCCGGACGAAGTTGCGCGACGTCCAGCCGAACACCCACGACGTGCGGATCACCCAGGACGACTCGCCGGCCGCGGCCTCGCCGAGCAGCTTCGTGCGCCCGTACGCGCCGAGCGGCGCCGGCGCATCCGACTCGAGGTACGGAGCGCCCTTCGAGCCGTCGAACACGTAGTCGGTCGACCACGTGACGAGCGGCGCGCCGAGCGACGCCGCGTTGCGGACGCCGCCGACGTTGACCGCCGCCGCTGCCTGCGGGTCGTCCTCGGCGCCGTCGACGTCGGTCCACGCCGCCGCGTGGAGCACGAGCTCGGGGACGCCGAGCTCCGGCGGC
>Ga0070741_10012072_pt1 | contig 15728 bp, 14 predicted proteins | sample Coa_R1_4_FD_66440 | JGI IMG/M metagenome (GOLD analysis project Ga0070741, IMG submission 66440) | Surface soil microbial communities from Centralia Pennsylvania, which are recovering from an underground coalmine fire - Coalmine... | ecosystem: Environmental > Terrestrial > Soil > Unclassified ...
GAGGAGGCGCGCTACTCCTTGGACCAGCAACGCTTCGTCTGAGCGACACGCTCCCATGTGGGCGGCGCGATCGACTTCGGCCCTCTTGGCAGCGGCTAGTGCCTTGGCTCAGCTCTACGCGGCCGCCGCAATGTGATGCAGTTCACACGAGGACTGTCGCGGACTTAACAGGACGCTCGCTACGGGGGCGCTACAGTAAGTACGTACAGAGCGGCTGGCACGAGCCAGCGACTCAGGGAAGGAAAAGGAAGGAGACACGACGATGATTCTGGTCCCGACCGTGTTCGGTCCGCGCTGGGTTCCCGCCTACGGCTTCATCCCGCCGTACCCCGCGCCGGTCTACCCTTACTTCTGGTAGGCCGCGTGGCGCGCACCTGAAGCGCCCCTGGTGGACACGCCGCCAGGGGCGCTTCAGTGTCCCCAGCACCGGTGCCGATCCGAGTTGCCGATCGGCGTTGACAACCACCCGGCCACCCCCTACCATTCGTCTCAGCGCAACAGCGAAGATAAGGAGAGCCTTATGGTAGGGTCCGCGCGGTGGCTGCGGGGCGTCCTGGCGTTGCTGATAGTAGCAGGCACGATCGGGCTGGGGGCGGCGCCGGGGCCGGCGGCCCAGGCGGCCCCGGCCGAGCGGGCGCTGAGCGCGCCCGCGGGCGGCCCGGCGCCGCAGCTCACGCGCGTGCAGTTTGGCTCGCCGCAGTCCATCTCGGACGCCGGCGTGTTCATCGGCAAGGCCTGGGGCTTCTTCCAGGCCCAGGGCCTCGACGTGGACCCGGTCCTCTTCCAGAGCGGGCCAAACCTGATCGCCCCACTCGCCTCGGGCGACCTGGAAGTGGGCGGCGGCTCGTTCAGCACCGGCCTGCTGAACGCCATTGATCGCGGCCTGGCGCTGAAGATGGTCGCCGACAAGGGCACCTCGCGGCCCGGTTTCGAGTTCTCGCAGCTCCTGCCCCGCCGCGAGCTGGTGGATAGCGGCCAGGTGCGCACGCTCGCCGACCTGCGCGGCAAGCGCATCGCCGTCGCCTCCACCCGCAGCGGCGCCGAGGCCATCGCCCACCAGGTGCTGCTCCAGGGCGGCGTGGGCATCGACGAGGTGAACCTGGTCGAGCTGGGCTACCCCGACCAGTTGGTCGCCTTCGCCAATGGCGGCATTGACGCGGCCGTCATCATCGAGCCGTCCATGACCGCGGCGGTGGCGCGCGGGCTGGCCGCGCCCTGGGACCTCGGCTATAGCAGCGTGGCCTACGGCGGCGCCTACCAGGCGGGCGTGCTGCTCTATGGCGGGCGCTTCGCCGAGCAGACGGACCTCGCCCGCCGCTTCATGGTGGCGTACCTGCAAGGCGTGCGCGCCTACAACGACGCCTTCGTGAAGGGCCAGCGGCGCGACGAGGTGGTGCGGCTGCTCACCGAGGCGACGGCCGTGAAGGACCCGGCCCTCTACGACCAGATGCAGATGGCTGGCCTCGATCCCGACGGCCGGCTGGCCCGCCAGAGTCTCCAGATCGAGTACGATTACTTCCGTGAGCGCGGCTACTACACCGGCGCCACGACTCTGGACAACGTGATCGACACCTCCTTCGCCGAGGCCGCCGTCCAGACTCTCGGCCCGTACCGGTAAGAGGCCAGAGGGCGGAGGCCGGGCGATGGAGTAGCCCCCGGCCCCGCGCCGCCAACTCCTGACCCCCAGAAGCGGGCGGGTATGCTTCTTGCCTCGCGCGCGGTAGGGCCCGCGCCTGCCAGGCCAGGCATCGCCGTGCGCCGCGGCGGCCGCGCGCGGGCCGCGTCGGAGAGGCGGTGGACTTCCAGGGCGCGATCGTCCACGATCGCTACGCGGTCGGCGAGCAGCTCGGCGAGGGCGGCGACGCCACGGTGTACCGCGCCGAGGACCTACGGCTGCGGCGGGTCGTGGCCATGAAGTTCCTGCGCCCCGAGCTGCGGGCCGATCCGACGTTCGTCGCGCGCTTCGAGCGCGAGGCGCGCAGCTCGGCCCTGCTCGACCATCCGCACATCGTCCCGGTCTACGAGTACGGCGAGGCCGCCGGCACCTACTACCTGGTCATGCAGTACGTGCCGGGCGGCGATCTGCGCGCCCGGCTGCGCGCCGGCCGGCTGCCCGCGGGCGCCGCCGTGCGCCTGGCCGCGGAGGTGGCCGAGGCGCTGGGCGCGGCCCACGCCCACGGTATCGTCCACCGCGACGTGAAGCCGGCGAACGTGCTGCTCACCGCGGACGGCCAGGCGAAGGTGACCGATTTCGGCATCGCGAAGATGCTCGACGTGCCGGCCCTCACCGCGACCGCCGCGCTGCTGGGCACGCCACACTACCTCGCGCCGGAGCAAGCTGGCGGCGGCGCGATCACCCCGGCCACCGACGTCTACTCGCTGGGCGTGGTGCTGTTCGAGATGCTGGCTGGCCGGCGGCCGTTCGAGGGCGAGAGCTTCGTGCAAGTGGCGATCCAGCACCTGCAAGCCCTGCCGCCCCCGCTGCGCGAGGTGAACCCGGCCGTGCCGCCGCGCCTGGCCGCGCTGGTGAGCCGCGCGCTGGCGAAAGACCCGGCGGCCCGCTTCGCGGACGGCCGCGCCTTCGCCGCCGCGCTGCGCGCCGAGGAGCGCGCGCTCGCCGCGCCGCCCGCGGCGTCCCAGACGGCTCCGCCGGCTGCCGTGCGCGGCACACTGTCGCCCGCGGCCCAGCCGGCGCCATTCCCGCCCGCCGCGCCGCGCGTGGCAGGAGCGCCGGCCCCGCCCGCGCCGGCCGAGCCGCGCGGTGTGCCGCCGCTGGTGGGCGCTCCTGCCGCGTCCGCGCTGCCCGCCGCGCCGAATGGACGCGCCCGCGCCGCGCCGAATGGATGCCCGGCCGGGTCGGCCGCCCCCGCGCCGGCGCCAGGGCCCACGCGCCCGATGCGGGCGGCGCCGGCGCCGGGCGTTCGTCCGCCCGCGTCTGGCGCGCGGCCGCCGAGCGTCCGGCGGCGCGTGGTCGGCTGGCTGCTGGGCTGGCAAGCGCCCGCGGCGCCCGGCGCGGCCACGCCGCCCGCGCAGGGCCCGTCGGCGCCTACCGCCCGTGAGACCCGGAGGCCGCGCGCATCCCCCGTGGCGGTGCCTCGCCCACCGCGGGGCGGCGCGCCGCCCGGCGCCCACACGCCCGAGGCCTACGTCCTTCCGGCCGTGCTCGCGCTGCTCGTGGCGCTGCTGGCCGCGGGTGCTGTCGCTAGCGGCGCGCTCCGCGACGGCCAGGGCGCGCCGCCCGCGGCCGCCCGCCCTTCGCCCGCGGATGGCCTGGCCGTGGCGCCCGAGGAACCGCCCGCCGCGCCGCCCCCGATGGCGCCGGAGGCTGCCGCGCCAACAGAAGCGCCGCCCGCGGCCGTGCCGCCCGCTGCCGCGGTGGCGCCCAGCCCCGGCGGAGGCGCGGCTGCTGGCGCGGCCCCGGCGGCGGGCGCGAGCGGCGGCAAGGTGGTGCTTGACGACGACGCCTTCACGGGCGGCTTCAGCGCACCGCGCAACTACCGCGGCCGCACGGCGCGCTGGCTCTACGGCGCCCTCAGCCCCTATGGCCAGATGACCGCCACCTTCAGCGTAGCCGTCGCCCCGGGCGCCGGCACGCTGCTGCTGAAGGGGCTCGACTCGGAGAACGGAGAGAAGACGCCGATCGCCGTCCAGGTGAACGACACGGTCGTCTACCAGGGCGGCAACCCGCTGCCGAAGGACGACTGGCGCGGCTCGGTCGCGCCCTGGGGCGAGGCTACGATCCCGCTTCCGGCTGGGGCGCTGCACGCCGGTCCCAACACGCTGAGCATCAGCAACCTGGCGCCCGTAAGCAACTTTAACGCGCCGCCCTACTTCATGCTCGACGAAGCCGTCATCACCTACGCTGCCGCCGGCGCGTCCCCCGCCGCGAGCGGCCCAGCCGCGGCCGGCACCCCGCTCGCCCGCGCGGCACCCAGCGCGCCACCCGCGCCCGAACCGGCGGCGGGTCCCGCTGCGGCCAGCGATGCGCCGGCGCCCAGCGGTGCGCCTCACGCGACCGCCCTACCGTCGCCCGTCGCGCCGCCTGCTGTGGCCGCCGCGCCCGGGCGGCCGGCGCCCCTCGCCCGCCCGGCGCCGGCCGCGTCCCGCGGCGATGAGCGCGGCCAGGCCCGCGGCCACGAGAAAGCCAGAGCGCACGGCCGCCGTCGCTAGCCCGCCCGGCACTGACGATGCAGGCTAAGATAGAGCGAGGAGGCTGCCCCGATGCAGGACGCCGATCGCCTGGAGCCGCTCGACATCGAAGTCCACGTGGACCAGCGGCTGATGCGCGTCAAGTGGAGCGATGGTCACGAGGCCGTCTACGACTTCGAGGCGTTGCGCTGGGCCTGCCCCTGCGCGCAGTGCGCCGGCGAGGGCAACCTGCCCGGCATGCTGTCGCAGCTCAAGATGCTCAGTGAGCAGCAGACGCGGATGGTGGATTTGCAGCAGGTCGGTCGTTACGGCCTGACCCCCGTCTGGGCCGACGGCCACGCGACGGGCATCTATAGCTACCGCATGCTGCGGGCGCTCTGCGAGTGCCCCGCCTGCAAGGCGGCGCGCGGCACCTGACCCGGCCGGGGCCTGGCTTACGACGCCGGCTAGAGCGACGAATCGGGTTCCGTGGAGGCGGCTGTTCCTCGGTAGATTGTCCCGGGCGATTGCCCCGCGCCCCGGTCCGGCACTATGCTTCCTCGCGGTCTCATCACGGCCAGCGCGGTGTTGGAGAGGGGCGATGGACCTGGAGCTAGTCGACAAGGTCGCGGTGCTGACGGGCGCGAGCAAGGGCATCGGCTACGCCTCGGCGCTGGCGCTGGCGCACGAGGGCGCGCGGGTCGCCATCTGCGCGCGCGGCGTGGAGCAGCTCGAGCGCGCGGCAGCCGCCATCCGCGCCGAGACGGGCGCCGAGGTGCTGCCCGTCCAGGCCGACATGGGCGTGCGCGACGACGCGCGGCGGCTCATGGCCACGGCCGCCGAGCGCTTCGGCCGCATTGACATCCTGGTGAACTGCGCCGGCAGCTCGCCAGGCGGGCTGCTGCTGAACATCACGGAGGAGCAGTGGTTCGCCAGCATGAACCTCAAGTTCCTCGGCTACGTGCGGGCGATGACCGAGGTGATCCCCTATATGCTGCAGGCCGGCGGCGGGCGCATCGTGAACGTGATCGGCAATGACGGCACCAAGCCCTCCTACTGGGAGCTGACGCCGGGCGCGGCGAACGCGGCCGGCATCAACGTCTCGCAAGCCCTGGCCGAGCAGTACGCGCCCCACGGCATCCTGATCAACGTCGTGAACCCGGGCCCGGTCGCCACGGACCGCTGGGACGGCCTGGAAAAGCAGATGGCGAAGGACCGCGCGATCAGCCAGGAGGCGGCGCACCAGCTCGCCGTGCGCAGCATCCCGATCGGGCGCATCTGCCGGCCCGAGGAGGTCGCCGACCTCGTCTGCTTCCTCGCCTCTGGCCGCAACACCTTCATGGCCGGCGCCGTCGTCAACATCGACGGCGCCCAGCGCAAAGCGATCATGGAGTGCTAGGCGCCCTCACCCCCATTCCCTCTCCCAGCGGGCGAGGGGCGTAGACCGGCTCCCTCTCCCCCTGGGAGAGGGCTGGGGTGAGGGCTAGAGGAGGACGACATGGCACAAGTACAGCTCGCGCCAGTGGACCGGGTGGACGTGCTGTCGCTGATGGACAACTCGGTGGACGTGCTCATGGCCGGCACCGACGTCGCCAAGCGCGTGCAGCGGGGGCCGCACGCCTTCGAGCGGCCGCAGCTCCGCGCCGAGCACGGCGTGAGCATGCTGGTCAGTGTCGAGCGGGGCGGCCGGCGCGATCAGTTCCTGTTCGACACGGGCACGACGCCGGATGGCGTGCTGCACAACCTGACCGCGCTGGAGCTGAACCTGCTGGACGCGCGGGCGCTGATCCTCAGCCACGGCCACACGGACCACACCATGGGCCTGCAGGGTATGCTGAACCGCTACGCGCGCTGGCGGCTGCCGATCATCGTGCATCCCGACGCCTTCCGGCAGCGGCGGAGCGTCACGCCCGATGGGCGCGAGTCGTACCACATCCCGCCGAGCCGCCAGGACCTGGAGCGCGAGGGCATCGAGCTGGTGATCGAGCGCGGGCCATCATTCGTGCTGGAAGACGCCGTCCTCATCACCGGCCAGATCGAGCGCACGACGGACTTCGAGAAGGGCATGCCGACGCAGCAGGCGCTGATCGACGGCCAGTGGCAGCCGGACCCGTGGATCCACGACGACCAGGCGGTGGTGATGCACCTGCGCGGCAAGGGCCTGGTGATCCTGACCGGCTGCGGCCACGCCGGGGTGATCAACACCATCCGCCACGCGCGGCGGCTGACGGGCGTCGAGCCGGTGTACGCGGTGATCGGCGGCTTCCACCTGACGGGCGCCATCTTTGAGCCGCTGATCGGGCCGACGGTGGCGGCGCTGACCGAGATCGCCCCGGCCGTGCTCGTGCCGCAGCACTGCACGGGCTGGAAGGCGCACGTGGCGCTGGCGCAAGCGCTCCCGCAAGCCTACACGCCCAACAGCGTCGGCACGCGGCTGGAGTTAATGGGGGAGGCGGCGGGCAACCGTAGTTGAGCGGGGGTACGCCCTCACCCTAGCCCTCTCCCAGGGGGAGAGGGGACAAGAGGCCCTCACCCTAGCCCTCTCCCAGGGGGAGAGGGGACAAGAGGCCCTCAGGCTCACCCCTCTTCCCAGCGGGAGAGGGGTGAGCCTGTGAGCCGCGGGCCGGGCGGGATTGGCGCGGGGCCGCGCGCGCTGCTACACTTGCTGCCGAGCCACTGACTCTCCTGGTGTGCCGCACGGCGCCGCGCCCGACGCGCGCTCTCCATGTCGTCCCGCGGCCGCCCCGGGCGAGGATCACGGCCGCGTAGGTGGCCGGCGGCTCACACCGGGCCGCTGCCGCCCGCCGGCGACGCGCGGGCAGGGCTGGGAAGGACCGCTGCATGGCATCCGAAGTCTCGGCGCCCGCGTCCAGCACGGCGCCGCTCCCCGACGCCGCGCCGACCACGGCCGCAAGCGAGCCCGCGGCGGGCGATCGTGGCGTCGCGCTCGGGATCGTCACCGTTGCCCACACGTTCAACCATCTCCAGGGCAATATGACGAACCTGCTCTACCCGGTGATGATGACCGAGCTGGGCTTCGGCTACTTCCAGATCGGCCTGTTGACGACGGTCTACTCGCTGATGGCGAACGCGCTGCAGGCGGGGTTCGGACTGCTCACGCCGTACGTGCGGCGCTCGGTCGTGCTGGGCGTGGGGGCCACACTGCTGGCCATGGCGACCGCCGCGACGGGCCTGGTGCAGAGCTACGGGCAGCTCATGGCGACGCGCCTGGTGGGCGGCATCGGGACGAGCCCCCAGCACCCGGTCGGCTCCACGCTGCTGGTGGGGCTGTACCCCAAGATGCGCGGGCGGGTGCTGGCGCTGCACACGACGGGTGGCAACGCGGGCACGCTGCTGGCGCCGCTGGTGATCGCCGGGCTGAGTTATCTTGTCGGCTGGCGGTGGGTGTTCTTCATCGTCGCCGTGCCGAGCCTGCTGGCGGGGCTTGGCTACTTTCTGCTGCGCGACCGCATTCCGCAGATGACCAGCCGCGAGAAGGGGCGGCGCGCGACGCTGCAGGCGTATGCCGCCTGCCTGCGCAACCGCAACCTGCTGCTGATCTCCGCGGTGCAGATGGTGGGCGCCGCAGGGCGCGGCCAGGGACTGGACATCGCCTTCCTGACGACGCACTTCGTGAACGAGTTCGGGATGGAGCTGCCGGCCGCCCAGTTGCTGATCGCGATCATGCAGGCGGGAGGGCTGGTGGGGCCGCTGGCGCTCGGCTGGCTGTCCGACCGGCTGCCGCGCAAGCGGGTGCTGCTGGTCTCGCTCGGGCTGTCGGCGCTCACGACGTGGAGCCTGGCGATCATGGGCGCGCCCGGGCTGCTGCTGCTCCTGAACCTCGTCGCCTACGGCGTCGTCGTGAACTCGCGGATGGTGCTGACGCAGGCGCTGATCGCGGACTCGGCGGTCGGCGAGACGGCGGACGCGGCGTACAGCCTGTACTACTTCGTGGGCTTCATCTCGGGGCCGCTGTGGACGCTCCTGATCAGCCTCATCATGGACCATTACGGCTTCGCGGTTGGCTTCACGGCGATGGCGGCCACCTACGTCGCCGCGATGGCGCTGATGAGCTTCATCCGGCAGCCCGAGTCGCAGGTCGTCGCGCGGGGGTAGCCGCGCGGCAAGCGGCGACGAAGGCGGCGAACAGGCGCGCGCTGGGCGCGTGGTCGGGCACCAGCTCCTCGGGGTGGAACTGCACGGCGAGCGCGAAGGGGTGGTCCGGCTGCTCGATGCCCTCGAGGACGCCGTCGGGCGCCCAGGCGACCGGGCGCCAGCCGTCGCCCAGCCGCGCGACCGCCTGGTGGTGGATGCTGTTCACGCGCAGCTCGGCGCCGCCGAGGACGGCGGCCAGGCGGCTATCAGGCTCGACGCGGATCGGATGGACGAGGGCCGCGCGCGCGTCGGCGTGCTCGTGGGCCAGCGCGCGGGCGAGCTGCGTCGGGATGTCCTGATAGAGCGCGCCGCCCGTAGCGACGGCGAGCGCCTGCTGGCCACGGCAGATGCCGAGCAGCGGCTTGCCGTCGGCGAGCGCCCAGCGCGCCAGCGTCAGCTCGACGGCGTCCCGCTGGTCGTCCACGCCCTCAACGCTGCACTCCGGGCGGGCGATCTCCCCATAGCGAGCAGGGTTCAGGTCCCCGCCGCCGGGCAGCAGCACGCCGTCGAGGCGCTCGTAGACCGCGCGCAGGGCAACCTCGTCGTCGAGGAGCGGCAGGAGCACCGGCAGGCCGCCAGCGGCGGCGACGGCGCGGGCGTAGCTCTGGTTCTGGCGGAAGCCGAGCGGCCGCTGGCCCCGCGCCGCGAGCGTGGCGCAGGTGATGCCGACGAGCGGTGTAGGGGCGCCGCTCGCCGCGCCCCATTGAGTGCCAAGCGCTGAGTGCTGAGCGGAGTTTGGCGACTCGTCACTCATCAGGATTGTTGACGGGCTAGCCGACGGCCTCGGCGACCGGGTCGGCCGCGGTGTCGCGGCGGCGGCCGCGGCGGCCGGGCTCGACCTTGCGGAGCGCGTTCATGTCGTCGAGACGGTCAATGTACAGGATGCCGTCGAGGTGGTCGATCTCGTGCTGGAGCGCCTGGCCGAAGAGGCCCTCGCCCTTGATGCGCACGTCGCGGCCCTGGCGGTTCTTCGCCTTGACGGTGACGGCCCAGGCGCGCTTCACGTTCGCGACGTAGCCGGGGATGGAGAGGCAGCCCTCCTCTGGCTCCCACGCGCCCTGCAGCTTGACGATCTCGGGGTTGACGAGGGTGGTCAGCTCGCCCTCGATCTCGATGATCATGAGGCGCAGCGGGATGCCGATCTGCGGGGCGGCCAGGCCGATGCCGGGCGCATCGTGCATCGTGTCGATCATGTCCTGGATGAGGGGGTCCAGCGACTTGTCGATGTGCTTGACCCGCTTGGCCTTCTGCCGCAGGATCGGGTTTTCCAGGGAGAGGATCGGCCGGACGGCCATGTGCGCCTCCGCTCAGGCTAGAGTGGCGCGGGAGCGCCGCGGCCAGGGGCCTGGGCAATCCCGCTGCGGGTGTCTCGTCCGTAAATGCAGAGTTAATTCTACCATATGGGCCACGCCGGCCGCCGGGTCGCGCCTGCCAGCTTCGCTCCCGACCTCAGTCGCTTTCCGCCGCTTGCGCGGCGCGAGCCGTGATCCGCGTCGGCGCCGCGGCGGGCTAGCCGGGGGCGCGTGAGCTGGCTCTCCTTTAGCGCGTAGCCGAGTTCACCGCGCGACTGTGGGGCGACTAACAGCGAGGTGCTAGCAGCCCGCGGTACTCTCGATTTAGCCGATAGCGGTGACGGGCGTATTGAGACGAAAGGAATTTCCAATGGCTGTGGACCCCACGATGTTGCAAGCGCCGGCGAGCAGCGCCTGGCGCGGTGTGGCGGCGAGCCCGGCGCCGGCAGCGGCCGCGCCCGCGGCGGCGAGCGCGGCGCGCGACGAGACGACGCGGGCCGCGCAACGCCTGTCCGCGCGCGCCACGCTGAGCCTAACAATGGTGTTGGTGATCGCGTTCCTCGGGATGCACGGCGGCGAGCTGGCGGTGGCGGCGATCTCGGGCGACAAGGACGTGCTGCTGCGAGCGTTCGAGCACCTGAGCACGGCGAGCGGCAGCGTGCTGGCGGTGCTGGCGGCGCTGTTCGCGCCGTCGCCGCTCCAGCGGTAAGGAGGCCCCTCCGGCCCCCAATAATGGGGGAGAGGGACGGACCTACCCCCCGGCCCCCCTCCCGAGGCGGGAAGGGGGAGAGGGACGGCCCCCCGCCCCCCAATAATGGGGGAGGGCGGCTCCCCGGCCTCGGGGGCAGGCGGTTACAGGGGCGGGTCGGCGTCCGGGGCGCGGCCGAAGGCGGCGCGCGCCTCGGCGACGACGTAGAGGGAGCCGGCGACGACGACCAGGTCGCCGGGGCGGCGCTGGAGCTGGGCGAAGCGGATGGCGGCCGCCACGTCGGGGATGGTCTTGACGGGCAGGCCGAGGGCGCGAGCGGCGCGGGCGATGGCCTCGCGCGGGGCCGAGCGGGGATGCTGCGCCTGGGTGGCGTAGACCTGGCCGACAACGGGCGCGAGCGCGGCGAGGATGCCGCCGAGGTCCTTGTCGGCGGAGACGCCGAGGACGAGCAGGCGGCGCGGCGCGGGGAAATAGGCTTCGAGCGCGGCGGCGAGCGCGGCGGCGCCATCAGGGTTATGGGCGCCATCCACGAGCACCAGCGGCGGACCGGGCGTCAGCACCTCCAGACGGCCGGGCCAACGGGCGCGGGCGAGGCCGGCGGCGACGGCGCCGGCAGGGAGCGCGAGGCCCCGGTCGGCCAGCGCCTCGGCGGCGGCGACGGCGACGGCCGCGTTCGTCCACTGGTGGTCGCCGATCAAGCCGAGGCGCAGGTTGGCGTAGGTGGCGCGCGGGGTAAGGATGCTCGTGCCCTCGCGGCGGGCGGCATCGTCGCCGACGAGGCGGAAGGTGGCGGCGCGGGCGGCGGCGGTCCGGGCGACCACGGCGAGCGCCTCGGGCGCCTGCGGCGCGCAGACGGCGATGGCGCCGGGCTTGATGATATCGGCCTTCTCGGCGGCGATGGCGGCGAGCGTGTCGCCCAGCACCTCGGTGTGGTCGAGGCCGATCGGCGTGATGACGGCGACGGGCGCGTCCACGGCGTTCACGGCGTCCAGGCGGCCGCCCAGGCCGATCTCCAGCACGGCGGCGTCGACCTGCTCCTCGGCGAAGTGGAGCAGCGCGAGCGCGGTGGTGGCCTCGTAGGTCGTGACGGCGCCGAGCGCGGGCGCCTCGGCGTGCAGCGCGTCGACGGCGGCGCGAACGCGGGCGAGGCGCGCGGCGAAGACCTCGGGGGCGATCGGCGCGCGGTCCACCTGGATGCGCTCGCGGTAGGTGTGCAGGTGGGGCTGGGTGTAGAGGCCGACGCGGTGGCCGGCGGCGCGCAGGATGCTCTCCAGCATGGCGGCCGTCGAGCCTTTGCCGTTCGTGCCGGCGACGACCGCCACGGGATGGCGCGGCGCAGCGACGCCGAGCAGCTCGAACAGGCGGCGCGGGCGGGCCACGTCCTGGCGCGGGCGCTGCCCGGGCGCGGCGGTCTCCCAATTCGGCAGGCCGAGGAGGTAGCGGAGCGCCGCGGCATAGTCGGTCATGGCACCACAGCTCAGGCGCCGCGGACGCGCGCCGCCTCGGGCTCAGGGCCGCGGACGTTGCCGCGGACGAGCGAGGCCAGCGCGCCAGCAATGGACAGCACGGCAAACGCCAGGCACGCGGTCCGGACCGCGGCGAGAAAGGCCGGCAAGTTCTCGGCACTGATTGGCTCCTGCCCGATGTACAGCGAGAGCATCACCATGGTAAGCGCCATTCCGACCATCTGCCCCACCACCCGCATGGTGCTCAGCATGCCGGACGCGACGCCGTAGTAGCGGGGGATCACGGAGCTCATGATGGCGTTGGCGTTCGGCGAGGAGAAGAGGCCGAAGCCGACGCCCTGGACGACGAGCGTCGCCACGACGAACGCGAGCGGGGTTGCGGTGGACAGCCACACCAGGGCGAACAGCCCGGCCGCGGTGAGCGCCATGCCCGCCGAGACCAGGAGGCGCGGCTCGATCCGGTCGGAGAGGCGGCCGGCGAGCGGCGAGACGGCGGTCATCACGATGGGCTGGGATACCAGGACCAGGCCCGCCGCCGCCGGACTGAGACCTTGCACATACTGAAGGTAGAGGCTGAGCACAAAGGTGACCGCGACGGTGGCGCCATAGTTGACCAGCGCGACCAGGTTCGAGACGGCGAATACGAAGTTGTCGCGGAACAACTGGACGCGCAATACGGGGTTCTCGGTGCGCAGCTCCCACCAGGCGAAGGCGGCCAGGCCCGCCACGCCGGCGACGCCCAGCAGCGCCCCGGCCGCCGAGGGCAGGATCGACAGGCCGTAGATCAGGGCGACCAACGCCACCCCGTAGATGACCGAGCCTGCCACGTCGAAGGGCTCGCCGCGAGCCTCGGCCCATTCCCCCTTTAGCCGCGTCAGGATGAGGACGATGGCGATGACGCCGAGCGGCACCATCGCCAGGAAGATGCTGCGCCAGCCCCATTGAGCGGTCAGCAGGCCGCCCAGGAACGGCCCGGCCGACAGCCCCACGTAGACAGCGGCGACGTTAAAACCGATCACCCGGCCGCGCTCTTCCCGCGGGAAGACGGAGGTGAGAATCGCCAGGCCCGTGCCGTAGATGAGCGTGCTGCCCACCGCCTGGAGAGCGCGAAACGCGATGAGCCAGGCGCCGCTGGGCGCGGCCGCACAGAGCACGCTAAACAGCGTATAGAGAGCAACGCCATAGAGCCAGATGCGCTTGCGGCCGTGGATGTCGGCGAGGCGGCCAACGGGCACCAGGGCGATGGCCGCGGCCAGCAGGTAAGCGGTCGAGACCCAGCTCAGCGCCACGGCGTCCATCTCGAACTCGTGCCCGATTGAGGGGAGCGCCACGCTGACGGCCGAGCCCAGGAATGGCGTGAGGAACGCGCTGATCGTGGCGAGGATTAGCGCCACGCGCTTGGTCTCCGCGCTTGCCGCCTGACGCACTATCGGTCCTCCGCCACGCACCGGCTCATCCTCGCTACATTGTCCACGATTCGGCGAGGCGAACGCTTGCGCGGAGCACGCGGCCCGCCGCGCTCGCTACTCCGCGCCGCGCACGATGGCATCGCTCAGGCGGGCGACGAGCGCCATGCTGCGCACGTCGTGGACGCGGACGACGTCGGCGCCAGCCGCGATGCCGAGCGCGACGGTGGCGGCGGTGCCCTCGACGCGCTGGTCAACGGGCAGGCCGAGCGTGAGGCCGATGACCGACTTGCGCGAGGTGCCGAGCAAGATGGGCCGGCCGAGCGCGCGCAGCTCGCCGAGGCGGGCGAGCAGCTCCAGGTTCTGCTCGCGGGTCTTGCCGAAGCCGATGCCGGGGTCCACCCAGATCTGGGCGGGGGGCACGCCCGCGGCCTTAGCCTGGGCGACGGCGGCGCGTAGCTCACGCAGCACCTCGCCCAGCAGGTCGGCGTAGGCCACCTCTGGGTTGTGGCCGCCGAGCGGGCCGCGCGCGACGGGCGCGGGGCGGTTGTGCATAAGGATGAGCGCGGCGCCGTGGGCCGCGGCCACCCGGGCGATGGCTGGATCGGCGCGCAGGGCGGTCACGTCGTTGACGACGCAGGCGCCGGCTTGGAGCGCGGCGGCGGCGACGGACGCTTTGTAGGTATCCACCGAGATGGGCAGCGGCACGGCCTCGCGCAGGGCGGCGATGACGGGCAGGATGCGCGCTAGCTCCTGGTCGGCGGGGAGGGGGGAGGCGCCGGGGCGGGTGGACTCGCCGCCCACGTCGAGAATGTCGGCGCCGGCCGCGGCGAAGGCGCGGGCCTGGGCAACGGCGGCGGCCACGTCGGGCAGGGCGTCGCCGCTGAACGAGTCGGAGGCGATGTTGAGGATGCCCATGACGTAGGTGCGCTGGCCCCAGGCCCAGGTGGTGGCGCCGAGGCGCGTGGGCGGGGGCGGCGGGCCGTACTGGTGGACGAGCGTGGCGGCGATAGCCTGGCCGAGCGCGGCGTGCGCCGGGTCGGCGGCGAGGCGCGCGGCGAGCGCGGCGTGCTGCTCGCGCGTGGCGGCGACGAGGGCGCCCTGGGGGCCGAGCGCGGCGCGGACGCCCACGGCGTCGGCGGCAGCGCGGAGGGCGGCGGCCGCGGCGGGCGCGAGCGCGTCCAGGCGCAGCACGGGCGGCGCGGCGGGGTCGGCGACGTGGGCGAGGAAGCGGGGGTTTGCGGCCCCCCCGGCCCACCTAACCCCCCCGGCCCCCCTTCCCTGCGAAGGAAGGGGGGAGAAGGGCGGACCTACCCCCCCGCCGCGGGAAGGGGGCGGGGGGGGGCCAGGCCGCGACTCAGCACTCATCGCTCAGCACTCAGCACTACGCGGCGGTAGACGCGCTCGGCGGCGCGGCGGAGCTGGTCGGCGGTGGCGCCGACGCGCAGGGTGGCGGCGACGGCGGCGCCGCCCGCGCCGACGCCCTCTTTCACGAGGAAGTCCTCGTAGCGGCGGAGCGGGGCGTGGCGCGCGGCGGCGAAGCTGAGGCCGCTGCCGAGCACGGCGTAGGGACCGCGCTGGGCGACGAGGCCGGGCAGGTCGGCGGTGGGGTCGGCGAGCACCCAGCGGGTGGTGGCGATGGCGACGCGGCGCGGGTCGAGCGCGCGGCCCTCGGCGGCGCGCAGGGCGTGCATGAGCGCGAGAACGGCGGCCATCTGGGTGCCGCCGGCGAGCAGGACGGGCACGCGCTCGCTAGCCGCGAGGGCGAGGCCGGCGACAGCGGCCTGCATCGGGTCGCCCACAGCGGCGACGGCCTGGAGCGGTGCGCGCGCGACGGCGGCCGGGTCGAGGTGGGCGAGGCCCTGGCGCGCGGTGGCTTCTTTGAGCGCGTGGGCGTTGGCGGCCATCGAGCTACTGACGCGGCCGGCGGCGTCGAGGCCGAGGGCGAGCATGAGGGCGAGCGCGGTGGTGGTGCCGCCGGGGACGCTCTCGGCGAGCACCAGGTAGTCGGCGCAGGCGGCAAGCTGCGCGCCGAGCAGGCGGCCACCCTGGTAGAGGTCGTCGGCGTGAGGCACGGCGCGGCCGGTGGTGAGGCAGGCGCCGGGCACAGCGCCCAGGCGGATCGTGGGCGCCTGGGGCCGCACGCGCGTGCCAGCGTCCACGACGAGGAAGGGGATGCGGGCGAGGCGCAGGGCGGCGATGGTGATGATGGCGGGGCCGGGCGGGCCGAGTGGGTTGGCGGGCACGCCGTGCAGGCAGCGGGCGCTGCCGTAGTACAGCGCCTCGGCGTCGGCGGCGGGCGTCAGCTCGCGCAGCTCGGGCGTGGCGCCGGCCGCCGAGATGCCGGGGATGCGGGCGGTATCGGTCTGGGCGATGGTGCAGACGAAGAGCGGGCGGCGCCCACGCAGGCGCGCGGCCCAGGCGCGGCCGCGGCGCGGCGCGTGGGCGTAGAGGAGCGGCGAAGTTGGGGCGGGCGAGGCTCGGGCCACGGAGTTTCTCTCGCGTCAACTGTGATCGGGCAGTACGCCGAGGGGACGCGCCCTCACTCCAACCCTCTCCCAGGGGGAGAGGG
>Ga0070741_10012073_pt1 | contig 15727 bp, 12 predicted proteins | sample Coa_R1_4_FD_66440 | JGI IMG/M metagenome (GOLD analysis project Ga0070741, IMG submission 66440) | Surface soil microbial communities from Centralia Pennsylvania, which are recovering from an underground coalmine fire - Coalmine... | ecosystem: Environmental > Terrestrial > Soil > Unclassified ...
GTTGGAGACTTCAAGTACGGGCAGTGGAGGTACCAGCTCGTAGAGGCGTGTCCCCGGGACCTGACGGGGAATCGCCTAGCCAGCGTGGGGGACTCGCGTAACGCGCCGCCGTAGAACGGCCGGAAGCGCCTCTACGAAATCCAAGCTGGTCACCGGACGAGGGCCGTCCCGCGCGCTCCAGGCGCGGGGCGGCCCTTCTCTTTTCCGGCAAGATCGCTCGGTGGAGCGGATCGAACGGGTGCTCGGGAGCTGCCGCCTGCTGGCGGCGATCGGCGAGGAGCTGGAGCGCTCCCGTCCCTTCGCCGGGCTGACGATCGGCACCGGCATCCACCTCGAGCCGAAGACGGTCGCGCTCCTCGTGACGCTGCAGCGCGGCGGCGCGGAGCTCGTCTCGACCGGGAACCTCAACAGCACGCAGCAGGAGGCGGTCGACTACCTCCGCGAGCGCGGCGTCCAGGTGGTCGGCGGCCCGACCTCCGACCCCGCCGAGCACGACGCGAACCTGTGGCAGGTCGTTCGCGCCCGGCCCCAGCTGCTCCTCGACAACGGCGGCGATCTCTTCGTCCGCTACCTCGAGGAGCCGTATCCGGGCCTCCGCGGCGGCACCGAGGAGACCACGTCGGGGCGCATGCGGCTCGAGCCGCTGCGCGACCGCCTCCAGCTCCCGGTGCTCGTGATCAACGACAGCCCGATCAAACAGTTCGCCGAGAACGAGCACGCCGTCGGACAGAGCGTGCTCGAGTCGTTCCTGCGGCTCACGAACCGCTCCACGAACGGCAAGCGGGCGACGGTGTTCGGCTACGGAGCCTGTGGCCGCGGAGTCGCGGCGAACTTCCGCAACGCGTACGCGATCGTCTCGGTGGTCGAGACCGACCCGGTGAAGCGGCTGCAGGCGCTGCTCGACGGCTTCCTCGTCCCCGAGCGCGACGAGGCGCTGCGCACCGCGGACGTCGTGCTCACCGTGACCGGAGCGCGCGGCGTCGTCACCGGCGCCGACGCTCCGCTGCTCAAGGACGGCGCGGTGCTCGCGAACGCGGGCCACTTTCCCTTCGAGCTCGACGCCGAGGGGATCGAGGCCGCGGCCGGCGGCCGCGTCACCGTGCTCGAGGGCGGGCACATGGTCAACCTCGCCGGGCCGCGGCCGCTCGGGAACTCGATCGAGTCGATGGACCTCGGCTTCGCCCTGCAGGCGCGCTGCCTCGAGGCGGTTGCCACCGGCGCCGTCGGGCCGGAGGCGTGCGTCGTGCCGGTGCCGCGCGCGATCGACGAGGCCGTCGCCGCCGCCTTCGTGGCGACCGCCTGACGCGGCGGGCGCCGGCGCCTTCGTCGGTCACGGGCACGTCGCGAGGCGGCGCTCAGGCGGCGCGGCGGATCTGCTCTTCGAGCGGGACGAGCGGGAGCTGGAAGACATCGACGGCATCCGGGGTCGCGGCGACGTTGTCGCCGGCTTCGATCATCGTCACCTGGTCGGCGGTGAGCGGCGCGCCCGGCAGGCGCTCGACCAGGCGGGCCCCTGTGCGTGCCAGGCCGATCGGGACGTGGACGAGGCGCCGGCGCTTGCCGAGCACCTTCGCGATCGCCTCGTAGAGGCCGTCCCAGGTGACGACGTCCGGGCCGCCCAGCTCGAAGGTGCGGCCGGCGGCTTCCGGCAGGCCGAGCGAGCGGGCGACGCACTCGGCGACGTCGTCGACCCAGATCGGCTGGATCCGCTGCGTTCCGTCGCCGATCACCGTCACGACCGGCAGGAGGCGCACCTGGCGGACGAACGTCGGCAGGGCGCCGCCGCGGCCGAAGACGAAGCTCGGCCGGAAGATCGTGTGCGCGAGGCCGGAGCTCCGCACCGCCTGCTCCATCGCCCACTTGGCGCCGAAGTAGGGCACGAGCTGCGCCGTGCGCTCGGTCGTGCCGGCGGCGCTCATCAGCACGAAGCGCTCGACGCCGGCTTCGCCCGCGGCGGCGAGCACGTTGCCCGTCCCCTGCGTCATCACGCGCTCGAAGTCGGCGGGGCGCCCCTTGATGATCGCGACCAGGTGGACGACGTGGGTGCAGCCCGCGACCGCCGCGCGGAGGCTCTCGGGGTCGGCGACGTCGCCGACGGCGAGCTCGGCGCCCAGGCTCGCGACCCGCGCGCCGCGCTCGGGCCGGCGGACGAGCGCGCGCACGTCGTGGCCGCGCGCGCGGATCGCGTGGACGACCCGCGGGCCGAGAAAGCCGGTCCCGCCGGTCACGAGGACCTTCACCGGGCGAAGTTCTGCCAGTAGCGGGACGGCGTCGGCCCGCGCTGCCCCTGGTACTTCGACCCGAGGGCGCTGGAGCCGTACGGCGCCGAGGCCGGCTCGGTCATCTGCATGAAGGAGATCTGCCCGATCTTCATCCCGTGGTAGATCGTGATCGGGAGGTTGGCCACGTTCGACAGCTCGAGCGTCACGTGCCCGTCCCAGCCCGGGTCGATGAAGCCGGCGGTCGAATGGATCAGCAGGCCGAGCCGGCCGAGCGACGACTTCCCCTCGAGCCTCGCGACGAGGTCGTCGGGGAGCGTGACGCGCTCGAGCGTCGAGCCGAGCACGAACTCGCCGGGGTGGAGGATGAACGGGTCGTCGCCGGCGATCTCCACCTCCTCGGTCAGCGCATCCTGCGGCTCCTTGACGTCGATGAACGGGTAGCGCGCGTTGTGGAAGACGCGGAAGTAGCGGTCGACGCGCACGTCGACGCTCGACGGCTGCAGGAGCGCCTCGTCATAGGGGTCGATGCCGATGCGCCCGTCGGCGATGAGGCGGGCGATGGTGCGATCGGAGAGGACCACGGGGTGATTCTTCCACCAGCGCGTCGGCGAGCGCCGCGAGTCCCTTCAGGAACGCGGCCCGCTCCCGCTCGTCGAGGGCGGCGAGCGCCTGCTCGAGCGGCCGCGACCGGTGCGCGAGCCAGCCGCGCAGCGGCTCCTCGGCCTCCGGCGCGAGCGCGACGACGGTGCGGCGGCGGTCGGCGGGGTCCTCGCGCCGCACGACGAGGCCGTGCTCGGCGAGCTCGCGGGCGAGCTTGCTCGCCGCCGGCAGCGTGAGGCCGAGCTCGCGGGCGAGGTCGCCGACGCTCCGCTCCCCCTCCGTGCCGATCTGCGCGAGCACGGCGACGTGCCGCCTCCCGAGCGGCGGGTCGCCGCGCACGAGCGCGAGCAGCTCCGGCGTCGGCCGCCGCCTCGCCCACAGGCCCCCCATCACCCGCCGCAGCAGGGCGCGCAGCGCCGCCACCTGACTTTCAGTTACCATCAGATAACTATTATCCGGCGATCAGCGAGAGGAGGTGACACGCCCATGTGTGGAGGACATCATCACCGCCGCTTCGGGCGCCGCGGGTTCCCGAACCGCGAGCAGCTCGTCGAGCGGCTCCAGGGGTACCGCGAGCACCTGCAGGACGAGCTCAGGAACGTCGAGGAGCTCCTGCAGCGGCTCGCCGACGCCCCGCAGCCCGACCGGCCGGCCGAGATCTAGGACCGCCGCGCGGCGGCCGCCGCGGGCAGGTAGTAGCGCTCGGCGTACTCGATCACCGTGCGCGCCATCGAGAAGCGCGGCGCCAGCTCGGCGATCGAGCTTCTCATCATGCGGGCCCAGTCGTCCCGCGCCGCGAAGCGCGGGACGACCTCCTGCTCGAGCAGGCGGTACAGCTCCTCGGCGTCCGCCTCGTCCGAGCCGCCGGCGATCGCCCAGCCGTAGGCGGGGTCGTAGGCCTCGGCCCACCAGCCGTCGAGCACGGACAGGTTGAGGACGCCGTTGACGGCGGCCTTCATGCCGCTCGTGCCCGACGCCTCGTAGGGGCGCCTCGGCGTGTTCAGCCAGACGTCGCAGCCCGGGATGATCCGGCGGGCGAGGTCGATGTCGTAGTCCTCGAGGAAGACGACGCGGCCGCGCGCCGCGCCGCGCGACAGCTCGACGATCGCCTGCATCACGTCCTTGCCGGGCGCGTCCTGCGGATGCGCCTTGCCGGCGACGACGAGCTGCAGCGGCAGGGCGAGCAGCCGCTCGAGGTCGCTGTAGACGAGCCCGGCGCGCTTGTACGTGGCGAAGCGGCGCGCGAACCCGATCGTCAGCAGGCCCGGGTCGAGGCCGGTGAGCTCGGCGAGCCGCTCCTTCTGCCGCTGGTGCTCCGCGAGCAGCGCGGCGTCGTCCAGGTCGTACGCCGCATGCCAGTTCGCCCACTCGGGCGGCGCCTCCGGCCGCACGCCGGCCTCGCGCAGCAGCTCCGCCAGCTCCGGCGCAAGCCACGTGCCGAGGTGGACGCCGTTCGTGATCGCCTCCACCGGCGCCGGCTCGCCGGGCCAGAGGCCGGCCCACATCTCGCGCGCCACCTCGCCGTGCAGCTCGGAGACGCCGTTTCTGTAGGCCGACAGGCGCAGCGCGAGCGGCGTCAGCCCGAAGCCGTCCGTGTCCGGGCTGCGCCCGAGCGCGAGCAGCTCGTCGGTCGAGATGCCGGCCTGCACCGCGAGCGGGCCGGCGTAGCGCAGGACGAGGTCGTCGCCGAACACCTCGTTGCCGGCGGGCACCGGCGTGTGCGTCGTGAAGACGGTCGTGCGGCGCACCTCGTCGAGCGCCTCCGCCGTCGAGAGGCCGCGCGCGACCCGTGCCCGCACGCGCTCGATCTGCAGGAACGCCGAGTGGCCCTCGTTGACGTGGTAGACGGTCGGATGGATGTCGAGCGCGTGCAGCGCCCGCGCCCCGCCGACGCCGAGCAGGAGCTCCTGGCGGATGCGGTGCTCGCGGTCGCCGCCGTACAGCGCGTCCGTCAGCAGGTCGACGTCGAGCAGGTAGAGCGGCACCGACCCCGCGTCGTAGCGCCAGACGTTCGCCGAGACGAGCTCGCCGGCCAGGTCGACCTCGACGGTCACGTCCTCGCGCGCGAGGCCGAGCGCGGCCGGGTCGAGCGCGTTGTAGGCCTCCGTCTGGCGGCCGTTCTCGTCGATGCCCTGCCGGAAGTAGCCGCCGCGGTAGAAGAGCCCGACCCCGACGAGCGGGACGCCCAGGTCGGCGGCCGCCTTCAGGTGGTCGCCGGCGAGCACGCCGAGGCCGCCCGAGTAGATCGGCAGCCGCGCCTCGAGGCCGAACTCCATGCTGAAGTAGGCGACGAGGACGCCGTCGGCGTCGCCGTGCGCCCGCGACCACCACGTCGCGCTGCCGGTTCTCGTGTCCGTTGCCATTCGGGCCGCCGGAGAAGCTAGCGAAGCGGGCGCTACCTTCGCGGGACGAAGGTGAGCACCCGGGAGACGGCGACGCTGCCGTCGAGCCCGCGCGCGACGGCGACAGCCTGGACGCGCTCGCCCTTCCGGAAGCCGGCAGGGTCGACGAAGCCCCGGTACGGCGACGAGTCGTCGATCGCGAGCCGCCGCCACGGACCGCCGCCGCGTCGGAGCGCGAACGTCACGCTGACCGGCCCCGCCGTCTCCGTCGCCGCGAGCACGTCGTACGCGCTGATGTCGTCGGGAGCTTCGGTGAGCGCCGGCGCGAGCGCCTTCCGCTTCGGAATCGGCGCCGCCGGGAGCAGCGTGAACGAGACGGGCGCGATCCGCAGGGTCGCCCGTCCGGGGGCCGCGGCGGTCGGGACGGTGACCGTGGCGGGGACCTCGCCGTCGTTGAAGCCGACGACCACCTCGGTCGCGGTCGCCAGGTCGAGCCGCGACACGACGAGCACCGCCTGCTTCGCGTAGCGCACGACGGTGGCGCCCGTCGACAGCGCCGGGTTGGCGTCGCGCAGGGCGGCGAGCAGCTTCAGGTGCGCCTCGAGCGGGTGGTCGGCGATCGTCAGCGACGAGCCCGTGCCGATCGGCGGCCCGCCCACGCGCTGCTCCGTCTGCCAGTCGGCGACCTGCGTCGGGAACATGTCCTCGCGCGCCGCGGTGTCGCCGCCCGAGCCGATCATCCCGACCTCGTCGCCCGCCTGCACCACCGGCGCGCCGCGCAGCAGGTAGAGCAGGTCCTCGCCGAGCTCCACGTGGCGCAGCAGGTCGTCGCCGGACAGGCTGGGCGCGTCCGAGAGGATCTGCTGCGCCGCCCGGCCCATGTCGTGGTTGCCGAGGAACGTCGCGAACGCCGGGTCGACTCCGTTCGCCGTGCGGAAGTAGTCGTCGTCGAGCATCCGGTCGGCCACGCCCTTCGCGCCCGACGAGCCCGCGGCGTAGCCGGCCGCGTACTGCTGGAACGGGAAGTCGAGCACCTGCGGCAGCCCGCGGTCGCGCACGAACGCCGACAGGTCGACCGCGTCGTTCAACGTCACCTCGCCGAAGATCGGAAAGTCCGCGATCCCGGCCGCCTTCGCCGCGGCGCGGATCTTCGGCACCCACAGCCTGAAGAAGGCCGCGTTCACGTGCTTGGCGGTGTCGACGCGGAACCCGTCGACGTGGAAGCGCGTGATCCAGGACGCGTAGATCTGCGCCAGGCCGTTCATCACGTTCGGCTTCTCGGTGAACAGGTCGTCGAGGCCGTAGAAGTCGCCCTGCTCGAAGCACTGCTCGCTGCACGAGCCGAAGTCGATGTTGCCCCGGTCGTGGTAGTTGAGCGGGTCGTTCAGCCACGCCGGCTTCTTCTTCGTGCGGTCGCCGGGCGCGACGTAGGGCACCTCGGGCATGTAGCGCGCCGAGAGGCAGGGGAAGTGCTTCGACGTGACGAACTTCGCCGCGTCGAAGAGGCGCCCGTGGCAGTCGCGGAAGCGGATGTCCGAGTAGCTGCCGCCGTTCGAGAGCTGGACGATGTCCGCCGTGTGGTTCACGACCACGTCGAGGTAGACCTTCAGCCCCAGCGCGTGCGCGGCGTCGACCAGCTCCTTGAAGTCCTGGTCGGTGCCGAGGTGCGGATCGACCGTCGTGAAGTCGAGGCCCCAGTAGCCGTGGTAGGCGGCGCTGCCGTTCTCGACCGGGTCCTGCTTCAGCACCGGCGTCACCCAGAGGGCGGTGAAGCCGAGATCCTTGATCCGCTGCAGGTTCGCGGTGAGGCCCTTCAGATCGCCGCCGTGGTAGTAGCGCGCGTCGGTCGGGTCGAAGCCGGTCTCGGTGCGCGGGCCGGAGAGGCCGCCCGTGTCGTTGGCCGGGTCGCCGTTCGCGTAGCGGTCCGGCATCACGAAGTAGATGCGCTGCGAGGCGAGGCTCGACTGCGCCGGCAGCTGCGCGAGCGCCGTCAGGGCGCCGCCGCCCGGCGGCGGCCCCGCCGAGGCGCCGAGCAGCGCGACCAGCGCGAGCGCGAGGGCGCTAGCGCAGCGGCGCACCGGTCGCCTCGTCGAAGAAGTGCAGGTTCTTCGTGTCGACGGCGACGGGCACCTCGTCCCCGAGCTTCAGCTGCACGTGCGGCGGGAACGACGCGACGAGGTTCGGGCGCGAGCCGACGACCGTCTCGCCGCTCTCGCTCGCGAGCATCTCCTCCTCCTCGGCCTGCTCGGCCTTGATGTGGCGCGCATCGACGCGGAAGTACGCCATCGACTCGCCGCCGAGCGCCTCGACCAGCTCGACGCGCGCGCGCAGCTCGGGCAGGTCGTCGCGGCCGGAGCCGGGATGGAGGTCGCCCGCGCGCAGCCCGACGATCACCGGCCGGCCGTCGTACTCGCGCAGGCGAGGGTAGTTGCGCACCGCCTCCTCGCCGATCGCGAGCGTGTGGCCGCCGAGCTCGACGGTGACCCCGCCGTCGACGTGGGCGGTCGCCTCGAGCAGGTTCATCGGCGGGGTGCCGATGAACCCGGCGACGAACAGGTTCTCGGGGCGGTCGTAGAGGCGCTGCGGCGCGTCGACCTGCTGCAGCACGCCCTTGCTCATCACCGCGACCCGGTCGCCCATCGTCATCGCCTCGACCTGGTCGTGCGTCACGTAGATGGTCGTCGTCTGCAGCTCGCGCTGGAGCTTTGCGATGTCTGCGCGCATCTGCACGCGCAGCTTCGCGTCGAGGTTCGAGAGCGGCTCGTCCATCAGGAACACCTGAGGCTGGCGCACGATCGCGCGGCCCATCGCGACGCGCTGCCGCTGGCCGCCGGACAGCTCCTTCGGCCGCCGGTCGAGGTACGGCGTCAGGTCGAGCAGCCTCGCCGCCCAGGCGACGCGCTCGTTGATCACGTCCTTCGGCGCGCGGCGGAGGCGAAGGCCGAACGCGATGTTCTCGGCGACGCTCAGGTGCGGATAGAGCGCGTAGTTCTGGAAGACCATCGCGATGTCGCGCTCCTTCGGCGACACGTCGTTGACCACACGGCCGCCGATCTTGACGCGCCCGTCCGTGATCTCCTCGAGGCCCGCGACCATGCGCAGCGCGGTCGTCTTGCCGCAGCCCGACGGGCCGACGAGCACGAGGAACTCGCCGTCGTGGATGTCGAGCGTCAGGCCGAACACCGCCTGCACGCCGTTGTCGTAGATCTTGTCGACCTCTTCGAAGGCGACGTCGGCCATGGCTACTCGATCCTCCAGACGTTGAACAGGGCGCTCTCGTAGAGCGGCTCGAGCGAGTGGTACGGAAGCGGAAGCCGCTCCGCGGTGCGGGAGGCGACGCAGAGAACGCTCTCGTCGCGCGCCTCGCGGACGTAGGCGACGGTGTCGTCGGAGACGTGCACGTAGCGGATGCCGCCGCGCGTGAGCGCAGCGCTCGAGCGGCGCAGCGTCGCGAGCGCGCGGTAGTCGGCGGTGAGGTCGTCGGGCGGGCTCGCCCACGGCATCGGCCGCCGGGCGTCCTCGCCCCAGCGCCCCTCCATCCCGAACTCGTCGCCCATGAAGATCTTCGGGACACCGGGCGTGGTGAACTGCAGCCCGACTCCGAGCAGCTGCCGCTCGCGCGAGCCGCAGACGGTGCGAAAGCGGGGGCTGTCGTGCGAGTCGAGCAGGACCCACGAGTTGGCGACGCACTCCCAGGGCACGCCGGCCCGAAAGAGCCGCATCACGGCGACCATCTCCGCCCCCGAGTAGAGCGGCGCCCGCGTCCCTGCGGCGAAGATGTCGTCCTCCCAGGCGGGGCTCCGCAGCCACCACCAGGTCGGCCGCTGGAAACCGGAGTAGTTCATCACCCCGTGCCAGCCCGTACCGTCGAGGTCGCTGCGGAAGTCGTGCATGTGCTCGGCGACGAGCAGCTTCCCGGCGGCCGCGGCGCGCGTGAGGCGGGCGACCTCGTGGTACAGGTCGATCGCGCCGAGACGGCCGGTCATGTTGGCGACGTCGATGCGCCAGCCGTCGAGGCCGGCGTCGAGCCACCTGCCGATCACCCGGCGCATCCGGGCTCGCAGCTCGTCGCTCCGCCAGTCGAGCTTCGGCAGGCTCGGCACGCCGTACCACGCCTCGTATCCGTGGGGCAGCGACTCGTCGAAGTAGAAGAAGCCGCGCTCGACCGCCTGCTCGTCCGCCTGCGCTGCGAGAAACCACTCGTGCTCGTAGCCGACGTGGTTCGTCGTCAGGTCGCCGATCAGGCGGATCCCCCGGCGCTCGCACGAGCGTGCCAGCGACGCGAACGCCTCGTCGCCGCCGAGCAGCGGGTCGACCGTCTCGAACGTGGTTGCGTCGTAGCGGTGGGTCGACGTGGCGGGGAAGAACGGCGTCATGTAGATCGCGTTCGCCCCGACCCGTTCGAGGTGGTCCAGGCGCTGCTCGATCCCGGCGAGGTCGCCGCCGAACCACTCCTGCCCCGATCCTCGGCCGCCCGTCGGCAGCTCGTCCCAGCGGCGGGGGACGGCCCAGTCGGGCGGGCGGCGCGCCGCCCCGGAGGTCGCGAAGCGATCGGGGTAGATCTCGTACACGACCGCCTCGCGGTGCCACGCCGGCCAGGCGCCCGGGGAGATGACGAAGTCGTCGGCTCCCGTCACCTCGCGCGGGACGGCGCCGAGGCCGTCCACCGACCCGTAGCCGCTGCCGCCGCCTGCGAGGAGCCAGCGGTAGCGGGTCGACGGGTTGGTCGGCTGGAAGCTGACGCGCCACCAGGTCTCGCCGTCGCGCTCCTCGTCGACCGCGGCCCGGACGATGCAGGGGTCGCCGTCGCGGAGATAGCGCAGCGCGACCTCGTCGGCCGCACCGGTCGGCGTTCGCAGCCGCAGCGTCGCCGTCCCGCCGAGCTCGTCCGGGCGCTCGAGGACGTACAGCTCGGAGCCGTCGTGGTGGGGCCCGTCGAGGTCGATCGCCACCTCGAACTCCTGTGCCGCCGTCATCCCTTGACGGAGCCGGCGGTCAGGCCGCTGACGATCCAGCGCTGCAGGAACATGAAGAGGATCGACACCGGCAGCGCGGCCAGCAGCGCGCCGGCGGTGAACGGCCCCCAGGTCTTGTCGTACTGCCCGTCGATCAGGTGGAACATGCCGACCGGCAGGGTGAGGTGCCCCGTCGTCTGCAGGAGGGCCGAGGCGATCACGAACTCGTTCAGCGTGAAGACGAACGAGATCAGCGCCACGACCGCGAGCACGGGCGCCGCCAGCGGCAGCACGACCCCCCAGAAGATCTGGGCCGCGGTCGCGCCGTCGACGCGGGCCGACTCGTCGAGCTCCGTCGGGATGGTGTCGAAGAACCCCTTCATCAGCCAGGCCTGCACGCCCATCGAGCCGCCCAGGTAGACGATCACGACGGCGGCGAGCTGGTCGAGGCCGAGCTCGGGGAAGATGCCGCCGAGGTTGTAGACGATCAGGTAGATCGCGGCCACGGCGACGAACTGCGGGAACATCTGGATCAGGAGCAGCGCCAGCATCCCGAGGCGGCGGCCCTTGAAGCGGAAGCGGCTGAAGGCGTAGGCGGCGAGGGCGCCGAGCATCGTCGTGAAGAGCGCGGTCAGGCCGGCGATCAGCATCGAGTTCAGGAACCAGTGGAGGTACGGGACGTCCTGGAGGGCGCCCGTGTTCGCCACGACGTGGTTGTGCAGGAGCGCGCCGAAGTTGTGCAGCGTCGGGTGCGCCGGGTAGGCGCCCGCGGTCGAGAGGTTGTTGTCGCTGTTGAACGCCGACGAGACGATGTAGACGACCGGGAAGAGGGCCACGAACACCGCCACGAGCGCGACCAGGTGCCGCCACCAGGTGTCCTTCAGCCTGGGCCGGCCGGACGGGCGGCCGGCTTTCGCCGCGACTGCGACGCGGGTGGCGGCGGCCTCTTCCACGCTCATCTCAGCGTCTCCAGCGACTTGGTGCGCCAGAACGACACGCCGGAGATCCCGGCGACGATGAAGAAGATGATGATCGCCACCGCGCTCGCGAGACCGTAGTCGTTGCCCTTCCCGGAGGCGATCGCCAGCTTGTACGTGTAGCTGATCAGGATGTCCGTGTTGCCCGCGATCGACGAGGTGCCCGTGTACGGACCGCCGCCCGTCAGCAGGTACACGTTGTTGAAGTTGTTGAAGTTGAACGCGAACGAGGCGATCATCAGCGGCGCGACGGCCACGAGCAGGAGCGGCAGCGTCACGCGCCGGAAGATCTGCAGCGGCCCGCCGCCGTCGACGCGGGCGGCCTCGGTCAGCTCCTCGGGGATCGACTGCAGCGCGCCGAGAGACACGAGGAAGAAGTACGGGCTCGTCAGCCACACGCTCACGATCACGACGGCGATTCGCGGCCAGGTGATGAACGGCAGCCACGAGAACACGTCGCCGCCGAAGAGCCACGGCACGTGCATGTGGAACACCCGGTTGATCACGCCGAAGTCGTCGTTGAAGAGGCCGGCCCAGACGAGCAGCGAGAGGAAGCCGGGGATCGCGTAGGGGAGCACGAGGATCGACCGGTAGGTCCGCTGGAAGCGCATGCCGCGCTTGTCGAGGGCGATCGCGAGGAACAGCCCGACCGCGAACGAGAGGAGGACGCACGCCGCGGCGAACGTGAACGTCCACGCGAAGATCGAGAGGAACGGCTTGCGCACGAGGGGGTCGTGGATGATCCGGCTGAAGTTCTTGAAGCCCGTGTACGTCTTCCAGCCCGGCTCGAGCTGCTCGGCGTTCCCGCCTGTCCCGGCGGCGAACGACCCCTCGCCGTTGTCGTGGAAGACCTTGCCGTCGGAGAGCCGGACGAACGCGTCCTGCCGCTTGTCATAGCGGAGCGTCGGCTTCAGCTCGACCGCGATCTGCGTGCCCTGCGGCTCGATCGCCGCGTCCCCGACGGTCGGCACCTTGTACGCCCCGAGCTGCCGGTCGAGCGCGAAGAGCTCGGCGCCGTGGATCAGCGTGTAGCCCTTCGCGGCCGTCGGCACGCCGGTGGCGCCGATCGTCACCGCGCCCTTCGGCAGCGGCGTCAGCGCCTTGGCGGTGCCGACGTAGACCTTGCCGGAGCCCTCGTCGTGCAGGAGCAGGACGAGCCTCCCGGACGAGTCGCGCGCGGGAGCCATGTCGAACTGGCGGCCGTTCGCGGGCGGCTCCAGGGAGTTGACCTCGATCGAGGAGATCGCCTGCCCCTTCGTGAGGATGTGGCCGGTCGAGTAGTTCGAGAAGGCGACGCTGACCGTGAAGACGATCGGCGCGACCTGGAAGGCGATCAGGAAGAGGGTGCCCGGGATGAGGAACTTGGCCGGCAGCGTCCAGGCGTGCGGCAGCAGGTAGAGCCAGTCGATGACCGCCGTCGCCGCGACGAGCACGGCGAGGGCCGGCCACCGTCCGTGGTCGACGAGGACGTAGACGGCCCAGGCCGCGAGCGCGTTCGCGAGCCCGAGCAGGACGACCTTGACGACGTGGCCGACCGTGCCCGAGAAGACCGCGATCGCGCGCGCGACGAGGCCCGGCCGGAAGACCGGTGCGCCCGGTTTCGGTGCGGTCGATGCGGTCGTGGCCAAGAGTCTCCGCTGTCAGAAGAGGACGGTGGCGGCCGGGCGGACGCCGGAAGCGTCCGCCCGGCCGCCACCGTCTAGCCGATCTTGTCGGCGATCGACTTCGCCGCGCCGGTGAAGGAGCGCACGGCCGGCATGGCGCCGGCGCCCTTCGTCGACCGCACCCACGCAGCGCCGAGGTCGGTCCAGACACTCGCCATCTGCGGGATGTTCGGCATCGGCACGCCGCCCTTCCCGGCCTTGCCGAACTCGGCCAGGATCGGGTCGGTCGCCTTCGCCTTGATGTTCGCCGGGGCGCGGCCGCCCGCAGCTGCGAGCTGCGTCTGCGCCGACGGGGTCGAGAAGAAGTTCAGGACCAGGTCCTTCGCGGCAGCGTCCACGCCGTGAGCCGCGGCGTACTTGGTGACCATCATCCCGTTGACGCCGAGGAACGGCACCGAGGGAAAGACGATCTTCGGCAGCTGCACGACCTTGAAGGAGATGCCGGCCTTCTCGATGTCGCTGTCAGCCCACGGGCCGGTGATCCAGTACGGCGTCTTGGACTTCGTGAAGTCCGTGTCGCACTCGGAGTAGCCGACCTTCGAGTTGATCAGGCCTTCCTTGTTCCACTTGTCGATCAGTGCCGCGTTCTTGAGGAAGTTCTTGTTCGCGACGCCGATGTTCGACGGGTCGAGGTTGCCGACGCTGTTCGTGCCGAACACGAAGCCGCCGAGGCCCGAGAAGAACGGGTACATGTGGTACGCGTCCCCGCCCGAGCCCTGCTGCACGCAGATGCCGTAGGCGAGGTGGTTGCGCTTCTTGAACGAGAGCGCGGTCGCCTCGACCTGCGCGAACGTCGTCGGCACCTTCGTCAGCTTCGTGTTGACGAGCAGGCCGATGTTCTCGACCTGCACCGGGATGCCGTACAGCTTCTTGACGGCGGTGCCGTACGAGAACGCGTTCAGGGTGTAGCTCGGGAACTGCGCCTTCACCGCAGCGCTCGGATAGAGCGGCACGACGAGGCCGTTGGCGGCAAGCTGCCCGGTCCAGTCGTGCGCGGCGAGGACGATGTCGGGTGCGTCGGCGGATGCCACGGTGCCGAGCTGTGTCTCGATGTCGCCGAAGTTCTTCTGGACGACCGAGATGGTGGCGCCGTTCGACGACGCCCAGGCGTTCGCGACCTTGGTGATGGCGGGGGCGCGGTTCGCATCCGTCCAGATGACGATCGTCGGCCCCGCCTTGTGGGATGCGGCTGCCGACGACGCGAGGACGGCCGCAACAGCCGTCGCAGCGCCAAGCAGCGCCCACATGCGCTTGAGGTTCTGCATTGAGCCCTTCTTCGTTTTGTGGGGACTACTGACACGGGCCAGCTGGGGGCAGGCACCGCCGCGAGTGTAGTTCTGGCGGCCCGACCGTCGCAATGGGCCGCATATACGGGTTTCTCACCGGTAGGTCCTACGGATGCGGACCGGCCGGGCCTGCCGCTCAGCTACCCTCGCGGCATGGCCGTCACACGCGCGATCGAGCTTCGGACCGAGGTTCCGGGCCCCCGCTCACGGGAGGTGATGGCGCGCCTTGCGCGCAGCGTCGCCTCGCCGCTTGCGATCACGTTTCCGGTGGCCGCCGCCGAGGCGAGCGGCGTCACGCTCACCGACGTCGACGGCAACACGTTCATCGACTTCGCGGGCGGCGTCGGCTGCCTGAACGTCGGCCACTGCCACCCGCACGTGGTGCAGGCCGCCCACGAGCAGCTCGACCGCTTCTCGCACACCGACTTCACGGTCGTGCCGTACGAGTCGTACGCGGCCCTCGCCGAGCGGCTGCTCGAGCGGGCGCCCTTCACCGGCCCGGCCAAGGCCGCCTTCTTCAACGCCGGCACGGAGGCGGTCGAGAACTCCGTCAAGTTCGCCCGCGCCTATACCGGCCGCAAGGCGGTGATCGGGTTCGAGGGCGCGTTCCACGGGCGCACCTACCTGTCGCTCGCGCTCACCTCGAAGACGCATCCGTACAAGAGCGGCCTCGGCCCGTTCGCGCCCGAGGTCTACCGGGTGCCCTACCCGAACGCCTACCGCGGCCCGTCGGCCGCCGAGGCGCTCGCCGCGCTCCGGCGGGCCTTCGCCACGCTCGTCGCGCCGGAGGACGTCGCGGCGATCGTCTGGGAGCCGGTGCAGGGCGAGGGCGGCTTCGTGCCGGCCGGCGCCGAGTACGCGCGCGGCCTGCGCGCGCTCTGCGACGAGCACGGGATCGTCCTCGTCTGCGACGAGGTCCAGAGCGGCTTCGGCCGCACCGGGCGGTTCTTCGCCGTCGAGCACTACGGCATCGAGCCCGACCTGATCACGGTCGCCAAGTCGATCGCGGCCGGCCTGCCGCTTTCGGGCGTGCTGGGGAAGGCCGAGATCATGGACGCCCCCGTCGAAGGGGGCGTCGGCGGCACCTACGTCGGCAACCCGGTCGCGCTCGCGTCGGGCCTCGCCGTCCTCGACGTGATCGACGACGAGGGGCTCGTCGAGCGCTCGGCGGCGATCGGCGAGACGATGCGCGCCCGCATGGAGGCCTGGCAGGCGGGCCACCCCGCGATCGGCGACGTCCGCGGCCTCGGCGCGATGGTCGCGATCGAGCTCGTCGACGAGGACGGCGACCCGGATCCCGATGCGGCTTCGCGGGTGGTCGAGGAGGCCCTCTCGCGCGGCCTGCTGCTCCTGAAAGCCGGGGTGGCCGGCAACTGCATCCGGGTGCTCGTGCCGCTCGTGATCAGCGACGCCGAGCTGGACGAAGCCCTCCAGGTCTGGGAAGACGCGCTCGGCGCGGCGCTTCGGGCGTAGAGGCTCGGGGTACCCTCACCCCGCATGGTCGGGGAGGTTCTCGGAGACCGGTACGAGCTCGAGGAGCTCGTCGGCGCCGGCGGCATGTCCAGCGTCTTCCGGGCGCACGACCGGCTCCTCGACCGCAAGGTCGCGCTGAAGGTCCTCCATCAGCAGTACGCCGCCGACCCCGAGTACGTCGAACGGTTCCGGCGCGAGGCGCGGGCTG